>Ga0182024_10020940_pt1 | contig 11912 bp, 12 predicted proteins | sample P32metaG_FD_120480 | JGI IMG/M metagenome (GOLD analysis project Ga0182024, IMG submission 120480) | Permafrost microbial communities from Stordalen Mire, Sweden - P3-2 metaG (Illumina Assembly) | ecosystem: Environmental > Terrestrial > Soil > Wetlands > Permafrost | place: Sweden: Stordalen... | reverse complement strand
TGTCTCGGTCGACCGGTTCTGGCCATGGGCACCTCCATCGTTGCGCACAACAACGCGGCCCATCCACCCGAAATTCCCGTTCTGATGATATTATTTACGAATTCACGACTCGGGACACTAGGGATCCTCCAAATAACTCCAGGGCGATTCAGTCTCGAAGCGTAGCTCGTTGAGGATGCAGCCCTGGTGCTCGACGAGTGATCGACGTCCATTGGCGTACGCGATGACCACTGGGCCAGCTGCCGATTCACGGGCTGCACACTGCGGGGCGGACGTTGTCAAAGCGAAGTTCAACATCCCGCGAGTGGTCACGAGAGGTCCGGCGCCTCGGATCTGGCCATCGAGAGTAGGGTTCCGGGCGCTCAACCTCGACTGTCAACATATGAAACACTCTTTCGTGTGCTGTGCACGATTGATAAGGTGCCGACAAGTCCCGTCGGACAGGTCGCTGAGCTTGTTGCGGCCCAGTCAGAGCCTCGATGCGGGAGTGTCCCGAAGGGAGTCCGAGCAATGGAAGCTTCGAAATGGTCGATCGGCGAAGGGTTCGATGTGCGCTGCTCCGGGATACAGCCATGTAGGCACCCGCGTATCACGCGACCAAGCACGGCTGTATCCGCGAGTGCCGAATCCTAGCCATGACCAAGGACCTGCGGACATTCCTGTCGCACCTCAAAGAACGGGCTCCTGAGGAGCTCGAGTCCGTAAGTCGCGCCGTCGGTGCAGACTTCGAGTTGACGGGGATCCTGCGAAGGCTTCAGGCAGAGAATCGATACCCGGCTGTAGTCTTCGAGCAAATCAGAGACCGCAAGCTGCGCGTCGTCAGTAACGTGCTCGGCAGCGAGCGCCTGCTTGCAGAGGCACTCGAGACGAACGTACACGAGTTGACTCGCACTTACATCGAACGCGAGAACAACCGGAAGCCTATCGAGATGGCTTCGGAGGCGCCAGTTCAGGAGGTTGTTCTGCGCGGCGACGAGGTCAACCTGTATGACATGCCGATCGTTGTCAACTGCGAAAAGGACTCCGGATCGTTCATCACGGCTGGAGTCACGACCGTGCGAGTGCCCGAGACGAAGAATCACAACTCCGGCATCTATCGGATGCAGGTCCACTCGCGGAACCAGCTGGGGATGAGTTACGAGAAGCACACGCACATCGGACGAGTGCACCGGATGCACGAGGCCCAGGACGAGGTTCTGGAGGCGGCGACGTGGGTCGGCCATCATCCCGCCTGCCTGCTCGGCTGCCAGTCCAAAATACCATACGGCGAGGACGAGTACGAGGTGATGGGTGGCCTGTTGAATGAGCCACTCAAGGTCGTGCGAGGTGTGACCGTCGATGTTCTCGTCCCAGCATACGCCGAGGTCGTCTTCGAAGGTCGGATCCTCCCGAACGTTCGGTTGCCCGAGGGCCCCTTCGGCGAGTTCACCTGGTACTACGGGCTCGAGCGGAATAGCCCAGTGATGGAAGTCACCGCTATTACTTACCGCCGGGATGCCATGTACCACCACCTGTTTGCGGCACACCCAGAACACAATCTGACGGGTCGCCTGGGCCGCGAGGCCGTGCTCTATAAGCGCGTACAAGCCTCGGTCCCCTCAGTGATGGACGTATTTCTACCGATGTCGGGTATTTGCCGGTTCCACGCCTACGTGCGGATTCACAAGGAGTTCGATGGCGCTGGTAAGCTCGCAGCACTCGCAGCGTTGTCCTCGGACCCCTTTGTAAAGCTTGCGGTCGTCGTCGACGACGACGTGGACATCCACAACGAAGCCGAGGTACTCTGGGCTATCGCGACGAGAACCCAACCTGACCGTGACACGTTCTTCGTCCCCGAATCAGCAACCTCCCGCCTCGATCCAGCCTCCTACTCGATCTGGAGCCGCTGGGAGAAAGACACCATGAACACGAAGTGGGCGATCGACGCCACGATGCCTGTCGAGGCTCCGTTTGAGGCGCGCGCCGATGTGCCGCGGCAATTCTGGGAAGATCTCGACTTGACCGAGTGGCTTGACCACGCAGGGGAGCGGTAAGTGGTTACCAGCAAGGATGAGAAGGACTTGGGGCAGCAGATACTCTCGAACGGCCTGAGGACGGCCATCATTGACATCGACCTGCAGTTCTACAAGGGAAGCATCTACAAGCTACGCTGGGGAAGCCCGGGCGGCCTTGACGAAGCGCTCCCCTGCTACCGCTCTGCCGCGAGCGTCGTCGGCGCGACACCCTGGCCGGCCGGCATGCGTGACATCGCCGACCAGCTCGCTGCTCGAGTGCAGAGTTACATTCTCATCCTGGAAGCGCAAGATGTCACATCGGCGAGCGCTCAACACAGCGTCATGATGGCTAACTTTGAAGCGCTCAAGGAGTATGTCCGCAACTGGCCTTGAGCCACCAAGCCATCCTTCTCGTGAATCTGCTACCGATTCACACCATCCGGTGTTGCTCCGAAGAAGGGTGATTGCGAACCAATGAGCACTACCGTGGGGTTCACCGTGAATGGCCGATTTGTCACGGCGATTCTTGAGACGGACGAGTTGCTCTGCGATGTGCTGCGTGAGCGACTCCACCTCTTCGGTACGCGGGTCGGTTGCCGCGAGGGCGTTTGCGGCAGCTGCAATGTGCTCGTGGACGGAAGTGTAGTGCGCTCCTGCCTCATGCTCGCCACGCAGGCCGACGCGTGCGAGATCCGGACCGTCGAAGGGCTGGCCCCGAACGGACACCTTTCCGCGCTGCAACGAGCCTTCCTCGAACACGGCGCTGTCCAGTGCGGATTCTGCACCGCGGGCGTGCTGATTGGGGTGACTGCGCTACTTGAGAGCGGGGTTTGCCCGAGCGAGGCCGAGATCGTGGAGACGCTCGCCGGAAACCTGTGCCGGTGCACCGGGTACTCGAAGATTCTCGCGGCGATCCGCGCTGTTGCTGGGACGGCTGTCGACGTGCGACCGATCAGCCGTCAGCACGGTGGGACATAGCAATGCTGCCGGGCGACACCACGCTCCGCTGGGTGGGACAGCGAGTTCCACGAGTGGACGGGCCGGAGAAGCTGACGGGAGCCGTCCGTTACACGGACGACCTCAATCTGCCTTCGATGCTCTTCTTGAGACTCGTCCGTAGCGAGCAGGCGCACGCGGTGGTCGAGACGGTTGAGGACTCGTCCGCCTGGGCGCTCCCCGGAGTCGTCGCCGTTCTGTCTTCGGCAAACATCGCGGAGTGGTTCCCCGCGATGCCCGCATTCGATCCGGCGTGCCACGATTTCGAGCGCGACGAACCTTTCAGTCGTCGCGCCGGGGACGCGCGGCTCTTCGACAAGATCGCACGCTATGTAGGAGAGCCTGTCGCGGCCGTGGCGGCGGAGACCGATAGAGTCGCGCAGCGCGCCGCAAGCCTCGTATCGCCGGAGTACTCAACGATTCCCTCCATCCTCGCACCTGACAGTGCCTTGGCGCCCGGAGCGCCTATCGTGCACGACGAGGCACCAAGAAACGTAGCTGACGAAGTCCAGCTCTTACGAGGCGATGTCAGCGGCGCGCTGGCGGGTGCCGTTGTCATCGACTCCCACTTTGCAATGTCGAAGCAGAAGCAGGCACAGCTCGAGCCGACCTGTTGCGTTGCGCGACCGGAGCCCGATGGGGGTGTAACGGTGTGGTCGCCAATCCAATGCCCCCACCGCGCTCGACGGACCTTGGCGCACCTCTTTGGCCTCGAATTGACCCGTGTCCGAATCGTCAACCCTGCGATTGGCGGTGCTTTCGGCAAGGGCGACGCACTGACCGGCGAGCCTTACGCTGTCGCGCTGGCGCTGATGACGGGGCGCCCCGTGAAGATCCGCTTCAATCGGAACGAGGATTTCATCGGTACCGAGTCCCGGCATCCCGCTTCCGTGGCGCTCACCATCGGATTCTCGTCGGAGGCAATCATCCTGGGCCTACGCGCGCGGATTGTCCTAGATGGGGGTGCATATCTGAGCCACAGCCCTCGGATTGCCGCGGTCGTTGCAAAGCAGCTGGCAGTCGTTTATGGGACGCCGCACGTTGATATCAAGGTCAGGGTCGCTTTCACTAATACCCCTGTGAGCGGAGCATTTCGAGGCTACGGAGGGCCGCAGGCGGCGTTTGCCCTCGAGCATGCCATCGACCTCGGCGCGAACTCGGTCCAAAGTGACCCGCTAGAGGCACGAGTGAGAATGCTCCGCCAGGCCGAGAAGCTCGGAGCCGGCTCGAGAGCAGATCTGCTCGAGTGTATCGAACGAGGGAGGCGAGCTATTGGGTGGAATGAGCTTCGATCTCGCCCACAGCTTGAGGATAATTTGCGCCGAGGCGTAGGCATGGCGTGCGTGACCTGGAAGAGCGGTATCGCCGACAAGCCAGGCGCGGTCGATCGAAGCAGTGCCACCGTGCATGTCAACGAGGACGCGTCCGTCGACGTCATAAGCGCTGCCTGCGACCTGGGCACCGGCCTGACGACCGCGCTCGCGCAGATCGCCGCTGAGGTCCTCGATGTGCCGATGGGATCCGTACGGGTGACGAGGCCGGACACGGCTGTAACCTCGTTCGACTCTGGTGCCTTTGCGAGCCGCAGCCTCTATCGGGCCGGGCAAGCAGTGGCCGAGGCCGCCGCGGACGCAAGACGCAAGATCCTAGCGTACGCCGGTCTCGGGCTGGAGGCTTCCCCAGAGGATCTTGAGCTATCACATGGCCGGGTGATCATTCTCGGGACGAACCGGACCGCACTCGATCTGCAGCGGCTTTTGATCCGTGGTCTCCACGAGGGCCAAGACTTCCGCGGATACGGTGATGCGAAGCTGACGTCGGCACCTACGGCAGCTGCTCAGTTCGCCGAAGTCGAAGTCGATCTCGAGACCGGTAAGGTGCGTGTGCTCCGTCTCGTGGCGATCCAGGATGTCGGTCGCGCCATCAACCCGCAGCTCGTCGAGGGCCAGATCGAGGGCGCCGTATTTCAAGGACTTGGCTACGCTCTCTCTGAGGAACTGGTCATCGACGACGCCACGGGCACGGTCCTCACCGGTTCGTTCATGGACTACCGGCTTCCCACTGTGGCCGACGGACCGGAAGTCGAGACCATCATCGTCGAGCATCCAGACCCGACGGGACCCTTCGGAGCGAAGGGCGCCGGCGAACCGAGCATCATCCTTACCGCTCCCGCGATTGCTAACGCGATCTACCACGCCACCGGCGCAAGCGTAGGTACTATTCCGATGACCCCCGAGCGGGTGTATCGAGCGTTGAGCCCTGAGACAAAATCACAGTGACGAGCGCGCGACGCGGGGGCGGAACCCCGCTCGGGAAGGAGTACCGAGGGTGGAGTTGGCTCCCGCGACTTCGGCTGGATCGATGGCGACGAGGTCAGCCGAGCGCTTCGATCTGATGGGCGAGCTAGCGGGCACATGGGCATCGGGCGGCATTTGTAGAACCAGTGCGCACCGGTCCATAAGGTACGTGGCGTTAGAAGATGTGGCGACAAAGCAGAACTCTACCCATCAAACTCGGGTTGGATTGAGCCGTGAACGGGCCGTCGGAAGTGCTGAATGGGACGCCGAGCGAGGCGCTCACCTGACGGCGGCTGAGCCCTTCACCGAAGGTCAGCCGGAGGACATCTCGGATCTTCCGCATGGCGACGCGGGGTCTTGGCACGGTCTCTCCTCGGACGGGATGGTCCGAGGAGACTGCCGAGCACGGCTAACTCCCGCCAGCGCCAACGGCAACCCCTTCACCAGGTGTACGAAAACGTCGGAATCGGTGTACGGATTCGATCGGAACGGCTGTACGGGAATCGGTCGGAATCCGCAGCACGAGCTCGTCGACGGCCCTTGTCGAGACGCCGTGGACGTAGGCCTCCGAACTACCGCATAAAGCGCCTGGTCGATCCGTCGGCGAGGCTCGAGGATGGTGGTGAAGAAGCTTCCCTTCCGGAGCTTCGGGACGCCGAGGCTGACGTCTCCGGCCTTGGTGGACATGACATGGGCTCTGTCTGGTGCCCGTTTCGCTCGGTCGTCCTCTTCTCGGAGCGCTCGTATCGCTCGACGCCGATCTGCTCGGCGAGCTCGGCCTCGATCAGCTCCTGGAAGACGAGGCGCACGGCCTCGCGGACAAGTTCGATGCCATCGGCGCTCTTAAGCATGTCGGCGAGATCGGACAGTACAGACTGGTCGAGGGCCATCGGGTGGTTGGTGGTTCGGCTAGGAACACACCGAGGATCACTCCGATGGCCCCACTCAGTGGTGGATGCCGGCGGCTACCTCCAAACCCACTACTCGACGGGACGCTCACGTGGCTGGCTCCGCCACGCTCCCAGCAACTTTCACATGTTGGAGAGCCCCTTCCAGTCTGCGGGACCAGGGGTACAATATACTGTCGGGAGCTACCAAGTCTGGGGAGACCAGCCGATGCCACATGTAGCGTCGAGTGACACCGTGCGTCGCTACGACTTTCGTGTCGTCGGTCAACGCGCCGTCGCGACCTGAATGTGCTCTCGCCCCTCGATGACAGCTTCGCCAGCACCGTACCAACTTCGCAGCTGCCGCCCTGGAAAGGCGACTGCCAGCAAGACGCGAACATTCAAAGTACACCAGATGCTATGGAGAAATGGACGAATCCGGAAACACCCCGGCAAGGATCACACTTCACGGTCAGGGAGATGACCGAGGAGCGGATGATCCTATTTAGGAAGCGAGAAGCATCATGGCGACCCAAGTAGAGCGTGCTCACCGACGGGAGCTGAGGGAGACCGTCGAGTCGAAGTCTCCCCAGCTGCTCGAGCGGACGTTCGCGCTCCTCGCGCTCTTCACGACCGAGCGACCGGAGTGGACGACGACCGAGATCAGTCGCGCCTGCGAGCTACCCGTGCCGACATCCCACAGGATCCTCGTCGCCCTACAGCGCCACGGCTACCTCGTGCGAGACGGTCTCACCAAGCGCTTCCGCCTGGGGCCAGCCGCACTCGCGCTCGGACGAAGCTCGCAGACAGCGATGGACCTGCGGACAGCGAGCATCCCGTTTCTCCAGAGCATCTCGGTCCAGACCGGCGAGACAGCGCTGCTCACGGTGCCGAGCGAAGATCGGCAGTACTCCACATGTATCGAGCGAGTTGAGAGCGCCCACCCGCTGAGGCTGTCGGTCACCCCGGGTCGCGGGGTTCCACTGCACGCTGGGGCGCAGCAGAAGGCTCTGCTCGCCTTCCTTCCGCAGCAAGACGTGGAGCGCGTCCTCGCGGGCCCGCTCGAGAAGCTCTGCAAGGCGACGATCACCGAACCCCAAAGGCTGCGCGAGGAACTCAAGTCGATCAGGGAGAAGGGCTGGGCGAAGTCCTTCGAGGAGACGAATCTCGGTGTCTGGGGCCTCGCGATGACGCTGCTCGACAGGCAACATCAGGTTGTGGCTTCGCTGGGAATCGCAGGACCGCAGGTGCGCTTGCAACGCGGCCTCCTCACCAAGTGGCTCGAGTTGCTAAGCACAGACTTGAGGGAGTTGGCCGAAAAGCTGGAGCTGCAGTCGCCCAATTCCGGCTCCGACACGGTCCGATTGGCCTGACCGTCAACCACGAGAACTGAAACTCAGCATACTCAATTGGCAACTGGGCCGGACCGCGCTCAACCGCTAAAGGAAAGGAATGGCCGTTATCACAGGCGCCGCAACGAGACTCGGTCCGGCTTGGAGCAACGCGCTGGTTAAGCGAAGGGGCTTGCGTTACGCTAATCGGCCGGGACGGTGCCGCCCTGTCGACATTTCAGGAGTTACTCTGGTAGCGTTATGCGGACTGAAACACACTGGTCACTCGTTGCGCCGTGTCGGACGAATCCGAGGTCGCGTCGATGATCGCGGCCACAGTCGAGCAGTTCGGCAGCATCGACATCCTCGTCAAGCAACCGGCGGCACCGGCCTACAAGGCGACCGTTGCGGAGTTCCGCGACATCCTCGAGCTGAACGTCCTCGGTACCTTCATCCCGTACAAGCTGGCAGTCTCCCGCCTCGTCGGGCGCGGCGGCGGCAACATCAATCTGGCCGGCACGTCGGACCTGCGGAGATATGCCAACCGGGTTGGGCACTCGCCCTCGAGGTGGGCGATACGCAGCCTCAGGCGCACCGTAGCGCTAGACCTCGGCGGACACGGGATCACGGTGAACGACAGGTCCGAACGTCATCAACGGTCGGCGAATGGACAGAATCACTCGGAGAAGCCCCCCAAGTCCAACCATACTCCTGAGGAGGTCTACAATCGCTTTGCCAGAGAGACGGTGCTCGACAGGGCCATCAAAGCGGCTGATGTTGCGGCGGCCGTCGTGCTTCTTGGTCTCGCAGGGGCCGCGTAACATCACTGGTCACGATTGCCGGATGGGATGTGTGAGATCAGCGTAGTGGGCACATCTAGGCGAGACTGCCGGGACGGGAGACTACGCCGAGGGGAGCGGTTGAACGGGCCGCGCCGCGGAACATCGCAGTGAGCGCGACCGCAGTGCGGGTCATGGCGATCCAGACCGGCCCCGTACAGACTCCCGAGGTCGAGGCGACTTTAGGCGAGGTGCGCGAACTGATCCGCACGATTCGCCCCAGTCCCGATCTGGTGGTGCTCCCCGAGCTGTTCGCGCTCCCGTTCTGGTGCCTCGGTTTCAACGAACCCGAGCACTTCTCCTGGGCAGAAGGTATTGACGGTCCCACCCTGAGCGCCGCTCGCAAGCTCGCCCGCCATCTCGACGCAGTCGTTGTCGCGCCGTTCTTCGAGAGAGGGGCCGTTGCCGGCGAATTCTACAACAGCGTCGGGGTCATCGAGTCGAATGGCGAGCTCGTCGAGGGCACACTACCCTCGGGTCGGAGCGTGGCGACCTATCGCAAGAACGCCATCTCGGCCTACCGCTGGGACGACCAGGTCAACGACGAGAAGTTCTACTTCCGTGAGGGTCCCGGGTACCCGGTGTTCCGGACCTCCGCCGGTGTTCTCGGAATATTGGTCTGTTACGACCGCTGGTTTCCCGAAGCCTGGCGGGTGCTGGCACTGCAGGGCGCGGAGGTCATATGTGTCCCCAACGCCTCACAGGGTGACGTCGGCGAGCTCTTCGTGCCGTCCATGCGCACTTGCGCGGCCCAGCATCTCTTGTACGTGGTTGCCGCAAACCGTGCCGGCACCGAGGAGGTCGGCGGTCGCCAGACCCACTACTACGGCCTCTCGTGCCTGGTAGACCCGCGGGGCACCGTGCTCGCCCAGGCGGGAGCCGCAGGCCCAGAGGTCATCTGTGCGGACATTGACCTGGCCTACGTCGCGGCCGTCCGCCTCCGTCAAACGATGTACAGGGATCGTCGCCCCGTGCTCTACGGTCTCCTCGCCGAGGAGACGTGCCCATGAAGTCCGAGACGATCCGTGACCTGCGTGGCGCCCTTGGCCGCCTCGAGGAGACCGGTGCCCTGGCGGTCGTCGAACGGAAAGTCGATCGGAACTGGGAGGTAACCGCTGTCCTCGACCGACTGGAGCGCGAGGGACGCCATCCGGCGGTCCTGTTCCGCTCGATAGAGGGCTTCCCTGGCTGGTCCATCGCGGGCAACGTCTTTGCGAGCAGAAGCGCGATCGCCGCACTGCTCAATGTGCCGAAGGAGCACCTGACCCAGGAGCTGTCCGTCAGACTTGACAGGCCGATCGAGCCGGAGATCGTGATGAGCGGTCCAGTGCAAGAGCACATCCTCCTGGGCGATGCAGCCACGCTCGACGCGGTGCCGCTTCCGACCCACCACGAGCGTGACGCAGGCCCTTATGTCTCCCTCGGCATCACCTTCTGCAAGGACCCTGACACGGGCCAACGCAACGTCGGAATCTACCGCTTCATGCAGAGAGGCTGCCGCGAGCTCGTTCCGTCACTCACATCGATCTCCAACATCGCCGACATCTTTCACCGCCAAGAGGCAAGGAACAAGCCACTCGAAATTGCCATTGTCCCCGGTGCAAGCCCACTTTTGTCCCTCGCCGCGAGCTACAAGGCTCCTCTCGGCGTCGACGAGTGCGCGCTGGCTGGCGGACTGTCGGGAGAGCCGCTGCACCTCGTCGCCGCCCAGACGATCGATGTCGAAGTCCCTGCCGAGGCCGAGATCGTGATCGAGGGGCGCATCCTTCCCGGCGAGCGGTACCCCGAGGCGCCTTTCGCCGACATGTCCCGTTCCTACAGCCGCGAAAAGCAGGGACCGCTCGTCGAGGTCCAGGCAGTTACTCATCGGACTGACCCGATCCTGCAGTTGGCGTTCTCGGGCCATCCAGACGCGACCAACATGGCTGCGGTATGCGAGGAGGTGGCCGTCTGGCGTGCCGCGCGACAAGCCTCCTCCGCGATCACGGCAGTACACGTTCCTGCGAGCGGTTACGGGTTTCACTGCTATCTGGCGATGAACAAGGCCCCGACGATCGAGGGGCGTGAGCGGGGTGAGCAGTGGAATGCCATGCTCGCTGCGCTCGGGGCAATCGCCCAACTGAAGCTCGTGGCCACATTCGACAACGACGTTGACATATTCGACGACACTGCGATCCTTGGTGCGCTCGCTCGACGCTTCCAAGCCGTCGATGCGATTTCGGGCCGGCAACGCATCCTCATCATCCCGCACGCTATGGGAGCGACCTATGACCCTTCGAGCTTTCATCGCGAGTACCCGAACTCCAAGGTCCTCCTCGACGCGACACTTGGAAGTGACCTCCGACCTGAGCAGCGCGCATCGTTTGAAGAGGCGCGCTGCCGCGGCAGTGACGAGATCGAATTGCGTCAGTACCTGAAGGACAAGGGCGATGAGGAATGATTCGGCCTGGGATCCGCGGAGGCTCTATACCTTGGAAGTGAGGATGGAGCATGGGATCTACGCGCCCGTCACAGAGGCGGTATCCGCCTGAGCTTCGAGAACGAGCCGTGAGGATGGCGCGGGAGCTGATCGCCGAGCAGGCGGTCGGAGCTTCGGCGTGGTTCCTAGTGTGGCCAAGCAGCTCGGGTCGGCACCGAGTCGTTGAGGGGCTGGCTCAAGCAGGCCGATATCGACGCCGGGGACCTCGACCGCTGACGCAGCGCGCGCCGCCGAGCACGAGGTCAGGGAGGGATTGTGTCGCCCCTACATTTTAGCTCGGGGACCTTACTTTGTCCTCAGTCGGCCCAGGTCAGCGTCCTATGGGACCTCTCGGGGAACAAAGTCGCGCCAAACTCCGGTCCGACTCGAGAGTAGACACCCCTATTACATCGATCGTTGATGATAGTAAATCTGTCGACCGCCTCGCGATGGCCAGCGTCGAGCGCGTCGAGGTCCGTCAATGTCTCGCGAAACAAAGCACGCCCGTTCGCACTGCGGTTTTCAGGAGCTCCCGTTAGGGGCTCTTCACGACGTAGTGCCTACGTGTCGTTGTCTTATTAGGCCAAAAATACACCCCTAAGTGTCCACGCAATAATAACGTGCGCGATGTAATCTCTGGTGGTGGAGGTGGCCGAGGAGCAGCTCACTGAGTTCTTCTCGACGGTGTTGCCGCTGTTGGATGAGCGACAGCGAAGGGTTGTTGCCGGCGCCGGAGCCAAGATGCTCGGTCGGGGAGGCGTCAGCCTGATATCGCGGGCGACGGCGATGAGCCGCAACACGGTCCGCATCGGTGCAGAAGAGGTCGCTTCCTGTGAAACCGCACAGGGCTTGCGGGTGCGCCGAGAGGGCGGCGGCCGCAAGGCCCTCATCGACAAGGACCCGAACCTGCTCCTCGAGCTCGATGACCTTGTCTCGCCCGACGCACGTGGTGACCCGATGTCGCCGCTTCGCTCGAGCTTGAAGTCCACCTACAACCTGGCCGAGGCGCTGAACGCCAAGGGCTTTGCGATCAGCCCGAGGACTGTCGGAGAGCTGCTCGGCAAGATGGGCTATAGCCTCCAGGCGACTTCGAAGCAGAAAGAGGGCGCT
>Ga0182024_10020939_pt1 | contig 11912 bp, 9 predicted proteins | sample P32metaG_FD_120480 | JGI IMG/M metagenome (GOLD analysis project Ga0182024, IMG submission 120480) | Permafrost microbial communities from Stordalen Mire, Sweden - P3-2 metaG (Illumina Assembly) | ecosystem: Environmental > Terrestrial > Soil > Wetlands > Permafrost | place: Sweden: Stordalen... | reverse complement strand
CTCTCCGTAGCGCTGTTGAAGCCTGGGGGAACTCGATAAAGGTTGGGCACGTGGTAGAGAGTAGGGATGTTGGAGAGGCGGATATACTCGTGTCACAGATGTGTCGTCTGCATAAGAAGCAGGGACATGACCCATACGTCTATGCGGTTTCGACTCTTGGCGAACTTGGCCAGCAGATGCGGACGGAAGGATTTGTCGTACAGCCTCATATGGGGAGAGGCTTGAAGGATGCAAGCCGGAATTTCCTCCGCGTTTTCAAAGAGCTTCAACCTGACATCGTGCATCTGCACAATCCCACGCCGACAATCTTTGCCGGACCTGCTGCCAGGATGGCTGGCGTTCCCAGCATCGTCTCGACGCGCCATAGCCTGGTCGCTCCGCCGCACAAGCTCGTAATGGAATTGAAGTACGGGATCGCAGCTCGCTTTTGCGACTGGATCGTTGGCATCTGTGATGCGACCACAAATAATCTGAAAGACGTGCACGGGTCGGTGGCGCGAAAAATTGTGCGCGTTTACAACGGAGCACTCCCTTTGCCGCGCGCGGCGAACGACCAGTGGCCGCCGAAAGACGGATTCACATTAGTCTTCGTTGGCCGGCTTGAGCCCATCAAAAACCATACCTTGCTATTCCGAGCTTTGCAGGGCGCGCTCACCGCGACGCCTACCCTGCGCCTGTGGATGGTGGGCGATGGCAGCGAACGCCCAAGGTTGGAACGATTGGCCACAGAGTTGGGTATTGAAACGCAGGTGACGTTCTGGGGAAGGCAAGTCGACGTAGCGCCATTCTTATCCGCAGCCGATGCCTTCGTCATGTCATCGACATCCGAGGGACTGCCGATCTCGCTCCTGCAAGCCTTCTCGCTCGGACTTCCGTCGATTGTGACCGACGTGGGGGGAATGGCGGAAGTTGTTCGATCGACGAAAGCGGGATACACGGTATCGGTGACGGACCCTGCGGAAATGGCTGCGGCTATGGTGCGCATGGAAAGCGACGAGGCTGAGCGGCGAGAATTTTCAGCAAACGCACACTCGATGTTCCACTCACGCTTCACTGTGGACACAATGGTCGAAGCCTATATGGGGCTATATCAGAACACTGCTCGGGCGCGCCGCGCGGCCAAGGTCCGTTAACTCCGCCGGCCCGCTTCGGGTATGGCTGCCTGCCAGTCGTTGCAACTAGTTCCGTCACACCGCCGATGCGGTCGCTCCAACATCCTGCAGCCAATCCTTGAAAGCCCGGTTCTGTTGCTGTGCCGGTTCAAATCCCTTAGAACTCAGGTCCGAATAAAATCGCCAGTTCGATGGATCGTATAAAGAGATCAACCTGTCGGCCAGTAGTTCTGGAGAATTGACCCCGAGGCAAGCATCCAGCCCAAGTGTCGCCATGTACGTCGAGGTTGCTCCGTCGGGGTGAACCGTGCCTGTGATGGGCAACCCTGTTGCCATGAAATCGAGGACCCGGGACGGGATGGAATATCTGCTCCGCGTATCCGTCACCGGCGAGGCAAGGGGCCCCGGCAAGAATCCCACATGGCACTGCGATAGCAGGAGGTCGCGCTTCTCTTCCGATTCCATGAAACCGGTTGCGTTGACTTCGTCATCGAAGTGCCGGGACCATCCTTTCAGGCGTTTCTTGCTGCCAATATAGATAACTTTGACCTCATGGTTCTTCGCCTTCACGATCTTCAATGCCTCATTCAGAACCACTAATCCATCCACATAGGGAGAACAGAATCCGATCAAGGCTATGCGGAGGGGCCCACCCGCCGGAGCCGATGCATGATGCAAAGACGGTTTCCTGGCGAAACGGAGGATGCTCGCATGCGGTTGAAACGGGGCGATGTCCTGGATCATCGACTCGGACACGCAAAAGACGTGTTCCGCTTTCTCGACCAGCCACCGGAACGCTTCCGAGTCTGCCTGATTCGCGTCGAGCATGTCCCATAGATGAACGACGAACGGCTTTTCGAGCGCAATCAGGAGCGCCTTCGTCCGTTCCGCTTCTCGTGTCGAGCACGGAGAAACGTACACGATGGACACATCGTCTCTGAACTCTTTGCGCAGCCATCGCACCAACCCCGGCTTGGGTTCATTGCCGTTCCACCGTGAGAACCCTGCGCGGGCAAGGACCTGACCCAAACGCGGCATAGGGTCTCGCTTAAAAAAGGAGAGTCGGCAGAACAGCGCTGACTCGATCCTTCTCGAGCGTGGATCGAGACTCCTCAACTCGGCTCCATTCCAGAAAAGATGCCTCCACACGGGAATGTCTTCCAGCAGCAGTTTCAACTGCACGCCAGTCGCAGTCCTCGAGGAGAGGGATGGATCGGTAATGAAGAGCGGAGTCGGCATTTTCAAATCTCCAAGAATGGCGGCGGACTGCAAAGAGCGCACCGCGCAGAAGTCGATGATAAATGGACGGCCGTTGGCTGCACAGCACGTCAGACTAACTGATCGATCGACATCGCTCCAGCCCATCGCTCAAAACCTTGCCCACGGACTCCCAGGAAAACAGCGCTTCGGCGCGGACACGCGCGGCCCGCCCCATCTTGTTTCTGAGGGCTTCATCCTTCAGCAGCGACGCGGTTTTCGTGAACAGAGCATCGGGATTATCCACTGGCACCAGGAAGCCTGTTGAGCCATCCTCGATCATCTCCGGCATGGCCCAGATATTGCTTGCCACACACGGCAGCCCGAAGAACATCGCTTCCCGAATCACTGTAGGGAAAGGGTCACGCCGCGACGGCAGAATGAAAACATCCGCATCACGATAGGCCGTGAGCAGGCGCTCCAACTGCATCGGATCAGTCTTGTCCAGCAAACCCAGGTGCTCTACATTGCCAAGCGACTGAAACTCAACCGGAAGATTTTCCGAGCCGGCAAATACCAGTCGAGTCTCCGGCAGTGTTGCCCGCAATCGCTGAAAAGCGGCCGCGACTGTTGCTCCACCCTTGCGCTGGAACTCCTTGGCGATGAACAGCACGGTCGGGGGGCCGGGACGTTTTGGCTGGCGAAGCGCCGCGTCGATCAGCCCAACATCGAAGTTTGGGCCGGCGTAAGCGGTATGGACCCGCTCCGGCTCGATACCGTAAAGCTCGATAAAGGACTTCCGCAGCCGTTCCGAGATCGTAAAGATTGCGCCAGCCTCTCGATAACGCCGGGCGTGGTCTTTGTCGATCGCCTCGATTTCTGCAAGGCTGAGCCCCGTGCTCTTGCCCTTCCCGGCCTTGGCTTCCGCCGCGTCCAGAGCCATATTCCAGTCACAGTAAATCGCATATGGAATGGAGGCGGCGCTGGGAGGATCGTAAGTTGCCCCAACTTGCAGGATCACGTCGACCTTCTGATTCCCCAGCGACTCCTCGGCCGCGGCCGTTCTATATCTCGCACCTTCGTTGCCGAAGCGGAACTTCGATCTCCACTTCTGCTTATCTTTTGAATAACTCGATGCCGCGACCACGGCTCTACGCAGACCAGTCACCGAAGCGTTCAGCGGAATCACCTCGTGGCCCTTCTTGACCAGGGCTTCAAACATCCGCTTCGCCGTTCCTGAGAACGCCGTCTCCGAACGTGAGGCATCCCCTTCACATACCAATCCGACTCGCGCGAGTTGCTTTGGTTCTGATGCTGGCATGTACCTCCGGTTGACTCAAAAGCTCACGTACACATTTCGGAAAACCGGTGCTCAGTAAACTCCGCGGTATTCCGATGCAGAAAGGTCCTTGAGGCCGTTCAATCCGATTTCAGCACAAGATTACTCGATCTCCGGTCCACCAAATCATTCAGTTTACGCATAGCATCGGGATCGAACACGAACTTGCGCGCGAAGTGGTCTTCAGACGCAAGCAGCGCTGGAAACTCATCTTCAGTCAATACTCGAGGATGATTCTTGCAGCCGCGCCAATCTGCGTAACGCTTGTTGTCCGGTGAAACCCGCAAATCCGGGACATTACATAGCATGGTCTGGAGAAGTCCCTCGTCCGGGTGAGGGCGCCAGCGGAAGTGTTCGATCAATCTTCGATTGGTATCGTTCTCCTGCAGTAAAGCGTTCGCCGCCTTGCGGCTGCCGGTTACCCAATGATCACCGGCATAGCACCGCAGGGTGCCATCGAAGGGAGTCAACCGTTGAATGAAGAATCGCGAACGAAGATAGACCGCTTTGCGCTTCCACTTAAAGTGTGTAGCGATATTATAGAATCCGAATCCAATCGCCATATATCGCTCAAAAGCAAGCGTGACCCATGCCGGGTCGGTAAAGTTATGGTCCCCGAAGCCTTCTGACGAGACTGGCAGCCGGCAGTACTCGATGCGGCGGTTATCGACATAGGCATCGAAGCTGTGACCATAAAGATCGTCGAGAATGAACTGGGCGGACTTAATCGGATAGTCCGCGCTGCTCAGGACAACGAACCAATCGGGATCGCTCTCGCGATAGAGCATTTGAAGAGCACGCAGCTCTCCTTCGACTACTTCGTAACTCCCCCAGCGGGTGCTGAGCCAATCCTGCACGAAGCTCACGTTTGCAGGAAACGCCCCGACATTCAGAGGCGACTGACTGAAATCATGATGAATCGCGATCGGAGGACGGTCAAAACGAGCGGTTAACTGTTCGCAGAGGAACTGGATTTGAGCGGAATACGCATGCGTAACCAGCACAAACCCAATGGGAGGTTTCACTTGTAGACCCTCCTTGATTGAGGTCCAATACCGCGGCAGGCGACCAATACAATTTTACCTTTGAAGCGATCCTTCGTGACGCGTCTCCAGGTTTGAGCCTGGAACGGCTCAGTTTCATCTGTGATTCTGTATTGCCGCGGATGGCTGCTCAGCCCCGGCCACGTCTCCATCCTTTGTACGGTTTGCCCGGCCAATCGTCCAGTCATTGCGGATTCTGCCCTTGTAGATACTCGAAAGTCTTTGCCATCGCTTCCTGAGTAGTCACCAGAGGACGCCAACCCAAGGAGTGCAGCTTCGCATTGTCAAAATCGTTTCCTCCCCACGCGGCAGCGACCTTATAACGCGTGAGGATCGCCGGCAACTGGCCCAGAGAACGGCGGTGATATGTTTCCAGGCATCCGGCGAGCATCCGCGTTGCAAAGTACGGCAGCCGAATCGATCGTACCGATTTGACCTGCCGTTTGTATTCGCTCAGATACTCCGCGGCAGTCGGCAATTCGTCATCATGTACGTTGTACACCTGGCCGGCCGCATCCGGATGACCACCTGCCACGACGATCGCCTCCGCGCAATTGGCGACATAGGACAGGGGAAGCAGGTTGTTCCCACCCAAATGGAAAAATGCGGACCCGATCTGCAAGCCGACGCGGTTGGAGAAAGCAGATCCGCCCGGTCCGTAAATCACGCCCGGGCGCAGGACGATCAGTTCAAAGCCATCTTTCCGCTGATACTCCCACAGCAGTTGTTCCTGTCTTAGCTTCGAGTGGGAGTAAGTGTCCCGGAGTTCGGGATGGGCTTCGAGCGGAGTCGTTTCGTTGATGCGCGCACCTCGCCCCAGGGGCACCACGCCATAGACTCCGAAGGAACTAACCAGAACGATTCGGGTGCTCTGAATCGGAATTCCCTCCCGCTGCTCCAGAGCTTCCACCAGGTTGCGAGAGACAATCACCGAGTCCGCGAACAGTTCGGCCGCCGCTCCCTTCATCCCCGCAACCAGATGGAACACCAGCGACACGTCGGCCACCGCTCGCGCGCAATCGGCTTTGGACCTCAGATTTCCGGAGCACAGTTCCAGTTGCGCACCGGGGTTCAGTCTGGACAACTCGACAAGCCGTTCCGCTTTCGTCCGATCTCGCAGGAAGCACCGGATGTCTGTATAACCGTGGGCGAGCAGCCGCTCGACCACATGAACTCCGAGGAATCCGCCCGCACCCGTGACCAGGACCTTCAAGCGCGCACCTCGGGATAGACCTGCTGAAAGATGGCATCCATCATCGCCGAGACGCGAAGAATCTCGCTGTAAGCAATGGGAACTGCGGAATCCTGTTCAATGCTGAGATAGAACTCGGTGAGCAAGCGGCGCATCCCGTCGAAGTAGTGAAACCGGGCGTGCGAGAAACTATTCACGTTCTTGAGTCCTTGTCGCAGGTAATCCTTTGCCGACAGGAACGGTGGAATCAAACGACCCACAGCAGACGGGAACGTCGCCTTTCTGTCGAGAGTAACGGTGCGCGCCGCAAAATCTACCGTGGCTGTGTTCTTCGTTCCGTAGAAGCGCAGGCTGTGTCCTACCGGCCGCGCATGAGAGCTAAACGTTGCGTAGGCGCTCGTAGAGGTGCCCCGCAGGATCACTCGCAGCTCGTCCAGAACTTGTCCGCCCCCCGCCTCGGTGCCTTGCTCACCGCCACAATAGGCAATGGCCTGGATGAACGGTTCGTCGTTCCCCAGGAAGGGGACGATCTTATTCAGGATGTGATCGAGCACATTCTGGAAGAGCTTTCCCGGGAGACGATGGACCCAATGGTCCGGGTCTCGTTTCAGCGCCATCCCGTACTCGCCCGCAAGGTCATAGCCATAGAAACTCTCGATATGGACCGCGCTGCCAAGCACTCCTGCCTCATACAGGCGGCGCAACTCAAGCGCAGGAGCTTCGAAATTGGGCCAGTAATTGACCGCCAGTTTTCGCCCTCCCGCAACGGCAGCTTCGACGATCAGTTCTGTGTCGGAGTGCCGCAGCGCCACCGGCTTCTCGAGGAAGACATGGCATCCGGCTGCGACAGCCTGTCGGGTCAGCGGGAGGTGCGATTGCGGCGGGGTGGTAATGTGCAACACGTCCGGCTTTTCCGTCGCCAGCAATGTCGCCACGTCGCTGTACCAGCGCGGGACCGAGTACCGCGTTGCCAACTGCTCCGCCATGATGGGTTCTAGATCGCAGACTGCGCTCAGTTGCACCGAAGGTATCTTTCGAATCTCCTCGACATGCGCATCGGCGATCTTGCCACACCCAACAATTGCTATCTTCAAACCCACTAACGATCCTTTCTCTCAACTGAACACGACACCCAAACAGCTTTTATTCCATGGCTCCTACTGTGAGTGGCTGCTTGCGGACTGTCTGAACTGCGGACGGCCCATACTGAAACCGCACGGGTAATTTCGGCGCGCCCTTAGGCAGATCCGCTCCGACCCCAACGAGTGCCCGCGTTGGAAGAAAGGTCTTCAGATCGAAGGGCGCCGACGAGACCGTAATCAGGTTGGAAACGCCCGTCGTGTCCAGGGCATTACTGGCACCCTGAAAGGCATTTGCCGAGAGATCGGCGGCAAAGCCTGTTCCATCACCGCCCGCCATGTCGCCGTTACCCCAGTGGGTGTTAATGACGTTCTTGCCGAAGGTCGTAAACTGCGTCGCCCGGCTGTTCCAGTAAAAAACAGGCGCACTTACCGAATCCATCCAGACCGCGTTGTTATGCACCTGGATCTGCGGCCATTCGATCTCGGGATAGTCGTTTCCGCCGCCGGATGACGTGTCGAAGAGGAACCACCGATAGGCCGGACATCCATTGCACGGGGGTTCGTAGAAGCTGTTGTTATAGAACCAAAGTGTGCCGAGCCGATCGTTCTCGCGGCTGCCGTGGTCGTTCGAGTAGTGAATCGGGAACGTGGCTTGAGTGTTTACAAAGATGTTGCCGTACGCGTAATCCCCGTGGTGGGCCTCCACGACCGCGGCCAGCATGTCGGCGCCATAGTGATCATTTCCATAGATCGCGTGGTAGGAATGCTCTCCTCCGTCGAGATATCCCTCAAACGTCGTGTATTGCCATGCATCCTGATTGTCGACAAAGTCAAGTTGGCGTGCCGCTCCATCGGCAAAATAGTTGTAGCGCACGATCTCCGGAAACCCACGTCCTTTGAAGTTCGCCCCCTCTGCCCCCTTTTGATACTCATCGACAATGTTGAACTGAACGACCTCGTTCCAACCCTGAATATAGAACTGGTGTTCGGTGTAGGCCCCCTGGTCGCCACTGTGGTGCAGATGATTGCCTTCATACAACGTGTCGCCAATGGCCGAGTAACCGCTGTTCGCATTGAAGTCAGACATGAATCCATTGCTGCAGTTATTTGCGTCGATCCCCCGCACCACGGTATCCAGGCTGCGGAATAAACGAACGCAGGCGGCCCCTTGAATCCATTTGGTGCCCGCCTCTCCTGACGGCGCCGTATACGTCGCGGGGGGCTTCGCATTTTGAATGCTGAGCCCCTCGACAATCAGATCCTGCGGACCACTCCACACCGGCGTATACACTCCCGCCCATCCCGTGCCTCCAACTCCTACCGCCGCGTATCCCGCCGAGTAGGGGCTCACGTCGGAGCGCCCAGTCGAGTTACTCGCATCGATCACCGGAAGGTTGCCCTTGGCGTCCGGCACGCCACAGACACGAACCGGCTGCGTCCGAGTTGCATGCGTCGTCAGTTGAAGGTATTCGTGATAGGTGGTCGGATTCGTTCCCGTGGTGTCCTCGTTGTGGATCCGCACGGTGGACCCTTCCTTGAGAGAGGCCCACGGCACTGACTGAATTGTCTTGTGCGCCTGCGACGGGCCTACCTCATACGTGGTGCCCTTCATGGCTGGATCCACGGTACAGTCGACCGGCATCGTCTTCGCCGGAGTGGCCGGGTAAGGCATCTCGTGCCCGGTAACGAAGATGGTCGCGATCTCCGTCTTGGAAGTGTCCGCAACGCTGGTGGCGGCCAGGGTGTATCGTCCGGCGACCGTGGCAGAGAACACAGTGTCCTCGTTGTCGGAATCCACCAACGCACCGTCACCGCCTTTGGGAGCCGAGCGAATTGTCCACGTAACGTCGCGGTTCGTCGATCCCCACACGAACGCCTGCAGGTCGGCCTTCTGGCCCGAATACAACGTGGCATAGAAAGGCACCACATGGACCTGCACGGCGGGGTGGCACACATTCACAGTAATCGTTGCAGCTTCGCTCGGATTCTCCTGCGAACGGGCTGTCAGCGTGAACTGCGTCGCGGAGGTGACTGTATATTTACCGACGCCGTCGATTGTGCAGGCACTTCCGTTGGCCGGAGCAGTCACGTCAACCCACTCCGCCGCGGCAGGAGCGGAGCCAAGCGTGGCGCCTCCGGTCACCGACCACACAACTTTGTTCGTTGTGCCTCCTGTCACCTTGGCAAAGACCCGCCGGACGCTCCCGGGAAGTACATTGAAGCCGTCGCCTGGCTGAAGGATGTCGACATGAATCTGTCCAGTGCCCTGCGGTGGCTGACTCGGAGTTTGCGTCCAAAGCACGCCGTGGAGCAAAGGCACAAGCGCGACAACGCGACCCAACTTCGCCATGCTCCGGTGGATGCGATGACGATACCTTATGCCGATCACCAGCATCCCCAACCCAAATAGAAAAATAAGCAGCGCCTTTCGCAAGTCAAAGATAGTCTTATCCTCTTCTCGTTTTGATGTGAATCAAGTCAAGAGCCGTTGCCACTTCATTACAGCACCAATGGCGGCAGAATCGTGTGTCGATTCAACTTCTCTGCTCAGATGTAAATCCCGCTGGCTTATTCAAATTCCAAATCTTCCAAAGCGGACCCGGCGTGAAAAGAAACCTGTAGAGACCAACCACGGCGGCGGCATTGAGCACGAGCAGCGCACTGGCGGGCGCTGCAACCCGATCAATCACAGGGATCCTGCCGCCCAGCCCCGCAAGCGCAATCACCCACCCCAATCCCTGGAGCACCGCAAAGATCGCATACAGAGGCGAGTGAACGCCCAGAATCACGGCGGAGGCAAACATCAGAACCAGGAAATAGGGCACGATCAGCCGCATAACCTTGTGCGACAGGAGTTGAAACAGAACTCGATTCTGCGGAGTCAGAGTCCAGGGAGCCAGTTGGAACAGTTGAAAATTCCCCGCCAGCGTCCGAACCTTGCGGTGAAACTCGTTCCCAACATTCTTGGGCCAGATGTCGTAGACATACGCATTCGGATCGACCACGGAACGGTAGCCCTGGCGAATGATCGAGAGCGGCTGGAACATGTCGTCGAGAATCATTCCATCCGGCTGCCGCACCGCCAGCTTTCGGCGGATGGCATAAAACCCGCCGTAGACGCCAACCGGAGAGTCTGTGACCGCTTCACAAGTCCGGATCCACTGTTCGTAACGCCAATAGAATCCGCCAATGGCCGCCGAAGCCGCGTCATGACCTTCCTGGCGAAGTTTCAGATTGCCGGACACGCAGCCGACCTTCTCGTCGGCGAAGTTGCTGACCAACTGGGCAATCGCACCCGGGCCAATCTCCGGCCGGATATCCACGAAGACAATCACCTCGGCCGTCGCCACCGCCAAACCCGCGTTGATGGCAACCGCCTTGCCTCCGTGCTGTTGGAGAACAATCGTCTTGACCCGCGGAGGTTGCTCCGCCGCCAGCAACTCAGCCGTGCCGTCGGTCGAGCCATCCGAAACCAGGATGATCTCCTGAATGTTAGGGTAGTCAAGGCTCAGCAAATGCTGGATTTTACCCGGCAGTAACATTGCGCCATTGTGAACGGCGAGCACGATCCCCACACTGGGAGAAATAGGAGCAGTCTTCCAGAAGCGCGGCCGGACCCGCGCCAGCATCCACATCACGATGGGATAGCTAACGTATGTATAAAGTATGCCCGCCAGCGACAGCCAGAAGAGTATCTTCACCGCGCGCCTCTCCGCGACGTCGACTTTTTGAAGGTTTTATCCATGGTACGCAAATCGACCTGGCAACTCTTTCATTTCCTCGAGACTAGCCGAAATGGGATAGCCTGCGTAGTCCTTCGCCCTGACTCTTTTGGTGCATCCAATGGTCGTGTTCCACATGCTAGGATGCAGTATCAGATGGTAGCCCGAAGGAGCAAGGCCCTAAACCCAGGAGGGCTGCGCTCGCTACCCGGCCTCTCCGATTCCCTTGAGCGATGGACCAGGGGACAGTACCTCGAGAAGGAACCACACCACACGATGAGAAGTATGACTGCGAAGACCCTATTCATGACCCAATCCCCCTAGGATCAGAGTTCTACTGCATGTCAAACACAAAAACGATCGCCCGGAATACCGGCTGGTATGGCCTCGAAAGCACAATCAGCTCGGTTGTAGGGTTAGCCACTTCGATTGCGATTGCCCGGACCCTGGGTCCGTCGAAGATGGGCTATATCATCTACGTCTCCTGGATCGCTTCGGTGGTCTGCAGTCTGGGCGGAATGGGCATCCCCGCAACCACTCAGAAATACATGGCCGAATTCCTTGGAATGGGGGATCGGGGAACCGCTCGTTACATCTATTTCCGGACCATGGCCTTCCAGGTCGCGGTGGCCACGGTGGCAACGGCCGGCATCCTCTTCTGGGTGTTGCGAGACGCAAATGCCGGCTACCGGCTGGCTTCGGCCCTGATCGCTCTCAGCATCTGGCCTTCGATGGTCAACTCTATCTCGGCGCAGGCTAACGTCGCGACCGAAGAGTTGTCGACAAACCTCCCCGCCTCGGTCATCTCGATCTTCGTCTTTTTCGCGGCGATCCTGGCAACCGTCGTATTCAATTGGGGCGTCATCGGCGTCGGCGCCGCAATGTTGCTCATGCGAGCGGTTGATTTTTTTGTTCGGTTCATCCCCACCATGGGCCGAATCCTCCGATGGGAGACCGCGCACGTGCGTCCAGATGGTCTCGGGGCGCGGATGCTGATGTTTTCCTGGCAAAGCGTCGCCAGCATGGCGGTCGCACTCATCGTGTGGGACCGCTCGGAGCTCTTCCTGCTGAAAAACCTCTGCGCAGATATCCGCCAGGTCGCCTACTACTCCGTAGCCTTCAACATGGCGGAACGGCTCCTGATGGGCTCCGCCGTCTTCGGTTCTGCGACCGGCGCCACAATCTTTGCTCAATACGGGCGCGACAAGACCCGTCTTGCCTCGCT
>Ga0182024_10020938_pt1 | contig 11913 bp, 11 predicted proteins | sample P32metaG_FD_120480 | JGI IMG/M metagenome (GOLD analysis project Ga0182024, IMG submission 120480) | Permafrost microbial communities from Stordalen Mire, Sweden - P3-2 metaG (Illumina Assembly) | ecosystem: Environmental > Terrestrial > Soil > Wetlands > Permafrost | place: Sweden: Stordalen... | reverse complement strand
CGGCATTAAAGCTTGACCGGCCTTTCCCGGATTTCGCTTCGCGCGGCCCGGGCGCCATTCCTGCTTTTCATATTGCCGTAGACGCGCCGGAGGCATCGCTTCAACACCAGCGTTTCCTCCCGCGACAGGCCGGCAATTGCCGCTTGTTCGTATTCGAGCGCGATCGGGATGAGCCGGGCGACAAGCGCTGCTCCCCTGGCGGAGAGTTCGACGGCGACTTCACGATTGCTGTTCGCGGAGCGCGTGCGCATGACCAGGCCCATGCGCACAAGGCGGCTTACGAGCCGCGACAAAGTCGAGGCTTCGATGCTGGTCAGATCGACGATATCGATCTGACGCTGGCTGCCTTTCGAGGCCAATGCCGCCATGACGCGCCACATCGCGATGCTCAGGCGATGCGGCGCCAGGGCCTCCATGCCGAAATGATCGGCGATGATGGTTCCGACGCGGTTGACCAGATAGGGCAGGTAATCGCCGAGATCGAGTTTGGAGAGGTGTTTCACGAGGGAATCCATCCTGAAATCCTGCACACGTTACGCCCGAATTAATGCATTTACAATAGATGCATTTTCAACTATTATGCTTCGGCAAGGCCGCAACGGGTCGCAATTCACGGTCACTGGGAGGGCGTCATGGACTTCGGCTATTTCACGCTGAGCGACAATCACTACGACAACAACACCCGCTCCTCGAACCAGTTCGTCGCCGAGATCACCGCCGAAGCGCTCCTTGCCGACAAGCTCGGCATGCACTCCGCCTGGATCGGCGAGCATCACTTCAATTCGCTCGGCGTTCTGTCCTGCCCCGACATGGTGCTCGCTTATGTCGCCGCCAACACGACGCGTATTCGCCTCGCGCCGGCGGTGACCGTGCTGCCGCTGCATCATCCGATCCGCGTCGCGGAGCAATGGGCGACGCTCGATCTCCTCTCCAACGGCCGTGTCGATTTCGCCTGCGGCCGCGGCTACGACAAGCGCGAATATCTGCCGTTCCATGTCTCGTTCGAGGACAATCAGGGCATTTTCGAAGAGGGCCTGGAATTGGTGCGCCGGCTTTGGGAGGCGGATGGCCGCATCTCGCATCACGGCAAATATTATTCGTTCGACGACGTGCGCATCACGCCGAAGCCGGTGCAGCGCCCGCTGCCGACTTATGTCGGATCGTTCTCGAAACCGTCGATCGAGCTTGCCGCGCGGTTGGGCTGCGGGCTGATCGTGGCGCCGTTCGCCGCCGCGATGAGCTATGGCGGCCTCAAGCAGGTCGCCGACCTCTATCACGAGACATGCGCCAAGCACGGCAAAAAGCCCGGCCGGCTGATGTGCAGCTATTTTACGCACTTCGCCGACGACAAAGCGCAGGAGGACGCGCAGCGCGCGCGGCAGATCCGCTATTACAAAGAGTGCGTGATCCCGGCATTCCCGGGCGATCCGAAATTAGCGCCGCCGAGCTATCGCTATTTCATCGACATCGTCGACCGGCTGCACAAGGTCAAGCCGGAGGATCTGACGGAGAATTCGGTGCTGCTCGGCTCGTCCGCGCGCATCGCCGAAATCCTCAAGAAGGTCGAGGCGGCCGGCTTCGACGAGGTGATCCTCTACTTCAATGTCGGCCTGAAGCCGCACAATCAGGTTAAGGACGAGATGGCGCGCTTCATGGCCGAGGTTGCACCCGCATTCGCCGGCGCGCGCAAGGATAATGCGGCGTAATGCCGCCCGCGTTACTCCCAAGCCTCGGTCTCACGCAATAATTCTGTGATTATTAGATCGTCCGCCTTCGCTTTTTCGCGAACCGTCCCGAGTTGTTGGTAATTATCCACACCTTGCGTTGCAGGAAGGCCGAAAAAACGCAAATACTCGCTGATTCGGGGAATCACGTGGGGACTCCCGGCCACCGCATCGACTGCCACGATGCTTACCGCCAGAGAAATGGATGCAGGTGAGCTGCTGCTGGTCAGTAGTTCCTCGGATATCGATGGCTCGGTGCTCAACGACACGATTGTCAAATGGAACTGCTTCTTACACGTTCGCGGAAATCTCAGAGGCAGTTTGACGATCGAGCGGGGTGCGAACGTCGTCGTAGAAGGTTCGGTCGACGGAAAAATCATCAATAGAGGCGGCAGGCTCGTAGTCAAAAATAAAGGCATTCCGGAGTGTGTTACAGTCGACGGGTTGCCGGAAGCCGAAGCCGGCGGCATTCTGAAAATCAATTTGACTGCACTTGCGTTGAATTGGGACGCACTGGCGAAGCGCACCGAGGCTGAATGTGCAGCCGTGGTCAAGGCCAACGCCTACGGCTGCGGCATCGATCCGATCACGACAACACTGGCCAAAGCCGGTTGCAAAACTTTTTTTGTCTCCAATCTTGCGGAGGCCAGACGCGTTCGCGCGGCTGCTCCTAGGTCGACGATTTACGTTCTCGATGGGCTGTACGCCGGAACCGGACCTGCCTTCGCGGAAGTCAATGCGCGTCCCGTCATCAGCAGCCTTGTCGAAATGGCGGAATGGGATGTTTTCGTCGCCTCCAGCCAATGGACGGGAGGTTGCGCGCTGCATGTCGACACCGGCGTCAGCCGGCTCGGCATATCGATGGAAGAAGCGGCTGCGATTGCGCCTCGGGTCGATTCGACGACCCACGGCATCGCACTGCTGATGAGCCGCCTCGATAACGCCGAGAGACCTGATCATCCGCTCAACAATCACCAGATCAAAGTCTTCCAAGAGCTGCGCCGGCTCTATGGGGGCGTTCCCGCTTCGCTTGCCAATTCAGCCGGTGTTTTCGTCGGCCCGAAAGCCCATTGTGATCTCGTGCGACCGGGTGCGGCGCTCTATGGCATCAATCCAACACCCGGCGTTGCCAATCCGATGCTGCCGGTGATCGAACTCCGAGCGCGGATCGTGCAAGTCCGCAGCTTGGCGCGCGGAGAAACGATCGCCGACAATGCCGGCTGGACCGCAAAGCGGCCTACGCGCCTCGCGGTCGTTTCGGTCGGATACGCCGATGGTTATCCCCGGCCGGGGAGTGCGTCCGACAATGCACTACAGGCGATCGTTGGCGGTCGGCGCTGTCCGCTTGCAGGTCGCGCGTCGATGGATTTGCTGGCGATCAACGTAACGGATCTTCCGGACCCGTCACCAGCGCGTCATGGCGAGATGGCTACCCTCATCGGCGCTGGGATCGGCATCGACGATCTCGCGGCAGCCGCCAAATTGACCGGGCGCGAGGTGCTGAGCAATCTTGGCCACCGCTTCCATCGCATCTATCACGCACCCTGACAAATGCAGAACGTCAGATAACAATGCTCAGAGAAGGAGAACAACATGTTCGGTAAGGGTAAAGCGGCCGAGAAGGCTCAAGCGCCGGCGCCAATGCCTATGCCGCAGCTTCAACGCCCGTCCGTTGCAACGCCCGCGGCGCGATCGGAGTCGCCGGAAGCGGTCTCCTGCATCAGTTCCAGCATGACGATTGTCGGGAAGTTCGTCGGAGACGGAGTCGTGAAGGTCTTCGGTCGCATGGAGGGCGAGCTACAGGCCTCGACCGTCGTGATCGCCGATGGCGCACAAGTGGAGGGCAGCATCGTCGCGCAGGAAGTGACCATCGGCGGCCGCGTCAAGGGCACTATTCGTGCCAACCGTGTCACGCTGACCAGTACTGCCTTTGTCGAGGGCGATATCTTCCATCGCTCGCTGGCGATCGAAGAGAATGCGCGGTTCGAGGGATCGTCGCGGCGGGAGGACAATGTCGTCGATACGCCGCCGAGGGTCGAGATCAAGACCTTGAGCCCGCAGCCCGCGGCCCCGCCTCAGGTCGTGCTGATAGACGGTACCCGGAAGTTCAATGGTGCGCCCGACAACAAGGAATTATCCCAATCCGCCGAGTGAATGTACGGCGCCGCCGAGCTATCGCTATTTCAAAGTTCGCTCGTCCAGTGCGAGATGCGCAAATATTTGCGCCACTTCGCAAGTCTCCGGCGCGTGGCGGCGCCGCTTTCAGCGGGAGCGGCCGCAGCGCCCGATCGTCTGCTCCACATCGCCTTTTGCGCTTTGATGAACTCGCGATATTGCGCGGGGTCGAAATCGAGCAATGTTCCGCCCGAAGCAAAGTGCTGGATGAACGTCATGCCGATCGCGTAGGTGGCGCCGGCCGATAACGCCGGCATCGCCACCGCGCTGATTGCCGTTCCGAAAACCGGCACGCTCTTCATCAGGCTGGCGGCTCCTATCCCGCTGCTCGCCGGGATCATCGCGCCCGCAAGGCTGACGATGAGCGCCTTGCCGCGGTTCTCGGAGAACGGAACGCTGTAAATTCGCGAAATGCGGCGCAGCATTTGGATCTGCACTCCGCCGACGGCGGCCAGATCGACGAGCGGCACCGGTATAATTCCCGCAACCCCGGACCACAAAGAAAAACGTTCGACCAGTTTCACCGCGCGCGCATGGCGATCGTCCGCGGGCGTCTCGAACTCGGCGAACGAAGCTGCCTCGCTTGCCGCGATCGGAGCGTCCGCCCCAAGTTCCAGAGACTCAGGAGCTTCTTCTGCCGCCGCCGTCTCGGACTTGCCGTCCGGGTCTTGTGAATCCACCGGACGCGCCGGTCCCGTTGGGTCCGGCGCCCCTGCAATGATTGCCTCAAGGCGCGAGATGTTCTGCAGCAGGCGTTGACTGGTGAGAACGAGGAAGTAATAGCCGAATTGCGGATTTTGAAAGTAGAGCTCGAGCAACTTGTCGTAGGTGATCGTCAGGACCTGCCCCGCCTCGATGCATTCGACCGTCGCGGTGCGCCGGTTATTGGGCGTGAGAAAACCGAGTTCGCCCATCAGGCGTCCAGGCGGCAGCTCGACGCCGATTTCGGTGACCAGAAATTTTCCGGTTACCGTCAGGAACATCTCGTTGGCGGCATCGCCCTTGTTGAACAACACATCGCCCTGATGATATTTGCGCTGGGTCATGAACGGCTTGAGCCATTCCATCGAGGTGTCGCCTTGCACCGCGTTGCGTGCCTTCTTGACCAGGTTGAGCATCTGATAAAGGCGAATGACGTTGATGGGCAGCAATAGCAGATACAAAAGGAAGGTTTTGATGTCGCTGGCGAGCGCGCCAAAGGCCATGAAGAACACGTTGCTGATCATGTTCGAGACGCGCAGCGGCACCATGGTCCGCGTCAGCAGCGTGGCGACAAAGAAGATCGCCCCGATCAGGGCACACATATTGGCAATGGTGATGTTGGCCAGGAAGATTTCGCCAAGCCGGGCGAAAATCGCGTGGTAGGTGACGTTGTCTGGGTCGAGGCCCAGTTGCATGAGAATCTTCGCGATCCTGAAATTGTCCGCCGCCTTATCGAGGACGCGGTCCAGGATCGTCGACAGTTCCACGGCGCCGAGGTTCATCGTCTTACCTGCGAAAATTCATGAGCCACGGCCGAATCATGGTGATGGCCCCCCAACGGAATCATGCCCGCCGCAATATGGGGAAGGCTATCACGCCTGGAAATGGCGGTCTGTGACGTAGTTCACAGTCCGCCGGGACGCCGACGGGATATCCGATTGCGGCCCAAGGCGGACGCGCAATAGCCGCTTGGCGCGATCGAAAGCGCCCTCAAGGCAGTAGCGAAAAGCGGCTACGGCATTAAGCTGACGCGCATGAACCTTCGCCGAAATATTCCGAGGCCGAGAATGATCAGCATCCCGAAGCGTTACGGCCATTTTATATTCGGATTGATTCAGTCCGGCTTCACCTGCGCGATTGCCGCGGCGATAGCGAGTGCCCCGTTTATGCACAATGGAATTTTTCTAAGCCACTGGCTTAAGTCGTGGATCATTGCATGGGCAACAATGATACCTTTTGTCCTGCTGGCCACGCCGTTCATCCGCCGAGCCGTTGATGCGCTGACCAGAGAGCGAGCCTAAACGCGGAGCAGCATTACGCGGGCTTCGCGCAACCCCTTTCAGACATCGGCGACCGGCGACCGCCAGTCCGAACTTTCCTTGCCGACCATCATGGAGTTCGCCGCGAAGGTAACCGGAAAGAACCCAATCGCGACCGGGGTCATCCAGGACAATACGCCCGCGCTGCTCTCATTTTTGCGCGAGCATCCGTTCGAGCTCGGGCAGCAGATAGCGCCGGAATTCGGGATAATTCTCGACCATCGGGAAATGGCCCATGCCGGACATGACCGTAAAGCGGGCGCCGCGAATTTCCTTGGCGACCGCTTCCGTCATAGCCGGCGTGCAGGAATAATCGTATTCGCCGGTGAGCAGCGCGACGCGACACCGGCCGGTGTCGATCCGGCGCAGGTCCTCGCGGGCATCCCAATCGTTGCTGTAAAAATGCACGTCGCCCTGATAGATGCCCGGTCCCGACTGGCTGTAGTACCACCAGTTTTCGCGCCGGTTTTCTTCCGGACTGAACGGCGAACTCAGCCCGTATGTATAGCTTGCGCACAGTTCGCCGCCGTGAATCGCCGGGTGGTGCAGGAACTCGTTGTAGCGGCCGGGCGCATAGGCCGCACTTTCCAGCCCGATGACGCCGCGCAGCTCGTCCTGATGCTCGGCGGCGAGCTTGAGCACGATAGCGCCGCCCATCGAACATCCCATGACCACGGGATCGTCGATCGCGAGCGCCCGCCAGACCGCGCGGACGATGCCGAGATAGGTTTTGGTCGTGAGCCGATACCGCGTCAGCCACCAGTCGGCCGGCGGGTTCGACCGGCCGTGCCAGGGAAAATCGAAGGCGACGACCCGGAACCGGCGCGTCACCTCGGCATCGTTAAGCACATGGCGGAATTGACGGCTATCGGCGCCGGCTGTGTGCAGGCACAGGAGCGGGATACCGCCGCCGGCCTCTTCGACGAAAATCCGATAGTCGACGCCGTCGAAGCAGACCGGCAGATAGCGGCCGACAATCGGCTCGAATTCAGCCATCGCCGGCCTCCGTGCCGCGCATGAGATTCATCATGCGATGGAGCGCGCGCGCATTTTGCATGGCGAGAAAGCTGTCGCCCTCGATGACAAATTCGGGAACCCGCATCAGCATGGCGAAGAAGTCATGATAGAGCGGCGGCGGCGTGGCGCTCAGGAATTTACGCCACACCTCGGCGGGAGCGCGGAACCCGAAAGCCGCCCGTGCATCGATCCGCGGGTTCGCCACGATATCGCCGATGCGTCCCTGGTCGACGCGCAGCACGTAACGCGTATCTCCGAAACTCAGCGAGATCGCGGTGGTAAACCAGTGCCCGATGAGCTTCATCTCCGGATCGGCATTGACGCGATCCCGGAACGCTTCGAGCCACATGAGTTGGGGAAATGCGGACATGCTATTCGTCACGGAACAAGGATGCTGACGCCGGCACCCTCCATGCCAATGGGCGAGGGATAGCGCGGCAGCGGATAGCGGCCGGTGCGGTGCTGGATGTCGATGTAATTGAGCCCGGTCGCAGTCTGCCTGATCAGGACTTCGTGCGGCGCCGGCGCGGCGATGTCGTGCTGCTCGTAACGCAGGACCGACGGCGGCCCCGGACTGCTAAAGACGATCCGATTGGCGCGCACGCTCGAGCCCCCGCATAATCAGCCAATGCTATCGGCGTCGTCCGGGCGTTGCAACGCGCGCAGCCGCCCGGCATTAGGCCGGGCATGACGAGCGATGTGGGTCACGGCAGCCTCGGCTGGTAGGTGAGCGCGTCCGCCGCTGAGTCATTTTTGGCGGTCTCGCGTGCCGGCAATTCGCCGGCGGCTTCCAGCACCGGATAGGCGACCGAGCAGATGTGCGAATGGATGCGCTTGAGGTCGCTCAGGATGTCGAGGTGCAGCGACGTCGTTTCAAGCGACTCCGGCCGGCCCTCGCGCAGCCGCTCGAAATGCCGGTCGGCGGCGTCGAGCTCGGCTTTGCGCAGCTCGGCCTTTTCGCGCAGCAGCTTGCGCGCGGCTTCGACGTCGCCGGTCATGAAGATGCCGAAGGCGGCCTGCAGGCTGTCGACGGTGCGCTTGTGGAAGGCGGTGAGCTCGGCGGCGCCTTCCGCCGAGAATTGATAGCGCCGCTTGATCTTCTTGGCGGCGAGCTCGCAGAGATTTTTGTCGACGATGTCGCCGATATGCTCGAGATTGATCGTGAACGACACGATCTCCATGGCGCGGCGGCCCTCGCGCTCGTCGAGACTGTCGCGCGTGAGCCGGGTGATGTAGAGCTTGATCGCCTCGTCGAGCCGGTCGACGATATTATCCATCCGCGAAATGTCGCTGGTAAGCTTGCGGTCGTTGCCCATCATCGCGGCCATGACGTCACGCAGCATGGCTTCGACGGTATCGCCCATGCGCAGCGTCTCGCGCGCGGCATTGGCAAGCGCGAGCGGCGGGTTTTCCAGCGCGGCGTCGTCGAGATAGCGCGGCACCGAGGCGTCGGCGGTCTGCTTCTTCTCCGGCAGCAGGCGCACCAGGAGCCACGCCATGGGATCGAGCGCTCCGATGAAGATCGCGGCGAGCGCGATGTTGAACAGCATATGGAACTCGGCCGTCATCTTGGCGGCGTCCGGCTGCCACGCGCTCAATTCCCGCGCGATCGGGTGCAGGAAGGGCAGCACGATCAGGACGCCGACCAGCCGATTGATGAGATTGCCGACCGGCAGGCGGCGGCTCGCCGGATCGCCGCGAATGCCGGCTTCGACGAGTGGATTGATCGCGCTGCCGAGATTGGCGCCGAGCACGAGGGCAAGCGCGGCATCGCCCGTGACGAATTGCGAATAGGCGAGCGACATCACCAGCAGCACCACCGCGACGCTGGAATGTGCCGCCCAGGTCAGCGCCGCCGCGATCACGACGCACAGCACGGGATCGCCGGTGATGGAGGCGAGCAGCGCGCGCACCGCCGGCGCCTGCTCGGCCGGCGCCAGCGTGTCGAGCAGGATGTGCAAGGCGAGCAGCGTCAGGCCGAGGCCGATCGCGATACGGCCGAGCGCCCTGGTCAGGTTGCCGCCGCCGGCGCGGAAGGTGACAAGCCCGGCGACAAACAAAACCGGCGCGATCGCCGCGATATTGAAGGACAGCAGCTGCACGATCAGCGTGGTGCCGACATTGGCGCCGAGCATGATCGCGAGCGCGGGCACCAGGCTCACCACGCCGTCGGCCGCGAGCGAAGCGGTCATGAGGCCGGTCGCGGTGCTGCTTTGCAACAGCGCGGTCAAGCCGAGGCCGGCGCCGAAAGCGCTGAAGCGGTTGCCCAGCGCCTTGCCGAGGAAGCGGCGCAGGTCGGGGCCGAACGCGCGCAGCACGCCGCTGAGAACCATGTGCAGGCCCCACAGCAGCAGCGCCACGCCACCCATCAGGTCGAGCAGTACGAGCGATCCCATTTCGTCACGGGCTCCTTATTTTCGCATGTAGGCCCATGCGGGAGCTGAGACAACCCTAAAATGATTTGGATGTTGAATGGTTCAGAGGTCGGACGCCTATTAACAGCGGCGTCATGCCCGGCCTTGTGCCGGGCATCCCGATTGATTGAGCCCCGTGCCTTCGGAATCGAGATGGCCGAGACAAGCCCGGCCATGACGATCAGATAAACATTCCACGACGAGTACCACTCACGGATCGAGCTCGGTGTCCCAATACAGATAGTCGAGCCAGCTATCGTGCAGATAATTCGGCGGGAACAGCCGGCCGTTGCGGTGCAGGTGCTGCACCGTCGGCTGGAACGGCCGTTGCGACGGCCACATCTTGGATTCGTCCGGCGTCAGATTGCCCTTGCGCAGATTGCAGGGCGAGCAGGCGGCGACGACGTTGTGCCAGACCGTGTGCCCGCCGCGCGAACGCGGCAAGAGATGATCGAAGGTGAGATCGTCGCGCGTGCCGCAATATTGGCAGGAGAAGCGGTCGCGCAGGAAAACATTGAACCGGGTGAAGGCCGGATGCGTCGAGGGTTTTACGAAAGTTTTCAGCGAAACGACGCTCGGCAGCTTCATCTCCAGGCTCGGTGAGCGCACCGCGCGGTCGTAATTGGCGACGATGTTCACCCGGTCGAGAAAGACGGCCTTGATCGCGTCCTGCCACGACCACAGCGACAGCGGGTAATAGCTCAGCGGCCGAAAGTCCGCGTTGAGGACCAGCGCCGGAAAGCCCGATTGCGATACATGAGCGTTCACGACGACGCTCCCACCTCGACTCAATGCCGCAGTGCGGCGTTAGGCGCTAGTTTATAAGCAGGCGTGACAGGATTGTGAAGCCCGTGCCGGGGCTTACGCGCAATGCAATTTGCCGGCGGGGTGTAGCCCGCTTGAGCCATCTGGCCGCGCGCTTCCCGCTCAAGAGCGCGAGAATTCCGTTGCGTCGGCGAGCCGCGCGGCTTCGAGCGGCGCCCGGCCGCGGATCAGGTCGGCGGTCTTTTCGGCGATCATGATGATGGGCGCATTGATGTGGGCGCCGATGAGGTCCGGCATTACCGAACCGTCGACGACACGAAGGCCCTCGGTGCCGAAGACGCGAAGCTCGGGATCGACCACCGCGAGCGGATCGGATGCCAGACCCATCTTGCAGGTGCCGAGCGGGTGATGAACGGTGATCGAGCTGTCGCGAATATAGGCGTCGAGATCGGCGTCGGAGACGGCGCGCGGGCCCGGTCCGATCTCGCGCGCCATGAACGGCTGCATCGGCGCCTGACGGCAGACGTCGCGCACCATGCGCAGCCCGGCGCGCAGCGTCTTCCAGTCATTATCGGTCGCAAGAAAATTCTGGCGGATGCGCACCGGTTTTCGCGGATCGGCTGAGGCGAGCTCGATTCGGCCGCAGCTCTCGGGCCGCAGCACGACGGCACGGCAGGCGTAGCCGTCCACATAGGGACGGCGGAACGGCGTCAGGTAGGTCGCCGCCGTAAACGGCGCCGCGTTGAAGATGAGCTCGACGTCCGGCAGCGCCACTTCCGGGCGTGATTTCAAAAACGCCATCTGGCCGGTCGGCAGGTCGGCCGCGATGCCTTCGCCGCGCCAATAGGCGCGCGCCAGCGCCGGCACGATGCGGTCGAACCGCATCGCCCGATGGAACGGACCCGGCTCCTTGCGCTCATAGGCGATCGCCGCGGAAATGTGGTCCTGAAGGTTTTTGCCGACGCCGGAGAGCGCGACCTTCACGCCGATGCCGAGGTTGCGCAGCTCGTCCGCATCGCCGATCCCCGACAGCATCAAAAGTTGCGGCGAGTTGATGACGCCGCCGCACAGGATCACCTCGCGGCCGGCGTGGACTGTGACGGTCTTGCCGCGTTGGCTGTACTCGACGCCCACAACGCGCCGGCCGTCGAAGATCAGCCGATTGACGAAGGCGTGGATCTCGACCGTCAGATTCTCCCGCGCCAGCGCCGGGCGCAGATAGGCGTCGGCCGCGCTGCAGCGGCGGCCATCCTTCACCGTCATTTGCCAGGTGCCGAAACCTTCCTGCTGGGCGCCGTTGTAATCGGGCGTCGCTTTATGGCCAGCGGCGCGCCCGGCGGCGGCGAAGGCATCGACCAGCGGATCGGAAAAGCGGGTCATCCGGGTCGCGAGTGGGCCGTCGCCGCCGCGATAAAAGCTCGCGCCGCCCTTCCAGGATTCCTGGCGGCGGAAATAGGGCAGCACATGCGCGTAGGACCAGCCGGTCAGGCCGGAGGCGGCCCAGCGGTCGTAGTCGCCGGGATGGCCGCGCACATAGGCCATTGCATTGATCGAGGACGTGCCGCCGACGATGCGGCCGCGCGCGCATTCGAGCCCGCGCCCACCGGTCGTCGCCTCGGGCTCGGCGAAATACATCCAGTCGTGCTTGCGCTGCATGAGGAGCCGCGGCCAGCCGAGCGGAATCTTGATCCAGGGATCGCGGTCCCAGCCGCCGGCTTCGAGGACGAGCACCCGCGTGCCTTTGTCCTCGGTGAGGCGGCTCGCCAGCGTGCAGCCGGCGGAACCGGCCCCGATGAT
>Ga0182024_10020937_pt1 | contig 11913 bp, 8 predicted proteins | sample P32metaG_FD_120480 | JGI IMG/M metagenome (GOLD analysis project Ga0182024, IMG submission 120480) | Permafrost microbial communities from Stordalen Mire, Sweden - P3-2 metaG (Illumina Assembly) | ecosystem: Environmental > Terrestrial > Soil > Wetlands > Permafrost | place: Sweden: Stordalen... | reverse complement strand
GCGTTTAGCGCAGGATGGGGCCGAGGTCTTGGCGTAGCCCTGTTGGTGCTGACGGCCATTCCGTCCTTCGCCGGCGGCAAGTTCTCCAAAGATCTTCCGCAGCAGCACGCTAATGCCGCCGGTAGAGTGACGGTAATCGTGCAATATCGGCGGATGCCAAAGGATGCTGCTCTGAGGTCGCATGGCGAAAACGTCCAGAGGAAACACAAGCACATTGGTGCAGTGACCTTGACGATACCGGCCAGCAGGCTAGCCGAGTTGGCGGCTGATCCAAACGTCGCCTATATCACGCCGGACCGCCCTGTAAGCCTGTCCAACACGACTTACGAAGAGTTCGCCACGGCGGTTGAATCCGACGTTGCAGCCTCGCAGTTTGCGCTAGATGGCACCGGTATTGGCGTGGCTGTGATCGACAGCGGCATCGCCGATCATCCAGACCTTCACGACGCCTACGGAAACAGCCGCGTCGTTTATAGCCAGAGCTTTGTAGCTGGCGATAGCACGACTGCCGACACGTTTGGCCACGGCACGCACGTCGCCGGGCTCGTCGGCGGCTCAGGCCTTAATTCCGGCAACGCCAACGGCTACCAAGCGAACTACGCCGGTATGGCTCCGAACGTTAATCTCATCAACTTGCGCGTGCTGGACCAGAACGGTTCCGGCACCGACAGCCAGGTAATCGCTGCCATTGAACAGGCGATCGCGCTGCAGAGCACCTACAACATCCGGGTGATCAATATGTCTCTCGGACGCCCGGTGTTCGAAAGCTACACCCTCGATCCAGTCGACCAGGCAGTGGAAGCTGCGTGGAAGGCAGGCATTGTGGTCGTAGTGGCTGCAGGCAACAGTGGACGTTATGCGCCGACGAACGGCTTTGTCACGGTTGGAGTCCCGGGAAACGATCCCGCTGTTCTTACCGTGGGAGCGACGATGACTGAAAATACGATGTCGCGGGTCGACGACAAGATTGCCAGCTACAGCTCCAAAGGGCCGACGGCAATCGATCACGTCGTGAAACCTGACCTGGTCGCGCCCGGTAATCGACTCGTATCCTTGCTGGCCGCGGGAAGCACGCTCGACGAAAAGTATCCGCAATATGAAGTGGCTCCGGCTCCTGGACCTCCTGGACCTCCCGGAACCCCACCCCCACCCCCGCCGGGCGCCCCAATGTACTTTGTCTTAAGCGGAACCAGCATGGCGACACCGGTTGTGAGCGGTGCGGTGGCGCTGATGCTGCAAAACAATCCGTCGCTGACTCCGGACCAAGTTAAAGCCACCTTGATGAAGACAGCCTGGAAGGGTTTCGGCCAGTACTCACAGTTCTCGTGGTCGCACGATAGCTGGGGCAATACTTACAACAACGAGGCCGACATCTTCACCTACGGGGCGGGCTATATGGATGTCGACGCCGCTCTTAACAGTGCGGATCTCGCGAACGGATTAGCTCTCTCTCCGACCGCAGTCCGAAACCCGAACGGTAGTGTCACGATCGTGAATACATCCACCTCGCCCTTCGGAGGCGCCAGCGTTGTTTGGGGGGCGAATTCGGTGGTTTGGGGAAATTCAGTAGTTTGGGGTGCTAACGCTATCACAAGCAACTCGGTAGTGTGGGGTGCCACGAGTGTAGTATGGGGCGCTACCTCTAACCTGCTCAATAGCTTGAGTGTGGTCTGGGGCGCCATGTCAACGGCTCCCAGTAATGTGGCAGCACTCAGCAGCGGCGACGATGGGGACAACTAGACAACCGACAAAACCATATCGGAGACTTACATGACAAACACATTACCAATTAAAGCCCAAGTCATGATCGGAATGGTGGCCGTCGCTAGTCTGTGCGCTCTGTCGTTCGGAGTCGTCAGATGGCAGACACAAGCGTGGCCACAGTTGGTACTCCTGCTAGCGGCAGCGGCAGTGAGTTCGCGTCTCAAGGTGAAAATACCTGGGATGACGAGCTCAATGTCGGGAAATCTGCCGGTCATTCTGCTCGGAGTCACTCAACTGGGATTGTTCGGCAGCCTGCTGGTAGCTGTAACAGCAGCCGTCTCACAGTCTTACGCATCCGGCAGCATTAAAACCAAACCAGTACAGTTTGTATTCAACGCATGCACTTTGATGAACGCAACCGGACTCGCTTACCTGGCCTACCATAGCCAGATGTTCAGGATTCATGAAGCCGCACATACCATGTCGTTAGTGGTGGCCGCGGCTACGTACTTCCTGGCAAACACGGCGCCGGTAGCCAGCATCATCGGACTAAGCGAGGGTGGCAATCCGCTGGTGCTCTGGCACAAAGTGTTCCTGTGGTCATTCCCGAACTACGTAATCGGGGCGGGATTGACTGCGATTGTCTCCACCTTCAGCTCGATCAGCGGACTGGCAATTATTGCCGTCCTGATGACGGTGTTGTTCGGCGTCTACCAGTCGTACAAGACGTACGTTGGACGAGCCGCACAGCCACAGTCGCAGGGAATGGCGATGGCGGCCGCCGGTCGGTAGCTTACGAGTTATCCTTCCAGCGCGCAGCCTTCGGGCTGCGCGCATTTTTTTTTGCGCCGGGACCCACGTCTCGATTTGTGCTACTTCACGTCTCCGCAATCCGAGCCGAGGTATTTCGAATCGAACGTAAAATCCATATTGACGTTTCGCCCGTTGAAATTGGTGACGGAATGCATCGAGCCCTTGGTGGCTTCGGAGTTCACAACTTCCAATATGAAAGTGCCGTCGGTCTTGCCTCTCTCTTCTTCGCAGTGCAACTTAAATTCAAGTTTTCTGCTCGATGAACTCACGATGGTACGCGTGCAATTCTTGTGGTTATCGTTAAACGCCAAATCCTTATCGAGTTTTTCTTTGGTGACGCATTCTTTATGAACGTTTGTAGTTGGCTCGCCCGCGCCGCTTTGCTTCATGGCAGCTTCGAAACGAGAGCGCTGTTCGGGCGACATTTTAGCGAGCGTGTCGGCTGGAAGTGCGGGTATGCCACTCATGGAGTGAGTAACGGACATCTGCCAGAGCCCAAGCTTAACGTCGAGCGGAATGATTGTATCCGCGGCCCAGAGGGCGAGGGAGGAACTGACGAGCACGGCGAGCGCAACTTTGAGTCGCATCGGCATTCTCCATTTTTTGCTTCATCGAATTGCGCTGAACAGGATTGCACAGAGACCCTCGCCAATCAATTACATTCTTGCGAGGCCGCAGTGCGAACGCCCCGCAGCATTTTTCGGGCCGAGCTGTGCTCGGCTTGGACCCTTCGACTTCGCTCAGGGCAGGCTCGCGAGGGCGTCCGTCCCTACACTAAAACCCCTCATGTTTGCGTACAATAGCGGACAGTCGGCACTCCAGGAAAAGTTAACTCGGGGACTCAATTGTCCACCCAAGCGTCTTACATCAAACCTAAAACGGTGAACGAAGCCACGGCTCTGCTGGCCTCGGGTGCGACTCGCATCTTGTCCGGGGGCACGGATTTTTATCCATCGCTCGGAGAGCGAGTCGTACAAGATGCGGTTGTGGACATTTCCGGACTGGGCGATCTGCGCGGCATCTCGACTGAGTCCGGCTACATTCGAATTGGAGGCCTGACGACCTGGACGGACGTCATTCGAACGCCGCTTCCTCGAGCTCTCTATGCATTAAAAAGCGCGGCACGAGAAGTTGGATCGGTGCAGATACAGAACCGCGGTACGGTCGCGGGCAATTTGTGCAATGCGTCGCCCGCCGCCGACGGCGTTTCCCCGCTGTTGGCCTTGGATGCGGAGGTAGAGTTAATTTCACAACGCGGCGTGAGAAGAATGCCGTTAGCAGAATTTATCGTAGGAAATCGAAAGACGCACCGCAGAGGGGATGAGTTGTTGTCCGCCGTGCTGGTCCCGCGCGAATTGGAGAACGCCGCTTCGAAATTTGTGAAGCTCGGAGCGCGCCGTTATCTGGTCATCTCGATCTCGATGGTCGCGGTGGTGTTAAAGATGAGCGAGGAAGAAACAGTTTTGGCCGCCAGAATCGCGGTAGGATCATGCTCGGCTGTGGCGCGTCGCTTGCCCGCTCTAGAGCATGAGTTGGTTGGACTGCCCGCCAACCGCGATCTCGGAGCCAGGGTGCGTCCTGAACATCTGGCTTCGCTCTCACCGATCGATGATGTTCGAGCGACCGCAGAGTACCGTATGAAAGCTTCTCTACAATTGGTTCGGCGCGCAGTAAACGCATGCGCGGAGAAGAGTTGATGGATCGGACTCAACAAATGACACAAAACGCGCCGAAGGAATCGATTGTCGATCCCATCGCATTCCGCGTGAATGGACGGCCGGTTACTGTTGGCAGCCTGCCGTGGCAGCGCCTTTCCCGTGTATTGCGTGATGACCTAGGGCTTACGGGAACGAAGGTGGGTTGCGACGCGGGAGATTGCGGAGCTTGCACGGTATTGTTGAACGGCGATCCGGTGTGTGCTTGCCTCGTCGCCGCCGGACAGGTGGAAGGCTGCGACGTGACGACGGTAGAGGGATTAGCGGAGCGAACGTCACCTTCAGGCGACTTCCTGGGACGCAGGCTGCAAGAGTCATTCCTTTCTCACGGCGCCGCGCAATGCGGAGCCTGCACGCCGGGAATGCTGGTGGCGGCAACTGCGCTGCTGGAGCAGAATTCTTCGCCCACCGAGAGCGACGTGATGGATGCAATCGGCGGCGTCCTTTGCCGGTGCACCGGATATCGCAAGATCATCACCGCAATTCTCGATGCTTCGACGAATTACGCTCACGAGCGGTTCGTCTCGCCAAGCGCTGGAGCCGCGGTTGGAAACAGACTCGCCCGGTTGGATGGAAAACGAAAAATCGATGGCAGCGAAATTTTTGGTGCCGATGAAACTCCTGCAGGAGCGCTGGCGGTAAGAGCGATTCGTTCACCTTATGATAGGGCGCGATTTCATTTTGAGGAGTTTAAAGCATTTTTTCGCGATAACCCCGGCATTGAAGCCGTGTTTACTGCAAACGATGTGCCGGGAATAAATTGCTACGGCGTCATCGCCAAGTTCGCGGATCAACCCGTATTTGCTGAGACTGAAGCGCGTTATCGCGGCGAAGCCGTGGCGGCTGTGGTTGGCGATGCGGCAGTCGTCGAGTCGCTAAATGTGGCAGATTTTCCCGTGAGATGGGAAGAACTACCGGCGATCCATGACATCGATACCGCGCTTGCGGATGGTGCCGAGCTCATCCACGTCCATCGTCCAGAGAATGTTCTGGTGCGAGGACGAGTCGTGCGTGGCGACGTTGATCTCGCGATGGCCTCGGCTGATGTAATCGCCGAAGCCGAATACGAAACTGGGTTTGTCGAGCACGCATACATTGAACCCGAGGCGGGATTCGCGCGCCGCGTCGGCGATCAGATCGAAATTCAAGCCTGCACGCAATCTCCTTACATGGATCGCAGCGATATCGCCGCGATTCTGGGCATCGCGCCCGAACGAGTTCGCATTATCCCGACCGCAGTGGGTGGGGGATTTGGTTCGAAGCTCGATCTTTCAATGCAGCCGTTTCTCGCCATCGCTGCATGGCACCTACGCAAGCCGGTGCGCATGGTCTATTCACGGACGGAGTCGATTGTCTCGACGACAAAAAGGCATCCTGCGCGCATGCGCCTTCGCGGCGGCTGCAATAAGGATGGCAAACTGGTCGCGCTCGATTTCGCCGCCGACTTTAACACCGGCGCGTATTCCTCCTGGGGACCGACGGTCTCGGCGCGTGTGCCGGTTCATGCTTCTGGTCCTTATTATGTTCCGCATTACCGAGCTTTAACGCGCGCGGTGCACACAAACTTGGTGCCAGCCGGGGCGTTTCGCGGGTTCGGAGTTCCGCAGGCCGCCATTGCGCAAGAACAACTTTATGACGAACTGGCCGATCGCGTCGGAATAGATCGCCTGGAGTTCCGTATTCTGAATGCGCTTGACGGAACGACTCCGACCGTTACGGGCCAGGTTCTGGGCGCTGGCGTTGGCATTCGCGCCTGCTTCGAAGCATTGCGCCCGAGATGGAAGTCGGCGCGTAGCGAAGCGGCGAAATTCAATCGGCTCCCGAGTGGTGCGCTGCGACGCGGCGTCGGCGTTGCCGGGATGTGGTATGGATGCGGGAATACTTCCCTGCCCAATCCTTCAACGATGCGAATTGGATTGAAGCGCGATGGCCGAATCGCGCTACATCAAGGAGCGGTGGATATTGGACAAGGATCGAACACGATTGTGACGCAGATCTGCGCTGACGCACTGGGCGCTCCAATTGAGCGCTTCGATTTAGTTTCAGGAGATACGGCAATCACGCCGGATTGCGGCAAAACTTCCGCGTCTCGCCAGACACTCGTGACTGGCAGGGCAGCGCAGATGGCAGGCGAAAAATTGCGTGGCGGGATTTTAAAACTTGCGAGAGCATGCGAGTGCGCGAGTCTTGTGTGGGATGATGCGGGCATCACTGTTCGCGATGGCGCTGAATCACACGCGCTGATGCTCAAGGATTTGCCGCTTGATGAGCGTGGATATGTGATCACCAGCGAGGCAACATTCGATCCGCCAACCAGTCCGCTCGATGAAAACGGGCAGGGTTCTCCCTATTGCGTCTACGGATTCGGGGCACACATGGCGGAGATTGAAGTCGATATTGAACTTGGCACGGTGCGCGTATTGCGTGTGACGGCGGCTCATGATGTAGGCCGCGCCATCAATCCGACGCTGATCGAGGGACAGATCGAAGGCGGCGTGGCCCAAGGTTTAGGCATGGCTTTAATGGAGGAATTCTTCCCCGGCAAAGGCGAGAACCTGCACGATTATTTAATTCCGTCGGCGGGAGATATTCCTCCAGTTGAATCGATACTGATCGAAGATCCCTCGCCGGTCGGCCCGTTTGGAGCGAAAGGGATTGGCGAACAGGCGGTGATTCCGACAGCCCCGGCGATTCTGAATGCGCTGCATGACGCCGTTGGAATTCGACTAAGAAAAATTTCGGCAACTCCCGACCGCGTGCTGGCCGCGATTCAAACGGCGGCAAATCAGAATACAACCGGAGTCTCGCGTGGCTGACGACGCTATCCGTTGCGATGCCTGTCCCGTGTTGTGTTACATCAAGCCCGGAAGAATAGGTTCGTGCGATCGCTACGGCAACGCCGATGGTCAACTGGTGCGGCTTGACCCGCACGTTGTGTTGGAGCGCGCCGTATCGCGGGGCGAGACGGTAGTTCCCTTTCTGGAAAAATCGCGCGAGTGGAGTGGCGCCCTTGTAAGCGGCGAAGAAACGTTTGTGACCGCCATCGGGGCCGGTACTACTTATCCCGATTACAAGCCTGCCCCATTTATTATTTCGTCCGAAGTCGCGGGCGTGGATATGGTCACGGTAGTGACCGAGGGAATTTTCAGTTACTGCGGCGTGAAATTAAAGATCGACACCGATCGCCATCTGGGCGCGGAATGCAGCATAGTGCGATCGCAGGGCGAGGCCGTGGGACACGTCACAACCAACGAATACGGATCGCAGATGCTCTCGCTTGGCGGCGTGCGGCACCTCACCGGCGGCACTCGACATGAAGGGACTGCCACGTGCGATGCCTTGTTGAACTTGTGCAATCGGAAAGCAGTCGAGTTGAAAATTGACGACGGAGCGACGGTGGTCGTCCAAGCCGATAAGGCTCCCATTGTCGACGGAGTGCAGGAAGAACGCATGCGCGTGGGCTGCGGTTCGGCCACCATCGGCATGTTCGCCAAGCAGTGGTTTGGAAAAGTAGACGACGTGGTGGTGGTGGACGATCACATCACCGGTGTTTTGTCAGAACACCAAGCCGGAAAATTGCTCGGCGTTCCAGAAACCGGCATCAAGCTTAAGGGGCGGCGATCAACGCCGGGACGATATTTTCGAGTCGCAGAGCCGGGCACTTCGTGGGGCGGCACCAACATTGATGATCCGCTTTCAATCCTTGCCCCATTTGATCGTGAGGTGGCTCGGCCCGGCATGCGGTTGCTGATGGTGAGTACCACCGGTGAGCACTTTGCATATTTTGAATTAGACGATGACCTCCATCCAAAAGAAAGACAATTGCCGGAAGTGTTGCGCGAGTCGGTGGCGCGCATTCGCGAAAACTGCGAACCTGCGCTCTGCACGGTATTGTTCATGGGCGGCGCGGGAGGATCGTTGCGCGCTGGCGTCACCGAGAATCCGGTGAAGCTAACGCATTCCGTGCGCGACGCGCTCACTCGCGTAACTTGCGGAGGCGCTCCCGTCTACGTGTGGCCGGGCGGCGGAATCACGATCATGGCCGACGTGAGCCGCATGCCGGAAGATGCTTTCGGATACGTCCCAACTCCCGCGCTGGTGGCGCCAATTGAGTTCACGTTGAAATTGTCAGACTACGCCACGCTGGGAGGATATATGGATCACGTACGGCCTCTCGGCTCCATCCAGCGCGACGCGGACACTCGACGGCGGCTCGGAGCCCGGCCCGATAATCCGTGGCCGCTAGCGGAGAAAATAAAGTGAGCACTCGCGCTCAAATTAGAATGCTTCCCGACGGCTGTCGTCTGCACATGCATGACGGTCCTATCGACCTCATCGTGGAAGCTTTCGGAGAAGCCAGAGAAATTAATGCTGCTTACAATGCGGCGTCATCCCGCTTCGTCCAAGTGCTGGATGAGTTGTGCGCTGAACTTATTTTTCTACGATCGCCCGCGCGACAAAACGGTCCGCTTCCCACGGGCCCCATTGCCAGACGGATGGCTGAGGCCGTAAAGCCTTACGCAGCGCACATTTTCATTACCCCAATGGCATCGGTGGCGGGTGCGGTGGCGGAGGAAATTCTGGCGGCCATGACTTCCAACGCCAGGCTCTCCAAGGCTTATGTGAACGATGGTGGCGATATCGCCCTGCATCTTGCGAACGAAGAAACCTTTGTCGTGGGAATGGTTGAAGGCCCGGATCGAGCTTCGCTCTTCGGCACAACTACGATTCGATATGGCGATCTGATTCGCGGCATCGCGACGAGCGGCTGGCGCGGAAGAAGTTTTTCGCTCGGCATTGCGGATGCGGTTACCGTGCTTGCCGAGACGGCCGCAATGGCTGACGCTGCGGCAACCGTCATAGCCAATGCAGTGGACATGCCCGAACACCATGGCATCGGCCGCGTTCGGGCGTGCGAGCTTGCTCCCGATAGCGATCTGGGCGAGCGTATGGTCACTCAGTCGGTGCCTGAACTCAGCCAGCGCGAAATTGGCATTGCGCTGGAGCGCGGCCTCGATGTTGCTAAGAGGCTTGAAGCTTCGGGCCTGATTCGCGCTGCCGCTCTCAACCTGCAGGGAGAGATGCGTATCCTTGGCTCGGAAAGATGCGCACCATCAGAAAATATTTCACGCCTTCTTTGGAGTCCGGCTCATGCCTGAGGTTCAGATTCGCAAGCGAGTTATTTTGGTTGAAGAGATATTTCATGAAGGCGGGCCAGTGTCGCCTTCGCCGCAACGACGGGCGGCGGGGCTGGTTGTAATCCGGAATCCCTATGCCGGACGCTACGTGGAAAAGATTGAAGACTTCATGGATGACTTGAAACCGCTCGGATTAGAAATGGCAAAGTCGCTGGTCGCAGCGCTGGGTGGCAATCCCAAAGCGGTTGAAGGTTACGGAAAAGGGGCGATCGTTGGCGCGAGCGGAGAACTGGAACACGGCGCTCTCTGGCATGTTCCGGGCGGCTATGCGATGCGCGAGGTACTGGGAGGCGCGAAGGCGATCGTGGCGTCTACAAAAAAAGTTGGCGGGCCCGGCACGCGGCTCGATATTCCGATTACTCATATCAACGCTTCGTACGTCCGCAGCCACTTCGACGCGATGGAAATTGGAATCACGGATGCTCCGCGTGCCGATGAGATTTTGCTGGCACTCGTTATGACAACGGGCGCGCGAGTTCACGCGCGCGTCGGCGGATTGAAGGCGTCGGAGGTTAAGGGAGAGGACGGGCTGCGATGAAAGCTAAAATCCGGAAGATCGCAACGTTTGTCGAAGAGACGTCGACGGAGATGGGAAGGAAGGTTGATCCGCCGACGCGGCGCGCGGCGGCGGTTGCGGTGATTGAGAATCCGTATGCGGGAAAGTACGTTGAGGATCTCTCGGAGTTGATGGCGATTGGCGAAGAACTGGGCGAACTGCTGACGCAGCGCGCCGTCGCGGCTCTTGGAATCGACGGGCCCTCCGCCGAAAGTTACGGGAAGGCCGCTGCGGTGGGCGAGAACGGTGAACTGGAGCACGCTGCGGCGATCCTACATCCCAAGTTGGGCACGCCGGTGCGGCGCGTATTGGGCAAAGGGGCGGCGCTGATTCCTTCATCCAAAAAACGCGGAGGGTTGGGCGTGGTGCTCGATATTCCACTCGGGCATAAAGACGCTGCATTTGTTCGCAGCCATTTTGATGGCATGGAAGTGCGGATCAGCGACGCTCCACGTGCCAACGAGATCGTGGTGGCGATTGCGGTGACGGATAGCGGGCGGCCTTTGGCTCGGGTCGGGGGACTGTCGAAAGATCAAATTAAGGGTGAGGATGGGCTGCGGTGAGAGGCAAAGGCTACCACAGATGTCACGGAGAGACAGAGGAACACAGGGGAAGGCATGACGAATAAAGGTGTGGATCGGTTGATGCGAGTGATTTGTGCGTTGCAAGTTTGCTGCTCGATTCTTGTCTACGGCCAAAATGCTAAAGAGCATTCCGATACGATCGTCACTGGTATTGTCGTCTCTATGGACGGCCAGCGGCATATCTTCAATGACGGAGCAGTCGTCGTGAAGGGCGATACGATCGTGGCCGTCGGGCCTCGGGAAGATATTGAATCGCGCTACGAGAGCCGCGAGCGAATTGATGCAAAGAACACGCTGGTGCTGCCGGGATTTATCAACGGGCATACTCATGTCCCGATGACTTTATTTCGCGGATTGCACGACGATGTAACCCTTAGCGACTGGCTCTACAAATATATTTTCCCGGCGGAAGCGAAAAATGTTAACGAGCAGTTCGTGCGCTGGGGAACGCGGCTGGCAGCGGCCGAGCAGATTCGCTCGGGAGTGACCACGTTCGCAGACATGTATTACTTCGAAGACGCGGTCGCTGAAGAAACCAAGGCAGCAGGCATGCGCGGTGTGCTGGGCGAGACGTTTATTGATTTCCCATCGCCCGACAATAAAACTGAAGCCGCCATGCTGAATTACACGGAAGCATTCTTGAAGAAATGGCAGTGGGATCCGCTGATCCATGCCGCGGCCGCTCCGCATTCGATTTATACCTGCTCGCAGAAGACCCTGCAGGACGCGACTGCTTTGGCGCGAAAGTACCATGCTCCGATTCTGATTCACATGGCGGAAATGAAAAAAGAATGGGAAGACAGTGAGAAGAACAATGGGGCGTCGCCGGTGCAATACCTGGAACGGATCGGAGTGCTTGGCCCCGATGTCATCGCTGCACACTGCATCTTTGTCGACGAGACGGATCGCAAGATTTTGGCGCAACACAATGTAGGGTGCGTGCATAATCCGTCGAGCAACATGATGATCGCGAGCGGAATTGCGCCCGTGCCCGAGATGCGGGCCGCAGGCATCGCTGTTGGGCTCGGAACCGATGGCCCGGCAGGCAGCAACAACGATCTCGATCTGATGGAAGAGATCGACCTCGCGGCGAAGCTTGCGAAAATTTCAAAGATGAATCCGCTGGCTCTGAATGCTCTCGCCGTGGTCGAGATGGCGACAATCGATGGTGCGCGGGCGCTGCACATGGAAAATGAAATTGGGTCACTCGATAAAGGCAAGAAAGCGGATCTGATTCTGATTGGCCTCGACGAACCAAATGCCGTGCCGATGTATGAAATTTATGCGCAGATCGCTTACGCGCTGAAGGGGAGCGATGTGCAAACGGTGATGATCGGCGGCCG
>Ga0182024_10020936_pt1 | contig 11913 bp, 9 predicted proteins | sample P32metaG_FD_120480 | JGI IMG/M metagenome (GOLD analysis project Ga0182024, IMG submission 120480) | Permafrost microbial communities from Stordalen Mire, Sweden - P3-2 metaG (Illumina Assembly) | ecosystem: Environmental > Terrestrial > Soil > Wetlands > Permafrost | place: Sweden: Stordalen... | reverse complement strand
ATTATCGAACGCACCAACGCATGGCTGGGACAGTTCCGCCGATTACTCGTCCGTCATGAACATCTGCTCTCCACCTACCGGGCCTTTTTCTATCTCGCCTGCCTCTGGATCACGCTGCGGAAAGGTTTATGAAACATGCTCTAGTCGGATCACTTCCTGCAGGCGTTGGTCAGGATCGAAATCCAGACCAAGCTCACGATGCTAGGCATAGCCTATCGGTACGCTAATTCGTAACTCTCCGCGCCTGGCCTTGGCGCGAGCTGCCTCCAGCATCCGAGAACGCAATATGCTCAGTTCGAATTCGCTGATGTTTCCCTTCATGCCTAGCAGCAACCGATCGTTGGCGCGACACGGATCGTATACGCCGTCCGGATCGATCACCCGGGCCTCAACCAGGCCGCACAGTTCCAGCAAATGATGCCAGTCGCGCCCATTCCTTGCGAGACGGGATGCGTCCAGACATAGCACGGCGCCGACTTCTCCTGCGCAAAGCCAGGCCACGGGTTTCTCAAAGCCCGGCCGGGTTACCGTTCCACCGGCGGAGCGACCAAGATCGTCATCTATCACCTCGATCACACGAGAGCTCAGACGCTTGGCCTCGCCAACTAGATCGTACTGTCGTCGCTGACTCTCGAGATTCATTTGGACCTGCGCCTGGGTCGACTGCCTGACGTAGACCACGGCCTTGCGCTTGAGCACCACCGCAGGCAAAAGTTCAGCATTGGTCATCGCTGGCCTCCTGATCTGTGCCGCCGGCGGCCAACATCAGAAGGTTCGCCAGACAACTCAGTGCTTTCGTTCTCTGAGACGGGTTCATCCCGGAAAGTTGAACTGAAGTAAAGGCCAGGCTGCCCTGACGCGGCATTACTGCTAGTTCCTGAAGCGGCCGTCGAATGATCTGGCAAGTCAAACTCATCGCACTCCTCCTGAACGAGAGTGGAATCGTTAGGGGAGTTTCCGCGCAAACCGCCCTCAACCAGCAGATGATGCAGTTCGTGCAAAGCGGATACTGCGACCCGCGGCTCGCTGAGTTTCATGCTCACGCATACAATCGGATCCAACATCCATGCTGGGATTACCGTGACTGCGCCCGAGCCGTCGTCTACGTGGACGACACACCTCGGCCGCGCTGTTCGCTATCTCGATAGCGAACTCTCCGCCCAAAGAGCGGGTGCCAACGATAGTGAATCTCAAATTCCTGACCGACATGGGCAGAGTGTCTGGGGAATCGCGGTCGGTCGCCGCAATTATCTGTTCGCCGGTTCCGGCAACGGTGGCAGACGGGCAGCCATCCTCTATAGTCTGATCGGGTCGGCCAGGCTGAACGGACTGGACCCCGAAGCATATCTGCGTCACGTCCTCAGCCGCATCGCCGAACATCCCATCAACCGCATCGAGGAACTGCTGCCATGGAACGTCGCCGAAAAGCTGTTGCCGGTAAACCAGCAAGCCGCGTAGTGAAACCGGCCGCCGATCCTCAGGATCCCATCCCCTCCCTGCTGCCCAACATCGCCGAACTGATCGATTTCGGTGGCATCACTGTCGGACAGATGGAACCGGTGGGCTGTGTCGCAATTGCCAACACGGAAGATGGCTGCCTGGCCATGCTGCGGCTCCGGCAGAACGAAACCCTCAGCAGTCTCCTGGTTCGTCTCGATCGAGCTATCGCCAAGGCCATGAACGAGGACATCTACACCGACGAGATCAATGCGCCCATCAAGTGAACATCACTCCATGCGACCGGTCATGTCCACTTGAAATGATCGTGGACACAACCGGCTCGTGAATTGCACACGATCTGTTCGCTTGTGAAGACGGCCAGAAAACCGCGCTTACACTGCAACGGAAATTCGATGCGATGCTCGGACGCCTCCCCGCCGTCTCAACCTTGACTACCGGCAACTGGTAAGACACAAAAAGGTCTGACCCAATTTGTAATTGAAACCGTGTGTCCAGAGGCGAATGGCAATGCAACGTTGATTCGCCGCGATTTCCGATCCCCATCGATGTTGTCGCGGGATCAAACTCATGTACAATTCATTTACTGATCGTGAAGGTCGAGTTGGAGCACGCTTCCGAAACGGATGGCGCATGTCCTGATTTCGTCTTATCGAGAGAGGACCACGCGGTCGGCTGGTGGGCAGGCTCAGGCGTTTGCTGTCGGTGAACCCGGATGAAAGTAGATTTGCGGTAAACCCTGATGCTGCCGGCGGCGGCCAAGCTTTTCAGGCTGCAAGCAAAATGCTGTCTTTGGAAGGGCCGTCGAGTAAGAAAATCGAAACCAATGAAAATGTGGCCCGTCGGAACCTGGGTCGCATGCCGGTCTGAGCAGCGGAGAACTTTCGCGCGTTAAAGACAAACGCAGAGGAGTTGATTGCGCGGGATGCGATATCTACTGGTCACCCCCATTCCTTTCGCTGAAGATGAACACGGGACGTTCATGCTCGATCGCCTCTGGGCCGAGGATCTGCGAGGACTGATCCAAGGCGTTGGACCGATCACTGTCGCGGCTCCAAGACTTTCTTCTTCGAGCAAACTAAAGGCGTGGGGTCCCGGAACAGCGCATGTATCGGCCAGCGATGGCGTGAATTTCATTTCTTTGCCAGTCAATCATGGTCGGCTCGACTTCAGCTTTTCTTTCAGGGTCCGCTCAATTCTTCGCCATGCGGTTGAGAACGCGGATATCGTACATTCGTCAAATTTCTTTTTCCCCTACACGGCGCTCTACTATGCGCACGATCTTGCCGCGCGTCTTGGAAAGAAGACGCTGTTCGTTGTTGCGGAGGATTTTTTCGATATGCTGAATTGGGAGTGGGTGCGCACATCCCCCACCGCCTTGCAGAGATATCGCCGGCGACGCTCTCTGAAGAAAATGGATCGGTTGGTCCGAGAACGGGTTTCGTCCGCTTCGTTGACTTTCTTGCATACTCCGGCGGCAGTCGCACGCTACCGTGAGTTCGCCGCCAATGCTGTCGCGATTCGGCAGCCTGTCCACGAACGGGAGGACGTGATTCCGGTTGAGGAGTTCGAGTCCAAGTGCACCCGAATTCGGAGTGCGTCAGACTTAACCCTGGTGGCGGCCTGTCGAATGGAGCCGCTGAAAGGAGTCGACTTTATCATACAAGCCGTCGCCTTGTTGAAAGAGCGAGGAATCTGCGTTCGCACAAACCTCTATGGTGGCGGTAAAGACCTTGACCGTCTTAAGCAGCTCTCTCAGCAACTCGGTGTTGAAGATACTGTGTTGTTTCAAGGTATGGTTTCTCCGGGGCCTGAGATAAGGCGCGTGCTTCGAAACGCGGATATATTTCTGATGCCGCATCTGACAAGCGATTTCGGGCGGGCGTTCTTCGATGCAATCGCGGCGGGAACGCCAGTCGTTGCGTTTCGATCCATTGCGAGTCAGGATACTATTCGTCATGGCGTGGATGGGCTCGTGACTCCCAACGCGGATTTCGAGGGCTTAGCCGAAGGAGTGTCACGCTATCATTTCGATCGCGAACATCTCGTTCGTTGTTCCGTGGCGGCTAGGGATCGCGCACTTGTGAACACGAACAGCCAGTGGCATAAAATTCGTGGCCAATTGATTCGAGATCTTTTCGCATTAGCGCGTTAGGCGGTACTGGGAGGCTCGCAAAGGGACAGCGATCGATGGATCCCTAATTCGAAAGGCGGCTTTAAACGGAAAGCGTTTCAACGAGAAAGCGGTTTTTTAGGAGCGCAGCCCAAATCGGCGATTCAAGCGCGATGTGCGGCCAGGTGTCGCGATATGCGTCTTGATGTGTACATCGCTCCGTAGGCGAAGCGGGTGAGCGGGCCGAAGCTGTTGGCGGAGGCTACGCCGACGAAATAGAGACCGGGCACGGAGGACTCGAAGAACCTGTTCAGTATGGGTGTGTCCTCGGCGGCTCGAATTTGTTTGCGCAGCCCGTCGTCGAGGAAGCGCAACCGCTCGAGGGCGACGCGATAGCCGGTGCCGCAGATGACATGATCGGCTTCAAGTTCGGTCGATCCGCTTTTTCCCGCGAGCGAGAGGCGAACTTTGCTGCCCTTAACCGCTACATTTCGCAGCTCGACTCCCAGATGCGTGGGGATATGCCCTTGAACCTTGTCGCGTACAAACCAACCGGGTGCGGGGCCCAAATGGCGACGCGTTACTTTGAAGCGAAATTGCTCGGGCATGGCATGAAACAGCAGCGGGGCATCGGTGCAAAGGCGGGAGCGCCAACCGAGCCCGAGGCCTGACCGTGGCTTGGAAATTCGGGCGGCAAGAGAACGCGGCTCCTTGGAAGGCGTGTGAAACTCGATTTCGCCTGCGCGGGCGACGATCTCCGGTTCAGCCCCGATTTCGCGAAGGATGACTGCGATATCGATGGCCGATGCACCTGCTCCCACGACTACCACTTTGCGGCCTTTGAATGGGGAAAGGTCCCCATAGGCAGAGCTGTGCGTGACAAACTCGCGCGGCAGATGTGCGAGCTCGGGAGGGAGCCAACCAAAATGCGTAATCCCCGCCGCAACGACGACTCTCTGCGCCGCAAACCGTTCTCCCGACTCGGTTGTCACCTCAAATCCCTGGGGAATGGACTTGACTGACGTGATGTCGATTTGTTCCAGACTGGGAACCATGCGCTTCTGAAACTCGATCCCATACTTGGTGAACGTTTCAAGCGGAACTGGAATCCCTACATCAGAGTATGGCTGATTCGTTTCCGCGCAGTAATGCCGCAACGTAAACGCGCCGTCCGGGTCATAGAGACCAGACGCAAATCCGTCGGACTTGAGAAACATTCCTTTTGGCATGTGCGACTGCCAGCTTTGCATTGGCCATCCGAAGATTCGATAGGGGACTTTCAGTCGATTCAAGTGGGCGGCAATCGAGAGGCCATACGGCCCCGCTCCAAGGATCACGACGTCCATGACAGGTGGGCTTACTTTGGTGTCCATGATTATGTTCCTAATTATAGGATATCCCGTGCTCAAGCACCGGGACAATGCTTATGATATTGGTATTATCGATTAAATTCGCGGTAAGTATCCCGATGTCATTTGTCTTGGGTAGTTCCAATGATTTCGAGCATGGAAAGCGTCCCGCCATTCTGTTGGCTGCCACGCTATGGTGGCACCTGTCGACCCGGCTGGCGATCCGATTTCTAGAGTATGGTTGCCATGTATCGGCAGTCTGTCCAAAGGGCCACCTCCTCCGGCATGTCCGGGGACTAGATGCGATCTTCCCGTATCGTCGCCTGAATTCTCTGACCGCTCTCGAAGTCGCTATCCGCCAGACAATACCCGACCTTATCATCCCCTGCGACGATCGAGTGGTGTGGCAATTGCATGAGCTGCACCGGCTGAAGCCTGATTTGCGCTCGCTGATTGAAGCGTCCCTGGGCGCAGCCGCCGGTTTCGAACGCGTCGAACGTCGCGACATGCTTTTGGGAACCGCCGAAACACTCGGTATTCGTATCCCAAGGACTAAACTCGTCACGAGCGAAGAGGAGATTCATGACTGGTTCGCAGAAGGGGCCTGCTCGGCGGTGCTGAAAGTAGACGGCACATGGGGTGGCGAGGGAGTGTCGATTGCGCATTCGGAACAGGAGGCGAGAGACGCATTCCAAAGGTTCTCGCGACCCTCCAACTTCGCCACAGCCCTAAAGCGTCTCCTGGTAAATCGGGATCCACTCTCGTTGTCGAGTTCGGGTAAGCAGGCACAGCCGGCTATCATCCTTCAGCAATTGATTGAGGGGTGGCCGGCCAATTCGATGGTGGCGTGCTGGAAGGGAGAGGTCCTCTCAATGGTTTCCGTTGAGGTGCTGGCATCACAGGGTGCAACTGGCGCAGCGTTCCTCGTCATGATGATTGAAAGCGATGACATGACGAAGGCTGGGCACCTGCTGGCCGAGAAACTGCAACTCAATGGATTCTTCGGGTTGGATTTTCAGGTCGATCGGTTAACCGGGCGGCCGCATTTGATTGAAATGAATCCACGGTGCACGCAGCTCGGCCATTTGCCCTTGCCCGGAGGGACTGACCTCGCGGGCGCGCTCTGTGCGAAACTCAGCGGCAAAGCGTGCATGACAAATGAGCCTTCCGTCGAAGGACGGGCCATCGCGTTCTTTCCCCAAGCCGGCCAGTGGAATTCGAAGAGCCCACTCCCCAGCGAAGTCTATAACGATATTCCGCAGGGACAGCCTGAATTGGTTCGTGAATTAGTTCGACCGAGTTGGCCGGAGCGCCAATGGATCTCCCGGATCTATCATTTGTTTCGTCCTCCCAGCGCCGTCGAACCTGTGTCATTTCGTTCCGAATCCGGCGAACGGGCGCCAATTTCGTAGATTCCAGTGGCTTTGAAAGCAATGAAAGTTGCTCATCGATGATTCGCACCCCCGATTGATCAGCAGGAAAATCGGGAGCGAATCGCAAAACGCATTGTAGTTTGAGCTGTATCTTTCGCTTCGTTCGGGTAAGTGAGAGAATTGACCTGCCGCTGGAAAACTCGGCCACAAGGATTATCGACCGATCGACGTTGATTGGAACATGACAATGCGGAGCTATCCCCCAAAGAAATGGCTCGACGAACTGATTGAAGAACAAATCGAGCGTTCCCCCCATGCTGTCGCGGCGGTTTGTGAAGGGGAGCAGCTGACCTACCGCCAACTCGGAGATCGTGCGAATCAGCTGGCCGGCTATCTGCAGGAATTGGGAGTGGGAAGAAACGCGCTGGTCGCTATTTGCGTGGAGCGATCTGCGGAGATGCTGGTTGGACTGTTTGGCATTCTGAAGGCCGGCGGGGCTTATCTTCCGCTGGACCCGATGTTCCCACGCGAGCGTCTGGCATTCATGCTGGAGGACGCGCAGCCACTCGTGTTGCTGACCCAACGGAGATTGTTGACCGATCTCCCAGATCATCAGTCTCAGGTTGTTTGTCTGGACGAAGTACTATCCATGAGATCCAGTGCGCCGGCGTCAAGGAGAGTCCGGATTGACCGCAGCACCGAAGATCTTGCTTACGTGCTGTACACGTCCGGATCGACCGGGAAGCCCAAAGGGGTGCAAATCCAGCATCGCGCGCTGGTCAATTTCCTGATCTCCATGCAACGGGAGCCGGGGATAACGGCTAAGGACTCCTTATTGGCAATTACCACTTTGTCGTTTGACATCGCGGGCCTGGAACTCTATCTTCCGCTGACGGTGGGAGCGCGGATTGTTGTCGCATCGAGCGAAGCGGCCACTGACGGGCAGCAGCTCTTGGCATTGATGAAGGAGTGCAATCCGACCATCATGCAGGCCACGCCGGCGACATGGCGGATGCTTTTGGACTCGGGATGGAATGGAAGTTCGAAGTTGAAGATACTCTGCGGTGGAGAATCCTGGGGCACTGAACTTTCAAGCGAATTGTTGCCGAGATGCAAATCCCTTTGGAATATGTACGGACCTACGGAGACAACAATCTGGTCCGCCGTGGCACGGGTCGAGAAGGATCAGCCTGTTTTGATCGGCCAGCCGATCGACAACACCACATTCTACCTTTTGGACGAGGGCGGCCAACCGGTTCCGGCAGGTGTCCCAGGCGAGCTTCATATTGGCGGGGCAGGCCTGGCGCTGGGTTATCTGGGACGTCCGGAATTGACCAGCGAACGCTTTGTCGCCGACCGATTCAGCTCCGAGGCGGAATCGCGACTGTACAAGACAGGTGACATCGTGCAGCGACTGCCGGGCGGGTCGATTGAATTTCTGCGTCGCGCCGACCATCAAGTGAAGCTTCGCGGCTTCCGCATTGAGCTGGGAGAGATCGAAGCACTGCTGGAACACCAGGCGGGCATTCGTCAATGCGTGGTCATTGTGCAGGGAGACGATCCGGCAGACAAACGCCTGGTAGCATACATTGTGCCATCGGATCCGCAGGCCGCACTGAACTTTGAAGAACTGAGGGCAGCGTTCAAAGAGCGGCTGCCCAACTACATGATTCCCTCATCTTTCATAGTCATCGAGAAGATGCCTTTGACGCCCAATGGCAAGATTGATCGACGCGCATTGCCAATGACCACCATCGATCAGACCGAGGCTGGCTCGGCAACCGAAGAGATGGACGCTCCTCTCACGGGAACAGAATTGCGAGTTATGGAACTTTGGAAGCAGATTCTTTGTGTGCCCATACTGAGCGTTCGCGACAACTTCTTTGAATCGGGCGGCGATTCGTTGCTGGCGATGCGGCTGATTGCTGCGGTTCACATAGAGTTTAGGGCCAATCTTTCTCTCCACGCGCTGTTTTTTGCGCCGACGATTCAATCACAAGCAAAGGCAATCGACGAGATCGCATTCAAAGGTGTGCAAGACCATGTTGTTTCACTTCAACAGGGGGAAATTTCCAGGCCCCCCTTCTTTCTAATTCACTCGTATCACCTTTATCCGGTGCTGCCGAAACGGCTTGGGAAAGATCAGCCCGTTTACGGGATCCAGGAGCGTTCCACTCACGTTCAGATGGACGACTGGACACTTGAATCCATGATGGCACGCTATGTGGAGGCGATACGCTCTGTACAGCCCCATGGGCCGTATTTCATCGGAGGATTCTGTTCGGCAGCGGTTCCTGCATTCGAAGTTGCGAGACAGCTCCGAGAAGCCGGTGAATTGGTTCCGCTCCTCGCAATCATCGATGCGGCCGGGTACCACATTGAGATGGACCCCCCAAGAAACAGGTTTAAACGAATTCGCTTGCGCTGGAAGAATACGCAAGGAAGTTGGCGATTTGATCCCGACAAACCGAAACTCATTCAAGCTGCGGAGATCGTCGGGGTCTTGAGAAATTTTGCGACCGTCCTCCTCCAAAACCAGTCAATCAAGCTACAGAACTGGTGGTGGGGTAGAATCTGCAGATTCTACATGCGGCGTCATCTTCGGATGCCGACATTTATCCTGGGAAAGCTCGTTGCAGGGATTCGAATCGTTACCTTAGAAGCCAGTCGGAACTACTCTCTAAGGCCGTATAAAGGAGACATCGCGGTATTTCTGGCTGCGGGTTCGAATTTTAGGGACCGCGAAGTTTCCACTAGTCCGTGGGAGCAGACGACATCGGGTAAAACTGAAGTCGTTTGGCTGGCCGGCGACCATACGACCGCCTTCACATTGCCGAATATCGACGTGTTTGCTGAAGCGCTGCGCAGTGCCTTTGACGCGGCCTTAGAACAACCTCGGACGCGCGCTGGATGCGCAGCAGGAAGCGAAGAAGCGAAGGTGTATGGAGCCGAACCGATTGCATCGCAAATATCCAGCACAGAACTTTGAATACGCACTGGTTTTGTGAAAGAGGGCGCGTTTGTGGCGCGAATTCCTGACTGTTCGACGCTGCATGCCGGAACGCCGCGCATAAAACGCAGGCGCCCCGGTAAGGTTTTTCAATGAATGCGGCGAGACAGAGGCGTGTTAGCATAAGGCAACTTCGTTCACCAAGGTTTACTCTTGGAATGGCTTGTGACAGTGACTGTCCTGGATAGAACGCTCGAGATCAAACATCGAATTGAGACACGCAATGCCCGCATTGGCATTGTCGGGATGGGATATGTCGGCCTTCCGCTGGCGCTTTTGTTCAGCGAAGAACAATTCGTGATTACCGGCTTCGATGTGGATCAGCACAAGGTGGATATGCTGAACCAGGGCGGGTCGTACATCGTGCGCATCCCGGGCGAGGATATTCAGTCGGCGCAGAAAAACGGCTTCACGGCCAGCGCGGATTACGCGCGGATCGCCGAGATGGATGTTGTCATCATTTGCGTGCCGACCCCGTTGAATGAGTATCACGAGCCGGACTTGAGTTATGTGACCGGGACCGTGAGGAGCATTGCGCTGCATCTGCGCGAAGGGCAGCTCATCATTCTGGAAAGCACAACTTATCCCGGTACCACGGAAGAGCTGGTTGTCCCGCTTCTGGAGCAGGGGAACCAGGTTGGGTTGCGAGTCGCGAGGGATGCGGGCAGCTCGGGTTTCTACGTTGCGTTTTCTCCCGAGCGGGAAGATCCGGGCAATGATACGGTCGCGCGGCGCGATATTCCCAAGGTGGTGGGCGGGTGCGGGCCGGCAGCTCTCAGTTTGGCGTCGGCTGTATATGCAAGCATTTTTAATCGCATCGTCTCGGTCTCATCGCCTGCTGCCGCGGAGATGACCAAACTCCTTGAGAACATCTATCGCTGCGTGAACATTGCCTTGGTGAACGAGCTGAAGCAGCTTTGTTTGCGCATGGACATCGACATCTTCGAAGTGATCGATGCTGCCAAGACGAAGCCGTTCGGATTTCAGGCTTTCTATCCTGGGCCGGGACTCGGCGGACACTGCATTCCGATTGATCCTTTTTATCTTTCTTGGAAAGCAAGAGAGTTTGACTTCCACACTCGGTTTATTGAACTGGCCGGGCAGGTGAACCTGGCGATGCCTTACTTCGTGGTTGAGAACGTGATTGAAGCGATGAGCCAGCGTGGCAAGGCCCTGCACGGCGCGCGCGTTCTGGTGCTAGGCATGGCCTACAAGCGCGACATTGACGACCTGCGCGAGTCGCCTTCGCTGACGATTATTGAACTGTTGCAAAAGCGCGGAGCGCGCGTTGAATACAACGATCCGTTCTTTCCGAAAGTGGGTCGTGGACGCAAGTACGCCCTGAACATGACCAGTACGGCGCTGGAGAAGATTCCTGAATTCGACTGTGTGCTGATTGTCACCGACCACTCACAGTACGATTTTCCGGCGATTGTAAAGAAGGCCAAGCTGGTGGTTGACACACGGAACGCGACCAAGGGAATCGAGTCCGCCAATATCGTGAGGTGCTAGAAAGCCGTTAGCCGTGCCATACGAACGCGCTTCTGAAAGAGGCTTCCTGATGGCGCCTGCGATGCGGCTCATTACGACTTCAAGCGCGTCAGCTCTTTCCGAATCTGATCCGCATCGCGGTAGTTGGGAAAGATCTTGAGGACTTGTTCAAACTGCTGCCGGGCCAGCGCCGGTTGCTGCGACTTCTCATAGGCCATGCCCAGGTGGTAATGAATGTCAGGGCTATCGGGCAGCTTGTTCTTGTCCTGCAGCTTAAGTGCCTGTTGAAGATAGTTGACTGCGAGCGGATAAACGCCCTTTTGGTAGTAAATCCATCCCAGCGTGTCGACGACAGCTGGAGAATCAGGCAAACCCTTCAGGGCAGTCTGGGCAAGGGATAACTCGACGTCAAAATTTCCACCTGCTTGGAGCATCACACGGGCAAGGTCATTTGAGGCCATGGGATTCTGGGAATTAAGGGCCAAGGCCTTCTGATATGAGTCTTCTGCGTTCTTCCAATCTGACTTAGACTCATACAAGTCGCCGAGCAGGAGATCGAGATTTGGTTGGCGAGGGTTATCTTTCAGCGATTGCTCGCCGGTTGCAATGGCTTGATCGATTTCTCCTTTGGTAGCGAGCACCTGGCAAAGCTGGATCAAAGCCTGGTAATTGTTCTTGTCGAGGGCAATGGACTTAGTGAGCGCAGCCTCGGCGCCGTTCAAATCTTTCTTGACGTGGAAGAGCAGGGCGCCGAGCAAGCCATACAAAGTGCTATTGGCGGGCGACTTCGCGATTTGCGCATTCACTATTGCAACGGCTTTGTCGGGCTGCTTCTCCGCAACATAGGAGTTCACAATTCCGCGCAGGGCATCGATTGAATTGGCGTTCCGATCAAGGGCGTCCTGGTAGGCCTTGGCGGCGTCGGGATACTGCTTCTGGGCGAGCCGAAGATTCCCCATCTGCACGTATCCGAACGCACTCTGCGGAGCGGCCTCGATGGCTCTGTGAACATCCTGCTCCGCAATCGCATAACGCGTGCGATTGATATTCGCCAGAGCGCGGAGTCCGTATCCCTCCGGCGACCCTGGCTGAAGGCGGATCATCTGGCTGGCGGCGTCT
>Ga0182024_10020935_pt1 | contig 11914 bp, 13 predicted proteins | sample P32metaG_FD_120480 | JGI IMG/M metagenome (GOLD analysis project Ga0182024, IMG submission 120480) | Permafrost microbial communities from Stordalen Mire, Sweden - P3-2 metaG (Illumina Assembly) | ecosystem: Environmental > Terrestrial > Soil > Wetlands > Permafrost | place: Sweden: Stordalen... | reverse complement strand
TCGGCTTCCTTGCATCGGGGCGGCTTGGTTGCTTGTCAACTCCAAGCTACCAGATCCGATCAGGGAAGCCGACGCTTTACCCCCTCATAGACTCCTCTGAAATCTGCGAAACTCGAACTAAGGAATGTTTCGACGCGCCTGCCGTCAGCTCTAAGGTGGCGGGCCAAGTCCGTCGCGGACAACATTTCCGGCAGCATCTCCTTCTCCGGCGCGGCCGACCGGATGGGCCAGGGGGCTTCATCCACTGCCTCGGCCGGCGGCTTGCCCCCTTCGCTTTGCCCCGCCCCGCCCTGGTCGCGGCCGGCGTCGGCCCCGGCGTTTTCCGCCGGGGGCGCCGCCGGGCCGCCCTCCGTTTTCGACGGCGCCCGGAGCAGGTCGTCGATGGCCTCGACCGCCTCTATCCGGTTCGCGACCTTCCGCCGGCGTTGCCGGGGTGGAAGGGCTTTCCCCGCGAACCGGCGGCGGTACTCTTGCCACAGCCGGTTTACTCCTCCCTGGAAGTCTGGCGGCGGATCGAGTTGCATGTTGTCGATGGTCTCGTTGGCCTTCCGCACGGCCTCGCATCGGATGCGCATCGCGGCGACCGGATCGACCTTGGCCTCTCTCACGCGGCCACGACGCACAAAGAGTCTTAGGCGCTCCTGGTAGCGGTCCAACGCGGCTTTTTCGGGCGTCAGCGGCCCTTCCAGGGCCAGGATGCCCGAACGCAAGGCAAGGAAGTCGCTGCCCAATTCGAGGGCTTCGGCTATGTCCTCTGGGTGATAAACGTGGCAGACGGCGTCCAGGCCGGGCATTCGCCACGTCGCCAGCTTGGCAAGCTGGGCGTTCACGCGTACCAGATGGTCGGCCGTTTCGTCAGCAGTGATAGCTTGGCCGGGCGACGGCGCCGCGTCGGCGGATTTGTAGCGACGGGTCATCGGGTCGATTCCTCTCTTGCACGGCCGCAAGCCGGCGCCGGGGTGCAAGTCCCGGCGGCCGGCCGCGGCCAAAGGATCGCCTCTATTATACTGCCGGGGCGCGGAGACGCCTGGAAAGGAGCTGCGCCCTTCGGATACACCAACGGGCCGGGACGGCGCCGGACGCTCCCCCGCCCTCCCCCCCGCGAATTAGTGGCCGTCGCCGCCTCCTCGATCGGGCCGTGGCCTTGCGGCCGTTCCGGGTCGGCTTCACGGCGTCCCAGCCTTCGCGGCGCGTCGCGCCGCCGACCGCTCTATATACGCATCCATATAGTCCTTATAGGCCCGCATCACTGCCGACGAACACTTTCCGGCCATCGCGGCGGCCTTCGCCTCGGTGGGGTCGATGCCGAGGTCTGCCAGGCGCCGCTCCCACGTCGGCCCGTCGTCCTCGTCGATCACCCGAATGTCGAGCCGGCCCCGCAGGTAGCGGAGCTTGTCGTCATAACTCAGCTCATCGAATTCCGCCTCAGTCACCAGTCGCGGCGCCGCCGTCCTCCCGGCCGCGGCGACGCGCTCCAGTTGGTCCAGGCGTGTACGCATACTCATCTTTTGCCCTCTTGTTTGGCGTGGTTCTCCAGCTCCGCCAGTCGCGTTTCCAGCTCGACGCTTTCCCGCAGCTTCGTCCCCCGCTCCAGCAGGGAACGGGCCGCGCCCAGGCGGACGGCGGGCGGCGTTCCGGCGGCAAGCAGCTGGCGCAACACGTCGGCGGCGTCGGCCATACCGTCGGCCATCTTGCCCAGCGCCCGCCCCACCATGTCGCCCCGCAGTTCCGCGACGCGGCGGCGGAAGGCGGCGTCCGCCCGGCGTCGCGTCGCCGTCCGCTCGCCGATGCCGTTGGCGGCGGCGGCGTCGCGCAGGGTTTGCCCGGACGCCACGGCCAGCGCCAGGGCTTCATCGGCGTTTCGTCGGCCACGGTGCGCCACGGTCGGCCACTCCCTCCGTTCCGGCGGCCCCTAGGCGTCGCTACGGTCCCGCCGATGCCACGAGCGGCCCCCGCGCCCTACTTTACCCGTTCCCGTTCGCCTGGCGGGCTTGTGGCGGCGTCCAGCAGGGCCGCATGGTCCGCCGGCTTCGCCGCGGGGCGTCGATGTCCACGGCGGCGCGGCAGAGCAGCAGGCCGGGCGGCGGCCCCGCCGGATCGTCGATCCGCGCCCGGATGCGTTCCGCGGCGGACGCCAGTTCGTCGAGGCGCTCCGAAATCGCCTTCCTCATCGGGCCGGCCTCCGGGGTTCCGCCGCGCCGACCAGCGCCCGGATCGCGGCTATGATGGGTTCGGAGAGCGTCGGCCACGCGGCCACGAGGGCGGCCAGGTCGGCGTCGGCGACGCCCCCTTCGCCTTGCTGGTCACTACGCCCGGCACTACGCCCGGCGGCGGCGGATGTCGCAACCTGTTGATGGGCTTTGGGCTTAGAACACGAAATTGGGGGGACTGTCGATCCGGTGGTTGCGGGTTCGAGTCCCGTCGCCCTCGCTGAAGCAGGATAAGGACTTAGGGAAAATCAAAGGCGCCGGCCGGAGGCGGTTGGTAACAAAATGGTAACAAAGCCCCGGTGACATGGCGGTGAGGGTGGGCGAGGCGGTCCTGCTCGGACAGGACTCGCCGTCGCCCCAGTCGCCGAAGCGCGTCTCCCGGTCGTCGCGAGGCGGTCGGGGGATTTTTCATGCGCATAGCGGATGCAGAGCCGGGATTTGATAACGCTTGGTAACAGCCGCTCCGACCGCGGGAAACCTCACCGAATTCAGGCGATTGACAACCGCCCGACAATCGGCATCCGGCCGCAGCGAGTTTTTGTGCAAAGCCACGGCTGCGCTATGAAACACTGAAAATCGCTCGAATTGCGTAGCGCGTCCGGTACTTCCGTTTCATCGGCTGTTCCACCATCTTCGAGCAGAAACCCCGGTCAAGCAACCAGCTTGACCGGGGTTTTTCTTTGCCTAAAATGACCTGCGGACAATCGGACGCTGGCGCGGGTCAATCCGTGAGGCGATAGTCTGGCAGGGCGACGGCCCATCTTCGGCGGGCGTGAGACGGCATGGGCACCTTCGGATGGATCGGTCGCTCCGATCCATCCGAAGGTGCCCATGCGGGTTCCTTAACGGAGACGTAGGTTACTCCGTTATCGGTTTTATTCATGCCTTAAAGGAGGAACATGTCCGACTATGAAACCCTATCTATTCTACTCACCCTCGTCCAAATCTTGATAGCGTTGCTGCCGTTACTCGATGAGGAGCAGCCGAGGAAAGAAAAGTAGTCTACCGAGGGGAGGCTCGCGGCCTCCCCGTCCTTTTATATAGTTAGGAGTTACGCAGCCCGGTGGAGTCGGATACTCGGATTGCCGAGGTAAGTCCTGACTGCATGGCGGATTATGTCGAGCTTCGCCCAGAACCAGCTAATACCGAGGGCAAAACAGTGAGACTCCAGCCGGAGGAAGGCGCGCAGGCTCAGCCCGATGTGGTTGCGCCGCGCCTTGGCCCGGCGGGCCTGGCACCCCTGGACCCCGCAGAACTGCTTGACCCCCCGGTGGTACTCCTCGATCCGCCAGGAGAACTCCCCGTACTTCAGCCGGGTCAACTCGGTCATGCCCAGTTCACCCGTCGCCCAGTGCTCCGCGTCGCCGTTCGTGGCGACCACCCGGAACACCCGGATCTGGCCATAGCCGGGGAGGTGGACCTCACGCCCCCCCGCGGGGATGTCCGCCTCACGGACCGCCTGGGCCGGGCCGAAGTCCACCCGGACTTTGCGGTTGGACTTCAGCCGGGTCAGCCAGGTCCAGCCCAGGGAGCGGATCCGCTTCGGGTTCTCCAGGCTACTGTACCAGCCATCGAAGCGGACGCACTCCGGGCGAAAGCCCCGGTCGTGAGCGGCCCGCGGCAACTGGCCGAAGTGGTCGTTCTTGCTGAGGCCGTCGTTGGCCTTGTCGGCGAGGCGGTAGTCACAGGGGACGTGGCGGTCGCCGTCGGTCCACAGCAGGGTGAGGAGGTTGATCCCCTTGACCACGGCGTGGTGGTTGCCCGACCAGTGCCAGCCGACCAGGCCCATCTGGCGGGCGTAGGGCTTGTCCAGGGTGGAGTCGTCCAGGACCAGGACGCCCTCACCGGGCCGGACCTGGGGGCGGGCCTCCGCCCAGAGGGCCTCGGGGTCCGGTTCCAGGCGGGTGAGCAGGCGGTTGAAGGCGTCATGGGCCGGCGGGTCGGGCTCCTGGGGCTGGACGCGGGCCGCCTCCATGCAGGTGAATTGCAACGGCGAGGCCAGCAGGAATTGGACATAGTCTTCGGGTCGGACTTTGGGGGTGTTCATACCCCTATTCTATGCCTCAACTCCCTCGGCAAGGTATCTCATACCCCGCCGGGCTGCGTAACTCCTAATAGTAACAGGTTTCCAGAAATGGCGCAAGAGAAATGCCAAGACCGAGAAGCGAGCGGCCATGACTCCGCTCATGGCCGCCGCAGTCCGCAAGGGCGTCAGCGCCCAACTGGACCTGTTCGACTACTTCTTGGAGGTGTGGCGGCCCTGAGCAGTCGTGCGGCTGGTCAGGAGCCAAGTTTGCCCTTGCCCAAGACCTTATTCCCCGACAGATCATAGATTGCGATGCCGGTCTGCTGCCCATTCTCGTATAGCTCTTCCTGACGCACCCGACCGTTTTGCTCCCAGTAGTAGTAGTGCAGGCCGTCAGGCACCCGCTCGACCGTGTGACCGCCCTTGGTCGGGATGTAGCGGACCTTGACGAACTGGCCCTGAAACTGAGGAGTGCCGTCGTCGTAGTATTCGGTCACGACCTGCGTGTGGTCATCGTCACTCTTGAAGATTTCGAGCGACAGCGGCCTGCCCTTCACGTCCCATGACTGCTCACACTTCACCGCCCCGTGGACGTAGATCGTCTCACTTTCCTTCTTGTCCTTGTCGCCGTCAAAGACGTAGCGCCACGGGCCGTGATAGACATTCTTCCCGGCCTTGTTGCGATAGAGGTAGCCGTACTGCCGCAAGACCTTCTTCTCGGGGCCGCCCTCCAGCTTGCTGATCTCGAAGTATTTCACCATCTCGATTGGCTCACCGTTCGGCCCTTTCAGGAAGTCCACCTTTGAGATGTCTGGTACGGCGACCTCGCCGATGTCTTTTTCGAGTTCGCCCTCTTCCTTGTCGTGGACGCACTCGGGCGGCAGGTCCGGCATGATGACTTGCGTGTAGCGGTCGTGCTTGATGGTGGCGCTCTTCCCAGCCATCTTCTTGTTGGCCTCAGCCGCCGCTCGCTCGGCCTGCTTCGCGGCCACCACCGCCTTCGCGTCGGCATGGTTCACCGCAGGCGTCACGCCCTTCTTGTCGGCCTCGTCAATCAGCCCCTTGCCTCCTGCCGCGTCCCCGCTTTCGTACTCGTAGTCGATCATCCTGCCGTACACGACGGCCCGGTCGTTGCCTTCGAGGAAGGCCGAGTCCTTCTTCGCACGGTAGACGGCGACGGCCTCCGACTTCTTGCCGGACTGCCAGAGCGCGTCTGCTTCGGCCAGTTCTTTCTCAAATGCTTGATGTGCCCGGTTCCCGATGAAGCCCATGATGCCGCACGCGCCGCAGCACATGAACAAAAGCGCCCCGCCGACAACTGAAGCGATAATGAGCGTCTTCTTGGATGGGACGCTCTTCTTCTGGGTTGAGGGTGGTGACACGCCTTCGGTTACAGGTGGCGACGATGGCTTAGCGGGCGCGACCGCGACGGTGGCGAAAAGTCCTTTGATGCTGCTGGCCTTGCTCGGGGTCTTCATGTCGCCGCGACGAACCAGATCGCCGGGGGCAAGTTTCCCTGTCGCGGCCATCTGCTTCATCTGCTGGACGGTGTACGGGCCAGTTTCCTTGCCGCTGTGGAGGACGAACCAGTCTTGGGCCACGGGAGTTACCTCTTCGTATGGGGTGAAAATGGCTACCCGTTGAACATTCGACGGATAGAAATTGTCGGCGGAAGTGCGACGGTCGAAGTGGAAATGGCGCATGAAAAAGGGAGCGCTAAACCACACCGCTCCCTCGACCCCGACCAAGGGGCGCAACAGAACAGCGTGGCCGCGCCCCCAGACGGGGGCGGGCCAGCGCTGCCTCTGTTGCTCAAGAGCCTTGCGGCTCAGGTTGGTCGTTTCGAGAGAAGCAGAACTGACGTTCGCACGTCATTCGGATTGTCAAGGGGCCGCTCGCTCGCAGCCCCGTTTAGGCGTTCGTCTCCTTAAAACCGGGTCAAAACCAGCCCGAGGCTGGCGAGTATGAGGATAACCCAGCAGCGGCGACGAAGCAACAGGCTGGTCGCCGAAACAGGAGGTTTTTGTGCAGGCTGGCCTACTTCAGCCGGACGACCTCGATCTCCACGCCGCACCACGGACAGTACCGGACCTCCGTGATCCCCGGAATGACCGTCCCGCTGGACTGCGGGTGCAGCGTGAAAAGGTTCACCTCCCGGCTGGTCGTTCGGGGATGGCCCCTCACTCCGAAGCCGATTAGGATGCCCCACTCGTCGCGCATTTCCTGACAGCAGAACCGGAGATGGCCTTTCTGCTCGTAGACGGTGACGCGACCACCACAACAAGAGCGATAAGAGACGCGCATGGTGTCCTCCTAAGCGGGTTGGGCCGAAGGCAGCGCATTCTTGTCGCCCCAGAAGATCGGTTCGATCCCCAGTTCGTGCTGCTCTTGGTTCAGGACGCACAGATTGTGGCAGAGGAACTTGCACAAGACCTCGTTCACCATCGCCGTCTCCGTGCGGCTGCGGACGTGATCGCCGAACTTCCGCTTCACCATCGAGAACGCCGTCCCCACGTTGCTCCTCTGGTGGTAATGCGTCAGGAACTCCTCCTGCCGGTACTGGAAGTAGTGGAACATCCTCTCGAACGGCCCGCCGATCCCGCCCGTCGTGTTCACCTTCGGCATGATGAACGGCGTCCCGCCCTCCGCGAACACCGCCTCGACGTTCTCGGCACTCAGGTACGCCTTGTCCGCGTAAGCCTCGTCGATGTGGAAACCGCCCGCCGCCGTCCTTTCCAGCAGCGGCTTGAACTGCGGGCTGTCGGCGGCGTCCTTGTCGAGAATGCGGACGGCGGTAATCACGTTCGTCTTGACGCCGCAGGCAATGTGCGCCTTGGTCCAGACGCACTTGTGCTTGGTCACGCCGTACTTCTGGTCGAACCAGCGCTCGAACTTGTTGCTGCCGAACCCGGTCGAGTCGAAGGCGAACGCCGTCTCCACCACCCTCAGCGGCAACGCGCTGAAGGAAACCAGCGCCTTCAAGACAGGGGTGAAGGTCGGGTTCTCGAAGAAGGCGCACACCTTCATGCCGGGGATCGGCTTCAAGGTGTAGCCGCGCTGGTGAGCGTCGAGGAGGTCGCACGCGGTCGTGCGAGCGGCTTTTGTGCCGTAAACCTTCAGCACCATCGAGAAGATCGCGTCCCTGACGCTGTGCGGTTTCCGGCCACGCTTCTTGGGGTCCGCTTCCTTCAGACCGCTGCACAGGTCGTGCAGGAGCATTTGCAGGCGATGCTTCTCGACGGCCTGCGCCGCGTTGAAGGCCGCATGGTCCCGGTTGTACTTCTTCTTTTCCTCGACGACGATGGGCTTGGCATCGGCGATGACTTCGCCGATGCCAAGTTCCCGTTTGAGGATGAGCTTGAGGGCCCGGATGTGCTTGCAGCGATAGCCCTCTGCGTAGTCCGCGCAGGAGCAAGAGCCGCCGCCTTCCAGTTTGACTTCGTACTTGCGGCCCGACGTTGCTTGGCTGGGGATCAGCCAAGCACCGTCTTTGCGCTCGATCTGGCACGAGGCCGCGATGAGGAGCGCACGCTGATCTCGATTGTCCATCTGCGCACCGCCTTTTCTTTTGGCGGCGGCGGCCTACAATAGCAGTGTCCATCTGCGTTAGGCGCACCGCCTGACTCACCGCCGAGCCTGCTGCTAACAGGCTCGGCGGTTTTTTCATGCCTACAGTCCGTGGCTACACTAATACTACGGTGTACTCCTGTACATTGTCAAGTACGGTTTTGTCTTGCCGAGAAGATTTTTTGTGGGTACAATAGCGTCATGGCTGGAAGACCAAAAAAGCCGAAGGGACAGGCCCGAACGAACATCCTGCGCGTTCGGCTCACGGAGAAGGAGCGCGACGAGCTTGATCAGGCTGCGCACCTCAGCGGTCTGGATACTTCCACTTGGGTCCGACATGAACTCCTTTCTTTGGCGAGAAGAGTCGCGGCGAAACAGCCGCCCGCGACAGGCACGTCCAGCTAGGCCGTGCCCATCTTGCCCTGCTCCTGCACCGGCTTGGGCTTCTTTCGCAGCCGGATGATCCCATCGTCTTTGAGACGCCAGACCTTCTTCTTTGGGCCGTGCATCTCCGACTCGAATAGTCCCTTGTGCTTGCTGGCGAAGAGAAGGAAATTGACCGTGTTCCGAGGCAGATGCGTTCCCTCGGTAATTTCCCCGGCAGTTTGCCACTCCTTGCCTTTCGACCGCAAAAAGTTGGTCACGATGTCGATCTTAGGCGCAGTGGGAGGCTTCAGTGGCGGCGTCGGGAAGAGGACGCGCCGCAGGTCTTCGATCAGGTCCGGGTCGTCGGCGAGGAGAGCTTGGATGGCGCGGAGCTTCTCGGCGCGACCCTCGTACTGCTTGATGAGACCAGCGACTTGTTCGACGTGATCCATCGCTTCCCTCGGCGCTTCTGGTGAGCTGAGGGCTATACTAGCGGATGTGTGGCGTGGCTGGCAAGAGATGTGTGAAAAAAGTTTGGTCACATATCTGGGGCGAGGCTGGCCGTGTTGAAGAAGGCGGGGTGGAAGGTATTCTGTATCAGTAGGGCGACTTCCGTGTCAGGACTGCGTTTCATAGCGCAGCCCAAAGCCACAGGCGTCTGAAATGCAACGAAGCCCCCGAGGTGGTCCCGGGGGCTTCGCCTTATAAAAGCCGGGGGAAGTCCGGTACTCAGTTCCCCGGGCCGACGGGGACGGGCGTCTGGATGATCGTGGGGGCCGGCTGCACATACACCGGGGCGGGCTGAACGTACACCGGGGGCGGCGTCACGTACACGGGGGCCGCTCCCACGACCACGCGCGGGCCGTAGTAGTACGGGTAGCGGTAGTGGTCGTAGTGGTGATGGTGGTAGTGGCCATAGTAGGGCCCGGGCACGCCCACGCCGATGTACACGCCCGCCCGGGCGGATGACGACGCCCACGGCAGCGCCAGCAGGGCCAGTGCGGAACACAAGGCCAGCGGCAGAAGCCATTTCCGACTCATGGGGACCTCCGTTAGAGTTCGTTCTCGCCTCGGGCGGCTCGCGGTCGACCACCCGTCTTCCGAGAACGGAACGCCGCCGCAAAGGCCGCTTGCGCGGGCGCGATTCGGAACGGCGAGGGATCAAGCGCATAACGCCGGCAGACCTTGGCGAGCGGTATGGCGCGGGCAGCCGGGCTTACTCGTCGTACTTCAGCAGGAACTTCGGGTTGATTACCTTGAAGCTGAGGCGACCCCCGATGTCCTCGTCGTACTCCTCCGCGAGCGACCGAAGCACCACGCCCTCCCGCTGAACCCGCGGGTTCAGCACGCTCGTCCCCTCCGAGAAGGCGACCAGTTCATCCACCGTGTGGTTCAGCACGACGCTGCCGAGCCGCGGCACGGATTCCAGCCCGATTTCCGCCAGCACCTCCAGCATCGTCTCGTGATCGAGCAGCCGGTAGGCGTCCACGTTCAGGACGTTGAACACCCGCAGCGTGACCGCCTTCAGCCCGTACTTGTTCTTCTGGATGCCGGGGCCGATCACCTCGGCCTGGATGGCCAGGTCGAACCCCAGGCGTTCGCGGGCCTGCCGCAGCTTCTCCTCCAGCCTCATGCCGCGCGCCGCCCGAACGAGGATGTTCCCCTCGTCGGCCTCGTCCATCCAGAGGTTGCGGCCGCAGACGCCGAATTGCCCCTCACGAAGGAAGGCGGTGAACGACGTGCCGTCCAGCTTCTCGGTGACGTAGAAGGTCTTGCCGCGGTGACGCCCCAGCACCCGCTCCAGCACCTGCACGCGGGTCTCGTCCGTCTTCGGCAGGAAGCCCGGGAAATGCCCCTTCACCCTCCCGCCCATCCCGATCGGCGGCGGCGGTTCCCACTTCTGGACGCCGATCGGGTCCGTCACGTCCGCCCCCTCGTCGGCCGGCGATCCCGGCGGAAGGATCGAAAGTGGGAAGCAGATGCCTTGCGAAACCTGGCCGCGGAGTCTCACGGTCTTGATGCGGAACCCGGCGGGGAGAACCACGCCGCCTTCGGGATCGGTCTGGGCGGCCTTGAAGCTGCTGGGGCGCAGGAACTCGAATTCCGGCCGCTCGGGCAACAGGGAGTCGATCTCGCAGTAGACCACCTTGTCGCCCGGCCTGTGCTCGCCCTTCTTCGCGACGACCCACCAGCCGAGGACGCGGACCTTCTCGATGGCGTCGGCGTTCGGGATCGGCTCGACGGCGTTCACGGTCTGGATGCTGGCAAGCTTACGCACGGTCATCTCCTATTCTTTCGGTTCCTGAACTCGACACGGGGCCGGGGCGGCCGGTTCGCGGAGGGAGACGATCCAGCCGAACGATCCAATTTCCCGGCCCGCTCCTCCTCTCCGGCCCCGATCGGCCTCATCTTCGGGGGTGTGCCTCTTGATTTAGGCAACCGTAGGCGAGCGGCCGGCGTAAGCCGGCCGGTATAGCCTAGCGCCGCGGAATTGACGACGCACCAGCCGGCTTACGCCGGCCGCTCACCTAAATCGAGAGGCACACCTCATCTTCGGGAACCGTCGTCCCCTCTCGTTCGTCTTATGATAGGATGATCCATACCGGAGGCGTTCGGACCATCCGGGGCCGCCTCAGGGTTGCGGAGGTCAGCAGTCATGTCAACGGTGGTGCAGGCGACGTGTCCGGGGTGCAAGCACACGCTCCACATCCCCTCGGACTGGATTTCCCAGGCCGTTCGCTGCAAGCACTGCGGCATGGTCCTCCAGGCCAAAGCGCCGGCCAAGGCGTCCGGCGTCCAGCCGGCGGCGTCCTCCCGCACGCCGCCGCCAGCCCCACGCAAGGTCAAGCCGCCGGCGGCGGTCACGCCCTCCGTCAAGACCGCGCCGGCTGCCGGCATCGTCACCCAACCGGCCGCCCCCGCTCCCGCCGCGGCCCACCCGCAGGCCGTACTCGCCCCCGCGGCTTTCCCGCAGGCCCCCGCCGCGATCCCGATGGCCGTCGCCGCCGTTCCCGCGCCCGTCGGGAGCGGTTCCCCCTTCGACGCCCTCGACGCCGAAGGGCCGGCCCCGATGGCCGCGCCGTCGCGCTACCGCCGGCGTTCCGGCGGCTGGTGGAAGGGGCCGGCCGTCGCCCTGGGCGTGCTCCTCGTCGCCGGCGTGGCGGGCACCCTCGCCTGGCCGCACATTTCCGGCGTCTTCCAGGCGCCCCCGAACTCCGTGGCCCAGGTAGACGTCGGTGCGCAGGAAGCGAAAAAACCGGTCGTCGCGGAGACGCCGAAGCCGGTCGAAACCCCCATCAAGCCGAAGCCGAAGGACAAGGAGATCAAGCCCAACGAGCCGTCCGGCAAGGACAAGGTCGGCGGCCCCAAAGACAAGGGGAACATCCCCCCTAGGGACAAAGATCCCAAACCCGTCGATACGCCCAAGCCGCCGCCCGACCAGCCCAAGGGCACCCCGGTGTTCCCGCGGCGGACGCTGGTCATCGATATTCAGAACTACCTGTACGCCAATCCCACCCACGCCGGGATGCCGATCCCCGGCGCCCGCAACATCCCCAACTTCCTCGACGCGCTCAACCGCGGCCTCCATATTCCGATCACAGAGATGGCCCAACTCAGCGATGGGGCGCCCAAGGCCGCCCGTCCGCCCACGAAGGCCGTCGTCGAGAAGACGCTGACCGGCTTCCTCGATTCCTCACGGGCGCAGGACCGCATCATGGTCTTCTTCATCGGCCATGCCGTGGCG
>Ga0182024_10020934_pt1 | contig 11915 bp, 10 predicted proteins | sample P32metaG_FD_120480 | JGI IMG/M metagenome (GOLD analysis project Ga0182024, IMG submission 120480) | Permafrost microbial communities from Stordalen Mire, Sweden - P3-2 metaG (Illumina Assembly) | ecosystem: Environmental > Terrestrial > Soil > Wetlands > Permafrost | place: Sweden: Stordalen... | reverse complement strand
TCGCATAGTACACCCGGTAACCCAGTCCCCAAATCGATCCGCAGTTCGCACAAACCTCGCCGAAGTGGTTTGCAATCGGCAAAGTTACCGGCAGCGACGCGGTCGAGGCGAATTACGATCTTCCCTTGGGCGCGAACGCGTCCTTCAGCTTCGCCAGCCATTCCCCGAAGACATCTTTTCCTTCGGGAGTGACATAGCGCCGAACTCAATCACTTTCTCGTTGTAACATATAAGTTACAGAAGTGTAACGGAACATTACTTGCGCACCGCCCAAGCCAATCCGTCCGGCTGTTTTCCAGCCGAGATTTGTCCGGTAACTTCCAGGGTCTTCAAATCTATGATTGCGACCTTGTCACTCGTGCTGACCGCCACATAGGCGCGGGAACCGTCGGGGGCGATCAGAATTCCTGCTGCGCCGCCTCCCAGGCTCAAGTGCTTCACTTCTTTGCGAGTGGTCGCGTCGATCACCACCAGGCCGATACCTGCAGCGTTGGGACCGGCGCCCAGGCCGGAGATCAGGACCCGCCTGCCATCCGGCGTGAACTTCAGGCGGTTGGCGCCTTTCAGGGGGATGGGAAGAGTTTGAATAGTTTTCTTGGCGACAACATCAATGATAGTCACGGTTGCGTCTCGCGCATTGGCCGCCCAGATTTCCTTGCCATCCGGCGAGAGGTCAAAGCCTTCGGAGCCGTTTCCGGAGCGGACATTCGTCACTTCCCAAGTCATACGCGAGCCGCCGGGGGGCGGACCGAAGCCTCCGTTCGGCTGGGAGACTTGTTCGATGATGCTGATCGTGCCGGAGTTGACGTTCGAAGTAACGATGTGGTCGAGGCTCGGGGAGACGACGATCATGTGCGTTCGATCCTGGCCGGTGCCGAGTATCCAATCCACGCGCTGAGTAGCGGGATCGTAACGACCAATGACTTTATTCGTCTCCGCCGTGAAATAGAGTTTGCCGCCCGCGAATGCCAACCCATGCGTTGACCGCAACGCGCCCAGGTCGATCGCAGACAGCGCCTGCCGGGCCACCAAATCAACCACGGAGATGGTATGGAGAGCGCTGTCCGAGCCGCCATAGTTTGAGATGTAGGCGAGTTTGCCATCGTCGGATACGATGATTTCATGGGGATCCGGGCCGGCGGGGACGCGCGCCAGAACCTGTAAAGTCGCGGGGTCAACGATCGCTACTGTATTGTCACTCTTTGCCAGCACCAGAAGCGTAGACGGTGGGGCCTGCGCCAACGCGCCACTCGCGATGAGTGTCGCCGCGACCAGCCAACGGATGCTGCGTAGAAAGGTTCTCGTTCCCCTCATACTCTTTTGCTCCCAATTCGCAAGCTAGTTTACACTGCCCTCCCCGCCGCCGCGCCCGAGGCCCATGCCCACTGGAAGTTAAAGCCGCCGAGTTGTCCGGTGACGTCCACAACCTCGCCGATGAAAAACAGGCCGGGGACCTTGCGGCTTTCCATCGTTTTGGCTAGAAGTTCGTCGGTGCCGACTCCGCCGGCGGTGACTTCGGCTTTCTCATAGCCTTCGGTTCCCGCCGGGATGACCGTCCACGCATGCGCTTGCTGCTCGAGGTCAGCCAGCGCGGCATTCGTCCATGCGATGGGCGAGTGCAGTTCGAGCCAGCGGTCTGCGAAACGGGCCGGCAATGCTTTGCGAAACTCTGATCGCAATGCCGTTATAGTTCTCGGAGTCTTTGGATCGCGGAACATCACTGTCAAATTGGTTCCCGGCGCGATGTCGATCAGAATCTCCGACGGTTTCTTCCAGTAGGACGATATCTGCAGAATCGCGGGACCGCTCAGGCCGCGATGAGTGATGAGCATCTTTTCGCGGAACTGCTGCCCTCTGCACGAGGCGATCACGTCGGTGGAAACGCCTGTCAGATCGCAGTAGCGGGATCGACCTTCCGCATTCAGCAGCAGCGGCACCAGTCCCGGCCATGGCTCGCGGATCTTCATTCCGAACTGCCGCGCCAGGTCGTAGCCAAATGAGGTCGCGCCCATCTTCGGAATTGATAAGCCCCCGGTCGCGACCACCAACGTGGGCGCGTGGAATTCTGCGCTGGCCGCATGCACTACAAACTCTGTGGTTCGTTTCACCTCGTGAATCTTTGTGTTCAGGAAAACATTCACCCCAGCGGACGAGCACTCTTCTTCGAGCATTCCCAGGATGTCGCGAGCCGACCGGTCGCAAAACAATTGGCCTAGCGTCTTTTCGTGGTACGGAATGCGATGCTTCTCGACGAGTGCGATGAAATCTGCGGGCGTGTAGCGGGTCAGCAACGACTTGGCAAAATGCGGATTGGCGGAGAAGAAATTCTCGGCCCGGCAGTGGAGGTTGGTGAAATTGCAGCGGCCGCCGCCGGAGATGAGAATCTTTTTGCCCAGGCGGTCGGCGTGTTCGAGAACCGCGACGCGGCGTCCGCGCTTGCCCGCCTCGATGGCGCACATCAGGCCGGCTGCGCCACCGCCGAGAATCAGTGCATCGAAATGATGGGTCACGTTGGAGTGAACAGCGTACCTCAGCGCCTGAAGCCGGTGCATTCTGCGACGTTTACGGCACGACTGAAGTCGTGCCCTTCCCAAACTAGACGCAGAACACTTACATGTAAAACAAGCTCAGCCGCGGGAGGCCAAATTTCTCCAACAGGCGCTTGTGAACGTATTGCTTCTGCAGTTGGTCGATCTGCGCGGCAGACATCTTCCGGCGGTAGGGAGCGAGATCGCGGTCGGCTTCCGCGCGCACCGTGACAATCTCTTCATCGGGAGTTGACGCCAGCAGCATCGCAAAAAGCTTTTCCTCTAGTACCGTGAGGCGGCGCTCCAGGTCTTCCAAACCTGCCGCGGGTTTCTTTTCTATTTCTTCCGCAAGATGGCACAGAGTCTTCGCAACCTCCAAGGCAAGCGCGGAGACTCCGCCGCCCTCGGGCAACTTCGCGGCTTCCAGCAAATCTGCATTGCGACGCAGGAAAGGCGCGACTACCTCTGGTTCAAAACCTTGTCCGGCGCTGGGTTTCGGCGCGGGCGCCGGGTCGCCAGCAGCCGCGCCTACCGCTGCTTCTTTCATGTCTTCCGCCGCGGCCAGAATTTCCTGCGAACAGAATCCCAGGCCGTTTATTTTCCGCGTCTTGGAAGGGCGCCTTTCGTAGTGTTCGAAAGTCACGTCAATGCCGCGCAGCACAGCCTCCAGCGGAATTCCCGCATCCCTCCAGGTCTCCATCAGCACCCAGTCCAGTGGGGATAGCCGTAGGATCCCCCCCCAGCGGCGCTGAAAGTGCTCCTCGATCTCTGTGAAGTAATTGAAGTAATTTTCCACGGTTGGTCAGCGGGCAGAACGCGAGGGCGTCGACGCCCCGCCATTCTTTGATTTTGGCTGCGCCTCTTTTGATGACAGCTTCGACTCGGCCTTGGGCGCGGCTTTCGCCGAAGCTGAATCCTTGCGCGCCGGCCTATTCCGCTCCCAGATGATGCGCAAGCCTTCGAGGGTCAGAAAGTCGTCCACGTGCTTCATATATTTCGATCCGGTGCCGATCATGGGTCCCAGCCCGCCGGTCGCAATCACGTGCGTCTCTTGTCCCAACTCCGCCAGTAGAAGTTCGAGGATGCCATCGACCAGCCCGAGATATCCGTAATAGAGACCCGATTGCAGGCTGCCCACGGTGTTGGAGCCGATGACGCGGGCGGGTTTGCGAATCTCGACGCGCGGCAGCCGCGCGGTGCGTTCAAAGAGCGCGTCTGCGGAGATGCCGATACCCGGGCAGATCACTCCGCCAAGGTATTCGCCCTTCGCAGAGACGCAGTCGAACGTGGTGGCCGTGCCGAAATCGACGACCACACAGGGACCGCCGTACTTTTCGAAGGCCGCTACAGCATTGACAATGCGGTCAGCCCCCACCTCCGCCGGATTGTCGTAGTGCACCGGCATTCCGGTCTTTATTCCGGGTTCGATGTAGAGAGGGCGCAAATTGAAATAGCGCTCGCATACTTGGCGCAGCACGGGATCGAGCGGCGGAACTACCGAAGAGATCACGATGCCGTGAATGCCTTTCGACTCGAGCCCGGCCATGGAAAACAAGTTACGGAACAGCACTCCGTACTCATCCACGGTGCTGGTGCGGGAGGTGGCGACGCGCCAGTTGGCCACCAGCCGCTCGTAACGCGGAGTCTCGTCCGGCTCGCCGGCCGGGGGCCCCTCGGCGACGCCGGCGAAGACGCCCAGCACAGTATTCGTATTGCCGACGTCGATGACGAGAAGCATGTTCTTAGTCTGACAGTAGCGCCGCCGTCCCGGCGGCTGGCCGGCGCTACGGCTCCCTTACCGTTCCGCTTAATACGATCTGCATACCGCGGGCGGTTCGCACCTGCAAAAAGCCGCGAGCATCCAGGCCCTCGGTCGTTCCCTCAAAGGCTGAACCATTCTCTTCAATGCGCACGGCCTTGCCCTGCACCCAGGAGGAATTCTCGGCGAAACACCGCAGAATCGACTCCCGCGCATCCGAGTGCTCCAGCAACTCGCGATACTCGCGCTCGAGTGATTTTAGCAAAGCGGCCACCAACTCGACCCGCGACCATTCGCTTCCGGTCGCCAGACGCAGCGAGGTCGCTGGCAAATCCTTGGGGAAACTAGCCTGATTCACGTTGATGCCGACGCCCACCACGATGTAGCGGACGCGGGTGGCCTCGGCATTCATCTCGGTGAGAATTCCACAGACTTTCTTGCCTTCGATTAGAACGTCGTTGGGCCACTTCAGATCGGCAGTGACCCGCGAGTCGACCTGCTGAATGGCCGCGCGTACCGCGAGCCCTGCCGCCAGTGACAGTACCAGTACTTCCGACGGTGGCAGAGTGGGCCGCACGACTACCGAGCAATAAATTCCGGTCGAACGCGGCGACTGCCACGAGTTGGCTCCTCGACCGCGGCCTGCGAGTTGCTCTTCGGCAAGGAACACGCTGCCTTCCGGAGCGCCTTCCGCCGCGGCGGCCATCGCCGCCGTATTGGTCGAACCGATTTTGTAAAAATGATGAAGATGCGTATCGAAGATAGTGCCGCGTAGCAGCGGCCGCAAAATTTCCGGCAAGAGCAGGTCCGGAACCGAGCGCAGCCGATATCCGGTTGAGGGATGGCCCGCCACATCCACACCCAAACCGCGCAATTGCTGAATCAGACGCCACACGTCGGAGCGGTTGGAAGAGATTTCCTGGGCGATCTTGGTTCCGCTCACCACGACGGTGGCGTGCTCCATCAGCAAGTGCACGATGCGGCCGAGTCGCAGATCGGTGGGCTGGTGCGCTGCGGGCGTTTTGGCGCGCGAAGACTGCCTCCGGATTGTGCCGGTCTTGGGGATGCGGAGATTATGCGCGAATTGCGGCCAAACAACAATCGTTCCTTCAGGCCGGGACGACTCGCATGCTCAGATCCGCCGCCTGGGGCGAGTGCGTCAGCAGACCCACGGAGATGAAGTCGACGCCGGTCTCGGCATAGGCGCGAACATTCTCCAGGCGAATTCCGCCGGAGCATTCCACCGGGATGCGGCGGCCGTCCTTCTGCACCTCAGGCTGCGCGCAGCGCTCGACCGCGCGGCGCACATCCTCGACCGACATGTTGTCCAGCAGAATGGCTTCGCCGCCGTGAGCCAACGCCAGCTCGAGTTCCGCGAGCGTACGCACTTCCACTTCGATGATCTGCGAGCCGCGGCGGTTGCGCACGGCGCGCTCCAGAGCGGGCACAATGCCGCCCGCCAGGGCGATGTGATTATTTTTGATGAGCACGCCGTCGGAGAGATCGAGCCGGTGGTTCTGTCCGCCGCCGCAGCGCACAGCGTTCTTATCAATCACGCGCAGGCCGGGCGCGGTCTTGCGCGTATCGAGAACCCGCGCCTTCGTGCCCGACACAGCTTCCACGAACTTCCGGGTCAAGGTCGCGATTCCGCTCATGCGCTGCAGGAAATTGAGAATGACGCGTTCACAGGAAAGAACCACCCGCGCATTGTGGCGGATGACCGCAACGGACTGTCCCTTATGCAGGCGCACGCCATCGAAAATCTCAGGATGCGTGGTGACCTCGTAGTGAGCGGTGACGGCTCCGTCGAGCAGGGCATACACGTCGAGAATGCGGGCCACACACCCGATGCCGGCAAGAATGCAGTCCTGCTTGGAGACGATCGTCGCGGAAGCTCGCTGGTTGGGGTCGATGCAGGCATAGCTGGTCGCGTCGCTCGTCGCCCGATCTTCGAGCAACGCGTTCTCCAGGATTGCGGTAAGTCGTCTTGAATTCCAGTCCATAGAAACAGCTGCCAGTTGTCAGTTGCCAGTACGAACCATGTGGGGACAGCCGCCTCGGCTGTCCGCGAGTCGAAGACCCGCCGCCTTCGCGTTATCCACAACCCAGTTCTTTCAGCTTACTCTGCGTCTTCTCTTGCATCACGGCAAGTTCCTGCTGTTGCTGGCGCAGATTTTCCACCACGATTGGCGGGGCCTGGGCCAAAAACTGTTCATTGCCCAACTGCCGCTGGCCACTGCTGATGCCTTTTTCGATTTTCTGGAGTTCCTTCTTGAGGCGCTCGCACTCGACGCCCACGTCGATTTTTCTCTCGTAGATTGCGTGCACATCGAAGCGCGCCGTGCCGCGAGCGCCCGCCCGATTGGCGAGCGAGCTTTCCACGAATGTGATCTTCTCCACATTGGCCAGGCGCTCGACCGCGCCACGATTGTGCTCGATCATCTTACGAATCCCGGGCTCATGTGCGAATACCTCGATGGGCACTTTTACCTTGGGTTCGACTTTCAGTTCTGCCCGCAGGTTGCGGACGCTGACGATCAAATCCTGCAGGATGGCCATCTCGGTCTCGGCGGCGAGATCAAACTGCTTGTCATCCGGCTGCGGATATTCTGCCAGAGCGATCGACTTGAAGGGAGCCTTGCCTTCATACATTGCCTGCCAGATTTCTTCCGTAATAAATGGCATCACCGGATGCAACAAGCGCAGCGCCGCGTCGAACAAATTAACCAGATTGGCGCAGGCTAATTGCGCAGCGTTCTTGTCGGCGCCCTCTTCGAAATTCAGCCGTGGCTTGATCAGTTCCAGATACCAATCGCAAAACTCCCCCCAGAAAAAATCATAGATGCGATTGGCGGCTTCATGAAAGCGATAGGTCGTAAGCGCGTCATTCACGTCGGCCACAGCGCGATTGAACCGCGAAAGCATCCACCGGTCTTCGAGAGTGTCCGTCCGAAACCCTGCAACGCCTTTGTGAGGACAGCCGCCCGCGGCTGTCCGGCTGGGCCGCAGGCCCGGTTCCACTCTATCCACATTCATGAACATGAACCGCGCGGCATTCCAAATCTTATTGGCGAACGCACGATACCCGTCGGTGCGGCTCTCGCTAAAGGCAATGTCCGTCCCCGGCGCGGCCATGGCCGCCAGCGTAAACCGCGTCGCATCCGTGCCGAAGCGTTCAATAATCTCCAGCGGATCGATCACGTTGCCCTTGGTCTTCGACATCTTCTGCCGGTCAGCATCGCGCACCAGCGCGTGAATGTACACGTGGCGGAAGGGCACGCTGTCGTCTTTCTTATCGCCCCAGCCGTTCGCCTTTTTGATCTCCGCATCCTGCTCGTGTCCCTGCATGAAGTGGCAGCCGAACATAATCATGCGCGCCACCCAGAAGAACAGAATCTCATAGGCAGTAATCAGCAAAGTCGTCGGATAGAACACGGCTTGATCCCGCGTCGTCGCGGGCCAGCCCAAAGTCGTAACGGCAACAGCCCCGAGGAAAACCAGGTATCGAGCACGTCGGAAACCTGCTTCAATTTCGCGCCGCCGCACTTCGTACACTTTGTCGGAGCCTCGCGCGCAACAATCATTTCCTTGCAACTGTCGCACGTCCACGCCGGAATCCGATGCCCCCACCACAACTGGCGCGAGATGCACCAGTCGTAGATGTTCTTCATCCAGTTCAGATAAATCTGGCGGTAGTTGTCGGGAACGATCGTGATCTCGCCGCTCTCGACGGCCTCTTTCGCGCGATCGGCCAGCGGCTTGATCTTGATGAACCACTGCTCGGAAAGGCGCGGCTCGACGATGGTTCCGCAGCGGTCGCATTTGCCGATCGAGAGAGCATGGTCCTTCTCGCCGACCAGAAATCCTTGTTCCCGCAAATCAGCCAGCACGTGCTTGCGCGCTTCGAAACGGTCGAGACCAGCGTACGCGCCCGCGTTCTGGTTCATGTGCGCATGCTCGTCCAGCACGTCGATCTGCGGCAGGCTGTGGCGCAGGCCGGCCTGAAAGTCGTTGGGATCGTGCGCCGGTGTCACCTTCACAGCGCCCGTGCCAAACTCGGGCTGCGCCAGTTCGTCGGTGATGATCGGGATTTCGCGCTTCATCAGCGGGAGCAGAACATGCTTTCCGTGCAGATGCGTGTAGCGCGCATCTGTCGCGTTCACGGCAATTGCGGTATCGCCCAGCATCGTCTCGGGCCGCGTCGTCGCCACCGTAATGAACTCGTCCGTGCCAACCACGGGATACCGAATCTCCCACAACTTCCCCGCCACGTCTTCGTGCTTCACTTCGAGATCCGAGATCGCCGTTTCGCAGCGCGGGCACCAGTTCACAATGTATTTCCCGCGGTAGATCAGACCTTCTTCATACAGCCGGACAAACACCTCGCGCACCGCGCGCGAAAGATTTTCGTCCATGGTGAAGTACTCGCGATCCCAGTCGACGGAAGCGCCCAGGCGCTTCATCTGGTCGAGGATGGCCCCCCCGTAGAGCTTCTTCCATTCCCAGACCCGCTCAATGAATGTTTCGCGGCCCAGGTCGCTGCGTTTCTTGCCTTCTTTCGCGAGTTGGCGCTCCACCATCATCTGCGTTGCGATGCCGGCATGATCGGTGCCGGGCAGCCACAGCGTGATAAAGCCCCGCATGCGGTGCCAGCGCACAATAATGTCCATCTGCGTCTGGTTGAGCATGTGCCCCATGTGCAGGCGGCCGGTAACGTTCGGCGGCGGCAGCAGCAGCGCAAATACCGGACGCGTCTCGCCCTCTGGCGGTGTTTTCACCGAGAACAGTTTTTCTTTAAGCCAGTACTCGGCCCAGCGCGTTTCAATCGCTCCTGGCTCGTAGGCTTTGGACAGTTCGTGCGGCATCGGAGGTTGGTCTAGGACCGAGTCCCTGCCCCGGTCCTGCCGAGCAATGCTCGGAGGACTTCGGGCAGGACGCTGAACTCATGATCTTATCAGGCGCAAGAAAAGAAGGGTCAAACGACGCGAGGGGGTTATACGCATTGAGGGGAACACGCTACACCCCCCGTCCCGGAATGTCGAGTGGTTGAGTTGGGAATAGGCGTTAGGAAAAAGGTAGTGGAGCTGGACTGTGGAGTGGATTATTTCTCAAGACTGTAAATGACATTCCAGGTTTTAGAGTGGGGAACGAACTCTCCTAACTAATCCATGACTACCAGCCTTAGCGCAGGAATTCACTGTAGGAATTACGTTTCACAGGTATATCGCGGATCAGTTTTCTAATAAAGTTCTTTCGATCAAAATCCACTCTCGCGAGCGCATTTGTTAATTCCGATCTTTCGGATATCGTTTTTTACTTCTTCGCTCGCTACAACTCTTGTCAGTCTGCCATATTCTGTGTTCTTGAATTCCAATACACGAATCTCGTCACCTTCTTCCCGCTTGCGATCTGTCTGCTTGCCAACATTCATCCCGTTCTGTTCTCACCCCGTCAAACGACGCGAGGATCGTGAATCGGCGCGAGCGACGCGTCCGTTCCCGGCGGATCCTCCTCCGAGACTCATTTGGGCTGTGTGTGCAGTTTTGATCAGATTCCCCAAGAGGGAAATGGAATAATTCAAGAACTCTGAACTGAACTCAGAAGTATGAGGATTAGACAGTCGTGTCTTCCCCAGACCGCTCCGAGGAGGATGTATGTGGGCCCTTTCAAAACAGTCCAAGCAAATGGCGCTCGAGCATTCCCAGATGCAATCGGTAATTCTTCAGCGGACCGCCGAACTCCAGAATCTTTCCCTGCGGCTTCTAAAGGTACAGGATGAGGAGCGACGCAAGTTGTCTCGTGATTTGCACGACAGCACTGGCCAAACGTTGGCGGCGCTGAAAATCAGTGTCTCGTTCCTGCAGCAAAACTGTAAAGAAGACCCGTCCAAAATGGCGCTTGCTTCCGACGTGGCAAAATTGGCAGATCAGGCAATCGAGGAAATACGGACCATGTCGTACCTGCTGCATCCACCGCTGTTGGATGAGGTAGGCTTTGGCTGCGCGGCGGAGTGGTACGTCGAGGGCTTTGCCAAGCGCAGTGGACTGAAAATAAGCCTCGACATAGCGACCAATTATGAACGGTTGCCTATGAATATGGAGATTGCTCTTTTCCGTATCCTCCAGGAGAGCTTGACGAATGTGCATCGGCACTCTAGAGCTGCACAGGTTAGCGTTTGCTTTCGACGCCAACTCGAAAAGATAGTTCTAGAAGTACGAGATGACGGATGCGGCATAGCGGCGGAGCGCCTGGTTCGACTGCGTGAAGCCAGCGCAGAAACGGGCGTTGGTCTGGCCGGAATGCGCGAACGCATGAACGAACTGAATGGGAAGCTGGAAATGGAATCGGACGGTCATGGAACGACCATCCGGGCCATCGTTCCATTCTCTGCCATAACTCTATCTGGTCAGATGGAAGATTGCGCGCCGGTAACTGCGCAGCAACTTTCCGCATGATCTTCTCGGTTGCGATTAACCTGGAATTATGAAACGGGGGCCGTCGCCGCGAGAGTGTCTTATTTCTTCTTGGCCATCTTGCGCGAGATCTCTTCGAAGATCTTCGGCCGGAGATCGGCGAGGACGCTGTCGACGATGCTAGCAATGGCCGCGGGATCGGACTCCGATTCTGCGAACGCTTCCTCGGGAGTTTTTTCCGCACCGGCGGCAACAGCCATGGCTGCCTGAGGCGTGGACGTCCCGGCTTCCTTCTGGGAGGGCTCTTCCGAAGCGGCCCCGAGATCGCCAGACTCGCGAATTCGCCGCCAGCTTGCCCACGCGGCGACAGTGTTCACGTCGGATTCTTTGTTTGCCGTCTCCCCTTTGCCTTCCGCAGCCGGTTGAGTGGCCGCCGCTTCCATGTAGGAAGAAACCTGGCTTGCGGAAGTTCGTTCCCCAGGAACTTCATTGACGAAAGTGGGCGCTACGATCTCACGCCTCTCCTCGGTCGTCCGATAACCTTCTCCGGGCGCGGCAGCGGCAAAGGGCTCTTCGTTCTTCTGTCCTTCGTCGTTCCGATCTTCGCTTTTCCGATCTTGGTTTTTCCCTTCCTGGTTTTTCGGCTCGTACCACGAGCCCGGTTCATCGTGCTTCGACATCTCCGGATTCGCTGCAGTCGAACTTTCTCTGGCGCTAGCTTCGACCGTCGGAGGCACCTCAGGCACAAAGTGGGCCGCTGTTCCGGTCTCAGCCACCAAAGCAGTCCCGAACCCTGGCGGAGTTGCCGTCTCCCCAACGTACGATTCCGCCACCATTTCAAGTTCCTGCACCGCGGCACGGATGGCTTCGGTCGAACCGTTGGCCAAAGCGCTCAATGCCTGCGCCGCTTCCGGGGCAGGCATCGCGGGAATCGAGCCGACCGGCTCTGCCAGCGCAGCCTCTGACGGTGACGAAGATTCTGCTGCAGCAGTGAGTTCAACCGAGTTCAACCCGGTCTCCGGGGCTGCTGTGACCGATGTCGCATGACCGCCTTCAGCCGCGGCAAAGGCTGCGTAGGCCTTCTGCATCTCGTGTTCCAGAGAAATCGCAGCTTCCTCCGAGCCCAGCGCAACCGAAACGGCTGTCCAACGCGGCGACTCCCCGACCGAACCTGATCCTGCCGCCGCTGCCATGGTTACCGGCTCATCCGCAGTC
>Ga0182024_10020933_pt1 | contig 11915 bp, 8 predicted proteins | sample P32metaG_FD_120480 | JGI IMG/M metagenome (GOLD analysis project Ga0182024, IMG submission 120480) | Permafrost microbial communities from Stordalen Mire, Sweden - P3-2 metaG (Illumina Assembly) | ecosystem: Environmental > Terrestrial > Soil > Wetlands > Permafrost | place: Sweden: Stordalen... | reverse complement strand
CTTTTGATGGCCGGGGCGCTGCTTCCGCCGGAGATTCTCAATCCCGAACTGGCGGCCCTGCCGGCCCCCGGCAAGGGCAAAAGCTGGCTCAGCCGGTTGACCGGCCGGTGGCTGGAATGATTCAACATAATAAGAGCGAATCAGTTGGGCGAGTCGGGGTTACCGAAATCAAGTCACTGAGGAGAAACTAAGATGACGATCAGTCTCAAAGTGCCCGAATCACGGGAGCTTCGGCCCCGCATTATCGTGCTGGGCGTGGGCGGCGCGGGTGGCAACGCCGTCAACAACATGATCGAAGCCGGCCTTGAGGGCGTGGATTTCCTGGTGGCCAACACCGACGCCCAGGCCCTGGCCGAATCCAGCGCCAAGCGGCGCATCCAACTGGGGGTGCAGACCACGGCGGGACTGGGCGCGGGCGCCCAGCCCGATGTCGGCCGCGCCGGCGCCGAAGAATCCCTGCCCGAAATCATGGAGCAGCTGGAAGGCGCCCATATGGTGTTCATCACCGCCGGCATGGGCGGCGGCACCGGCACAGGCGCAGCCCCCGTTATTGCCCGTGCGGTGCGCGAGGCGGGCATTCTGACCGTCGGCGTGGTCACCAAGCCCTTTTCTTTCGAGGGCGACCGCCGCATGCGGGTGGCCGAGAAGGGCATCATCGAGCTCCAGGCTTTCGTCCATACCCTGATCGTGATCCCCAACCAGAATCTGTTCCGCGTCGCCAATGAACGCACCACTGTGCCCCAGGCTTTCGCCATGGCGGATGAGGTGCTGCATGCCGGCGTGCGCGGCGTCACCGATCTGATCGTGATGCCCGGCCTGATCAATCTCGACTTTGCCGACATCAAGTCGGTGATCACGGAAATGGGCAAGGCGGTGATGGGCACCGGAGAGGCGGAAGGCGAAGACCGCGCCATGAAGGCCGCCGACATGGCGATCTCCAATCCGCTGCTCGACGATGTCAGCATGAAGGGCGCCAAAGGGGTGTTGATCAACATCACCGGCGGGCCGGACCTGATGCTGTTCGAGGTCGAACAGGCCGCCAACCGCATCCGCGCCGAAGTGGACCCCGACGCCAACATCATCTTCGGCAACACCATCCTGGACGAGATGGAAGGCCGCATTCGCGTTTCGGTGGTCGCCACCGGCATTGACGCCGAGCAGATGCGTCTGAATGAGCGCAAAGTCACGCCCATCCGGCCCAACATCAAGCCGCCGGTCTTCACCGTGGGCTCGCCCCGGCCGGTCGCCGCCGCCGCCAATCCGGTGGCCGCGCAGGTGGAAAAGCTGGTCAATGAACTCACCGCCACGGCCACTGCGGATGAGGCTTATATCCTGGGCGGCGAAGACGCCCCGGTGATCGCCGAGTCTTACCCAGCTAGGGAGACGGTGCGTTCGACGGCGGACATGCCGCTCGCCCCCAAACCCGAGTCGGAAAAGAGAGGCTGGGGCTTTTTCGGGCGCAAAAAGGTGGCGCGTGATCTGCGCCAGGAGCCGGTTCCCGCGCCTCGCCCGCAGGTCCAGGCGCCACAGCCGGTTTCGCCCGATGCCAGCGTGACCAGCCCACCGCCTTCCAGCGAAGACCTGTTTCCCGAGCATAATCGCGACGAGCAGTTTGAAATACCTGCGTTCTTGCGGAGGCAGTCTAACTAGGGCTCGCCGGCCCGCTTCGCGGGCGTTCGGCCGGTAGTCGAATTAAGCTGCAAGACATTGTGAACAAAGCAAAGGGCGGCGTGAGCCGCCCTTTTCGCTTATAAAGGCCCATGACCGCCCGCCACACCATCGCCCATCCGATCACCGCCTCCGGCACCGCCCTGCATGCCGGCACGGCGGTGACCATGACGCTGGCGCCCGCGCCGCCGGGGCAGGGCGTGGTCTTCATCCGCGCCGATTTGGGGGCCAAGCAGATTCCCGCCCGCTATGATCTGGTGGGTGAAACCCGCCTCGGCACCGTTCTGGAAAAGGATGGCACCAGCGTCGGCGTGGTCGAGCACCTGATGGCGGCGGTGGCCGGGGCAGCGGTGGACGATCTCACTGTCACCCTGGACGGCTCCGAGCCGCCCATCCTGGATGGTGATGCGCTCTCCTATCTCATCCTGATCCAAAAGGCCGGTCTCAAAAGCCAGGACGTGCCGCGTAAAGCCATTAAGGTCTTGAAGCCGGTCAGCGTCAGCCAGAAGGACGCCAGCGCCAGCCTCTCTCCCGCTGCCGGCACCTTTTATGAATTCGAGATCGAATTTTCCGCCGCCGCCATCGGCCGGCAGATCTTCACGCTCGACTTTTCTCCCGCCAGCTTTGCCGAGACCATCGCCCCCGCCCGCACTTTCGGCTTCGTCAAGGAACTTGAGGGCCTCCACGCCCTGAATCTTGCCAAAGGCGCCAACCTGGAAAACACCCTGGCCTTGGACGAAGCCGGCGTGGTCAATCGGGGCCTGATGCGCTTCCCCGATGAATTTGTGCGCCACAAAATCCTGGACGCCATTGGCGATATGGCGCTGGCGGGCGCACCGCTGCTGGCCAGGTTCCATGGCCAGCGTTCCGGCCATGCCACCAACAACGCCCTGCTGAGGGCGCTTTTCGCCGATCCCTCGGCCTTTCGCCTTGTGCCCTTTCCGGGCTAAGCCCAACCCGTGCTATAAGCCCAACATGCGCATGGACGCGCGGCGCCGCAAATGGCATAACCCGTTGTTCTGCATAGGAAAAATGGAAGATTTGTAATGCATAATCCAGCCGGTAAACTTCGCGTGCTTCTGATGGTTTCGCTGGCAGCCGCCATGCTCGCAGGCTGCAGCCTGTTCGACAGCGACGACGCCACCAACGATCTCAACAAGGACGCCGCGCAATACCAGGACCGGACGATTGACGATATCTATGCTGCCGCCTGGACCCAGATCAACAAGGGCAACTGGGATCTGGCCGCCGCCCAATTCAACGAAGTGGACCGCCAGCATCCTTATTCGGTCTGGGCCCGCCGGGCGCAGTTGATGAGCGCTTTCTGCGCCTATCAGGCCAACAAATATGACGAGGCGGTGTCCACCGCCGATGACTATATCTCGCTGCACCCCGGCAGCCAGGAAGTCGCTTATGCTTTCTATCTGAAAGCGATCTCGCTCTATGAGCAGATCGTGGATGTGGGCCGCGACCAGTCCAAGACCGAAGGCGCGCTGGTGGCGCTGCAGGACGTGGTGCAGCGTTTCCCCGACACCGAATATGCCCGCGACGCCACGTTGAAGATCGACCTGACTGAAGATCATCTCGCCGGCAAGGAAATGGAAGTGGGGCGCTATTATCTCACCCGCGGCGATTATATCGGCGCCATCAACCGTTTCCGGGTCGTGATCGACCAGTATCAGACCACGCCGCAGATCGCCGAGGCGCTGGAACGCCTCACCGAGTCCTATTATTCCCTAGGGCTGGACAGCGAGGCGCAGACCGCCGCCGCGGTGCTGGGCGCCAATTATCCCGGCACGGTGTGGTACCAGGACTCCTATAACATCTTGAAAGGGCGCAATCTCCAGCCCCAAGCTGACCAGCAAAGCTGGATTTACAAAGCTTTCCACAAAATGCTCTGACGGGCGCGGGTCTTTTGCGTCCTGAGTGCGTCGCTTGTCGCTCATGGCCGTCTTGGCCACATCGCTCCTCGCTCCTGCTCAGGCCACAAAATCCCTCGCGCCCGCGAATCACCTATGGATTTTTTGGTCGCCTTTTGCGCCGAAACATGGTCACATTTTGTTCTGATTTTGTGAGGGCGAAATGCTCGCCGCGCTGACTGTCCGTGACATTGTCCTGATCGAACAGGCGGCGCTGGAGTTCGCGCCCGGCCTCAATGTGCTGACCGGCGAAACCGGCGCGGGCAAATCCATCCTGCTCGACTCGCTGGGCCTGGCCATTGGCGGACGCGGCCGCGCCGGGGTACGGCCGGGCGCGGCGCAAGGCTCCGCCACAGCGGTGTTCGATCCCGGACCCGCCCACTCCTCGCGCGCTCTTCTCAGTGAGCAGGCGATGGCGGCGGAAGGCGAGATTGTGCTGCGCCGCAGCCTGTCCGCCGACGGCAAATCCCGCGCCTTCATCAATGATGAAGCGGTGAGCGTTGGCCTGCTCAAGGAATTGGGCGGGCTTTTGCTGGAAGTGCACGGCCAGAGCGATGACCGCGGCTTGTTTGACGTCGCCACCCATCGCGGTTTGCTCGATTCCTTCGGCGAGTTGGAAGACCAGGTCAAAGCCGTCGCCGCGCTCTATGCCGGCTGGGATACGGCGCGTGAAAATCTCGCCGCCCTCAAGGCCCGCGCCGCGGAAGCCGGGCGCAATGCCGATTATGTCCGCGCCGCCGCCGCCGAGCTTTCCGATTTTGTCCCCGAGACCGGCGAAGAGGAAAAATTGGCCGGCGAACGCGCTTTGATGATGAACGCCTCGCGTATCGCCGAGGATCTGAGCGCGGCCAGCGAAGCCCTGGGCGGTGAGCGCGGCGCCGAGGCCTCGCTGGCGTCCGCCCTGAAGAAGCTTTCCCGCCTGCAGGAAGAAGCCCGCAAACGCGCCGCCGGCGCCGAAACCGCCCTGGAACAGGCCTTCGCGCTCACCGAAGAAGCGCGGCGCGAGCTGGATGGCTTGCTGGCCAGCCTGGAAACCGACGCGGCCACATTGGAAAAGAAAGAAGAGCGCCTGTTCGCCCTGCGCGGCCTCGCCCGCAAATACGCCACAACGCCCGACGGGCTGCCCGCTATGCTGGCTGATTTTCTCGCCCAGCGTGAGGCGCTGGAAGGCGGCGGCGCCTCGCTCAAAAGTGCCGAAGCCGCCCTCGCCACCGCCCGTGCCGCCTTCACCGCCGCCGCGCAAAAGCTTTCGGCGGCCCGCGCCGCCGCCGCCAAAAAGCTGGAAGAAGCCGTGGCCGCGGAACTCGCCCCCTTGAAGCTGGGCCATGCCAAATTCCGCGTCGCGCTGACGCCCGACGAACAGGGCAATATGCACGGCCTGGAACGCATCGCTTTCGAAGTCGCCACCCTGGAAGGCGCGGCGTTCGGGGGCTTGGCCAAAATCGCTTCGGGCGGCGAGCTGGCGCGCTTTTCCCTGGCCCTGAAAGTGGCGCTGGCCCAGGTCTCGCCGCCGGCCGCCCTGGTGTTTGACGAAGTGGATCGCGGCGTGGGCGGCGCCGTGGCCGATGCGGTGGGTGAGCGGCTGCAGCGCCTGGCGGATACGACCCAAGTGCTGCTGGTCACCCACAGCCCCCAGGTCGCCGCCCGCGCCGCGCGGCATTTCCGCATTTCCCGGGTCGGCGACAAGACCCGCATCGTAATGCTGGAAGACGAGGCGCGGCTGGAGGAAATCGCCCGCATGCTGTCGGGCGCCAATGTCACCGACGAAGCCCGCGCCGCCGCCAAGCGGCTGGTGGCGGAAGCTTCACAGCCGGCCAAAAAGCCGCGCAAACGGGCGTGACCAAGCCAGTCGAAAAATTGACGTCCGTGAAAGCGGAAAAGGAACTTGATCGGCTCGCGCGCGAAATCGCCGAACATGATCGGCGCTATCACGCCGAAGACGCCCCCACCATCACTGACGCCGAATACGACGCCCTGCGCCGCCGCAATGCCGAGATCGAGGCGCGCTTCCCGCTGCTGGTGCGGCCCGACAGCCCCAGCCACCGTGTCGGCGCCAAGGCGTCGGAAAAATTCGCCAAGGTGGTGCACGCCAAACCCATGCTTTCGCTGGACAATGCTTTCAGCGACGAGGATGTGGCGGATTTCATCGCCCGGGTGCGCCGTTTCTTGGGGCTTAAGGAAGACGAAGAGATCGCCGTCACCGCCGAACCCAAGATTGACGGGCTTTCCGCCAGCCTGCGCTATGAGAAAGGCGTGCTGGTCCAGGGCGCCACTCGCGGCGATGGCAGCGAAGGCGAAGACATCACCGCCAATCTCAAGACGATTTCCGACATTCCGCTGCGCCTGAAAGGCAAGCCGCCCGCCATCCTCGAAGTACGCGGCGAGGTCTATATGACCCATAAGGGCTTCGAAGCCCTCAACAAACGCCAGGAAAAAACCGGCAAGCCCATATACGCCAATCCGCGCAATTCCGCCGCCGGCTCGGTGCGCCAGCTCGATCCCGCCATCACGGCAGGCCGCACCCTCAATTTCTTCGCCTATACCTGGGGCGAGATTTCCGAGCTGCCGGCCAAAACCCAGACCGGCATGCTGGAAAAATTCTCCGATTACGGCTTTGCGGTGAATCCGCTGACCAGGCGCTGCGAAAGTCTGAACGAGATTCTCAAATTTTACCGCGACGTCGAAAGCAAGCGCGCCAAATTGGGCTATGACATTGACGGCGTGGTCTACAAGGTGGACCGCCTCGACCTTCAGGAACGGCTGGGCTTTGTCTCCCGCAGCCCGCGCTGGGCCATCGCCCACAAATTCCCCGCCGAACAGGCCGAAACCGTGCTGGAAGATATTGAGATTCAGGTGGGCCGCACCGGCAAGCTCGCCCCGGTGGCGCGTCTCAGGCCGGTCACGGTGGGGGGTGTGGTGGTTCGCAACGCCACGCTCCACAATGAAGACGAAATCGCGCGCAAGGATGTGCGAATCGGCGATACGGTGGTGATCCAGCGCGCCGGCGATGTGATCCCCCAGATCGTGCGGGTGATCCTGGAAAAGCGCTCCAAAAACGCCAAGCCCTACAAATTCCCCACCAAATGTCCCATTTGCCGCAGCCATGCCGTGCGCGAGGTAGATGAGAAAACTGGCAAGCAGGATGTGGACCGCCGCTGCACCGGCGGGCTGATCTGCGCTGCCCAGGCGGTGGAACGGCTGCGGTATTTCGTATCGCGGCCGGCCTTCGACATCGAAGGCTTCGGCGGAATCTATATCGAAACCCTGTTCGAGAAAGGTCTGCTGAAGGAACCGGCGGATATTTTCCGGCTGGCAAAGAAGCCCGATCTCTTGAACCGCGCCCTGGCCGAACGGCGGGCGGAAATGTCCGCCGAACGCCGCGCCAAGGAAGGCAAGGAAGAGGTCAGGAAAAGCAAGAAGGAAGAGGAGGGCGAAAGCAAACTGGTGGAAAATCTGGTCGCGTCCATCGATGCCCGCCGCACCATTGCCATGGACCGCTTTATCAATGCGCTGGGTATCCGCCATGTCGGCGAAACCAATGCCCGGCTGATCGCCCGCAATTATTCCGGTATCGATGAATTTATCGACGCGATGGAAGAAAAGAATGCCATCGCCGAACTGGAACAGATTCAAGGCGTGGGCGAGGTGCAGGCCCAGGCGGTGAAGGACTTTTTTGACGAGCCGCACAATCGCAAGCTGGTGGCCAATTTGCTGAAGGAAGTGATGGTCAAGCCGCTGCCCAAGCCCAAAACCGAAGGCTCGCCCGTCGCCGGCAAGACGGTGGTGTTCACCGGCACACTGGAAAAAATGACAAGGCAGGAAGCCAAGGCGCGCGCCGAAAGCCTGGGCGCCAAGGTCTCCGGCTCGGTCTCCGCCAAGACCGATATCGTGATCGCCGGTCCCGGCGCGGGCTCAAAGCTGAAAGAGGCGCAGAAACACGGCGTCGAAGTGCTGGACGAGGATGCCTGGCTGAAACTTATTTCCTGATGTCATGGCCGGCCTCCGAGCCGGCCATCCAGTAGGCGAGTGTCCGCGAGCCAATAAATCTTCTTACGAACGCAGATTCAAATCGCCCTTGTCGCCCGCGCCAGCCACGCCCGCACATCGTCCGGCACCAGCGGCCCAATCGTTTCGCGCACGCGTGCGTGATAGGCGTTCAACCAGCCCCGCTCGCCTTGCGTCAAAAGACCTGGTTCGACCAGATTCAAATCCAGCGGCGCGAGTGTGATGGTTTCGAATTCCATCATCTTGCGCTCGCCGCCGGGCAGGGCGCGCCCTTCCGTCACCACCACCAGATTCTCCAGACGGATGCCGAACGCGCCTTCCTTGTAAAAACCCGGCTCATTGGAACAGATCATGCCCGGCATCAGCTTCTGGTTCACCGCCCGTTTGGAAATATTCTGCGGGCCTTCATGCACCGCCAGGTACGAGCCCACGCCATGGCCGGTGCCATGATCGTAATCCAGGCCCACCTCCCACAAAGGCCGCCGGGCCAGACTGTCCAGCTGCATGCCGATGGTGCCGTCGGGAAAGCGCGCGGTGGCGAGCGCGATATGGCCCTTCAGCACCCGGGTGAAACGGTCCTTCATTTCCGCTGTGGCCACGCCCACCATCACGGTGCGGGTGATGTCGGTGGTGCCGTCGGGATATTGCGCCCCTGAATCGATAAGGAACATGTCATTTTTGCCGATCACCCGGTTGGTGGAGCGGGTGACGCGGTAATGCACGACGGCGCCATTGCTGCCCGCGCCCGAAATAGAATCGAAGCTCAGGTCGCGCAGCTGGTTGGTGGCGCGGCGAAAGCCTTCCAGCGCCTCGGCCGCGGCGATTTCGGTCAGGGCGCCGCCCGCCGCCGCGCCTTCCAGCCAGCAGAGAAAATTCGCCATCGCCGCCCCGTCGCGGATATGGGCCTGCCGCATGCCTTCAATCTCGCCGGGATTTTTGCAGGCCTTGGGCAATTGACAGGGATCGGGCTCGCGCCGGATCGCCGCGCCCACTCTTTGCAGCCGGTCCAGGATCGCCGCCGCCGCACTTGCGGGATCGGCAAGGATTTTCTTTTCCTTCAGCCCGTCCAATGCCGCGCCGAAAGTGGCTGGCGGATGAAGCCGCACGCCCTTGCCCAGATGCGCGATCACATCACCGCCGCAGCGGCTTTTGTCCAGGAACAGATCCACTGTCGCGTCGCTGTTTAAAATGGCGAAAGCCAGCACAAAGGGCGTATGCGGCACATCGCTGCCCCGGATGTTCAGCAGCCAGCACACCGAATCCGCCAAGGTAATCACCGCCGCATCGGTATCGTTTTTCTTCAATCCTTCCGCCAACCGCGTCCGCTTGGCCGCGCTGGCTTCGCCGGCCAGGGCCAGGGGATGGATGATCACCGGGCTGGCCGGCGCGGCGGGCTGATCCGGCCACACTGCGTCAATCACATTGCTGTCGCAACCCACCAGGCTGCCTCCGGCCTTTTCCGCCGCGGCTTTCAGATGCGCCACGGAATGGGCGGTGGAAAGCCAGGGGTCATAACCCAGCCTGGCGCCTTTGGGGAGATGATCGGGAATCCAGCCCTGCGGCCCTTCCGCCACCAGGTCGCGCGGCTCGAACAAAGCGGTGTCGGTCTGGCGGCGCACCTGAAGCGTATAGCGCCCATCGGTAAACACCGCCGCCTTGTCCCTCAGCACCACCGCCGCCCCCGCCGAGCCGGTGAAAGCGGTGAGCCAGGCCAGCCGCTCGGCCCGCGCCGGCAGATATTCGCTTTGATGCTCGTCGGAATGGGGCACGACAAAACCGTCCAGCCCGCGCTTCTTCAATTCGGCGCGCAACGCCGCCAGCCGCGGCGCGCAGGTCGCCGCATCGCTGAGATCGTCAAAGCTCTGGAACGCGGTGTTTTTATCCATGCCCAAGGTTAGCGTTTCGGCCTCTCCAAAACCAGCGCGCTCCAGGGCCCGTCGCGCCGGACGTTTCGCAACCGCAGCCCCTGATAAAAGGACAGCAGCATCTTCTCCTGATTGCGCAAAAGCCCGGACAGAACCAGCACCCCACCGGGTTCCAGCTTCGCCACGATTTGCCGCGCCAGCCCGGTCAGCGGTCCCGCCAGGATATTGGCGATGATCAGGTCGAACGGTCCGGCCAGCGCCTTGTGGGTCAGCCCATCGGCGGCAAAGGCGCTGACCATGCCGCCCACGCCATTCAGCCGGGCGTTCTGCCTGGTCACTTCAATCGCCACCGGATCGATGTCCGACGCGATCACTTTGTGCTTCCACAATTTCACCGCCCCGATCGCCAGCAGCCCGGTGCCGCAGCCCAGATCCAGCACTCTGGCGAAGCGCCGCCGCCTGGAAAGATCGCTCAGCACCGCAAGGCACAACGCCGTCGTCTCATGATGGCCGGTGCCGAAGGCCAGGCCCGCTTCAATCCTCAGCGCGATCACGCCCGCCGGCACCGCCCCGGCATCATGCGCGCCATAGACAAAAAAGCGCCCCGCCCGCACCGGCGGCAGGCCTTGCTGCGACAGCTTTATCCAGTCCTGGTCGGGCAGGGGTTCGGCCGTGACCGGCCGTCCCGCCAGGCGCGACAGCAAGGCGGCATCGGGTTCATCCGTATACAGAGCTTCTACCACGGCGCCGGGCCCAAACGGCTCTTCGACAATCAACACTGCCTGGGGGGCGGAGGCCAGTTCCAGCAGCGAGGCCATGTCAGGGGCCTGGGTTTTTTCCAGGGCGAGGGAGACTTTCCACAAGGGCGGCGTAGGCATAGGCTTCCTTTCCTTCTCACCTAAAGGGGAACGCCATGACGCTCAAGACCATGCTGCTCACCGCCGCGCTGATCCTGCCCACTATCGCGTGGGCGCAAGCGCCCGCCAGCCCGCCGCCGGACCTCAAGACCTTTATGTCCTCCACCGATATTGAGGGCCTGATCGCCAAGGCCAAGGCCAGGCCGCCCGCCCCCCTGATCTCCCAGCCCGTCGTGGGCACCGGCGGCTATCGCGCCAGCCTGGAATACCGCTCCGGCGCGCCGGCGCCTGCCTCCATCCATGACACCGAATCCGAATTGATGGTGGTGGTGGATGGCTCGGGCACCATCACCACCGGCGGCACGCTGGTGGAGGGCAAGCGCACCAATCCCACCAACCAGTCAGGCTCGTCCATTGCCGGCGGTACGCCTCAGCATGTGGTCAAGGGCGACATGCTGATCGTGCCCCAGGGTGTGCCGCACCAGATCGCGGGGGATCCGGCCATCGCGCTGATGACCTTCCATGTCCCCAGCCCCTGGCCGGGGAAGTGACGAACGCGCCGAGCACGAGCGAGGCGCCGGGCCAGTAACTACGCTCTGGTTACGAACTGGTCGATGACTTTCTTCTCGCCTGCCTTGTCGAATTCTACCGTGAGCTTGTTGCCCTCGACAAAGTTGACCCGGCCATAGCCGAATTTCTGGTGAAACACCCGGTCGCCGCGGGCGTAATGCGAGGCGCCGGGGTCGGAGGTCTGCACGCTCCAGGCCTGGGCCTCGATCAAGGGCGGGCGCGCCCGCACGCCCGCAGACGCCGCGCGATTGGCCTGGGCGCGTTTCCAGCCCGGCGATTCATAGGTGCTGGCGAAAGCCGCGCCCCCTGCATTGTCGCGAAAACCCGTCGCCCCGCCGTAAAAGCCTTCGTCCATCACCGCTTCGACATGCTCCTCGGGAATGTCCTTCAAGAAGCGCGAGGGCAGGGCGCTTTGCCAAGAACCATGCACGCGCCGGTTGGCGGCAAAGGAAATCCGGATGCGCTGCCGCGCCCGAGTCAGCCCCACATAGGCCAGCCGGCGTTCTTCCTCCAGCCCGGCCAAGCCATTCTCATCCATGGTGCGCTGGGAGGGAAACAGTCCTTCCTCCCAGCCCGGCAAAAACACCGTGTCGAATTCCAGCCCCTTGGCGGCATGCAGGGTCATCAAATTGATGCGGTCGCCGCTTTCGTCCTGGGCGATTTCCATCACCAGCGAGACATGCTCCAGAAAGGCGCTCAGCGACTCAAAACCCTCCATCGAGCGGACAAATTCTTTGAGGTTATCCAGCCGGCCGGGCGCTTCCGCCGATTTGTCGGCCTTCAGCATGTCGGTATAGCCGCTTTCGTCCAGCACCATCTCGGCCAGTTCGGGATGGGGCAGCACCCCCGCCGTCTGGCTCCAGCGCGCGAAATTGGCGCCCAGTTCCGCCAGCGCCTTCTTCGCCTTGGGCGGCAATTCATCGGTTTCGGAAATCTCCCGCGCGGCCGCCAGCAGGGGAATCTGCCGGCCGCGCGCAAAGGCATGCAGCGAGGCCACGCTGGCATCGCCGATGCCGCGCTTGGGCTTGTTG
>Ga0182024_10020932_pt1 | contig 11916 bp, 13 predicted proteins | sample P32metaG_FD_120480 | JGI IMG/M metagenome (GOLD analysis project Ga0182024, IMG submission 120480) | Permafrost microbial communities from Stordalen Mire, Sweden - P3-2 metaG (Illumina Assembly) | ecosystem: Environmental > Terrestrial > Soil > Wetlands > Permafrost | place: Sweden: Stordalen... | reverse complement strand
CGGGCGCCTGGTCTCTAGCGGCGCAGGCCCAGGGTCTCGATCAGCGCCTGATAGCGTCCGGCGTCGGACGTTTTCAGGTGATCGAGCAGGCTGCGGCGCTGCGAAACCATCATCAGAAGGCCACGGCGTGAGTGGTTGTCCTTCTTGTGCATCTTGAAGTGCTCAGTGAGATTGGCGATCCGCTCGGACAGGATGGCGACCTGCACCTCGGCCGAGCCGGTGTCATGTTCCGACCGGGCATGGGTGGTGATCAGCTCAGCCTTGCGTTCGGCTGTTATCGACATCGGGGTCTCCGTCTCTAAAGGTTGAACACGCGGACGGGGCGAAGCTGCCCTGCCCTGATCTCGCAGATCGCGACCGGACCTCCTTCATGCGTGGCCAAAACGGTGCGGGACGCGAACCCCGCCCCATCGGGAGCGGAAAGTCGCGTCCTTAGCGTTTCGACCTGTCTGGGAAGCAGAACGATCGGTCGCCCTTGCGAGAGCCTGAAAGCGTCTTCGGTGGTCACGGCCAGCGCCGGGATGTCGTCCAGCGCGGTCTCGACCGGAGAGAGAGCCTCCAAGCCGCAGCCCGTATGACACAGATCCTCCAGATGTTCCAGCGTCACGGCGTTCTCCGCGGCGAACGGCCCGACCCGCGTGCGTCTGAGCGCCGAGACATGGCCGCAGGCGCCGAGTGTGGATGCCAGGTCGCGGGCGAGGCCGCGGACGTAGGTTCCCTTGCCGCAAACGATCTCGATCTCGACGTGGTCAGGGTCCGGCGCGGCGAGCACCTGGGCGGAGTGGATGTTGACCATGCGCGCCGCCAGATCGACCGCGACGCCGGCTCGCGCCAGGTCATAAGCGCGCTCGCCCGCGACCTTCACGGCGGAAAACGCCGGCGGGATCTGTTCGAGCTCGCCGACGAAGGCCGGCAATGCCTTGGCGACGGCCTCGGGCGACGGCCGCGCGGCGGAAGTCTCCGTTATCGCCCCGTCGCGATCGAAACTGGCGGTATTGGCGCCCCAGGCGATGGTGAACCGATAGGCCTTGTCGGCGTCCACCAGAAAGGAAACCGTCTTGGTCGCCTCGCCGAGCGCAATGGGCAGGACGCCGGTCGCCAGCGGATCGAGCGTCCCGGCATGGCCGGCCTTCTGCGCTTCGAAGGCGCGTCGCACCCGGCCGACGGCCTGGGTCGAGCCCAGGCCCTCGGGCTTGTCCAGCACCACCCAACCGTTGACCGTCAGCCCCTTGCGCCTACGGCCCATCGTCGGGCCCAAGGTCCCGCGCCACCTTCGGGTCGTGGAACAGGCGCTCCATGCGCTCCGCCTCTGTGAAGCTCTCGTCGTGGACGAATTTCAGCTCCGGGGTGAAGCGGAGCTCGATGGCGTGACCGAGCCGCCCGCGCAGAAACCGCGCGCATCGGTTCAGGCCGGCGGTCACCTCGGCGGCGCGCTCACCGCCAAGCGGCTCGATGAAACACAGCGCATGCTTCAGGTCGGGCGAGACGCGCACCTCGGTCAAGGTCACCGAGACGTTGGCCATGGCGGGATCGGCCAGGGTCTCGTCGCGGAGGATTTCAACCAGGGCGTGGCGTATGACCTCGCCGGCGCGCAACTGCCGTTGGCTCGGACCGGCTGGGCCTTTTCGGGCTGCGGGTCGTTCGGTGAATTTTGGCTGGCGGGGCATGGGTTCGGCCGAAAGGGCAGGCTGACTAGCCGCACATGCCCATCCTGTCCAGCGTAAGGATTGCCCCTCGAAATGCGGCCGCAGTCGAGGCATGGTGTTGCGCCCAGGCCCGCCGGGGCCGGCCAGGAGGACAGGCGAGCGTCTTGAACCGCCTCAACGCCATCATAGCGCTCGCCCTGGCGTGCGCCGGTCTGGGCCTTGCCGCCGATGGCCAGCCCGTGCTGAGACCGCCGTTCTTCGGCTTTTTGAAACCAAAACCCGCGCCGCCCCTGGTCTTCGGCTATCACGGCTGGAAGGTGGACGCCGCCAGCACGGCGCGCGCGCAACCGGCCGACAAGACCGTCCGCGCGACCGAGGCCCAGCTCGACCTGGTCGAACATGTCGGGTTGAAGCCGGATATCCTCGCAATGATGCGGGCGACGCCGATCCTGGTGGTTGGTGAAAGCCGCGAGTCTGTCAGCTATTCCAGGGCGGCCGTCGTCCTCAACGCCAAGCGGATGGAGCCAAAGAAACCGCTCGCTCTGCTCGGCCTGTTGCAGGCCTATCAGGATCGCGGCCTGCCCGGCGGCCTGGCCAATCCGGATATCGACCGCTACCGGCGCGAGGCCATCGCCGCCCATGTCTGGCCAAAGGCCGCGCTCATGCTGCAGAGCGACGCCGAATTCTTCGCCATGACCGCCGGGACCTATCTGGTCGGAGCCACCACCCGCGAGCCCTATACCCGTGCCCATCTGCTCAAGACGCAGCCCGCCTACTACCAGTGGCTGGCCAGGCTGTTCGACGGCGGCGCCGCCCGGCGTTAGCGTCCGAGCGCGCCGGCGACCAGGACCCAGATCAGGGCGATCATGAGCGCGATGAGGGACAGGCCCGAGACCACGAAGGACAGGGTCCGCCAGGGCTGCAGCGCCCGCAAGTAGGCGAACGAGTGGGCGATCCGCGCCACGGTGAAGATCGTGAACAGCGTGACCGCGACCCCGTAGGAGCCACCGGCGAGCACGAAGGCCAGGCCCAAGAGCAGAAACGGATAGATGGTCGCCTGGGCGTTGGCGTGCGCCCGCAGCACACGCGCCACCTCGGCGGGATCGTGCTCGGCGTGCTCGGCGTTGAACCGCGCGGCGTCCTCGGGGTTGATGGCGATCCCGCTCCTGGCGCGGACCGTCCCGCTGTAGGCCCAGAGAAAGATGAGGTTGGCGCTCAGCACCAGGCAGGTGGTGGAATAGGCGACAAGGGCTGGACCGTTCGGGTCGCTGAACATCCTGGCTTCCTCCGCATCCCGTCTCTCAGGGACGATCGAGATCGTCCGTTGCCGACATTGGCGCGAATTGTCGTCCGAGTCGCGACCTAAAGCCCCTTGGGCAGGCGGAGCAGGGAGCGGTCACCTTCGAACGCGGTCAGCCGCCAGACTCCGCCCTCATTCGTAAAGTCGAAAATGCACGGCCCGTCGCGCTTCTTGGCGACGCAGACATGGCTGTCGTCTATCGGCTTCAGCGCCTCGGCGATCACCAGCGTGTTGGGGATCGGCCGGTCCGGCGAATAGCCGAGCTCGGCCGCCGCAGCGCGGAACACCTCCGGCTGCACCAGATTGTCCACGGCGAAATTCACCAGCGGACGCCCAACCACCGCGGCGAGCGCGCCCAGGTCGTTGCTCTGGCGCGCGGCGTCGGCGATCAGCTTCGCCCGAAGCTGGGCCTTCAGGGCGGGGCGATCGATATGGGCGTCGAAACTGGACTGGTCGCTGTCGCGGATCGACAGCAGAAAGGCGTGAATGTCGTTGCCGGCGCTGAGCTGAGTGGTTGCGGCGCAGGCCTGGGCCATGACCGCTAGCGCGGTGATGAGGGCGAGCCGGACGGGGATCATGTGGGCTCCTTTAAGCTCCCGTGCGGGATTTGAAGAAGGCGATCACGCGCTCCTCGGCCTGCTTGGTCGGCGTGCCAGCCCGATCGTCGAGATGCAGGGTAAGCACCGAATGCGGCTGCATTCCGGTCCCCTGCAACGCGTCCTTGTCCGCCAGTTCGATGGCCTCGAACCTGTCGCCAAACTCGCGCTTCAGCGTCTCGAACCGCGTCTCCGGCACGAAGCTGTCGCCGTGAAACCGCAGGCCGATCATCGAAAGGTCCTCTTCGGCGAAGCGGCGCCTGGCGCAGTCGATCTCGGCTGGCGACACGTCGAGCGCCTGGGCCTTGTCCTTGCCGAAGATGGGCTGCGAAGGCTGAGACAGCACCGGCGCGACCACTACCGGCTCGGTCATCATGGCCAGCGCGAATCCGCCGGTGAAGCACATGCCGACCGCGCCGACGCCTTTGCCGCCGCACTCGCCATGGGCCTGGCGTGCGAGCGCTCGCAGCCAGTCCACGATCGGGCTCGACCCCGTGCCGGCCCAGACATGAAATTCGCGACGGATGCAGATGCCGGCGACCATCTCGCCGATCGCGTAGGGTATGCCCACCGGCTTGCCCGGCTTGCCGAACAGGCTGGGCAGGAAGACGGTCATCCCGGCGGCGGCCACATGGTCGGCGAAGCGGACCACGCCCGGGTGCAGGCCCGGTATCTCGTGGATGACGATCACCGCCGGGCCGGACCCGCGCCGAAACACCTCGCGGGTCCAGCGGCCGTGGGTGAACTGGAAGCTTTGATAGTCCGCCAGCACGTCTCGATCGGCCATGTCGCGCCTCCCTTGAGCTCAAAGAGCCTAGCTGAAACCCGCCAGATCCGTCAGTAGCGGCGATTGGTCGGCGCGTCGTTGAAACGGTCGCTGCGATCCGGCTGCGGCAGGTCGGGCGGGCCGAGCGCCCACTCGCCATGGAAGCTATAGTCGAGGGTGATGCAGAGCCGGCTCATGCCTGTCTTCGGATCGTGGCCGAGCGCGCGGATGCGCAGGGGTTCCTCGGCCTTCAGCGGCCCGAAAGCCAGAAAGACCCTATCAGCCCCGGGGCAGAGGGCGCGGATCAGGGCCCGCCCATCGCCCTTGGGCTCGATCTCATAGAGCGCGCGCTCAGGGGCGTCGGGCCCGATCAGGGCGGAAAGGCCGCCCCGGCCGAGCTCGCTTTCAGAGGCCGGTTTCAGGTCGGCGGAGCCGATGTCGTGGGTCTCCAGGATTTGCAGCACCCTTGTCGACATGAACGATCGGTCGAAAACGAAGGTCAGGCCGGCTTCGGTCATCTGCTCGGTGAGCGGGTTGGCGGAGTCGTAGGAATAGATCCGCTTGGACGCCGCCGCTGGGCCGGCGAGCACCAGCCCGGCCACGCAAACGATCAGCGCGAAACCGACAAGTCTCGGCATGGAGGGTCCTTATGGCCGGGCGCTATTGCGGCCTGAGCTTAGCGATCCGATATCGACCGTATAAGGGCAAGCGGGAAACGGGCGTCGATGCAGCAGAAAAACGCCACCGTCGCGGTCGTGGGCGCCGGCGACTATATCGGGTCGGCCATCGCCGAGAGGTTCGCGGCCGAGGGCTACACCGTCTTCGCCGGTCGCCGCAACGGCGACCAGCTCAGCCCGCTCAAGGCCAAGATCGAGGCCGCCGGCGGCCGCTGCGAGGCGCGCACGCTCGACGCCCGCTCGGAAGAAGCGGTCACCGCCTTTCTCACCGAGGCCGACGCGCATAGCCCGCTCGAGGTTTGCGTCTTCAATGTCGGCGCCAACGTCAACTTTTCGGTCACCGAGACCACCGAGCGCGTGTTCCGCAAGGTCTGGGAAATGGCTTGCTACGCGGGCTTCCTCACCGGCCGCGAGGCGGCCAAGCTGATGCTGGCGCGTGGCGCCGGCTCGATCTTCTTCACAGGCGCGACGGCCTCAATGCGCGGCGGCAAGGGCTACGCGGCGTTCTCCAGCGCCAAGTTCGGCCTGCGCGCCGTGGCCCAGTCGATGGCGCGCGAACTCGGACCAAAAAACATCCACGTGGCGCACCTGATCATCGATTCCGGCGTCGACACCGCCTTCGTGCGCGGCCGGATCGCCGCCGCCCAGGGCGCGGAGGCCGCCGATCGGATTGAGCCCGGACGGCTGATGGAGCCCAGCTCCATCGCCGAGGCCTACTGGACTCTGCACCAGCAGAGCCGGGACGGCTGGACCCAGGAACTCGACCTGCGACCCTATGCGGAAACTTGGTGAGCCCCATGAGCGACGTCGCCTTCTATTTCGACTTCGGCAGCCCGAACGCCTATCTGAGCCACAAGGTGATTCCGGCCATCGAGGCGCGGACGGGTGCGCGGTTCGATTACGTCCCAGTGCTGCTCGGCGGCCTATTCAAGCTTACCGGCAACCGTTCGCCGGCCGAGGCCTTCGCCGGCATCAAGAACAAGCTCGCCTATGAGGGGCTTGAGACGCGGCGTTTCGTGCGCAGGCACGGCCTGACCGCCTATCGCCCCAACCCCTATTTTCCGGTCAATACGTTGAAGATCATGCGCGGCGCGGTGGCGGCCGAGCGGCAGGGGGTGTTCGCGCCGTATGTCGATGCGGTCTTCCACCATATGTGGGAGGCGCCGAAGAAGATGGACGATCCGGAGGTGATCGCGGCCGCGCTCACCGAATCCGGCCTCGACGCCGAGCGGTTGATGGCCGAGACCGATGATCCGGAGGTCAAACAGGCTCTGCTCGACAATACCAACAAGGCCTTTGAGCAAGGCGCCTTCGGCAGCCCCAGCTTCCTCGTCGACGGCGAGCTCTATTTCGGCAAGGACCGCCTTCGCGACGTTGAAGAGGCGATCGCCGGGACCTAGTGCGCCGCCGGCGGCGCCAGGGTGCGGGTGCAGGCGCGGATGGCGTCGAAGGCAACGCCAAGGCCGGAGACATCGGCGCTGAAGCGTCCGATCGGCAAGACCCAGCCGATACGCCGGGCCCCGCGTAGTTCATTGGTCGTCGCAGGGTCGGCGATCAGCATGATGATGATGTTGCCGACCGGTGAGCCCTGCAGCTGATGCGGCGTTCCCGCGTCGATCACCAGGGTGACAGGCTCCACGCCGCTGGGCAGTTTCCATTCGGGCCGGCCCGGGCCAAGCACCATCTTGCCGTCGCGGTTGACCGCCAGCAGGGTATCGACCTGCTCGCCTTGCAGACGCGCGAAACAGCCCGACTGCGGCACGCGGGTCAACCGCCAGCCGCCGGCATTGGGGATGGACTGCTCGGCGCCCTGGCCGGTCGCCAAGCCTGGCGAAATGAGCAAGAGCAGGCCCAGCAACGTGGCGGCTATGCGCATGCCGCTAAAGCGTCCGCTGGATCTCTTCGACGGTGAAGCACTCGATCACATCGCCGACCTTGATGTCCTGGAAGCCGAAGTTCATGCCGCACTCCTGGCCGGACTGGACCTCGTTGACCTCGTCTTTGAAGCGCTTGAGCGTCTGCAGCGTGCCCAGTTCTAGGGTGACCACGTCGTCGCGGATGATCCGCACCCGCGCGCCCTTGCGCACGACGCCGTCGGTGACGCGGCAGCCAGCGACCTTGCCGACCTTGGAGATGTCGAACACCTCCAGCACCTGCGCGTTGCCGAGCAGGGTCTCGCGCTGGATCGGCGCCAGCATGCCCGAGAGCACGCCTTTGATGTCGTCGAGCAGGTCGTAGATGATCGCGTAGTAGCGGATCTCGACGCCTTCGCGCTCGGCCAGTTCGCGGGCTTGTTTGGAGGCGCGCACGTTGAAACCGATGACCGGCGCGCCCAGCCCCTTGGCCAGCATGACGTCGCTTTCGTTGATGGCCCCGGCGGCGGAATGGATGATCCGGGCGCGCACCTCATCGGTGGATATCTTGTCAAGCGAGCCGACGATGGCCTCGGCCGAACCCTGCACGTCGGCCTTGATGATCAGCGGAAGCTCGGAGACCTTCTTGTCCTGCAGCTTGGCCATCATGTCGGCCAGCGACGCCCCGGGGGTTCCGGTCGGCGTAACGGTTCGCTCGCGCTTCTGGCGGATGCGGTAGTCGGTGAGTTCGCGTGCGCGCGCCTCGCTTTCCACCACCGCGAAGGGTTCGCCCGGATCGGGCGTGCCGTCGAGGCCGAGAACCTCGACCGGCTCGGACGGGCCGGCCTCGTCGACCTGCTCGTCGCGTTCGTTGATCAGCGCCCTGACCCGGCCCCAGTTGGCGCCGGCGACGATGATGTCCGACCGTTTCAGTGCGCCGCGCTTGACCAGGACGGTCGCCACGACGCCGCGGCCGCGATCGAGCTTGGCTTCGATGACCACCCCGTCGGCGGAGCGGTCGGGATTGGCCTTCAGGTCCATGACCTCGGCCTGCAGGAGGATCGCCTCGATGAGGTTGTCCAGGCCGGTCTTCTGCGTCGCGGAGACCTCAACGGCCTGGGTGTCGCCGCCGAGGAATTCCACGACAATCTCGTGCTGCAGAAGCTCGTTGATCACGCGGTTGGCGTCGGCCTCGGGCTTGTCGATCTTGTTGATCGCCACGATGATCGGGGCGCCGGCGGCCTTTGCGTGATTGATCGCCTCGATGGTCTGCGGCATCACGCCGTCGTCGGCGGCCACCACCAGCACCACGATGTCGGTGACGTTGGCGCCACGGGCGCGCATGGCCGAGAAGGCGGCGTGGCCGGGGGTGTCGAGGAAGGTGACCCGCGCGCCGTCCTTCAGTCGCACCTGATAGGCGCCGATATGCTGGGTGATCCCGCCGTGCTCTCCGCCGGCGACGTCGGTCGAGCGCAGCGCGTCGAGCAGGCTGGTCTTGCCGTGGTCGACGTGGCCCATCACCGCCACGACCGGCGGCCGGGGCAGCAGATGGTCGTCGACATCCTCGCCGCCGATGAAGCCTTCCTCGACGTCCGATTCCGAAACGCGGCGGACCGTGTGGCCAAACTCGGTTGCAACCAGCTCGGCGGTGTCGGAGTCGATCACGTCGTTGATCTTCAGCATCAGGCCCTGGCGCATGAGGAACTTGATGATCTCGACGCCGCGCGTGGCCATGCGCCCGGCCAGTTCCTGGACGGTGATGACGTCGGGAACGATCACTTCGCGGGCGACCTTGGCCTGTTCCTGGCCGCCGCCCTTGCGGCGCTCGCGTTCGCGTTCGCGCGCCCGGCGGACCGAGGCGAGACTGCGCATGCGCTCCACGGCTTCGTCGTCGTTGCCGGCGACGGCCTGGATGGTCAGCCGGCCCTCGCGGCGCTGCGGCGCGCCTTTGACGCGGCTGACCGCCTTGCCGGGCGCACCCTTGCCGCGGCCCGTGGCGCCGTCTTCATCGTCGTCCGGTCGCCGATCGATCAGCGCGCCGCCAGGGCGGGGGGCCTGGCGCGTGGCGCGCTGGATTTCGGGACCGGCGGGCGCGGGCTCCGGCCGGCCGAGGCCGGGCGTCCGCGGTCCGCGGGGCGCTACGCCGTCGCGGCCGGGCGCTGGCCGCGGCGCGAGCGCGGAATAGCGCACGGTCTCGCCGGCGCGCGGCGAGCGTTCCGCGAATGGGCGCTCGCCGCCCGCGCGACCTTCTCTTGGAGCCTGATCGGGGCGCTCGCTGTCCGCGCGCCGGCCGTAGGACGGGCTCGGCGCACGTTCGGGGCGATAGGTGGTGGTGGAGACGCGTTCGTCGCGCCGTTGCGGCTCGCGCTCGGGACGGGGTTCGGGGCGCGGCTCTTGCCGGGCCGCGGGCGCGGCGGCGCGTACCGGCTCGACCGCGCGTTCGACAGGAGGCTCAGCGGGCTCGGCCGGCGGCGCTTCGGCGACAGGAGCTTCCTCGGCGGGGGCCTGGACGGCGGCTTCAGCCTCGCGGTGGCGGGCTTCTTCCTCGGCCCGGACGGCCCGTTCCTTGGCGGTTTCGGCCTCCCGGCGTTCGGCATCGACGCGGGCGGCTTCGATCGCGCGCTGGCGGGCGCGCAGTTCCTCGGCGGAAAGATTGAGGCTGGGACTGGCCGGCGTCGCCGGGCCCGGGCGTGGGGCGGCGGCGGGGGCTTCCCGCGGGCGCACGTCGAGCGCGGCGCGCTTTTCAGCCGCCGAGGGTCCGCCGAGACCGCCCCCGGCGCCCGCCGGCGCATCGACGCGCCGACGCTTGGTCTCGACCACAACGGTCTTCGAGCGGCCGTGACTGAAGCTCTGCTTCACCGTGCCGGCGCTGACCGCACCTGGGCGCGGCTTGAGCGTCAGGGGCGCGCGGAGCCCACCGGCTCGGGTGTTGTTCTCGTCGTTGGCGTCGCTCATCCGTCGCTTTTACTCAAAACCTGCCCGGCCCCGACTTGAAGGATCGGGCGCGGGGTTGCATTGCGCGTCCATAGGCGAACGCGGGCGGTGCGGCCAGGGCCGACCCGCCTTACGTTCAAGGCTCCTCGCGCCAACTCTGGGGAAGGAGCGGACGAAAGCCTGAAAATCGCTCGACATCAACTGTCCAGCGCTCGGCGCCTCGTCCCGCAAGGAAGGCGAGGTGTATCACATTTTCAGCCCCCAAGGCCAAACCCAATTCGCCGGAACTAAAGGCGGCGAAGACGCGAGGCGGGTTTGGCCGTCGCTCGGCGAGGCTGACGAGCTTGCTGCGGCCGTCCGCCGCGCCGTCCGCCGCCTCGATCAGCCACGCCGCCTTGTCGGTGGCGATCGCCGCGCGAACCTTCTCGAATCCGGAGGTCAGCACGCCGGCGCGCCGCGCAAGGCCGAGTCCGGCTAAAATCCGCGCCGCCAGCAGGCGCTCAACCAGGTCGGCGAGGCCGGCGCCCACGGAAAGCCTGGTCTTGGCCGCGCGCGAGAAGCCGCCCTTGGCCGCGGCGGCCTCGACCGCCGTCCGGCTTGCCGCGACCCAGAGGCCGCGTCCCGGCAACTTGCAGGCGAGATCCGGCGTCACCGCCCCGTCCGGCCCGGCGACGAAGCGGATCAGTTTCGCCTCCTCCATCACCTCACCGGAGACCAGGTCACGCCGCTCGCGATGGGCCAGGGCGTGGGTCAGATCAGGCGCTCTCGCCGGTTTCGGCCAGGACGGAGTCCTCGTCGGCGAGCTCATCTTCGATCGCCTCGTCGACCTCTGGCTCAGGCTCGATCCAGCCCATGGCCAGGCGGGCGCGCATGATCAGGGCCTCGGCGGCCTCCGGGGTCAGGGCGAAGCTTTCCAAGACGCCCGGCTCGCGCACCCGTTCGCCGTCCTTGCTTTCGAACCAGCCACGCAGGTCGTCGGGGACAAGGCCGGCGAGATCCTCGACCGACTTCACCTCGCCCTCGCCAAGCGCGACGCTCATGGGCAGGGTGACGCCTTCGATCTCCAGAAGGCCGTCCTCGACGCCCAGTTCGCGGCGCTTCTCATCGTATTCGGCCGCCTCCTTCTCGAGGAAGTCGCGGGCGCGGGCCTGCAGCTCCTCGGCCGTGTCCTCCCCAAAGCCCTCGATGGCGGCGATCTCGGAGGCGTCGACATAAGCCACGTCCTCGACGGTGGCGAAGCCTTCGGTGACCAGGAGCTGGGCGATGACCTCGTCGACGTCGAGCGCCTCCTGGAAGAGCTGGGTGCGTTCGGCGAACTCACGCTGGCGGCGCTCGCTCTCCTGGCTTTCGGTCATGATGTCGATCTGCCAGCCGGTCAGCTGGCTGGCCAGGCGCACGTTCTGGCCGCGGCGGCCGATGGCCAGCGACAGCTGTTCGTCGGGCACCACCACCTCGACCCGCTCGTCCTCTTCGTCCATCACCACCTTGGAGACTTCCGCCGGCGCCAGCGCATTGACCAGGAAGGCGGCCTCGTCCGGCGACCAGGGGATGATGTCGATCTTCTCGCCCTGCAACTCGGCCACCACCGCCTGAACGCGGGAGCCGCGCATGCCGACACAGGCGCCGACGGGGTCGATGGATGAGTCGTTGGAAACCACCGCCATCTTGGCGCGGCTGCCCGGATCGCGGGCGATGGCGCGGATTTCGATGACGCCGTCATAGACTTCCGGGACCTCCTGGGCGAACAGCTTGGCCATGAAGCCGCCGTGGGCGCGGGAGAGCATGATCTGCGGGCCCTTGGCCTCGCGGCGGACGTCGTAGATGTAGCTGCGGATGCGGTCGCCGACCTGGAAGTTCTCGCGCGGGATGGCCTGGTCGCGGCGCACGACCCCTTCGCCGCGGCCGAGATCGACGACGATATTGCCGTATTCGACCCGCTTGACCGAGCCGTTGACGATCTCGCCGACCCGATCCTTGAACTCTTCGTACTGGCGCTCGCGCTCGGCGTCGCGCACCTTCCCGGTCACCACTTGCCGGGCCATCTGGGTCTGCACCCGGCCGAACTCGAAGGGCGGCAGCACCTCGGTATAGGTCTTGCCGACCACCGCCTCCTTGTCGTCCAGCTTGGCGTCGGCCAGGCTCTT
>Ga0182024_10020931_pt1 | contig 11916 bp, 6 predicted proteins | sample P32metaG_FD_120480 | JGI IMG/M metagenome (GOLD analysis project Ga0182024, IMG submission 120480) | Permafrost microbial communities from Stordalen Mire, Sweden - P3-2 metaG (Illumina Assembly) | ecosystem: Environmental > Terrestrial > Soil > Wetlands > Permafrost | place: Sweden: Stordalen... | reverse complement strand
GGCGGCGCGATGCGGCTCTCGACCAGGTCGCAGCCGCCGGCCTTCATCCCGAATGGCTGAACGTGGGCAACTCCGCGGCGCTGCTTGACGGGCGGGCGGAGGCGATCGGGCTTCTGGCGCGGCGGCGCGGGATGAAGGCGCTGATGCGGCCGGGGCTGGCGCTTTATGGGCTGGCGCCGCGATTCGAGCCGGATGAGCCTGCGGGTGTGGCGGCCGCGCGCATCCGTTTGCGGCCCGTGCTTGAGTGGAAGTCGACTGTAGTGAGCGTGCGCAGCGTTCCGGCCGGCGCTGTGGTGGGCTACAACGGCACGTTTGCGGCCACCGAGCCAATGCGCCTCGCGCTGGTTGCCGCTGGGTACGGCGACGGGCTGACGCGGAGCCTGGGCAACCGATTCAGCCTGCTGGTGCGCGGGCAGCGCGCGCCCATCGCCGGGCGCATCAGCATGGATCAGACGGTGATCGACGTGACGGAGATCGATGGAGTGGAGGCTGGGGACGAGGTGGTGCTGATCGGCACGTCGGGCGGAGAGACGATCACTGCTCACGACCACGCCGACGCGGCGGGGACGGTGGCGTGGGAGATATTCACGCGGATTGCGGCGCGGGTCCGGCGTATTGGGGTGTGATCTTCCCTGTGCTACCATGGCTCACACGAACAGGTCCCCTCGGAACTTTTCTTCAGCAAGGGTGTGTATGAGGCGCCAGACCGCGTTTGCAATCGGATTGCTTGGGTTGGTGTGCGCCGCCAACCGCGCCAGCGGCATCACGGATGCGGGGACTATTACCTCAGTGAGCGTCACCTGCGCGCCCGCTTCCATCCTGGCCGGAAAGACCAGCACCTGCAAGGCAACGGTGCAGGGAACCGGAAGCTACAGCTCCGTGGTCTCGTGGGAGGCCGCTCCATCGAGCGCAGGCACGGTGAGCCCCGAGGGAGTCTTCACCTCGGCATCCAAGCAGGCGGCAATCGTCAAGGTCACCATTACCGCGACATCGACCCACGACCACACCAAGTCCGGCTCGGCTGTCGTCGCAGTCACGCCGAAGCCAGCGATCACCTCCGTGAGCCTCGCGGCTTCCTCATTGTCGATCGTTACCGGACAAACCGACACGCTCACTCCCACGGTGAAGGGCGAGTGGAATTACGCAAACACCGTGAATCTCACTGTGAGCCCATCAACCGCGGGAACGCTGAGCGCATCGATTGCAGTCTCTTCCGGCACGCACGTGACTTTCACGCCGGCCGCGCTCGACGAAACAACCAAAGTGACCATTGCTGCAATCTCAACCGAAGACCATTCGCGGTCCTCCTCGGTGGCAGTGACGGTGACCCCGTCGCCCATCAAATCGGTGAGCGTGTCGTGCAATCCCGCCACCGTGCAGGATGGGCAGACGAGCCAGTGCACGGCGGTGGTGCAAGGCACGGGAAGCTTCGATGCAACGGTCAAATGGACGGCGAGCCTGGGCAGCGTGGTCTCGACTGGCACGGACACAGCCACCATCAAAGCTCCCAAATACGGAATCGGCTCGACTACCGTGACAGCCACCTCTTCACAAGATTCAAGCAGGTTGGGCAGGGCAACGCTGACCGTCATGCGCGCCCCGCCTTCTGGTTCCTGGCAGCCCTCGGGGCCGCAGGGAGGAAATGCCACGGTGCTTGCAGAAGACCCTAGTTCCTCAGGCACCATCTACGCTGGAAGCAGCTATGCCAGTTCAGGCAGCCTCTGGAAGAGCAGGAATGGTGGCAAAAGCTGGCAGTCGTTGGATACAAATTCAGCGCTGGATTACTCTCCGATTTCCGATCTCGCCGTGATCGATGGAGGACAAACGATCTACGCCGCAGACTGCCACGGCCCGGACTTCTACTTTTCAACGGACGGGGGAGGCACATGGGCAGAGGTGCAAGCTGGTCCCAGCGGCAGTTCGATCGGAGGGATGTCAGTGGACCCGAAGAGTCCCGCAACTGTGTATCTGAGCGCCGCGGGCACGGGTGTTCTTAAATCAGTCAATGGCGGAAGGAATTGGGCTGCTCTTGCTTCCTCTCCAGTAATCGCCGCCGGGTCCCTCCCGGCAATCCTGCATAGCCCGATCCAGGTGGATCCAACCAACACCGGCACCGTCTATTACGGAACCGATCATGGGCTCTACATCACGCGAAACGGCGGCACGACGTGGGTTGCCAGCACGAACGGCATTGCAAGCAAAGACTCAACCGTTTGGGACCTTGCGGTGGATCCGGCAGATCCATCCAGCGTCTTTGTCCTTGCTGGGAGTGCGTCCGACGCAGCGGTGGATCTCTATCGGAGCACCAACGGCGGCAGGTCCTGGGCGCCGCTCGCGACCGGCCTCGATGCCGCACGGATCGTGCCCGATCCGGTCAATCCCAGCAGCATCTACCTCTACGGATTGCAGTTCCACGTGGCTTACAAGTCGGGGGACGGAGGACACACATTTACGCCGAGCGATGCGGGCACGCCGTCCGCGGGATCCTCAGGCGGCTCCTCTAACGGAATTGCTTTATCTGGTCCAACCGGCGCCATGATTGCATTGAGATCCAGCCCCGACGCTCTGCTCCTGACTTTCCCGGTAACCGGGATTTACCGGTCTGGCGACTCCGCTCAGTCCTGGTCATTTTCAAGTGATGGCTTCTCGCTCTGGAACGGGATCGCGGTGACATTTGACCCTGAGAAGCCGGCCACAGTTTACTTCGGCGCCATGAACTACGGCGGAATCTTCAAGAGTACCGACAGCGGAATTACCTGGGCGAATTTACGGAGCGGCGACAGCGTCTCGAACATCGCCGTCGATCCTTTCGACTCAACGCATATTCTCGCCGCCACATACGAGGAGGGGCTCATCGAAAGCCGCGATGGAGGCGTCACATGGTCCAACAGGGATTCGGCTCTGCCGCCTCCCCTTACGGGTGAGGCACTCATCAATGGGCTCAATTTCCATCCCAGGAAACAGGGCACGATTTTCATCTCAACCGATTTCGGCGGCATTGGGTTGCTTCGGTCGACAGACGGAGGAAAGTCCTACAAAACCGCGAACACAGGCCTGCCCTCGACTAATGATGTCGGAGGCGCGATCGCCTTCAACCCGTTGGACGCCGAGACTCTGCTCATAAGCTTTTACGGTGAAGGGTCGGCGCCGGGCGGGTCGGCAAAATCGACCGACGGAGGCAATTCCTGGACTGTCAAGTCTGAGGTTCAGGGACCATTTTCTGTTGATGCCAAATCGAATCCTCCGGTCGTCTATGCGCCGGGGGCCCGATCTGCCGACTTTGGAGAGACTTGGACGACAGCCAATAACGGCAGCTTTCTGCTCGCAGATCCCAGCACCGCAAACAGCGTGTTCTCCCTGAATTCGTGGTCGGCTGACGGCGGCACGACCTGGATGCCGCTCCTCGACGACGGCCTGGGGCAATCTCATCTCACGCCGTATGGCTGGAATGGCCAGAACAGCGGGTTCGCCCTGGCCCCCAGCGATCCGCAGGTTCTTTTCGTTACGAGCTTTACCAACAGCGTCTTTCGCTTCGTCGTTGGACCTTGAGTAATCTCTTACTTCCTGTCCGATATACTCAGCGTTCAGGGCGCGCGCGCATTTGAGCCATCGCTGCGCCCACGGAGACCTCCGCATTGCCCCTCACCCGCCGCAGATTTTTGCAGTCGCTTTCGCGCACGGCACTCGTTCTGCCGCTCGAAGAAGTGCTGCGCCTGGTGCGTCCAGCCATTGCGCAATCACCCCCGCAGACCGCGCCGCAGAAGCCCTCCACCAGTTCCCGCCCTGCGTACGAAGCGCCTGCGCGGGCGGCGCCCAAGGCTGCATCGCCGGTGTCGGGCACGCCGCTTGGCGTGCAATTCGTTGACGTGGCTGCACAGGCCGGGCTCAACGTCAAGACCATCTATGGCGGCGAGCATCGGAACAAATATCTGCTGGAGACTACCGGCTGCGGCGCTGCGTTTTTCGACTACGACCAGGATGACTGGGTCGATATTTTTCTGGTGAACGGATGGCGGCTGGAGGGTTTCGCGAAGGGGCAGGAGCCGGTGTGCCATCTGTTCAAGAACAATCGCGACGGGACGTTTACCGACGTGACGGTGAAGGCGGGTTTGGCGCGCTCGGGGTGGGGGCAGGCGTGCTGCGTGGGCGACTACAACAACGACGGTTGGAACGATTTGTTCGTGACTTACTACGGGCAGAACGCGCTGTTTCGCAATAACGGGAACGGGACGTTTACCGAGGTTACGAAAGAGGCCGGGTTGCTGCAGTCGCGGCTGCGATGGAACTCGGGCTGCGCGTTTCTCGACTACGATCGCGACGGGCATCTCGATTTGTTTGTTGGAAACTACATCGACCTCGACCTGAAGACCGCGCCCAAGCCCGAGGACGCGAACTGCACTTATAAAGGCATCCAGGTTGCGTGCGGGCCACCGGGCCTGGAGGGCGGCAAGAATCTGCTCTATCGCAACAACGGGAACGGTACGTTCAGCGACGTGAGCGAGAAGGCGGGGATGTGGGGCTCGCTGGGCACGTATGCGCTGAGCGCGGCCGTGGCCGACTTTGACAACAACGGGTGGCCGGACATCTATGTGGCCAACGACTCGACCTCGGCAACGCTCTACGTGAATCAAAAAGACGGCACGTTCAAAGATCAGGCGATCGAGGCGGGCGTGGCTTATTCGCCCGACGGCAAGCCGCAAGCGGGCATGGGCGTGAGCGTGGGCGACTATAACCGCGACGGCCTGCTGGACATAGTGAAGACCAACTTTGCCGGCGACACCGACTCGCTCTACATGAACCTGGGCGATGGCTCGTTCGACGATCGCACCTATCAGGCCGGCCTCGGTGTGAACACGCGCCTGCTGGGCTGGGGCGTGAGCTTCATGGACATCGACAACGACGGCTGGCTCGACATTCTGGTTGCGAATGGGCATGTGTATCCGGAGGTGGATGGGACGCAGGTGGACGCGGCGTATGCCGAGCACAAATATCTTTACCGCAACCTGCGCAACGGCCAGTTTGAAGACGTGAGCGCGATCGGCGGCAGCGGCATTACCGCGCCCGCGCCGGCGCGCGGATTTGCCGTGGGCGACTACGACAACGACGGCAATCTCGACGCAATCGTGAACTGCGTCAACGCCGCGCCGCAACTGCTGCGCTGCGTCTCAAGCCTCAAGCGCAACTGGATCAAGATTCGCGTCGTGGGAGTGAAGAGCAATCGCACCGGGATTGGCGCGCGCGTGAAGGTGGTGGCGCAAACTGGCACGCCGGCGGTGGGCGCGAAGGCCGGTGAGCCGCTCGTGCAGATCGACGAAGTGCGCTCGTGCAACGGGTATTACTCGGCAAGCGATCTGCGGCTGCACTTCGGCCTGGGCGATGCGAAGAAAGCTGATCTCGTCGAAATTCGCTGGCCGTCGGGCGCAACCGACACGCTGAACGATCTCGACGTGAACCGCCTCTATGTGATCGAAGAGGGCGGAAAAATCCTCAAGATCGACACATTCGGCGCGGCGAAGAAGAGGCTCTAGGTCACAGACCGCGCGAATTTGTTGGTTGAGGTTCGTGCTATCCCAGGTCTCAAAGGCGAGACCTGGGGCACCCATTTTCATACATGATCAAGCGGTCAGAAACCTCGTGCTTGTCACTAAAGTTCATTGCAAAACAAATCTGTCATCCTGAGCGAAGTCGAAGGACCTGCGTTTCCGCAAGCTGAATCATTGTGCAAAAACAAAATGCCGGAGTTGGCAAGCCAACTCCGGCGAAGGCAGTTAAGAAGGCAGTCAAGAAGCAGTCAATTATCTCCGCCCGTGGAAATCGAAGAGGCTGAAGAGGTCGTCGAGCGCCGGGGTGTTTACCGGCACGTAGGGGTTGGCGGGATCGGCGATGGGGTTGGGCATGTTGTCGCGGCTGCGCGCGGTGATGGCCGGCAGGCCCCAGTTGGCTTCGATGAACTTCAGGAGCGAAACGTGGTCGGAATACTCGTGCGCGATGTGGCCCGGCCGCGCATAGGGAGAGACCACCAGCATTGGGATGCGCGTTCCGTCGCCAAAGAAGTCAACCGGCTGCACGTAGCCCGAGTCGTAGTAGCCGCCGCCTTCATCGAAGGTGATGAAGATGGCCGTATCCTGCCACAGAGATTCATTGGCCCGCACCGCGTCCACAATCTTCTCGCAGAACGATTCGAAGATGTTCAGCTTGGACGAAGCTGGATGACCGTCGGCAAATCCGCTGGGCTTGACGAACGAGACCGCGGGCAGCTTGCCGTCGGCGATGTCGGCGTAGAGGTTGGCAGTGTCCTGGATGTGGGCCGTGCGCACGGCTGCGTTGGCCATGATCGACGTGTCGTACTGGAAGGGATTGCAGATGGTGCAATACTCGTCAGACTGTCCTGACAGGATGGGTTTACCGGTCAATGCGTTGGGTGAGCCCACTGCTCCATAATTGAGCTGATAGGGGTCGGGGACGTAGGCGTTCCACTGATCGCCGTAGTACTTCCAGGAGATCTTCGCCTTGATCAGCGAGTCGCCGATGCTCGGAACCGACGACGGCGGAATGGTGAACACCGTGTTGGCAATATTGGTGTCGGTGTAGGCGTTGTTGCCGTTGCCGAAGTATCCGGGGTTGTAGTTGTTGAGCAGGTAGTAGTGGCCTGCTTCGCAGTTGGGGTCGATGGGCGTGGAAAGCGAGCCCAGGTAGTTCACGATCGGAGCAACGCCGGGCTGCGTGGTGTCGGCGCAGTTGGCATAGGAGCCGCCGCCGTAGGAGGCCGATCCGTAGCCGCCGCCGCCGTAGCCGTCTTCGGTATACCAGTTGTTGGTGCCGGTCGCCGGATTCGGATTCATCACCTCATCCACTACGCCGGCGTTTGCGCCCGTGCCGGCGGTCACATTGTGCGGCGGCTCCATCGCATTGCCCTTGCCGTCGCTGAACCAGATTGAATCCGCGTGCCCCAGCATGATGTGGTTGGCGCCCGTGCCGCCATTCACCGACTGGTGGAAGTTGTCGCTCATCGCGTAAGTGTCGGCGAGCGACTTGAGGTAGGGCGCGTCGCCGTTCTGCATGTTGTAGAAGCCCATCGACGTGGAGCCTTCGCCGGTGGTGACCTTGCCGGGCGCATACTCGGTGCTGAAGTTGGCCGGCTGAGTGAGGCCATTTGAGCCTGCGCCGATGGTCACTTCAACCCAGGGAAACAGGTGTGCCGTGCAGCCCGAAGGATTGGCCAGAGTCGCGTGCTTCACGTTGCAACCAAGCTGCTGCCACATCTGGTAGAAGCGGTGCACCGGGCTGGCCGCGTAGGCGTTGTAGTCGAACGTCGTCGCGTTGGTCAACTGAAACGGCCCGGCCGGCAGTTTGTTCACTCCCGTGATGCGCATGTCGGGCGTGTGGCTGGTCTGCCCCGTGCCGCCGGACACAAGCCACTTGTATCCCTCGGGCGTGAGGGCGCTTTCCGACTCCTCCGCCAGCTTCAGGCTGTCGTTCGGGATGTAGGAGTCCTTGGGGCCGCCCACCAGCGGCGCCGGCAGCACGTAATTGGGGAACGCAGACGTTGCCGGGCTCAGCGTGAACTCATCGGGAGCCTTGTCGGTAGCCGCCTTCTGCGCGGCCTTTGAGAAGTTCGGTCCGGGCGTGCCGTCGGCGTTCACGATCCCCTCCGACAGCAGGTTGTAAACATACTCTCTCGGATTGGGCGGCACGTAGGTGGCGAAGACGTGATCGAAGCTGCGGTTTTCGCCGATGATTACAATCACATGCTTGATTGGCGTGGCGGTCTCGTTATCGCGCGGCGAAGTCTGCGGCTTGTCGGCGGCGAAAGCGTTTCCGATTGCAAGCTGGAAGATAACCGCGGACGCCAGACCTGTTCTGACGGCGCGCAGGGCGCTGTCTGCATAGTGCTTTATTGTCATGAATTTCCTCCGGGAAAGGCCGAGTTCATCTCGACTGCGAGAAACTTACCCGCGAAAAATGAATACCGGGCGCGAAATTTATCAATGGAAAGTGAATTGTTTTTCCGTTCATGAGAAATAAATCTGAGATTCAAGTTACCGCTGCTTGCGCCCGTCCGCCGGCGCTTTCCTGCAGGCCGGCAATGAATTGTTCCCGCTGCACTCCTCCGTTTGTCCCGCGCCGGGCGGGGCCGGGTCCACGCGGATCGACCCCATCATCCCTTTGTCTTCATGCTCGAGAATGTGGCAGTGGTAGACAAATGTTCCCACGGTGTTCGGATCGCGGAAATCCATGCGCACGCGAACGCTGGGGTAGGCGAGCGCGCGCCCGTCGTAATACGGAACGTTGACCGTATCGCGCAGAAAATTTTCGTTCACCGGGCGGCCCGCGTAATCGAGCAGCAGGAAGTGCAACTGGTGGATGTGGAAGTCGTGCAGCTCGTTGGAGCGGTTCTCAATGATCCAGTCCTCCACGGTGCCTTGCTGGGCCACGATGTCGGGCACACCCGAGCTCATGTCGAACATTTTGGGTTCCTGCCCGTCCACGGTGAGATAGAATTCGACGGCGCTGGTGGGGTCGTTGGGCACGGCCAGCTTCTCAGAGAAGTAGAGGCGGCGCACGCGCACCGGCGCCACGCTGCCCAGCCACGCGCGGGTGGGCGGCGGCGCGGGCTCTGGAGCAGCCTGCAGTCTTGACCGCGGCTCTGGCGCGGCCGGCGACGCAACGATGGCGGCCAGCGCGCGGTTGGGGTCGTTCTCGCCGCCCGGCCCGGTGTCGACCGTGCGCGTCACCAGCAGCGCCGGCTGGCCCTGGGGCGGGCCGGTCACGATGAACTCGACGCGCGCGCCGGGCGGAACTCCAAGATGCAACTGGGGGTCGACCGACTCGCCGGTGGGGTCGCCGTGGCTCATCGGCACGCCGTCCATGCCCACCAGCCCGAGCGGCTGCGGAGTCTTGCCGAACAGGACCGCGAGGTTGAGATAGGTGATGGCGGATGCGTTGAGCACGCGCCAGAGCTGGCGCTCGCCGGGCCGCATCTCAATTACGGCCGGCGGATAATCCGGATAGGGAACGGGCACGTAATTGATGGACAGATCCTTGGCCGGCTTGCCGAAGCCGGTGCCGTTGTTGGCCGCGTCGCCGTCCCGGTCGACGAGAAATTTCGGCACTACCGGCTCGCTCTTGGCGGGTGGCGCGTTGGGGTTCACGAGATCCATGTCGCGGATCACAAACACGCGCTCGGGGAGGCCCGCCGCCGCGCGCTTCACGCGCTCCAGCCCCTCGACAATCAGCGCGCCCGATGCGCCGCCCAGCAATGGCGTCTTCGAGAACCCGTGAATGTGCGGGTGATACCAGTAGAGCCCCGGCGGCTCGTCGTCCGGAATGCGGAAGCGATACTCAAACGGCGCGTCGCCCGGCTGCACGCTCGTCTTGAGCACCTCGTCCTGGTGGCACACCGGTGGAATCGTCAGACCGTGAAAATGCAGGTTGGTGGAGACCGCGCTCATAACGCCGCCCTGGCACGGGTCGCCCGATTGCCTGCCGCTCTTGCCGTGATGCATGTGCGCGGGCGGCGCACTTGCTCCGCTCAGATCGCGCAAATCGTTCTTCAAATGCAGAATCACCAGATCGCCGGGACTGACGCGCAGGTTGGGCGATTCCCGTCCCGCTCCGTCGGTGAAGCAATAACGAAGCGAGCCGTCGGCGCTGGCCGCGTTGCTGGCGGTCAGCTCGGCCTCAAGCACCCCGTTGCGGCTGCGCAGGTCCTCGGGCTCGGCGACGACGCTGCCTGGGGCGGGACGCGGGCACAAGGCCTCGCCGGATTGAGCGTTCACAGAGTTGCACAACAAGGATGCGAAAAGTATGGCGACTGCAAGCAGGGCTTTTTTATGCATGGGGACTGGCGCTCTCAACTCCGCGCGCGCCTGCGCTTTCTTGGCTGGCGCGGCGCTGTGTCGATGCTCTATCAGTCTTTGCGCTTTGCGTTAACGTCCGGTAAAAGCCGCTTGAATTTCACCCGCGATTCACACGGCGTATGCTAGTCGAGTGAACTGGTACAACTACCTCGCCTGCTTCTTCTCCGGCGCGTTTCTCGCCAATGCCGTCCCGCATTTCGTTCATGGCATCTCCGGCGACCGCTTTCCCACGCCGTTCGCCCATCCGCCGGGAAAGGGGCTGTCTTCGCCCACGGTCAACGTGCTTTGGGCGCTCGTCAATCTGGCGGCAGGCTACTTGCTGTTCCGCGCCGGAAAGACTGCCAACGGAGATGGCCTGGCGCTGATCGTCTTCTTCGCCGGCATCGCGGCCATCAGCATCCTGTCGAGCGTGGCGTTTCAGAAGAAGCACTCCAACTGACGGCCCTAAAAAATGCCGGCCGCGACAGCCATCGAATGGGAGAGTCCATGCCTGTGACGCAGCTCGACAGCAACGCCGCCCTGATCCTCATCGACCTGCAAAAGGGAATTGTCGCTATGTCCACCGCGCAGCCGGCCGTCGAGATTGTGGCGCGCGCCGCCCAGCTCGCGCGCGCCTTCCGCGAGCGCGGCCTGCCAGTGGTACTGGTGAACGTGACAGGCGGAGCACCGGGCCGCAGCGACGTGTCGCGTCCGAAATTCGCGCTTCCGCCGGACTGGACGGAACTGGTTCCGGAGTTGGATCGGCAGCCCGGCGACATCCTGGTTAGCAAGCAGCGGTGGAGCGCATTCCTGGGCACATCGCTCGATGAAACCCTGCGCGGCCTTGGCGTGACGCAGATTGTGCTCGCGGGCGTGGCCACCAGCATCGGCGTCGAGTCCACCGCGCGCAGCGCCTACGACCTCGGCTACAACGTCGCGCTCATTGTGGACGCAATGATCGACCGCGACCCCGACGCGCACCGGCACAGCATCGAGAAGATATTCCCCCGTCTCGGCGAGACCGGCACAACGGAAGAAGTGCTGATGCTGCTTCGAGCTTGAGCGGGCAGGCGATTGACGGCGCCACCGGAGAAAAGAATCCCCGTCCGCCTCAACCCTCTGCGCACTTTTCCGTCCTTCTCAATGAGCAAGATTGAGAGCGGCGGCGATTGCTGCGGAGTGTAGTTTCTGACCCGTCTCGTCTTCACGGGCCTCTTTATCATTTGTTTTCTTGCGGGTTGCTTTGTAATGGCTGAGGGCGCGCCCACTCCTGCGCACCAGGAGGCCAGCGCCGACGACCCCAACGCCGCCTGCGCGCCTTGTCACCGGGAGATTTACGAGCGCTATCGAAAGACTCCGATGGCCAACGCCAGCGGTCCCGCGGCCGACGGCCTTATCGCCGCCGATTTCACACACGCCGCTTCCGGCATCCACTACAAAGTCTTCGCGCAGGGCGCCGAGGTCTGGCTCAGCTACGAGCGGCCCGGCGCTTCCGCTTCTCGTAAACTCGCTGGCCAGCGCCGGCTCATCTACTATCTCGGCTCCGGCAGGCGCGGGCGCACCTACCTCTTTGAGCAGCAGGGCTACTGGTTTGAGTCGCCCATCAACTGGTACGCCAAAAAGCAGGTTTGGGACATGGCGCCCAACTATCTCTCCGCGACCGAGATGCCGCTGACGCTGCCGGTTGATCCAGGTTGTCTGCACTGCCATGCCACGGGCGTTGCTGCCTCAGAGGGCGCGCGCAACCACTACGCCGCGGCGCCCTTTGCTCAGGGAGGCATCACCTGTGCCGCATGCCACGGCGACACGGCGGCGCACATTGCCTCGGCGGGCAGGGCGCACCTGGCCAACATCGACGCACTCGAGCCGGTGCGCCGCGACTCGATCTGCCTCAACTGCCACCTTGAAGGGCAGGCCGCTGTGATTCGCCAGGGCAGGGAGATGGCCGAATTCGCCCCCGGCGACGACCTCTTCGACAACACGCTCTATTTTGTGCGCGGGAATGAGAGCGGCTCCGGCGGACGCGCCACCAGCCAATGGGAGGCACTGCTCAAGAGCGAGTGCAAGCGCCAGTCCG
>Ga0182024_10020930_pt1 | contig 11917 bp, 12 predicted proteins | sample P32metaG_FD_120480 | JGI IMG/M metagenome (GOLD analysis project Ga0182024, IMG submission 120480) | Permafrost microbial communities from Stordalen Mire, Sweden - P3-2 metaG (Illumina Assembly) | ecosystem: Environmental > Terrestrial > Soil > Wetlands > Permafrost | place: Sweden: Stordalen... | reverse complement strand
GATGATCTACCCCCGGCATGACCAACGCCACCCCGGGCTGGACCGGGACCCGCTCCTGGACCAAGGCGCCGTTTGCCAGCAAGAATCGCTTCGCAAACCGACGAACCGATTAGACTGGCCCACACACAAAAATCGGGAAACCCTCCGTTTGGGCGCTGGAAGTGTCGGAGGCTGGTTGCGCAGAGCGCGGCGACGCGCCGGTCGTCCTCGGAGACAGGGTGCTCGCTGTTCAGGGTCAAGCGGCTTGCGACGAGACGACGCCTCGGTCGTCCGAACTGGTGGTGACGACGATGCCGGCCGTCACAGACGAAGCACTGAAGATGCGTTCTATGACGACTGCGAGCGTGCGATCACTGCGCGGCGGCCACACCCAGACGACGTGCGGTGCTCATCCGGGTGCCGTTAGCCCTGCGTCTCGAGCCGACTATCCTTGCCTACCACAGCCATGGATCCACACAGGTGATGAGCGCGTCGGCAAGGATCCGGGTTCTGCGCGTCTACCACAGCGGGCGGGATCGTCAGCAGCGCGCGCGCGAACGCGCACTCGTGGACGCAGGTGTCGACGTCACGCTCGTGGTCCCGAGCCACTGGCCGGAGGCGGGCGCCGAGCGGTGCCTGTCGCCAGAAGCGTTCTGTGTCGTGGAGCTCCCGGTGGCGCGCACGGGCAACGTGAACCGACACCTGTACATCGACGATGCTGCTGTGCGGCGTCTCATTGAGCAGACGGAACCCGATGTGCTCGACATCCACGAAGAGCCGTTCAGCCGCGTCGGACAGCAATGGCTGCGGGCAGCGGGCGGCGAGTTGCCTGTCGTGATGTACGCCGCCCAGAACGTGGACAAGCGTTATCCGATGCCGTTCTCCCGATACGAGCGTGTCGCGCGACAGCGCGTGGCGGCCTTCTATCCGTGCAGCCGTCAAGCGGCCTCGGTGCTGCGAGGGAAGGGATTCGCCGGAGCGGTCGAGGTCCTTGACCTTGGTTACGACGACACGGTGTTCCGGCCGGGGACACAGTCGCTGGATGGCAACGAGGTCGTGCTCGCGCTCGTTGGACGACTCGTCCCAGAGAAAGGCGTCGCCGACGCCGTGCGTGTTCTCGCTGGAGTGCATGCCGTTCGCCCGGCACGCCTGCTATTACGTGGCGGAGGTCCTGAGGAGGTGCGGGCTCGTGAACTCGCCGCCTCACTCGGCGTGGCTGACCGAATCGACATCGGAACGTGGCAGGCGGCGTCGGAGCTTGCGTCGACCTACCGTACGGCGCATGTGGTGCTCGTTCCAAGTTACCCGACAGAGACGTGGGCCGAGCAGTTCGGGCGCGTGATTGTCGAGGCGCAGGCGTGCGGCGCGGTGGTGGCCGGCTACGCAAGCGGTGCGATTCCTGAGGTGGCCGGCGAGGCGGGGGCGATCGTTCCGATCGGCGACGTAGGACAGCTCGGTCGGTGCGTCGCGGACCTGTTGTCGGATGTGGACGAGTTCGCCTCGCGGCGCGAGGCCGGATGCCAGCAGGCGGCGACGCGGACGTGGCACGCAGTCGCAGCGCGGCAGGCCTCGCTCTACGCCGCCGCGCAGACAGCGGACAGGCGCTGTCGTGCGTTGGCGAGGTCGCCGTCACAGCGGAGAACAGCTGCCCGCGCCGAATTCGGACCGACGGCGTCGACCACCAGCGGCGAACGGCCCTTTGCGCTGCCGATCCTGCGCCGGGGTGGTCTCTTTGCGCACGTGCTCGCGACCGTTGGCGACGCGGCCGCCGAGATCGCGTCACATCTGGCGCGTTGACCAGCGCTGGCGGGCGGCGGCCCTTCGCCTCACGAACCGTGCATCTGCGGCGTTTAGTGTCGGCCCTGCACAATTGTCGATGGCGGTCGGGCAGCGTTCCCGGCCGTCGGGAGCTACGGCGAGGTGCGCGCTCCCAACACGGCGGAGCGCGACGGCACGGTCCACCGATCGTATCCCTGCACACTCCCGCCACCGACACCGAGCCGCGCGATGTAGCAGGGCTGCCGCAATCGTCGCTAATCGACTGGAACGAGGGTCGGCGATAGTCCGTTGAGGTGTGAACCATCTCGATCGTGCCATGCTGCTGGAGGTCGGAGCATCACTTTGGTTCGGCGCTAAGGATCGCCGTCCGCCTCGCACTCGAGCCTGGCGGGTGAGATGCGGCGGTTGCAGGGTCTTCTTTGCTCTAACGCCTGCCGCGCCGACTGGCGGACCAGCAGAGCTGGGCACGTTTCCGCTTCGATATGTGCAACGTTTGTGCAACGTTCGGATCTCAGCCGAGCCGTGCCCACGCAGAGGCGCTGAAGATCGCGCATCGCACCCTGTGTCTCTGTGGGGGAAGAACATCGGCTCCTTCGTGGGTATCGCGATCTCGGGATGACGATCCAGCAGGCCGCACAGTCGCGTCGTACCCGCCCTCTGAGCGCCAATGACAAAGAAGTCCGGTCCATTGTCTATGGCACAGCCCGCGGTCATCTGTCCCCTGGCGAACCGCCGACCGCACTATTCGTTCTCATGCGCGGCTCCGCAGGATTCGACCGCCACGCGCTCTTGTGCGCGCCGATCGCACAAGATACCTTGCGATTTTCGGATCACGAGCGAGCGCCATGAGACTGTGCCGTCCCGCGGCGTAGTAGTGCCCTCGATCGCAGCAATCTCGAACTTGGGGCGCGAGCATCGAGAGATAGCACCACTCACGCCACCGGCCTAGACCGCGCCGCTGCGCGCGGCGACATTCAGCGCAGTCCACGTGCGCTCGCGCGGCGCGATCCAGTACGCTGCGGCCGCTCCGCCACATCAGAGGAAAGTTCTTAGACATGGAGGTCGGGGAATTCCGGTAACGCGCGCACGCGACCGGGACGGCGATGAAGCGTAAGCCAGCGGCGGCGATACGTAACCACATATCCCAGTCTTCACAGCCCTGGACGCGAGGATCGAACAACCCCGCTCGCTCGAACGCTGCGCGCCGCACAAGATAGCGACACGGCGGCCCGATGAGCATCGGATCGAATAGAGCGTGGAAGGTGTCCGCAGGCAGCGGCTGAGCGTCAACGTGCGCGAAACTCCTCCCCGCCACGTCCATTTCGTCCCAACTCGTCGTAAAGACCGACGCGTGCGGATGCCGGTCAGCGGCCTCGCATCCTCGCTCGAGGGAGTCTGGATGAAGTGCGTCATCCGAGTCAAGGAATTGAAGCAGCGGGGCGTGCGCCGCTCCGATACCCGCGTTACGCGCTGCCGCCAGGCCCTGGTTCGATTGTCTCAAGTACACAATGCGGTCGGCGAACGTCGCCGCGATTCGCGGCGTATCGTCCGTCGACCCGTCATCCACGACAATGACCTCGACGGACGGCAGCGTTTGCGACAGTACGCTGTCGATGGCCTCCGACAGAAACCGTCCCTGATTGTAGGCCGGTATTACTACGCTCACGAGTGGTGCGGCTGACACATGCTGATCCTATGGCCTCGAGTGGGCAATGGTGGCGCAGCTGGGGAGAAAGTTCGCTAGCCCGGCTGCGGACACGCTCCCCGTTAACGATCGTCGGTCGCGGTCGGTGAGTCGGCGGGGCCGCAGACGCGTCTCGCCGTATGTTAGCGTCATGTGAGCCCGGGTCATGGTAGCGAGCGTGTGCGGCTCGATTGAGGAGCGCCATCCGGGACGGCTCAGCGCATCCGCGACACGGTCCAGGGGAGTGATCAGTTCCGGGCGTGGCTGCCGGTCACGGGGGAGAAGGACACGGAGTTCCGGGCGCAGATGAATTGGCCGGGAGACGACAGGCGGCTGGTGGCGCTGCATATCTCGGCGTTCCTCACGCCGAGGTCGCCGGAGCTCAGCTCCGCCGAACCCGCGACGTCCGGTCCTTGAACGTTGCGGCACACGTCAAGTCAGACGGCAGAAGGCGTCAGGGGCCGGCCGGTTCGCGCGCGTTCACCCGGCCTGTCAACTTTCAGTTGGGCGTAGGCTCCAAAGACTGCGACCGATCAAGTCCTCGCTCGCGTCGTTGGCGCGACGCGCCGGTCTAGTAGTCACGCGCGCCCGTAGCAGCGACCCGTGGTTCACGGCTGCGCTACTCCTTGGGGGCGTTTCGGACCCAGTTGTCTTTGACGTCGGCGCGAATGTCGGACAGACATGCCAGCAATGTGTCCACAGGCTCCCTGCGGCGAGGATCTACGCCTTCGAGCCGAGCCCGACCACCTATCGCGATTTGCAGCAAGCCACAGCGTCCCTCGCGGGTGTGCGCACGTTCAACGCCGCCATGGGCGACTCGCCCGGCGATATGGTCTTGATCGAAAGTTTCGGATCGCCTTTCCCGACCGAGCCCCCGACGGGCGGCCACGCCTGGCCGCTATGCGACGAGCCGGATGTCGCGCACTGGACGATTGCGGGTTGTGGGTCTTGCGGCGTGCACTTCGCCGACCCCATGCCGAGCGACGACGAAATTGTCCGTTTCTACGGCGAACAGACGGAGCCCAACGCTTGGGAGATGGAGCATTACGTCGATGTCCGCCCTGAGGAGGTCGCTGCTTGGAACGCGTTTGCCGAGCGGCTGACAAGGCTCACTGGCGGGCCAGGTAGGATGCTCGAAGTCGGATGCGCTGCAAGGCACCTGCTCTCAGGTGCCATTGAGCACGGATGGGACGTCATGGGCGTCGAGGCCTCCCCAAAGTTCTCGACGGAGGTGAAACGCCGAGGTCTCCCGGTACACGATGGCGTGCTCGCGACGCTTCCGGACGGCCAGCGGCTTTACGACCTGGTCGTGATGACCGACGTCCTCGAACATCTTCGCGAGCCCGTAGCGGATCTCGCGCTGTGTCGGGATCTGCTCGAACCCGGCGGTCTGCTGGTGGTCGCCACTTGCGAGATTGGCAGCTTCGCTGCTCGCTACTACGGGTTGCGGTGGCGACAGCTGGTGATCAGCCACACGTACTACTGGACGAAGGCGTCGCTACGGATCGCGCTGGACCGAAGTGGGGTTCGACACGGTCGTCGTCTCCTCGATGCGCTACTGGGACCCCGATCCGACTTTGGAGCGCAGACGGTGGGTGCGCGAGTTGTTCAAGCTTTTCGGCCGCAAGGCCCTCCAGATCGACTGGATGCCCTTGGCGAGCCGCTCCAGGGCGCTTCGCGACGCGCACGGCAAGCTGACCCACGGCAGGCTCGCCTTTGGCCGGCTGCAACACAAGGTTGGGGACCAAGCGTCGATGGCCGAGGTGGTGTTGGTCGTAGGGCGCCGCCGCACTTGACCTACACGCTGAGAACCAACCCACACGGCCACCACGCTGAGCCGCCCGGTCGGAGTCGCGAGCAGTTCGCATATCTGCCTCGAATGTGCGGCCCTTGCAACCTCGGTCGTGATCTGGCCCGCAGCGATCGCGCTCGGGAGTGGACATCGCAACATTGACTCGCGGCGCTGACGTCAAGGTGCGGGGCGTCGGTGGGATGGCTCCCAGTGGTGCGGGTTCAGTCCAGGCGGAGCAGTTGGGGCAGCAAAACCACGGCACGAAACGTATGTTCGCATGTTGACGCGCAGCACCGGGGTGGCATATATGCAGTCGGCCTTATTCGGCGTTCCGGTCCATCGGGTGGTGAAGATAACGCTCTCGGATCACTACGTGCCTGCACACGGGCCGGTTCCTGCGGCGTCGCTCCGCGATGGAAGTTGCGCAAGTCGCGGCGGCCGGACGCGCCCAGCCGAGCCGGCGTAGCGGACCCGCACGCCCCGCCTCAAGCGGGGCCAGCTACAGCGCCAACCGGTGTTGAACCCCCGCGGTAGCGGGCGATTCTCGCCGCTTGACCCGGGCTTCGGCTCCGCTCCATGGCCGATCAAGGCCGCCAGGCGGCCGCGTCCTAGAGGCGAACGGCGGCCAACGGGGACGAGATTCACCACCGAATGGCGAGGAGATCCGCTATTTCGATGTCCTCTCAGGCCGGGAGACGAATCCGAGCTTCCCGTGTCGTATGTCGATCGGAAGCTCGTGTTCTCCGCAGAACTCCACGTAAGCCGCATAGGCACCGTCCCAAATTCCTACCGCCCCATTGCAACCATCTACCACCAGGAGACCGCCCGGAAGCAATCTTTCCCAACATCCGATCATGGCTGCACGCACTGGACGGAGCAGGTCCACGTCAATTAGCGCGAATGACAGTAGCGGAAGCGTCGAATAATCAAATGTCACCGCGTCCGCCTGAACGACCACCGTCCGACTCAAGGCAAACGCTTCCATGGTTCGCTGAAACCGTTTCTTGGTGTTGTGGGAGAAATACTCTTGTAGCCCTCCGTTTTACCTCTTTGACGCTCTACCCGGATATCTACGTCAGTGAACCCGCGAACTGTATCAACGCAGTAGTAGGTAGGGGCGTTTTCTGGTCCACCGCAGCGTTGGCCGAGGTGATGGTGGAGGTACACGGTCGTGTCGCCGTTATAGGCCCCGATTTCAGCGTATACACCGCCGAGTGGGAGCACCGATTCTGCCGCTTGACACAACGCCCACAACTGTTCGGGCGAAAACATGTAGGGATACTTGCCTAGGAGCGCTTGGCGCCCATAGCTCGTTCCGATGAGCAAATCGATAGCGTCCGAAACTGCTGAACGCTTGAGCGATTGCAGTCCTTTGGGAAGCAGCACTCTGTCTCCTAAAGCTGAATCCGTCACGGCACGATGTGATCTGACCGTGACAACGACGCAGAACCGCCTCTTTCCAGGGGAAGCAAAATCGCGTTCGACGACAACTGTTCCACACCAGGGTCGAACGTGCGGGAGGAATGCTACCAGCACACGTCGTGTGAGGGCCGAGGCCGGTCGGTCCGGTGTCGTCGCCCGGCGGCCCGCACGTTCTTGACCGTTTCGGTAACCGGTTGCGACTCGGAACGCTCGGTATTTGGCAAACCCGACCGTCCTCGCTGCTTCCAGAGATGCCGCCTGCTCTACCAGCTCAAGAACCGCCCGTCCAGTTCCGCCAAGAAGCTATGGCCTTGCTCGGTTGCGTCCTCGAGCTGACGGCGTTTGCTGTTGCTCTCCCCAGGGGTCTTGGCGGAAAGGAGTCTGGAGAGGGAATTGTCTTGTCAAGGCGGGGTGAGAATTGTCCCGGTGGCGCCGGTTGAGAATTGACCCCCCTTTGGGTTCGCCGGTCGCTACTGTGCGGCAATGGCTCGATGGGGACGAGCGATCAGTAACCACCTCGATCGTCCAGGCGGACGTACGCTGCTGGAGGCGGAGCATCACTTTGGTTCGGCGCTAAGGATCGCCGTCCGCCTCGCACTCGAGCCTGGCGGGTGAGGGGCACGAGCACAGGGCCACGCGGCCGCCGCCCTGGTCGCCTCATGATCACATATCATCGCGATCGCTCATGCTAGGCGACCGGCTCGTTGTGCCCGACGCGCACCGGCAGACGCTGGCGCTTACGTTCGACGACGGCCCGGACCCGCGTGGGACCGTTCAAGTCTTGGAAGTTCTCGAGCAGCACCGCGCGCCTGCCACATTCTTCCTTTGGGGTGAGCAGGCGTCCCGGTATCCGGACATTGTCCGGCAGATACTGGCATCCGGACACTCCGTGCAGCCGCACTGCTGGATGCACGCGTCACACTGGACGCTCACCCCAAGGCAGATCCAGGAAGATCTTGACAAGGTCTTGAATCTGTTACGAGACGTCGGCGTGCCGCGGCCCCATCTGTGGCGGCCGCCCTATGGGCATGTGCTGCGAGGGGTCACGAAGACGATCGCGAGTCACCGGGGTCTCGCGTTGGCCGGCTGGACCATTAACCCCCATGACTACCACAACACGAGTGTTGGTGAGATGCATCGCATCGTGTGCGCGCGACTCAGAAGCGACGCGCCGAACGTCGTGATCATGCACGACGGATGCAGCGAGCCGGGCCAAGTCAGGCTCGACGCTAGCAACACGGTCAAGCTACTCGAGGTGTTGCTGAATCAAAACGTACAGCGAGCCGTGACACTAGCCAGCGGCCTCGAGGGCGGGCTTTCGCTCGGACCAGTCGGCCTTGCCGGCCAGCCGGGACTCCAGTGGCTTGCGCGCATGCGCCGACGCCTGAAGAGGCGTCTCGGCACCGCTCTGCCGCTACGGTAACGGAATGGGCGTGCGCCGTTGCCATGCGATTAACATCGCTTCCCCCGCGCGTTGCCAGCGGCGAAGCGGTGGGTGATATCGCGGCTTAGTCCGCGCAGCAGCGCCGCCAGCGCTCGGGTTGGGGAAAGCAAGAAAGCGCGCGCGGTAAGGCGCAGCGCGGTCGCGCGATCGTGTGCCGACGTGGCCGCTCGTGCACGGACGATGGCACTACGTGCGTGCGCGTACCGCGCCTGAGTGAGACCAACCAGAGCCGCCCGGACATCCTCATCGTTCCCGGCGGCCTCTGCCCAGCAGAGGTGGCGCATGAGAATGCCGCGGAGCTCATCGCCGAATGATGGCGTGATCGGATGCGTTGCATGTTGGTGCCGGCGGTACTCGACCACGACCGCTGGTAGACGCCGCAACCTGCTTTCTCGCGCGAGCCGATATATAAGGTCCCAGTCCTCGCAGACCCTCATCGTAGAATCGAATCCGCCGACCGCTTGGAAAAGGCCTCGTCTGATCAAGGCGCCCACGACGGGCGGGATGCCCGCGCCTGCCAGCATATCCCTGTATTGCAGCTCGTCGCCAGTGCGCGCGTCAGGCGAAACCGCATGCGGGATCGGCCGCCCGTCGTGCTCAATGAATCGCCACCCTGGATGGCAGATGCCGACCGTCGGGTCAGCCATGGCGTCGACGTGCAGTTGCAGGCACCCAGGCAGCAGCCGGTCGTCATCATCGAGAAACATGATTAGCTCTGATCGAGCCATGCTTGCGCCGACGTTGCGCGCCACGGACACACCACGCCGTGGCTGACTGACCGTGCGAATCCTTGGGTCGCCGCGGTGCAAGTCGGTCAAATCCTCGGCACATCCGTCCGCGACAATGATCAGCTCCCAATCGGCGAGAGTCTGCGCCTGAACGGATGCCACGGCCTGACTCAGGTAGCTGTGTTCGCCGGCGGTGGGCACCGTTCTTCCACGAACGGTCGGGATCACGACGCTTACCACCGGGACGGCCTGATCTCGGTCTAATCCGCTAGTAGCGCTGGTCATCGTCTCGGTTGTGATCGACGCTCCGGGACCCACGCGGGTGCGCAGATCGCGCTCCAGCGTACTCCCATGCCCGGCCACCGGCTGGAACCCCTGCCGCCGTGGCCGCAGGCTACCCGGAAGGGCTACGCGCCGATCACGAGCTCGACCGCGGGCTGATAGCTCGGCGCAGCCTGGCGGGTTCAAGCCGCGCCTCACGCCCTGGTTCGTCGCCGACGCCCAACCGGCCGCGAGCGCCTACGACGAAGCTTTCTGGCGACGCACCCGGCAGATCCCGTTTCGGCATGTGATTCCCGACAACGATCGTGACCCGGCGGTCAAGCACCAGCTCACCATGGCCCCGACATCCCGGACTGGCGTCAGAACATTGTCGTGCCGGACTGCGTGCACGCTACACGCCGGTCAGCCGAGAACGACCCGGTCGGGGGCTGGCTCGACGAGTGCTGCGTCGTCGGTGCAGACAGCAAGACGCCGGCGAGTGATCTCGTGCCGGGCTTCACGCAGCTAGAAGTTCCAGAAGGAGGACGGCCGGCCCAGGTGGCGCAGCAGCGCATCGCTATCCTCCCGCAGCTGCGCGGCGGTCCAGGCCAGCGTCTGCGGGTCCCAGTGCACCTCCGTCTCGATCGGCGAAGTGAAGTGCTCGCTCAAGTAAGCCTTGATCGCTTGCGGGATCAACTGCTTGTAGCGCTCGTAGCCGGGCAGCGAGCGAACGGCGTCGACGATCAGCGCGCGCTGCTGCTTGCCGGCCGACTCGTTGCGCGGTAGCCTATCGTCCGCCATCTCAGCCGCCGTAGGGTCGACGCCAAGGAACCCGCAGATCGTCCTGATGACGGCCTGTTCGTCGGCGGCGAAGTCCTCGAAGAACGCCACTAGGATCTGTTCGTCGGGAAAGAAGCTGCGGTACGCGCTGAGCTGCCGCCAGTACATACTCGGATCGAGTAGCAGGTTGGTCTCTCGCAGCGTTCGGTCGAATCCGAGCACGCGGTTGGCGTGATACACCGAAAGGAGTTGCGGCCATGCCGACTCGATGCGCCGGATCGGGTGACGTACTGTGTAGACGATCTTTGCCTGCGGGTTGAACCGGTGCACGCGCTCGGCAGTTCCGGGAAAGCGCTCGCACATCGAGTAGTGCGTGCTTCCGTCGCCGATGAGGACGCCCTCTGGAACGTCTCTATAGAGCTCGCGGTACCAGGCACCGGTCGACCAATCGGCATCGGGGTCTTCGAAGAACGCCGGCTCCTTCACCGGCATGCTGATCCGCGGGTGAAGCGTTAGCAGGCCGCTGAGGCGTGTCGTTCCGGCGCGCTGAGCACCGATGAGGAAGAAATCCGGTCCCCTTTCTGCAGTCATACCGGCTCCCGCGCGTCCGTGCCTACGCCCGCCGATCCCGGTGTTGCTCGCTAGGGTCGGCGGCGCTGCGGATAGCATAACCTCTGGCCCGAGCCAATCGGAGCAGGAACAACACGAGCTTGGGATCCGTCGCGAGCGCTGACAGCGACTGTCGCACGGCGCCGAGATAGTTGTGCTGGTCGAGTTGGCTGCGCAGCCGCGGCGCGAGCATCGAGACGTAGCACCACTCGCGCCAGCGGGCGACTCCCTGCGCTCGCACCCGAGCGCAGATCGGGCACTTGCGGTGCATCCTGGCCGCGTTCTCGAGCTGGCGCTTGCCACTGGCCCACATCATCGGATAGTGCTTCGAGCGCGACCCGGGATGCGAGCGGTAGCGCACGCGGGCCTTGGGGACCGCGACGAAGCGGCATCCGGCCGCGGCCATCCGCACCCACACATCCCAGTCCTCGCAGGCGGGCATCGCCGGATCGAAAAACCCCGCCTTGTCGATCGCGGCGCGCCGGAGGAGGTAACGGCTCGGTGGGCCGACAAGCATCGGATCGAAAAGCGCATGGAAGGTGTCTTGCGGCCACGGTGCCGCTTCGACGCGTCCGGTGACCGCGCCGCTCGCGTCAATCTCATCCCAACTCGCGGTGAAGACTGAGGCATCCGGCTCGCGCTCGACGGATTCGATCATGCGCTCGAGGTAGTCTGGGTAGAGTTCGTCGTCCGCGTCCAGCAGTTGGATGAGGCTGCCCTCCGCAGCCGCCAGTGCAGTGTTGCGCGCAGCGGACGGCCCCGCGTTCTGCTGGCGGATGTAGGTGATTTGATCGCCGAACTTCGGTGCGAGCGCGGCCGTCTCGTCCGTCGAGCCGTCGTCGACGACGATCACCTCGAGTTGGACGGTCTGCGCGAGTGCGCTCTCGATAGCCTGGCGCACGAATGGCGCCTGGTTGTAGGCGGGCATGAGGACGCTGACGAGCGGCAGCGTGTACACACGCCGATCCACCTGGTTCACAGCCGCGGCGATGCCGGACAGCCGTGCCCGCAACCCGCGAGGGCCGACGGAGTCAGCTCGACCGCGAAATACGGGTCGCGTGGTGCGAGCATGAGCCAAGCCTAGTCCAGCCAGCCTGGTCTGTCCGCGTCACGCCCGCGACGCGGACAGACTTACGACGCACGGGACACTCGCGTCAGCTTGATGAGCAGCTGCTCCAGGGCCGTCACCGAGTGGTCCCACGACATCTTGCGCGAGCGCGCAATCCCGCGGGCCACGATTCGTGCGCGTAGCGCGTCGTCGTTCAGCAGTGCTGCGATGGCCGCGCTGAGGGCCGACGGAGCCGCCGCTGGAACGACCAGCGCCGTGTCGCCGTCGACGGCGAAGTCGGCGGAGCCGCCGTTCTCCACCACGACCACGGCGGCACCGTTCGCCATCGCCTCGGCGACCGTGAGACCCCACCCCTCGGCCTGGCTGGGGG
>Ga0182024_10020929_pt1 | contig 11917 bp, 12 predicted proteins | sample P32metaG_FD_120480 | JGI IMG/M metagenome (GOLD analysis project Ga0182024, IMG submission 120480) | Permafrost microbial communities from Stordalen Mire, Sweden - P3-2 metaG (Illumina Assembly) | ecosystem: Environmental > Terrestrial > Soil > Wetlands > Permafrost | place: Sweden: Stordalen... | reverse complement strand
GGAACCCAGCAGGAACTGGACGTAGTTTTCCGGTTGTACTTTGGCGGTAGTCATACTTCATTCTACGCCCGCCCAACCACCCCGACCAAGGATGCCGGACGCCGCAGGGCTGCGTAACTCCTAAACCTGATACTGGCGGAAGGTGCGCCGGGTTTCTCTGTCCCAATCGTGCTTCACGATGGGCGGCATCTGCCGGTGGTCGCCGACGACGATCAGCGGGGCGTCGGCCTTCATCGGCAGCGCCGCCATGACCGCTTCCGGCAGGTTCATCTGGCTGGCTTCATCCAGAACCAACAGGTCGCAGAGTTCGTGGCCGAAGACGCACTTCGACCACTTCTGTTTGAGCATCCCGTAGGTGCCGCCCGGCGTGATCGCCACCACGGCCCATTGTTCTTCCTGGATGATGTCGGCGTTCTTACCCTCGCCCGACTCCTTCTCGGCGTCCTTCTGCAAGTGGATCACCCCGGCAGGCGGCGGGTCGTTCGGGGCCACCCGGTACAGCGGCACGTCCAGAATGCGGGCGTCGAAGTGCTTGGCGAACAGTTTCGGCTTGGCATCTCGAAGCTGCCGCAACTTCTCCTGGACCTCAAGGACGTTCTTCAACAGAATGTCGGTGGCGGCGTGGGTCTTGCACGACAGGAAGACCCGGTACGGTCGATCTTCCTTCATCGCCGCCTGAAGCCGGGCGAACACGGCGAAGGCTGATGACATACTCTTCCCTGTGCCGGGCGGACCCTGGACGAGCAGCACAGGCGTCCGCCCATGACCGCCGATGAACTCTCGTTTGCCGATCTCGAACTCGTGCAGCAAGCCGGCCTGGAGGAAGGCATCAAGTCCGGCCAGGAACGCCTTCTGCCCCGGCAACCCTGCCCCGTCGCCGGGGGAAGGCGGCTTCACCAGGCGGTCGTAAAGTACGCTCGGCTGGCCGTCGCACAGCCCGTTCACGACCTGGCCCAGCCAGTACCCGTACCAGTCGTTGGGGCACGGATCGAGCGTGTAGAGTTTCCCTTCCTCCAGCGGGCGGCCTATCGCCGGGAAGACATGGGGCTTGGACCAGTCGCCGCCACGGGATTCTTGCAACTCGACCACGGCATAGGCAGCCGTCACCCGGCCTGAAGCGTCCTTCTCCGTCGCCACCCGTCCGATCAGTTCGGCCCGCTGCCCGTAGAGCATCTGCTTGGGCGTCGGCGTAAATTCCTTCCTTTCAGCCGCCGGCAGCCGTTCGTCCACCGTCCACCGGGGGTACAGCACCAGCCGGTCGCCGTCCCGGAGGTTGGACATCAACAACGCTTCGTGCAGGTCGCAATCGACCCCGGCTGTTTCCAGGCCCAGCTTCAGCTTCAGCCCTTCCGGCGACCACTTGCACTCGGCGGACTGCACCTTGTTCATGCGGAACTGTTTGTCGGGATTTGCGGCCTTGAACGCCGCCGCCTACTCTTCACGCTTCTGCCGCCGTCGTTCGTTCTCCCGGTTCTGCTCGGCCACGCCCGGCTCCTGGTCCTCCTCGCAATACCGCACCAACAGACAGTCGCCCATCAGCACCCGTCGTTCTGGCGGGGCGTGGCGGGTCGCCTTCCAGTCGTTCAACTCGACCATCCGTTCGATGGTGACGAACTCGTGCAAGGCGTGAGCCAGGTCGTCCGCCTTGTCCTCGAACTTCGCAAGGTCCGGCAGCACGAACGGCGTCTTCTGCGTGTTCGGGTTGCCGTAGACCGAGTTGGCGACGTGTTCCAGCGCCTCCAGTCGGCGCACCTGGAAGGCTGTCAGCAAGTCCTTCGTCACGCCCCGGAAGTCGGCGAACTCGTCTCCCCTTCCTGCTGCCGGCGTCGGCAACTGGCCCCAGGCGGCGTAGGCGTACTCCAGGGGCACGGAACTGGAGAACCGGGAGCGGCGGGTGTACCACTCCGAAGTCCCGTCGATGTCCATCTTGCCGATGTTGTCGAAGAGCCGGGCCTTGAACGCCTCCCGGAACTTGTGCGGCGTGTTCCAGTCGAACTTCAGGTATTGCGCCACCGACTGGAGGGATTGGCACGTCATCGGGAAGTTTTTGAAGGTCCGCATCTCCTCGTCGAGAAAGCTGGCGATGGGGGAGTCGAAGGCGGCGATCTGCGTCAGGAAGTCGTAGAGTGGCGGCGTGTTCTTCAGGATCGGCGGAAAGTTTCGAGCCAGCGCCTCCAGCATGACCCGCTGCTCGTGCCGGTCGAAGAAGATGACGTGGATCGGGGCCGACTTCTTCTCCCCAGCCGGGACACCGGACACGGCCAGGTCCACCACCGCCTTGACGAGTTCACGGGTCCATCCGACGAACAGTTGGCGCTCTTTCGCCACGGTGTCGGGCGGGCCGTCCATCAGCTTCACCACGGCCTTCTTGGCGACCGGCGTGCCGTCCTTGCAGGCGACGACCAGGGCACCAACCAGATAGACCCGATCTTCGAGGTAGTCCTGCTGGGCGTCGAGGTAGATACGGACCAGGTTCGGGTTCAGGTCCGGAACGAAGTCCTTGAGCGTGGCGAGGGACTGGACCGTGGTGACGCCGACCCGGCGCATGGCTTCCTTGTCGGTGCCCGTCATGTATGGGAGCAGCGAGAGGTCTTCTTTCTCAGCGCTCCACTTCATGCGGAATTCGTTGTAAAGGCAGCCGTCGCACTTGAAGGAGAGGCAGTACGGGATCGCCTCGAACGGGGTGCCGGCCACTCGGCGGGCCGTCGATTCCTTGCCCAACACCAGGTCATGCGCCGACTGGAGGTAGGCTTCCTGATCGGCGATCACTTCGAGGAGTGCGCCGCTGAAGCCGAAGACTTGCTTGGCGGCTTCTCGCAGAGGCTTGATCTCTTCCTCGTCTTCCGGGGTCGGGTCGGCGGGCGGGCGGTATAGGATGCCCGTCTGGACCGTGTTGTGGCTGATGCCGCCGTCCTTGAGAATTCGCTCCAGCATGAGCCGGTAAAAGGCGACCTGGAGGCGGTGTTCGACCTTGACTTCCACGGTGGATTTCATGTCGCCGATGAAGACGTGCAGGGTGCCGTCCGCCGTCCGCTCCAGGCGCAGTAGGTCAACATCGCCACGCAGCCGCCAGCCGCCGAGTTCGGCCTCCAGGCGGGGTTGGAACAGGAGGACGGCTTGGCTGGGGAGCAGCTTGCGGGCCTCTTGGACGACCTCGTTGTTGTTCTCAGGCCGGTTGTGGGACTTGCCGTACTTGACGGCGTAGTTGACGGTGGGGAGCCGCTTGGCGAGGTCTGTCTCGATGCCCTCCTCGAAAGTGTGACCCGACAGGGACAGCAGGGGCGTGATCCGCTGCGGGATCACGTCGTAGTCTTCCATGAACTTTTGCCCGGCCCGTTCCGCCAGCCGGAAGCGGAGATAGCGTTCACACTGCTCCAAGCGCACGAACTGCGTAACGTCCATGGGTGTGAGCCGCATCGGGCTGTTGGCGGGCAGAACAGGGAGTGAGACAGTCGGGGTGTGCATGGGTGTCCGTCAAACATAAACCGTGTAGCCCATTCTGATGCTTTCGGCGAGTCTTGCGTGGCTGGAGGCAAGCAGTTGCCGAATATCCCTTTCCTCAATGCCAAGTTCTTTGAACAACACGACAGTTACAAGCACCCGAAGGCGCAAATATGCGGCGTACAACTGCCCGCCCCTGAACGCTTGGGCCTGGAGTTCACTGGTGTAGTGGGTCAGGTAGTTCCTCGTCGCTGTCACGTCTTCGCAGAACTTTCCAGGGGCGTCTGAGTGCATTTGAATAGGGTCGGCTTCTTCCCGCCCGGCGTCTGTCCGAGAACGCAGTCGGCCCGAAACGGAGGTCCGACGACACGGAGTTGTTGGAGGTTGACCTCGGCCAGAGTTCCCAGGAGATCGAGGGTCGTATCAGCTTTTGCAAATCGAAGGACGCCAGGCGCCTTCCGATCAGGGTTAGCCGGGAGCCAGAAGTAACCTTGATACTCGAACGAGTCGAAAAGGGTCGAGTCAAGACTCGCTTCCTTCGCAACAGCAGTCGTGTCATTCAGCATAGTTACCTTTCACACTGCACGATTCATCCATTTTGATCGACGAGCTTTTTCAATTGCCTGCAAGCGCAGGCGTCTCCGCTTCGTAGGCCGTCCAGTATTCCGGGTGGTCCGGGATGACGACGCCTTGCTGCTCGGAGTGCCCGAAAAGCACACTGGCGATCTCTTGAAGGAGGGCCAAGCTGCTTCGGGCGGTTGCTTCCAATTGGGAATCCGATTCCTCCGAGGGCCGACGAAGGAAGATGCTATCCCGATCCGACCACAGCCGATCAACCGTGGCCTTGCACGTTTCCCTAATGAGCGATTTACATTGTAGGGCTTCCAGCGCCTTCAAGAAGTTTGCCGGTTGGTTCCTTCGCTTGCGAACCTTCATCCGCCACACCAGCAACACGGTTGCTTCCACGACGGCCTGGGCGAGCGCCATGCCGGCGTAGAAGCGGCCTTCACGCACCAGTTCGGCGCACTCGGCAATCGGTGCGGCGAAGGGTGCGTCGGCGAGGGTTGCGGGCTGGCCGTTGACAGCCGCAACCTCGTCGGCCTGGCGGTCGAACAGGCCGGGCTGGGCCGATGCCGCATTCTTCGGCTTGGTCTTCCTCGGTTTTATCGCCGCCTTCTCTGGCTGCTCGACCCGCACTTTACGGAGGGCGACCATATCCATGTCCAGCCCTTGCCGGTGGATGTTGAAGCCCTCGTGCTTGCGGAGGTCGGCGACACCGATAGTCAGGGTGAAGGGGAAAGAATCCGGCAGGCGCAACAACTGCTGGGCCTCGATCTCGTCGGCGGCGCTCGCACCGAGAAGCGCCTCCAGGAGCCAGAGTTGCAATTCGGGCACGCCCGTCGTCATCTTCCGGGCCGGCAGGAAGTTGCCCTTCATTTTCGTGGAGCGCAGGACTTCCCAATCCACCAGGGTCGTGAGGAGTTTCTGCGCCGCCTCCTTGCTCGTTGCCCGGTCGCCCCAGGCGGTGAGCAGCCGAGCCTGCACCTGGGCCGTGGTGAAATCGTCCTGGAGTCCCAGCAGGCGACCGACGACCTCGGCGGCGTCCCGGAAGAACGGATATGCCAGGGCCGTCATCCCCCAATGCAGCCAGATGCGCTCCTGGCCGCTGATCCGGGCAAGGAGAGCCACGGCCCGGTCCCGCATGGCCCTGCGCTCCTTGGGGACGCCGCTCCAAATGCGAAGGATGATGCCGACGCTCTTGGCACGAGACTCCTTGCCGGGCAATCCTTCCTTCAAGGTGCGGTCGAGGAAGGCACGCAGTTCGGCCTCCTCGGTCATCGTGACGAGTTGATCCAGCACCTTGTCCAGCCAAGCTCGCTTGATCTTCCGGTCGATGCCAACGACTTTCCTCATGCGCCCTCCCTGGCAATCGCCACGAACGGGACCAACACTTCTTCCAGGGCGATGCCGCCGTGGGCCACGACCTCTTCTCCTACGTCCGTGAATGCCTTGAGGTCGCCCGCCAATAAGACGTGCCGGGCAGGTGGCAGACCGTAGCCCGGCCAGCGCAGCGAATCGGGGAATTTGGTCGCCACTTCGTCTCGAAACTCCGGGCGGTCGTACACCCTGGCCCGCTTGCCCTTCGTTTCCGCCAGGACGCCTTCCCTGGGATTGCCGATTCCCGTGGCCGTGACGTTGCCGTGGTCGGCGGTAAGGTAAACGGCGAAGCCTTCGCCCCGGAGGCGCACGAGCAGACGGTGCAGGTGCCCCTGCGAGGCCCACAGGCGCACTTGGTTGTGCATTCCTGCGGTCCGCATCTGCATCCCGTGCATGATGTCATCGACCTTGTTCCAGACGATCCCCAAGACCGACAGCCGAGGGTTGGCGAGCGCCGTTTCCAGCTTCGTGTCGGCCACGCCGTCGATGTTCGTGACCAGTTCGACCCCGGCCCGATGAACGCCCTGGTCCTCCCAAAACCGCTGCCAGTGCGCCCTTTCCTTCGAGGTCGTCTCCAGGGAGTCCGGGTAGTACAGCGGCGGCTCGGCGGCGAAGATCGACTGCCGGGTGACGGAAGTGAGGGTCGGAACCCAGGCGAACGCCGTGGACTCCTGGAAACGCCACGCTCTGTCGGAGACTTCCAGCGACTTCCGCAACAGGAGCCACTGGTCGAAGGCCAGACCGTCCAGCACCACGAGAGCGACCTTCTCCAGCTTCTTCCGGCCTCGTTCGACAGCCAGGTAACGAGGAATCTGGTGAACCATGACCGGCTGCTGGTGGTAGGGCAGGTTGTGCAGCGACCCGTAACGGGTCATCATCCACTGGCCGAAGGCGTCCTCGACCTTCGCCTGCAAACCGCCCCAGGCGGTGCGGTCGGCGGCGTCGAGCGCCTCGTCCCACTCCCAGCGCAGCACCACCAGTTCGGCCCAGCGCTGCGCCGCCTCCTGCCAGTCACGGTGCGAAGACTCAACGCTGGGCAGTTGCCCGTCAAACCGCTCCCGAAGGCCACGAAACCGCCGCAGAGCGTCGGTCTTCGTGTCGTGGATCACTCCCGTCCGCACCCAGGCCGGCAGGCCGGCGACGTTCTCCCGTTCCGCCGGCGTCAGCGACCCGTCGAGGAACAGCGTGTCCGTGTAGGCCCGCACGTCTTCGTGCTGGAAGGGCACCCGGCTCTGCTGGGTCGTGTCGGTTAAGGAGGCGAGAAACAGCGTCCACTCGTCTTGCACAAACCGCAGGAACTTTTCCCGGTTGGGCAGGATGTCGGCCAGCGGCCACGCCGCAAACGTCCGCTCTTTGGACAGGCTCTCCAGCAGGTAATCGGCGAGGAAGTCGGGGAGTCGGACCTTGCGGGAGTGGAGCGACAGCAGCACCTTCAGCAGATCAACCGGCGTCTTGACGAGTTTGGGCACGATGCCGAAGCAGTACATCAGCACGAAGTCCTTGGTTTCCCGCTCGGTCAACTGCTCGCCGTCGTGCTGCAGGTACGCCTCGTCCACGGCATCGAGGTAAATGCGGTCCAGGCCGGCGATCACCGGGTAGTTCAGCTTGGGGAACAACTGGTAGAGGGCGAAGGTGAGTTGCCGCCCGGCCTTCAGAAGATCGTAAGGCAACTTGCTCAATCGCTGCTCGGCGGAACGCAGCACTACCACGAGGTCAGTGTTTTGGCCTTGATCCCACAGGCTGCGAAACTGCGACTCGTAAGCAAAGCGGAAGGCAACCGGATCGTCGAACGGGATCAGGTCGAAGCCACGCTCCCGAATGGCCGACAGCATCCCCTCCTCGGTGAGCAGCCCGTCCGGGTCGGCCACCAAGGTAAGCCGGGAAATCTTCGGCTGGAAATGCTTCAGGATGTTGTCCCGCCAGTTAGCCATCGCAGCTTCTTTCCCCCTCCATCAGAGGCGTTTTGTTCCTTCACCTGCCGTTGGTCATTACGGCTCCTGCTGACATCTGCGCTTCCAGTCCTGGCTCTGGTGTTCCCACATCTCCCTGCGTCCTTCCGGCAGTTTGCCGGCTGCGGCCTGGACAAGTTCCCAAACGGCAGTCTGGTAATCCGGGTGGACCGTGACCGGGTAGAAGAAGACCCAGGAGCCGTCTTCCGCAACCGACCGGAGCGCCTCGTCGAGATTCAGAACCGGCGGGGAGTCCCAGGACCGCCAGCCCTCGTCGTCGTTCTCCTCCAGAAACATGCTGCTTCCCTCGACGTGGTACTGCCAACCGCCAGAGAGCGGAGTGCGATAGACGGTGGCCCCACCCCCTTCCACGCCGAGTTCCAAAACCGCTTCCTTCTCGGCCATGACTCCTCTCGCCCGTTAAGGTTCCACTCGCAAGATCACAACCGGCTGAAGTTCGGGCAGAATTCGTTCCCGCTTGCGAAGTTCGCCTGCCCAGGCCCGTTCCTCCTCGTCCAGACGCTTGAGCCGGTGCTGCCGGACTTCTGGCAAGCCGATCCGGGTCAGGGCGTCCCGGCGAACCTGGAAGGCGTACCGGCTCTTCTCCTGTTCCCGTTTCAAACGCCGCTCGTGCCGGGCGTGGAGTTCCTCGAAGGCATTCCGGCCCTGGCGCTCGGCTTCCGACCGTAGACGCCGGAACACCGTCTCGACCTCGGCGCCGGGCATGACGCCCAAGGTTTCGACCTGGGGCCGGTCTTCGAGCAGGCCGTCCCAAATGCGGCGGGCCGTGGGTGACAGGATGCGCCCGTCGTCGTGGTGGAATATCGGGATGATCCGCACGTCCAGGTGCGACTGGCCGTCCAGGGTGATCCGCCACAGCGACCAGAAGCCGACGACCTCCGCAGGCAAGCCGCCGATGCGGACACGAGGGAGCGGGTCGGAAGGGGCGACACGAGGTAGCTGCTGGACGAGCCGCCGAATCCTGGCGTCCTCCAAACTGACGTGCGACAGCCCCCGGTCCTGGGCTTCTCGGCTATGGAAGGACACCCGCTCCATCCGGCTGCCATCGGGCCATTCGAGACTATAGCTGAACAAGTCCCGCTGTACCTTGCCGCCTTCCGAGCGCAGGTAGGCGGTCGTCATGCGTTCGACCCAATACGGCAAAGGATGGCTGCTCAACTGCTGGGCCAGCGTCGGGTCCAGCACGGTTTCGCCGTAGAACGACCGCCCGGCGATTTCTTGCTGAGCCTGTTCCCGGACCTCCCGGATGAGCCGGTCGATGTTCTTCTCGATGTCGCCGGGGTTGAGGATGGCCTGGGCGTACAGCTTCTCGAAGACGGCTCCGCTCTCGGCGGAATCCAGCACGTCCTGCGTCTTGTCCACGCCGAACTCTTCGAGGATGGTCGCCAGTTTTTCCTCCAGGACTTCCTGCACCCGCAGTTCCACGCTGTCCTCGAAGATCAGATTGAACGCCTTGACCGGGTGCTTCTGGCCGATGCGGTCCACCCGTCCGATGCGCTGCTCGATCTTCATCGGGTTCCAGGGCAGATCGTAATTGACGACGATGTGGGCGAATTGCAGGTTCAGACCTTCACCACCGGCGTCGGTCGAAACCAAAATGCGGGTCTTCTCTGCAAACCGGCGCTGGACCCGTCTCCGCTCCTCCAGGTCCATCGACCCGTTGAGACAGACGACCGAGAAGCCGTGCTGTTCCAGGAACTCCCGCAGCATGTTCTGCGTGGGCACGAACTCGGTGAAGATGAGGTACTTCAACTCCGGGTTGTTCTCGTCCCGCTGCTTCTCGTAGAGGATAGCGAGCAGTGTCTCAGCCCGTGCGTCCGGTCCCTGCGCCTGACAGCGGCGGGCCAGATCGAGCAACAGGGCACTTCTTCCTTCTCGTTTTGCAGCCCGGCCAGCCGGGTCGCCAGCAGTTCCTCCAACTGTTCCTGGCCGTCCTGCTCGGCCAGATCGTCGTCGGGCGGCTCCTCGTCGGTAGCGGTGAGGTTGGTCGATTGCAGCGCTTCGAGGCGGCGCTCCATTGCCGAACCGATGGCCTGTGTGCTGCTGGTCACGAGCCGCTGCATAAGGATCATCAGGAAGCCGAGGTACTGCCGGTTTTGCCGCATCGCTTGGTTGTAGCCCAGGCGAACGTACTCCGTGACCGACTCGTACAGATGCTTCTGAAGTTTGTGTTTCTCTTCCCAGCGGACGGGTCGCAGCTTCGTCAGGCGGGGCAAGAAGAGGGGATCGCCCCGGTCGGTGATGGCCCGGCGTTTCTCCGTGCGGATCACGAAGGGGACGACCTTTTCCCTGCGAATCGACCCAGCGGCAATGAACTCGTCCCGGTCCAGCAACGCCATGAGCCGCTGAAAGGCGTTGGTCTTGCCCTGGTGTGGGGTGGCAGAGAGCAGGAGAAGGTACGGGGCGGCGTCGGCGAGGGCTCTGCCGAGGCGGTAGCGGGCCACCTGCTCAGTGCTGCCGCCGAGCCGGTGGGCCTCGTCGCAGATAATCAAGTCCCAGCCGGCGTCGGTCAGGTCGCCGAGGCGCTCCTGGTTGTACGCCTCCAGCCTGTCACGGGACCAGCCCCGGCGCCGCTCGACCGGCTTGATCGAGTCCAGGGGGCAGACGACCTGATCGAACTGCCGCCAGATGTTGTCCGAGCCGGTCAGGTTGCGCCACAGGGAGAACTCGCTCGGCGTCAGGGGGCGGAACTCCTCGCCGAAGTGGGTCTTCATCTCCTGGACCCATTGGGCGACGAGGCCTTTGGGGGCGACCACGAGAACACGCTTGACCAGTCCCCGCAGCTTCAACTCCCGGAAGACCAGCCCGGCCTCCACGGTCTTGCCCAGGCCGACCTCATCGGCCAGCAAGTACCGGATGCGGTCCCCGGCCATCGCACGGGAGAGGGCGTAAAGTTGGTGCGGCAGCGGGATCACGCCGGCCTGGAGCGGGGCGAGGAGAACGTCTTGGGTCAAGGCGTCGGCGATGCGGGCCGCTGCCACGGCGTAGGCGATTCGGTCGAGGCTGGTGGCCTGGGCGGGGCGGGCCGCAGTCAGCGACTCGGCGGGAACACGTTCGACCGCCGCCAGCTTGGGAATCCAGACCTGGTAGACGGTGTGGTTCCAGAGCGTCTCCACGTCGAGGATGCGAACGGACTCCCCGTGGGCCGGGCTGAAGGCCCAGGAGCCGATGTGGATTTGCTTCAATTCGCTCATCGGTTCTCACCAGAGCCGTGTCACGCCATAAGGATTGAACGCCGAATCGACGCCGACGATGGCTAACCCGTCCCGCAATGCGTGGATGATAATCATCCGGTCGAACGGATCACGATGCCGCGGGTCGGGGAACGGCAGCGCTTCGTACCGAACGCAATCGTCGGTGGTGATCGGCAGAACGATCAAGCCATAGCCATTGATGGCCGTATCCAGGAACGTCGCATACGGCACAGACAAACCCATTTTGCCCAACCCGGACTTGATGCCGATCTCCCAAATCGACGCCATGCTCAGATAGAGCCGGTTCGCAGGGTCGGCGATCAACCCCGCTGCCGTGCCGCTCAGGTTCGGATTCGCTTCCATGAGCCAGAGCAGTGTGTGGGAGTCAAGTAGGAGGTTCACTCCATGTACTCCTTCATGCAGTCCAGCGGAGCATCAAAGTCCGGGGCGATGAAGGTAATCATCCCTTTGCCAAGACCGGGGCCAGGCCGCTGCTTCAGCGCCGGCTTCGGCGCTTGGCTCACCAACTTCGCCACCGGCTGCTGGTTCCGGGTCAGAATCACTTCATCCCCCGGCGTCAAGCTGTCGAGCAGTTCCGGCAACGTCACCTTGATGTCTTCTACCGCCATCGTCGTTTGCACGATCTTCTCCTTCATTTGGACCACGAAACATACGAAAGACACGAAAAGAAACCATCGAGTTCCGTTACTTCATTATTTCGTGTAATTCGTGTGATTCGTGGTTCACTTGTCCTCTTTGCTCCCACAAATCGTCTTGACCTCGGCGAGCAAGTCGCCGAATTTGCTGGAACTCGGCCAACGTCATGGTTCCGGGTGCGCTCATGCGGTTCCTTCCTAATCTCCCGTCCTCAGTAGGGCGTTGTCGTAGTACATCAGGAGCGCCTGATCTTCCTGGATCACCGCTTCGGGAACTCGCTTTGCCATCTGCACGATGGTCGGGTAGTCCTGCTTCTGCCAGCACTCCTTGAACCCGGCCCGCAGCGCCTCGGTGCGGACGACCTTGAGCTTGCCCTTCGCATTGAGGTACTGCTGGAACTCCTTTACGAGCGCCCGGTGACGAATCTGCTCCAGGTCGGCCTCCTTCTTCGGGTCGGGGACGCGCCACGTCCCGTCACGATCCTCCACGAAATTTTGTTCCAGGATCGTCCGTAGCTCCAGCGGTTGCTCGTGCTTCTCCCACACCCGCTGGGCCTCTTTCATGTAGACTGCACTTTCCCAAAAAAACCCCAAATCCTAGTGGGTCACTTGCTTTGGATGTGGGCCTAACCGTCGGCCGGAATACACTGGGTGGGACCATCACACCCAGGAGCCGCCATGACCCGCCGCCGGAAGGATCCGCTCCGACCCCTCACCG
>Ga0182024_10020928_pt1 | contig 11917 bp, 6 predicted proteins | sample P32metaG_FD_120480 | JGI IMG/M metagenome (GOLD analysis project Ga0182024, IMG submission 120480) | Permafrost microbial communities from Stordalen Mire, Sweden - P3-2 metaG (Illumina Assembly) | ecosystem: Environmental > Terrestrial > Soil > Wetlands > Permafrost | place: Sweden: Stordalen... | reverse complement strand
GGCCACCAGCCGCTCGATCTCCGCACGGCTACGACGACCAACCAACACTCCAGCATCCACGCTCATGACCAGAGTTCATCACAAACACTATCCCGCTAACAGGTGTGTTGCTCGGTCGCTTACTGACAAGTGCGTTTTTTAGGCTCGATAAATGGGCCTTTTCTGATTCGGTGGGGACGTTGGCTAGCAGTCACCCAGCAGGGCCCGGAGATGATCTGCACTGTGAGACGCCAGCTGTTCTGGACTCACGTTCTTGTCCGCCCAAAGGACCCCAGGACCAAATTGTTCGTCTGGAGAGAATCCAAAGCCCTCGATCATCAGATAGCCGTCATATCCGATCTTGCGGAGTGCCGCAATGATCTTACGAAAATCGATCTGTCCTCGCCCCAGAACTCCTCGATCGTTTTCGCTCGCGTGGATGTGCTTCAGGTATGGCCCGAGCTGCTCGATTGCCTCAGGGATCCCTCGTTCTTCGATGTTGGCGTGAAACGTGTCAATGGTTACGCCGATTCTTGGACGCTTTACTCTTTCGCACAATTCCCTTCCAGCTTCCGCTGTGCGTATGAAGAACGTCTCAGATCGGTTCACAGGCTCGATCGATAGCTCAACCTGAAATCGATCCAAGGCCTCGCCCACGTTTTCAAATGCCTCGACCGCCCATTCCCGCTCCTCTTCGGTGGGCCGATGTTCGGGAAGATAACCGATGGGAGCATAGAGCGGGCCGCCAATCAAGCGGGCTCCCAATTCCGCGGTCGCTTCGACACATCGGATCACGTGTTGAATCGACTCCTTGCGAACTTCCTGATCGGGGCTTATCGGATTGATCCCCGGTGGCAGAATCGCGCAGACAGTGCGCTCCAGATCAACCGCTTCAAAGGCGCGGCGGATCTCGGCTATCGGCAGGTCATGGGGGTCGAACATCGCGACTTCGAATCCGTCGAAGCCCATCTCTTTGACCGTAGTTGCGAGCCCCAGGTGGCGCTCTTCAAATCTCGAAGTCCATGCGAAACCGCTTATTCCCAACTTCATCGTGACTCCTCGAATTAGGCGGGTTGACGCGCGGCTCGCTGATCGAGCCCACAGAAACTACACCACCTTCTTCTCCCAAGAGAATATAGCCGTTGGAATGGAGAGCAGGATACACTCGCGGGCAAACCTCCATTTCGGTCGGCGGGTAGTCAGTCGAGATTCACATCATCTAGGGCCGCACCAGACGACGCTGTAATGCCTCAAGCGTTTGGCCCTTAGTTTCGGGATATGTGAAGAGAACGACTATAAATTGCAATGCGGTCATCGCCGCGAAGAAGACGAATGGCATACTTCGGCCTAGCTGCGTTGCGACCACTGGGAAGGCTAGTGCGATGCACGTATTCATGATCCAATGGCTTGCGTTGCCCACGCCCTGCCCCTTCGAGCGGACGTGATTGGGGAAGACTTCGCCAATGTAGACCCAAATCACTGCGCCTTGCGAGAGGGCAAAGAAGGCGATGTAGATAACAAGAAGCCAGACAAGCGCCCATTGATGCGAGTTCGTAGCGAATATCCAAGCAACACCTGCGAGGCAGGCTGCCGTTCCGGCTGCCCCAATGAGCAGAAGCATCTTGCGGCCCAGCCGGTCGATGACCGACATGCCGACCATTGTAAAGATCAGATTCGTGAAGCCGATCGCAATCGCCTGTTGATCCCCGGAGATTTGGCTGAACCCGGCAGCAGCAAATATGCTGTTCAGGTAATAGAGAATTGCATTGATTCCAGCTAACTGATTGAATGCGCCAATCGTGATGGCCAGGAACAATGGATAGCGATACTTCCAACGAAATACCGGTTCATGTGCCGTGGCATGTTCCTGTTCGAGAGCGGTGCGAATCTCCGCGAGTTCGGCTTCAGGGTCTGGCTCGCCCATGAGCTTGAGGATTTCTAGCGCCTCATCGATCTGGTTTTGCGAAGCGGACCACCGAGGGCTACGTGGAATACTGAATAGCAGAACCAGAAAGCCAACAGCAGGCACGGCAGCAATACCGACTTGCCACCGCCACTCAGTTGCACCGAGATGCAGGAGACGAATCAGGTAGTTCGTCGTATACGCAACGAGAATTCCGAAGACTACATTGAATTGGAATGCTCCGACTAGCCTTCCCCGCCATTTAGCTGGTGAGAGTTCGGTAATATAGACCGGCCCGAGGACCGATGACGCACCAATCCCCACTCCTCCGATGAACCGAAATACCATCAATGCGGGCCAATTCCATGCCAATGCACTTCCCAATGCAGAAATGACGTAAAGGACCGCTGTAATGCGAAGGGTTTCGCGACCGCCGAGCTTCTGACCGACAACGCCAGCAGAGAATGAGCCCAGTACCGTTCCAATTAGTGCAATGGCTACGGTCCATCCTTTACCGACATCACCGAGGTGGTAAAGCTTCACCAGTGCATCCAACGCACCGGAGATTACGACCGTGTCGAAGCCAAAGAGCAGTCCTCCAAGGGCTCCGATCAATGTCGCCTTTAACAACCTCGCATTGGGCCGCACGCCTTTTTCCGGAGCGAGCGGTTGAGGGTTGCTGGTATGGGGCGAAGTCCCTTGCATCGTCAATGTGTTACCTCGTTAACCTATCGGCGGATATTGCGGAGAGTTCCCAAGTCGAGCATAAGACGAGATCGGCTGCATTTCCTTGCCAGGTAATTCGCAGGTTCTGCGCGGTGCTTCCCGCGTAGTAGAACCGTTTCGTCAGGGCTTGCCGGTCGTTCAGGAACAATTCGAAAACGGAACCGTCAACAAAGCCATGAAGTTGAAGCTCATCTCGTTCGCTCGAATCGAGGGTAAACGGCTGTCCATCAATCATGATCTGGCTAGAAAGACTTGAATCATGTGTGACTCGAACCAAGGGAATCCCGTCGCTAGTTGATAGTTGCAGTTCAAATGGATCACGCCTTCTGGTCGCATTGAGTCTGAATTCTCCGCAACATCCCGCAACCTCCGCCAAGGAGCTCGCTGAATTCGGGTTACGATCTTTGCTCATTTGCGCCCGACGTTCCGGGCCGCGTTGTTGTCGCGCTTCTTCCGCCACGTTCATACGAAGCCGGCCGTCCTGGCCAATGGTGAGGACACGAGGCAGCGACATCATGCCTGCCCACCCGGCAGCGGAGTATTCTGCTTCGGGCCGCCGCTCCTGAATCCATCCCCACAAGATTCGGCGTCCATCCGGCGCGAGAAAACTCTTCGGAGCATAGTAAGCGCCAATATCGAGCAATCCCCTCTGCTCTGGCGTATACACGTGTGTCTTTCGGTCGTATTCACCTATAGTCCAAATGACTTCGTTCTCCGTTGAATAGAGCAAGCAGTATCGGTCACCCAGTCTGAAAAAGTCAGGGCACTCCCACATCTCTCCGCTTTCGCATGGATTTGCAGCTTGCTTGCCATTGGGCTTTCCCCAAACTAGTGGGTGCAGGTACTCCCAATGACGCAAGTCCTGGGAACGATACAGGAGCACGCAGCCGCCTTTGCCGCGCTCGCCGGATCCCACCGCAAGATACCAACCGTCGTCTTCTTTCCACGGACTGGGATCTCGGAATCCCGTCACCTTGATGCTCGGAGGGGGCGTGGCGACGACCGGCTCAGGCAGTTTCTTCCAATGGAGCAGATTGTCATCCTCCGCTGTGGCGAGCATCTGGACTTCGCGTAGCTTGTCTGTCCCGTCGTGGATCGTGACCTGGTCCGGCGGTGCATTTTGAACGCCCGTATAGATGAACGTAGGCACGCCGTTGAATACGACTGCCGATCCCGAAAAACAACCTTCGCTATCTGGTCCGCCTGGAGTGGGCGCCAGCGCGATAGGCTCGTGTCTCCAGTGAATCATGTCCGTGCTTAGTGCGTGCCCCCAGTGCATGTCGCCCCAGACTGAAGCGTTCGGATTTAGTTGATAAAAGAGGTGGTACTTGCCTTTCCACCAAATGGGTCCGTTGGGATCATTCATCCAACCGCGGGGAGGAAGGAAGTGGTACTGCGGTCGCAGTGGGTCATGAGCAAGTCTGGAGGTTATATCGCCTTGGGCTAAGATTTCTCCCATGGCGCTTGGTAGGAGGGCGGATGCCGCAACGAAAGCGTTCCCTCTTAGCAAGAATTGACGACGGTCGATCTGTGACGGCCGATTCTGATCCATTTGTTCAATACTCGCAGTCATTGTCATGCCCTTAACATTCCTAGCTCGCAGCCCAAATTGTCATATTCGAAATCGCAGCGCTTCCGCCGACCGCGGTCAGGTTTAGGCCAACCGCATCGGATGGCGCTGTGATGAGCGCCGACATTACGCTCTGTCCTCCGTTCAGAAAGACCTCAATAGAAGTTGCATCAATAAAGACACTCACCGTGACCGCAGCTGAAAAGTTGCATGGTGCAGTGTAGTTGTTGCTCCATGCCGAACCGGTCAGGGGAACTGGTCCGGAATTATTACGCGCCAGAGTCGCTTGGCTCTGACCAGGCGCAAAACCGAGTTGTGTGAGGTAACCGTCCCCGCTCCTCACCGTGAGATTGACAGCACTCGGCCACCTCCCACCAACCGGGGAAAGGGTGAAGTCGATACGGCTGCTCACGTTCGCTGCCCCGCTAGGCCAGCTATACGATACAGAATCGGAGATCGTTTGATTCGTCCCAGTAACCGTTGTTTTGAAGACGCCATCTTGAGCGCTTATGGGCGACATCAACAGCGTGGCGGCACTGTTCAATGTCTGCAATGTCAATTGGCGCACGATGCTCAGTTGTCCCCAGTATCCTGTCGTCGGAATCGCCGCGGCATAGTTCCAGTTGTTCTCCCACGCAATCGCATAGATGGAGGACAAGGGGTCTGAAGCATTCGGATCGGCAAAGAGAATTGTGGCATAGAAATCAGGGCCGAAATCCAGCCAGGATGGCGTAGACGAGTCGGGTATGAACTGGGTTCCATCGAAGCTGCCCACCCAGTAGGCAGTACCTGTGGTAAAGCCTTGCGAAGTTCCATTGGCCCCGCATAACAAGACCCATTTGTCTGCAGTCGTTGTGCCATTTGCCTGATACAGGTGAAGCTGGACTAGGTGCGGGCACTCCATCGTGCCGAGGTCACTGCGGATCATCGCACTCCGATAGGTCCAATTTTTCAGATCGGAGGACGTGTAGATGCTCAACTTCCCGATCTCGGCGAGATTCATTACCCAACGATTCGTTGGTGCATGCCAGAAAATACTCGGATCTCGAAAGACCAGGTCGGGGATGGTCGTGTTACCGGCCATCGGGTTGACCTGAACAATCGCACCGAATTGGAACGAAACTCCTCCATTGGTTGAATACCAGAGAGATGTACTTTGTCCTCCCAGATTGGCGCAAGACATCGTTGCGAGCGCTATCACAGCTCCTGCGCCAAAGCCAGCAGTGTTGTTGGTGTCAACCACTGCTGATCCGGTCCACACATCGCCGTCGGAATTAGAGTATTTCGGGATCGATACGCCTTGATCCGTCCAGCTCACCAAATCCGAAGAGGTATATCGACGCCATGCGGTACCATTCCCCGTTGGGTAGTCCGCATTCCAAAGCACCCACAGGTTCCAGGAATTTCCTATCCAGAGCGGGCGTTGGGGATCATTAATCCAACCCGACGAGGGTGTCAGATGATACCGCGGTCGAACTGGAGAAGAGGAAGGAACCATAGCTGTAGGAGTGGCGGTGGTCGAGCCACCGGATCCAGAAGAGCATCCTTGAAACAAGAACGCGGCGTGAGCAGCTCCAGCGATCATGCTGAGTGCAGCTCGACGTGTAATGAGGTCGTTCAAGAAGTGTTCCTCCGAGACCGCTATGGGTGCATCCTTGCACACTAGCCGATGCCGTTATCGTTACCTTCGGATTAAGGCGATAGGAACACCCGTTGGAGTTACTACCGTGACAGTCTCAGTCTCCTCATGAAGTTGGTGTATGAGCTCCCACTACAAATCGAACTAGGGCGGCGAACGTCAACGTGACGCTCGCCGCCGTTCGACGAATAACTCAAAAGAGTATCTTCAGCGCTACCTGTAAGATTCTTGGATCGTTTGCCTGCGAGAAGATTTGACCGGTCGTGCCATCACCTTCCGTTGTATCGGGAAGGCCGAATTCTACGCGGTTGAAGGCATTGAAGGCTTCTCCGCGCAGTTCGGCTGTGACGCGGTCCGTGACAGAATATTTCCGGAAAACCGAAAAATCCCAGTTGGCTTGGCCTGGACCTCTGAGATAAGCCAAATTCCTGGAGGTGTTGCCATAGGTGAATGCCGGCGGATTCACAAACGCGGCAGAATTGAAATACTGGTTGATGCGGGTAAACATGGAGCCAGTTTCATAGGGACTGACACCAGGTACGCGATTAACCCGCTGCGTTCCTCCGTTGTTGTAGAGCTGGTTATTGTTGGTGGTCACTTGCAGAGGAACACCGGTGCGGAAGTTGGCTACACCATTGACCTGCCAACCGCCGATGACGTTGGAGGCCCATCCATGATTCACGAAAGGTTTCCCTTTCCCGATAGGCAGTTCATAGATCCAGTTGGCATTGAGATTGTGCGCCACATCCCAGATGGCCACAGCGCGCTCACCTTTTGGATTGTCCCAATCCTGGACGTTACCACCATCGACGGTTCCGGTGTAGGATTGAAGACCATCCATGTCGTCGATCTGCTTGCCAAATGTGTAAGAAACCATAAAGCTGAGGCCGTTATGGAAGTTTCTACGCAGCACGGCCTGCAGCGCATGGTATATTGAGTCGCCCTCGCTCGAATTGGTATTGATATACCCAAACTGTGGATAAGGAAGCAGCAACTGCTCTGCTTGAACGGTCGGATAGCTAAGAAAACCGCTGCTGATTTTTCCGTAGAACGGATTTGGCACTTGGTTCAGCAGTGCCGACCCCATACTCAAATACTTATCCGGCAATTGATTCAGTGGATAGAAGTAGTAGAGATGTACACCCTTGGTACCGGCATAAGCAACGTCTAGCAGCATCTTCCCCGGCAGTTCCTTTTGTACATCGAGGTTCCACTGCTCTGAGTAGGATGTCTTCTGTCCGGGATCGATCCCGGTGCCGCCTGAACCGATAAATGTATTCAAGCCCGCAGTGTTGCCCACGGCGAACGTGAACCCTTGCGGGAACGGATTCTTGAAGGGATTCTGCATGGTGACGCCGGAATCGAGACTGGTCACCATCTGAGTCTGTGCCGAATAGCCGTCCTGGGGAGTACCGGAGCCAATAATCGGCCCTTGGAAGATTCCGGCGCCGCCACGGACCACGATCGTCGGTGTGACACTGTAAGCAAATCCAAGGCGAGGTTGGAGACCGCTCTTGTAGTCGACGGGCGATACATAGCGAGACCGCCCGTTGACGCCAGGGTAGGCAAAGCCGCCAACTAGGTTCAGACCAGGTACCTGTAATGGCGATGGGTCTGTCAGGTCTACCATCGTCAGGCGGTTATCACGCTCCGTATAAGGAGTGTTCACGTCATAGCGAATTCCGAGGTTGAAGGTCAGCTTGGGGATAGGCTTCCAATCGTCTTGCACATACCCGCCGATATGCTTGGTGGTGATAAACAGTGGCGGTGCACCGGAAGTTACATTTCCCGAACCGGCAAATCCGAGCAAAAGGGACGCTACGCCGTTGCCAGCATATTGGGAAAAGCCATACAGCGCGTTGGGACCCTGTGTCTGTTGCTGCTGAAAACCATATACACTCGCGGCGTCGACGTTGGATTTGGTGTAGTTCTGGTTGCTACCGAAGATGGCCCCAAACTTCAGATTGTGCTTAGAAAACGTATGCGTGAAGTTACCGACTTCCTGGTAGGCCTCCATCACGTTCGCCAACTCGCCGCAAATGCCCAACTGAATCATGTTCTCCACGTCCATCTGTGGAAAGCAGGGTGGGAGTTTAGCCTGCGACTGCAACTGGCTAAAATATGAAGGAAAGCCAAGCTGTGTGGGATCGAAGTTATATCCAGGCGGAATCCTGTATAGCGGATAGCGGTTGTAGCTCGAATTTAGCTCCAGAAATGACTTTGGCGAAAGAGCATTCACATAATCGATAACGCTTTGGTACTGTAAAAGCCGGTCGTCACCGATGCTGGCTCCTGCCGGGGCTTGCGCACCCTGCATTGGATTTGGACGTTGGATGACGGTGACGTTTTCGGAATAGCGTCCGAAAATCTTCTGCGTATCAGAGATCGAGTAGTCGAGGCGCAGCGAACCTGTGTTCTTGGTCGTGCGGCCGGACTGCTGGACGTAAAAGTTATTCAGATGGGTGACCGGGTCGCCCGCGATATTCGGCTCAGGATAATACTTGATCACAGCTGCCGCCACTGGATCGAATCGGCTTTGAGGAATGACATTCCCAGCAAAAGGAAGGCGATAAATTTGGTTGTACAACGCAGGATTGGGATAGTCGGTTGCCGGATCGTAGATCGTCACCAGCGTGCCATCCGGTGCATAGGTTTGTGAAAAGTCACCTTTCCGCTGTAAGTCCGTGGGCACCGACCTGTAATAGATGGACGGCTGTAACCACTGCAATCCTTCGTACGACAGAAAGAAGAACAACTTATCCTTGTGATCGAGGAGGTGCGGGATCGTCACCGGGGCGCCAACCGACATGCCGTAGTTGTTGTATTGATAACCGCCACGCGCCACGCCATTGCGATTATTGAAGAAATAATTGGCATCCAAATCCCTGTTGCGGAAGAACTCATAGAGTGAGCCGTGCAGCTTCGACGTGCCTGACTTCGTGACGACATTGACTACGCCACCGGCCGCATTCGAATATTCGGCACTAAAGTTGTTCACTTCCACCTTGTACTCTTGGACGCTGTCCAAAGAGGGATAAAAAGTCGGGCCATAAAAGGCCGAGTTGGAATTCGTTCCACCATCCAAGAGGAAGAGCGACTGGTTGTCCCGGGACCCGCTGATCACTACGAACTGCTCGTCATACATGCCCGTCGACACCTGAGTAAAGGCATGTGGAGCAATGACCCCCGGGACCAGCGTCGCAAAGCCATATACGTTTCGGCCGTTGGTGGGCAAGTCTTCAATTGTTTTCTGCGTAAGCTCGTATCCCAGCGTGGAGGTTTCCGTTTCCAGAAGCGGCACGTCCTGGCTGCTCACGGTAACCGACTCAGTCTGGGCACCCAGCTTCAACTGTGCGTTGATCGCCACTGACGTCGCCACGTCCAGTTTGATTCCGGTCTGAACGTAACCATTGAACCCAGTCGCTTTGAAGGTCACGGAATATACGGAGGGCGGCAAAAACGGGAAAGTATAGGAGCCAACATTGTTCGTCGTTGCCGAACGCTCCTCGCCAGTCGAGAGATTAGTGAGAGTCACCGACGTGTTCGGAACCACGGCGCCTGCTGGATCAGTGACCCTGCCATCGATCGATCCCGCGGACGACTGGGCAAGGACTGATGTTTGTCCAATAACCAGCATTAGAAAGACCATCGCCGCCATCAATATCCGAAATGCACTGCTTTTCCCCCGTGATCCGTCACCACTGTTGTTTTTCACCTTATCCATACCAGCCTCCTCAGTCTCACTTCAAAATGCATCCCAATTCAAGACGTCCAGTATGGTTGCTGTCAATACAAATGTACTTGAAAATGCGACTAAGTTGTACGTACAGCTTGTAAGGAGTGGTTAAGGCTAGGAATTCAAAAGGCCGGCCGCAAGGGCCAGCCTGGGAATGCCCGAAGCAAATCTGCAGGCGACTAATTATGAAACTAAGAGTTTTTATGACTGCCGCATGATTCGCGGACGACGAGGGTGCAGTTGAGCTGAATATCACGGGCGGGAAGATCTCGACGTTCGAGGCGTTCCAGCATCGCCGACATAGCCACACGACCGATATCGAAACACGGTTGGTGCTGAGTGGTGAGTGGAATCGGAAGTAGGCTCGCGTATTTCACGTCATCAATTCCTACAACACGTACTTCCTGTGGAATGGACACTCCCATCTTAATCAATGATTGCATGAGGTTCGCCGCAGTGAGGTCATTTGCACAGAGGAATGCATCGGGATGCTGCGCGCTCAGCAATCGTTCAATGTCCTCTTCCTCCGTGGGATCACAACGCAGTATCAGAGTTTCGTCGCATCCGATGCCGTTGGCAACAAGGGCTTCGCGGTAACCCGCAATACGTGCATCGACAGTTGGAGCCGATAGACGTTTACCGAGAAACGCGACCTTCCGCGCGCCCGCATTCAGCAGGTGTGCGACTGCACCGTACGCTGCGCGGCGGTTATCGATACCGACAAGATCGTAGTTACTTCGTAAAGGATACGGGAGATAATCGCGATCAAGGAGGACGACCGGAATGCCGGCTTGATCGAGTTTGGCCACAATCGTTTGGTTGACTTCATCCTTGTCCGGGACCAATTCGAGAGGAGCGAAGAACACGCCGGAAACCTTTTGATCGATGTACTGGGAACAGAGTTCTTCCGCAGCTTCTTCTTTCGGCCGATCAGGCCCGATAGAGGTTCCCCAGAGCAGAGAATGGCGACTTGTTTTGGGAAAGCTGGCCATCCCGTGGCAAATGGGCTCAAAAATCTCAGTGCGGCCTAACTCGGGTATTAGCAGGCCGAAGACTCCGCTTGAATTTGGTGCCGTCCGTTTTACGTATGTGCCTGATCCCGCACGCCTTCCGATCAGATCAGCTTGTTCCAGTTCTTTGAGAGCTTTACCAATTGTCATCCTCGAAACACCAAATCGCCGGACCAATTCATTCTCGCTGGGAAGCCGGCTTCCTTCGGGGTATTCGTTGGAAAGGATGGCCTGCATCAGACTCTCGGAGATGATGCGGTACTTGGGCTGGAAGGGCTCTGTAGCTCCATCTAGCGCTTCCTTAGTTTTGCGAATTCGTTCCATCGTTTTGCTCATAGGAATTCGGGGACTCCATGGCCAACTCGAACGGGACGGTGCTCTTGCACTTCCTCGGGCAGTCCAACCCGCCTTCCGATTAGCCTCAAACAGTATAGACAGGTTTTTTGTAATCTGTCTACGAATAGATAGACAAATAGGATAGTCTTGTCTCGTGACGAGGACTCTAACGTGCGCGTACTGAGTATTGGCGAGATTCTCTGGGATGTCTTCCGCGAAAGGGAGTTTTTGGGCGGCGCGCCGCTCAATTTCTCGGTTTCGACACAGAGGCTTGGAAATTTCACTGTATTACTGAGCGCGGTCGGAAAGGACAGTAGGGGGCTTCTGGCTCTTGATGCCATACGATGCCATGACCTCACGACGGACTTTGTCCAAATCTCCGCAGGAACAGCGACGGGTGCAGCACTCGTGACCACTGACGACTCTGGAAACGCTAGTTTCGTTATCCAGCGACCAGCCGCGTTTGATGTCGTGGCAATAGATGATAATTTGATCTCACAGATCACGCGGTTGCAGTCGCAATGGATCTATTTCGGTACTCTCGCACAAGCATTCGATGAAGGGGAGCAAAGACTCGATCGGCTATTGAGGGCGCAACCTGATGCCAAGCGCTTCTATGACATCAATCTCAGAAAAGGACACTGGGGTCTTTCCCTCGTACAGCGCCTTTCCGGCTTAGCCACGATCATCAAAATGAACGAAGTTGAGGCCGAGGAGTTGTGGCATTTAACACATGACGTCGGACAGCGTTTTACGCTCGAAGCGTTCTGCCGGTTCTGGGCTTCCGCTCACGGATGCGATCTGATATGCGTAACGCTCGGCGGTAAGGGGTGCGCTGTGTGGCAGAACAATGCCCTGGAATTCTTCCCAGGATTCCAAATACAAGTGGTTGACACCGTTGGCGCAGGCGATGCGTTCGCTGCCGGTTTTCTGCACGGTCTCGATCAAGGGTGGCCAATCGCAAAGACAGCACTCTTTGCAAATCGTCTGGGAGCTGTTGTCGCGAGTCGATCCGGCG
>Ga0182024_10020927_pt1 | contig 11917 bp, 15 predicted proteins | sample P32metaG_FD_120480 | JGI IMG/M metagenome (GOLD analysis project Ga0182024, IMG submission 120480) | Permafrost microbial communities from Stordalen Mire, Sweden - P3-2 metaG (Illumina Assembly) | ecosystem: Environmental > Terrestrial > Soil > Wetlands > Permafrost | place: Sweden: Stordalen... | reverse complement strand
GCGAAGATTGACCCGCTGCCCTGAGAGGAGGCCATTCCATGTATTGGGATGTTGTTGAAGTTAGACCAGAACCTGGCTATAGCCTTTTTGTGCGGTTCAGCGACGGATTAACAGGGCATGTACAATTGCGGCGTGAGGAAATGACAGGTGTGCTCGCGCCTCTGTTGGATGAGCAATTCTTCAAGAGCGTATTCATCGATTGCGGCGCGGTCGCCTGGCCGGGAGAGATTGATTTGGCTCCGGATGCGATGTACGCTCAGGTGGCCGGTCAGCGATATGAGCCGCGCGAGGCGGGAGTGCGCGTCCCCTCCTAGCTCTAAATGGCTCAATTGAATCGATCGGTAGCCGCCCTCAGGATCATTGGCGATGCTCTTGCCCCTGATGAGGTAACTGCTCTTCTTGGTTGTCAGCCCAGCGCGAGTCACGTGAAGGGGCAGATAATCCGTGGCGCAAAAACGGGGAGGGAGCGCTGTTGTCGCACCGGTTCGTGGCATTTGCGCGCAGAAGACTGTGAGCCAGGAAATCTGGACATGCAAGTTGCCCAAATTCTCGGAAGGTTGTCTGGGGACCTCGAAATATGGCGGTCCCTAGAGAGCAAGTATAGGATTGATCTCTTCTGCGGGCTTTTTATGGAGGGGACCAATGAAGGGCTACAGATTACTCCTGAAACACTCCACGCGTTAGGCGAGCGGGGAATTTCGCTCGGTCTTGATATGTACGGATCGAATTCCTGATTGTGCTGGTTATCGCTTCCGCTGATAATATTGAAGCATGTCGACGCTGTTGGGGAAGGCACTGGAAAGAGTCGTCGCACTTCCACAGGACGAGCAGGATGCGATTGCGTCTCAGATCCTCGCATCTCTAGCCGACGAAGATGCTTGGAAGAGGCGCTTCATCGAGAAGCGCGATGTAATTCGTCGCATGGCGCGGGAAGCCCTTGTGGAAGATGCCAGGGGCGAGACGGTGCCGTTGGACGAATAGCTTACAGCGTGGCCATCGCGACACACGTGTCTCGAAATTTCCCGGTCAACACGATTGGGAACACCCTATTTCAGCCTGGTTCCTCCTGGCATTCGGCGTGCCGTGGGGCAATGATGCGGCTATTCGTGTTTGTCTCGCTCGCCTGCGCCCAAACGCCTTTTCCCGACCCCGTGACGCTCCTCAAGGAAATCCAGGCCAATCAGCACAAGATGGACGAGATCCGCGAGAACTACACCTTTCAACGCATCGTGACCGAAGACGATCTGGATGAGAAAGGCGCGGTCGTAAAGACGAACACGCAGGAGCGCGAGGTGTTCTTCGTGAACGGCCACCGCATCGCGCGCCTGGTGAAGAAAAACGGCGTCGAGCTGAAAGGGACGGAAGAGAAGAATGAGCAGGCCCGCGTCAAGAAACTCGTCGAGACGAGTATGAAATCGCCTCCCAAGCGAAGAGGCGGCCAAGTCAGCATGATCGGCGAAATTCTTCCCATGGCGAAGATCTCCAACCCGCGCCGTCTGGCGTTTCACGACCGGAGCACGCTCGCTTACGATTTCACCGGAGATCCACAAGCGAAAGCGAAAGGCACGAACGAAAATGCCGCGAAAAAGATGGCGGGCACGATCTGGTTCGACGAAGCCGATCGCCAGGTCGCCAGAATGGAAGTCCATTTCTACGACGATTTCCGCATCGGTGGAGGATTCCTCGCCAGCGTGCAAAAAGGCACCATGTTCGAAGTGGAGCGCTCGCCGATCGGCGATGGATTATGGATGGAAACATCCAACGATCAACATGTTAGCGCGCGAATCGTCGTGAAGAACTTCCGGGAGAACCTTCACGCCAGGAACTTCAACTTCAAGAAATTCAACGTGGAGGCCGTGGAGCAGACGCATCCGCCCGCCAAATAGCTCTCGGAACGGCTACCATCTTTGGTGAGCTTCATGCGTGTCCGTCCGATTGTGTTTCTTTTCCGTCTGCCGGCGAGTCTCGCTGTAATCGCCGCGATTACCATCGTCTGCAGGCACGTGATTCCGGTCAACGCGACCACCGCCGGATTCGCGTATTTGCTGGGTATTCTCGCAATTGCCGCCACCTGGGGATTGATTGAATCGATCGCCGCCTCCCTCGCCGCGATGCTCTGTTTCAATTTCTATTTCCTGCCTCCTATAGGGATGTTCACCATCGCCGACCCCCAGAACTGGGTCGCCCTCTTCGCGTTTCTCACCACCGCCCTGGTCGCGAGCCACCTCTCCGACCGCGAAAAGATGCAGGCCGGCGACGCCAGAGGAAAGCAGCGTGAAACCGAGCAGCTCTACGCCCTCAGCCGCGCCATCCTGCTCACCGATCCCGCGCAGTCGGTCGGCTCGCAAGCCGCGCGCCACATCTCCGAAATTTTCGAATGCCAGGGCGTCGCCCTCTACGACGCGAAGACCGCGGAAGTATTTCGCGGCGGCGCCGACGACATGGTCGACATCGAAGGCAAGCTCAAGCAGGTCGCCGTGCAGGGGAACAATTTCGTCGAGCCCCCCTTATTCGTCGCCGCGATTCTGCTCGGCGGCAAGCCGATAGGCAGTCTCGCGCTCAAAGGATCGTCCCCCTCCGATGGCGCGCTCCAGGCTCTGCTGAACCTCGTCGCCATCGCGCTCGAACGCGTGCGCATGGAGGAAGCCGCGAACCGCGCCGACGCCGCGCGCCAGAGCGAAGAGTTTAAATCCACCTTGCTCGACGCCATCGCGCACGAATTCAAAACCCCTCTGACGTCGATCAAGGCCGCCTCCACGTCGATGCTCTCCGATTCCCCCGCCCTCTCGCCGCAACTCCGCGAACTGGCCGCTATCATCGATGAGGAGACCGATCGCATGAATCAACTGGTCACCGAGGCCGTGCGCATGTCGCAAATCGACGCCGGGAAAATTCGCCTCGAGCGCGAATCCATCGATGTCGGCCAACTGCTCGCGAAAGTTCTGGAGAATTTCGAATCGCAAGCCGCCGGGCGATCGCTGCGCCTGAATCCCAGCGCGAACCTCCCGCGTATCTCGGCCGACCCCGAGCTGCTCTCGCTCGCGCTCCGCCAGTTGATCGACAATGCGTTGAAGTACTCTCCGCCCGCATCGCCCATCAGCGTCGTGGCCGATCTCGAAGGCGATCGCGTCGTCATTCGCGTGCACGATCGCGGCCCCGGCATTCCCGAGCGCGAGCGCGAACGCATTTTCGATAAATTCTATCGTCCCGTCGCGGTCCGGGATCGCGTTCCCGGCACCGGCCTCGGCCTCTACATCGCGCGCGAAATTCTCCGCACCCACTCGGGCGATCTGTGGATCGAATCCGAGCCGGGCGAAGGCTCCGAATTTTGCGCCGGCCTGCCGATTCCAAAGGAAACCCGCATAAAATGAGCTCCGGCCGCATCCTGGTAGTCGACGACGAGCCGCAGATCCGCCGCGTCCTGCGCGCGACTCTCACCGCGCAAGGCTACGAATTTTACGAGGCGCGGACCGGCGAAGAGGCCCTCGATGCCATTCGCGAGAATCGCTTCGACCTCGTTCTACTCGACGTGAACATGCCCGGGATCGGCGGCCTCGAAACCTGCCGCGCGATCCGCAGCGGCTCCGAAGTCTCGATCATTATGCTGACCGTCCGCGATTCCGAGCAGGATAAAGTGGCGGCGCTCGACGCCGGCGCCGACGATTACATCACCAAGCCGTTCAGCACTCCTGAATTGCTGGCGCGCATCCGTGCCGCGCTACGCCGCATGCCGTCGACCCCCGAAGGCGGCCCGCAGTCGGTGCATCTGGACAACATCGAAATCAACCTGGCCACCCGCCGCGTCATCTCCGGCGGCCGCGAGGTTCGCCTGACGCCCAAGGAATTCGGCCTGCTCCAATACCTGCTGGCGAATCCCAACGTCCCCATCCCTCATGGACGATTGCTGCAAGCCGTGTGGGGTCCCGATTACGGCGATCAAGTCGAGTACCTCCGCGTGTTCATGAATCAGCTTCGCAAGAAAATCGAGCCAGACCCCGCGCATCCCCGCTACCTTCTCACGGAGCCATGGGTCGGCTACCGCTTCGCGCTCCCGGAAAAATAGCCTGCCCATCCGCCCATCCAAGTGGATGAGGACCGGCGAGATGGGGACGAGCACCAGCGGCATGGTTAGCATGTCCCCTCCTTTACAGTCGGGGCTCGGTTTGCGAATCGGCCTCGTCCTTGACAACCGAACCCCGACCGTGAGGGAGGGGACCCTCTGACGGGCCAACAATTCGTTCTTCAACGGAGTGCCCATGGGCATGCGGGTTTACAGTCGTGGCTCGGTTCCGTTATAGCCCCGTCCCGTAAGAACGGGGCTCCCGTGACGGGTCAATACTTCATTCTTCAACGGAGCGGCGCTCAAGCACCGATAGTCCGCGACCTGCTGTGGCCACGATAGAGCCGGTCAACTCCACGTCCCTACTCGCTCCCCAGCGATTCCTTCACCTTACCCACCAGCGCCCCCAGCGTAAACGGCTTTTGCAGAAACCTCGACCCCAGTGGAATCGCCCCCGTACGCACCGCGTCATCGTCGGTGTACCCCGAAATATAAAGGACCTTCAAGTCCTGCCGGGTCTCGCAAATCCGCTCCGCCAGTTCCCGCCCCGAAGCTCCCGGCAGCATCACATCGGTGACCAGAAGGTCGATTCGCCCCGGAGCCGTGGACGCCATTGCCAACGCCTCTTCCGCGCTCCCCGCCTCGAGAACGTTGTAATTTTCGCGGCGCAGAATTTTTCGCACCAGCGCGCGAATGCCCGCCTCGTCCTCCACCAGCAGGATCGTCTCGCGGACAATCTCCACGGGAGGTTCCGCCACCACCGGTTCGGTTTTCTCCACCTGCGCAGGTGCGATGTCCACTGGCGCCTCGCAATGCGGTAGATAAACCAGGAATGTCGACCCCCGAAACGGCTCGCTGAAAAACGCGATGTCTCCACCCCATTCGCGAACGATCGCGTAGGCCCGCGCCAGCGCCATCCCCGCCGTCTTGTCGCCCTGCTTCGATAGAAACCCTTCGAACACGGCCGCGCGATTTGCCCGATCCAGCCCCTGGCCATCGTCGTGAATCGTCAGCAGCGCGTACGTGCCAGGCGCGAGCGTCGCACCCGGAAGATGTTCCGCAATCCTGGCAATCTCGCAACCGATCGACACATGGGACCGCTCCCGTGCATCCTCTCGATCGTGCGACACCAGCTCCAGAACAATCTCTTCGAGCTGCCCTTCAGCGGCCATCGCCCAAACTGTCTCCGTCGACTCCAGACGCACCACGCAACCCTCGCCCGCCGCCTGCGCGATCTTCTCTTCCATCTGCGCCAGCGTCCGCGTGACGTTCACCGGCGACGCCGGATGTGCCTGCCTCCGCGTGTAATTGAGCAACTGCCCCGCGATCCCTGAAATGCGGCCGGTCGCGGCCAGGATCTGGTCGATATCTGCCCGCAAAGGGTCGTCTTCGCGCAGAGTATTCCGCATCTCCTCCGCGTAACCGGTCACGATCATCAGCGGATTGTTGAGATCGTGCGCCAGCCTGCTCGCGACCGACTGTAGCGCGTCGGAGCGTCCGGACCGCAGCAGTTGATCCTCCAGTTGCTTGCGGGCGGCGATCGATGTCATCACACCCGTCAGCGCGCCGCTCTTCACTCTGAACGCCTCGCGCACCCACACCGTTGCGCCCGTCGCGGTAACGCCGCGAAATTCCGCGCTGGCATCTCCCGATCCGCGAGCGATCGCCGCGTAATAGAACTCCAGCGTCGAGCGGCGGTCCTCCGGATGGATCCGTCCCTCAAAGAATTCTGGAGTGCTCGTCCAATGTTCCGCCGTATACCCCAGCAGCGCGGATACGTCCCCACGCACGCTCCGAAACTCCAGCGTCGCCGCATCCGCTTCCCACACAATCGCGGGAATCTCACCTAACCGCTCGACCGCTCGCTCCATCGGCGCAGCCGCCTTCGGCTCAACCGCCTCCTGCACCATCAACAACGTTTCCAATTCGCCCTCATCGTCCCAATTGCGGATCGGAACGATGCCCACCGCGAAATTCCGCCCGTCATGCTCCAGCGCAAACCCGGTTTCCGAAACGCCGGTCGCGTGAACATCGTGAATTTTCTCAATCAGCCGCTCGGATGGCAGGATCTGCTCGATCGTTTTTCCCCGCAGGTCTTTGGATTTGAGACCGAAGGCTTGCCGAAATGCGCGATTCGCCGATGACACGGTGCGATCCGCGGAAAGCACCACCAGCGGCAGCGGCAGCATCGCCACCATTTCCTGGTAATAGCGGCGCTCCGTCTCCACCAATGCGAGCAACCGGGCCACTTCTCTCGCTTTCCACTGCTCTAGCTCCGTTCGCTCCATCAGAGACACAATTCCATGCCCTGAGTGTGCAATCTTGACCGGAACGCAACAAGGTAACCGTAGGTTAAGTAGTTCCGGTACCGGGTAGTACTACTCCAGGTAGGGCAGGCAATTCGTTGTATCATTCGGAAAACCCATGCGCATTCCATCTCTCCTGCTCTCGCTCACCTTGCTCATGCAGGCCTTCCCGGCCGACGGCCCCGGCGATTGGCCTCGCTGGCGCGGTCCCGACAACGATGGCATGGCGCGCGGGGACGCACCCTTGCATTGGAGCGATACCGAGCATATAAAGTGGAAAGCGGAAATCCCGGGACGCGGGCATTCCTCGCCGGTGATTTGGGGTGATAGAGTCTTCGTGACGACTGCCGTACCAACCGGCTCCGCCCCACCCGCCGCAACCGACCCTGCACCCATTGGACGCGGCGGACGGGGCTTCGGTAACAGAGGTCCTCAGCCCGAGCAGAAGCTCCTGCTGATGGCCCTCGACCGCAAAAACGGAAAGCTCCTCTGGCAGCAAGTCGCGAAAGTCGCCACGCCCCACGAAGGATACCATCCAACCTACGGGAGTTTCGCCTCAAATTCGCCCGTCACCGACGGCAAGTTCGTCGTGGCATTCTTCGGCTCTCGCGGAGTCTACTGCTACGACTTGAACGGCAAGAAGATCTGGGAGAAGGATTTTGGCATTCAATTAAAGATGTTCAACACCTTCGGTGAGGGCGCCTGGCCGGTGATTGAAGGTTCCAAACTACTTCTCCTGTTCGATAACGAAGTCGATTCGTTTTTAGTGGCGCTGGACCTGGCAAGCGGCAAAGAACTCTGGCGGACCCAGCGCCCGGACGGCAACACCAACTGGAGCGGTCCCGTCGTCATCGCCTATGAAGGCAGGAAGCAGGTGATCGTATCGGCGACAAAGAAGGTCCACAGCTACGATCTTGAAACCGGCAAGCCGATCTGGGAGGTCGCGGGCCTGGGACAGAACACAATTCCCGCGCCAGTCGCAGGCGACGGCATGGTGTTCGTGATGAGCGGTTTTCGCAATCCGAATCTGTTGGCGGTGAAGCTGGGCCGCGAAGGAGATCTGACCGGGACCGACGCCATCGTCTGGCAGAACCAGCGCGGCAACTCCTACACCGCATCGCCCGTGTTGCACGAAGGCAAACTTTATGTGGTAACCGATAGCGGCATGCTGTCCTGCTTCGACGCAAAAACCGGCAAGGCATTTTATCAGCAGCAGCGCCTGCCGAAACCCTATAACTTCAAAGCATCGCCGGTAGGCGCGAACGGCAAACTCTATCTGGCAACCGAAGAAGGCGACGTGGTAGTCGTGAAGATGGGCGAAACCTACGAAGTGCTGGCAACCAATACGTTAGACGGCCAAATCTTCATAGGAACCCCAGCCATAGCCGGCAACGAAATCTACCTCCGAGGCCAAAACACACTCTTCTGCATCCGATAACTTTAGAATAATCTCATGTGCGAGACCCAGTTCCTCACCGTTGCGTTGACCACGGTCCCCACGATGATTGTCATCCTCATCGGAATCCTGATCAACAACGCCCGGTTAACCGATGTCAAGGAGACGCTACGAGCCGAAGTGAGAGTTGTTGAGGCAAACATCGAGGAAAACCACAGCGAAATGCTCCACTGCGTAGGCGACCTCGACACCCGCTTAACCCGCATCGAGAACGGTCTCGGAATGAATCGCGGCTAAATTCACGCGGGATTATGGTTAAACCCGTCATGCGATACCGCGATTACGGGACGCCGTCCCGTCTGCTCGGATCCGGACCTTGGAATGAGATCGGCCCAGTACGTCGCCGCACTTCATTTGGGCTGCCGGCGTGCCTTCATCAGATGGCTGATGCCCGCGGATTCCAGTTCGCGGTCGAGGTCCAGGTTCGTGCCCGCCATTTCCGCCGCATAGGCCGCAATTGCATCATGCCTCGCCTTGCGCGCCTGTCATTTAAGCCACGAATCGATTGCTTCGCGCGCGAGCGTTGTCGGGGCACTCGCGTACGCTCGGCCTCGGCACGGAGAAGCGGTAGGTCGGCTCCGGTAGCGGCAGGTGGAAATTTTTCATGTCGTGTTCCTGCATATCCAGAATGCCATGTTGCGATGGCAGAAGTTGTGGCAGTCAAGAGATTTTAAAAAAAACCGCTCCCTTTGGTCACGGCTCGTTCGAAATCCCCTTAAGGTTGGGGGCATACGTATAGTCCTTCTGTTATCGTACGTATATGGCGAAGCTCACATTGAGTGTTGACGACCGCGTGGTTCTCGGGGCTAAGAAATACGCGAAAGCGCAAGGGGTTTCCGTGTCGGAGATGGTTGAGACTTATCTCGCCGCGGTTACCGACCCGCCTCACGCCTCCCACGCGGCTCCCGTTCTGCGTTCTGTGCGGGGAATTCTCAAAAAGGCGGACATCAAAGAGTACGGGAAGCATCTCGCCACGAAGTATCGATGAGAAAACTTCTCTTCGATACGAATGTCGTTCTGGATGTGCTGCTTGACAGGCAGCCTTACGCGCAGGTGAGCGCGGCGGTGTGGGAAGCGGTCGAGACTGGTGTCTCGGAAGGAATGCTGGCTGCGCACGCGGTGACGACGATTCACTATCTGATACAAAAAGAAAAGGGTAACGTTCGGGCCAAGCGGATCGTCGCGGCCATCCTGCGGGTCTTTAGCGCAGCGGCGGTCGATGACGCGACCGTCCGGGAAGCGCTGCAATTGCCTTTTGCCGACTTTGAGGATGCCCTGACCGCAGCGGCGGCGCGGTTGGCTGGGTGCGATTACATCGTCACGCGAGATCCGAAAGGGTTTCGCGAATCGCTCGTCCGCGCGCTTACACCGGAAGCGGTGAGGCCGCTCCTCTCGTAGGTCGCCGAATCCCCGCCCTTAAGGGACATGCGACAGGCTACCATGCGCTCTGTTTCACGCTATTGTAATCGATGGGCGCATGACCTTCGAAATAGGGCAGACTGTCGGCGATTATCGGATTCTCGGCAGCCTTGGCCGTGGGGGCATGGGGGCTGTTTACAGGGTTCGCAACACGCTGACGGATCGCGAAGAGGCGATGAAGGTGGTGCTGCCGGGGGCCGAGGCGACGGGCGAGATTGCCGATCGTTTTTTACGCGAGATTCGCATTCAGGCCAGTTTGCAGCATCCGCACATCGCCTCCATTCGCACGGCGTTTCGATCGGGCGAAAGCGTCCTCATGATCATGGAACTGGTCGAGGGCGTGAGCCTCGACGCCAAGCTTCGCCAGGGCCCTTTGCCGCTGGGCGAAGCGTTTCGCATTACCGACGATATTTTGGGCGCGCTCAGTCATGCCCACATGCGTGGGATCGTGCATCGCGACATCAAGCCGTCGAACATCCTGGTGACGCCGAGGGGCGCGCCGAAGCTTACCGACTTCGGCATCGCAACGGCCGTGGGCGATACGCGGATCACGCGCAGCGGCATGGCGATCGGATCGCTGGCGTACATGTCGCCTGAACAGGTGTTGTCGCAGCCGCTCGACGAGCGTTCGGACATCTATTCGCTCGGCATCACGGTTTATGAAGCGCTCACCGGCAGGAGGCCGTTTCAGAGCACCAGTGAATACTCGCTGATGAATGCGCACTTGAAGGAGATGCCGGTTTCTCCCGGCGCGATTGTTCGTTCCGTGCCGCTCGCCGTGTCGGTGGTGGTGATGAAGTCGCTCGCGAAGGCGCCTGAGGATCGCTATCAAACGGCGGAGGAGTTTCAAGGCGCTTGGCGCAATGCATTCTTCGGCGGCGACGATTCGACTACGAAGATTCTCGCACCTGCCAACCCGCAGGCGGCTGTTTCCCCGCCGGTTGTTTCCAAACTTGACGCGAAGGAGATGGCGAAGGTCGAGTCTGCGCTGGTGCGCGTGCTGGGGCCGATCGCAAAAAGCTTAGTATCGAAGGCGGCAGCGCGGCATCATACGATCGATGAATTATCGCGACACCTGGCAGAGGAGATTCCGCACGAGGCGGATCGCAGCGCGTTCCTGAAGTCTTTGGGAGTGGGCTCCGGCTCGCACCCGGCGCCCTCGGGATCGCAAAACGTTGTACCGATCGACCCGAAAACGCTGGAGGCGGCGCGCAAGGCGCTGGCGCCGTCGTTAGGCCCCATCGCGGCGATGGTGGTTTCGCGCGCCGCCAAGCGCGTACATTCGGTGGAAGAACTGCGGGATGCGCTGGCTGCGGAAATCGTCGACGAGAAAGAGCGCAAGGCATTCCTCAACGCGTTCCGTTAATCGCCGATCATCTTCATCGCCGTCACCAGACTGCGCCGCATGCGATTGAACGCGCCGGCGAGGTCGGCAATCTCGTCGCCGCCTTTCACGGGAAGCTCCGGGACATCGAGATCGCCCAGGCTGATGCGGTTCGCCATATCGGACAGGCGCGCGGCCGGCTTGGCGATGGTGAAATAAAGGACGGCGTTCAACACCACCAGGCTTCCCAGGAACACGATTCCCAAATAAATCAGGAGGGTCCGAAATTCCTTGCGCGCGATTTCGAGCGGCACCGACAATGGCAGTGAGATTACCTGGGCCGCGATCACTTCGCCTTCCTTCCATCCGAATCCGTTACCCGATCCATAGCGCGCGAGCATCGCGGGAGGCGCGACGTCAGGGGTGCTGTGGCATTTGAGGCAGGGAGGAGTGGCGCGAATCGGCTGCGCGAAGAATAACGCTTTGCCGGTGGCGGCATCGCGCTCTCCCGTCAACTGGTGAAGATTCGAATCATTGCGAAACGCGATGACGATGTCCGCTTCCCAATCCACGGCGTGGTCGCGCGGGTTGGTCGGGTTGAGCGTCGCCTCTTTATAGGAGTAGTCGGGAAATTGCGCGCGCAGATAGCCGAAATTTTCGGTAGCGGCGTAGCCGGGGACGGTTTGCGGCAGGAATGTATGGGTGCGCTCTTCTTCGGTTTCGAGCAGCGGCAGGAGTTGGACAGTGGTGTACTTGCGCACCGAACTCATGGCCTGCATCATGAGTTGAGCCTGCGCCAGGACCTGCGCATGCGCGCCGTCCTCCAGCATTCTATACGTCAGTGCGCCGATAATCGCCACGCCGATTCCGAACACCAGCGTGAAGATCGCGCTGAATTTGACGAGCAGTCTCATTCCAGGATCTTAGCGCGAGAAGAGTTGAGCGTGGGGGATATACTTTAGGTAAGGGAATTTTTTATGCCGACCAGCACTATTTCATCGAGAGGTCAAGTCACAATCCCCAAGGAAATTCGCGATCAACTGGGCCTGAAACCAGGTGACCGCGTGAATTTCGTAAAGGATCGAACGGGACGCATTTCGCTGAAGGCTTTTCATAAGGATTTCCGCTCTCTAAAGGGGAGCGTCAAGTCTCCCTTCAACCGGCCCATCACCATCGAAGAAATGAACGAAGCAAGCGGGCGCGGGTATGCCGGGCTTCGGTGAGGGCTCTCGACTCCAACGTTCTTCTGCGTTATTTGGTTGGCGACGACCCTCACCAGTCGGCCGTCGCTGAGGAGGTCTTCGACGCGTGCAGAGAAGCGCAGGAGCCGCTTTTTATACCGGTGCTCGTTT
>Ga0182024_10020926_pt1 | contig 11918 bp, 7 predicted proteins | sample P32metaG_FD_120480 | JGI IMG/M metagenome (GOLD analysis project Ga0182024, IMG submission 120480) | Permafrost microbial communities from Stordalen Mire, Sweden - P3-2 metaG (Illumina Assembly) | ecosystem: Environmental > Terrestrial > Soil > Wetlands > Permafrost | place: Sweden: Stordalen... | reverse complement strand
TGCGGGAAACATCGCGCCAAATAATAGGGAGGGAAGTAACATAACCACAGCCGCCGCGATGAACTGCGCGGCAATCTGCCGGCCAAAGGAGTTCCGAAACAAAGGAAAGTAACGAGCGAACAGGAACGGAATTCGTTGCAGCAAAATCAGCGAAAGAGCGAAGGTGAAGGCCATCAAAAACGCTAATAACGCAAACCATCGCTGATGTCCTGCGCTCGTTCGCTGCGGGTAGCCATAAAGAGCACTGCCGATCCCGATACCAGTCAGGGCGATCACGATGGATGCGGTGTACACATATATGGAGGCGCCCATCACCATCGCGGCCAGGCGAACCCAGCCGAGCTCAAATGTCATTACGGCAAGTCCCGATATTGTGAATGCAATCAGGATCAAGAATGCAGACATGTGATCAGAGGAATCGCCAGTCACGCCACCAGGCACACCAGAAGTCACGGAAGCCGCATCCGGTGGCGCAGGATGTTTGCGCGCGAGCATGTACGCTGAGAACGCAACGACGCCCACAAGAACGTTTAGAGCGGCGGCCAAGGCAACGGTAGAGGTCAAACCAACGGCGGGAAGCAATCCATAAGTCATCGCGACGGCGCCTGCGGCAGCGCCGAGCGTAGTGAATCCGTAAATTTCGCCCCCGCCGCGAACGAGCCCGCTCCCATTAACAGCTGCGCGACGGGCGAGCAATGGCAGTGACCCACCCATGAGAATCGCAGGCGGAAGCATAACCAGAGCGCTCAGAGTCAATTGCACGCCCGTCAAAAAATGCCCGTGATCAGCGGAAGATGGATACACGGCCGGGTGTAGTGATGCAACTAAGTGAAAAATCCGCAAGCTCGCGAACCCATAGAGCCCGGCTGCGAGCTCAATGGCTGCAAAAGCGATCAGGCTTAAGTGCGGACGGCAGTCGGCCAGCCGCCCCCCTATCCAGGTCCCGATGGTCAAGCCGCCGATGAAGGTTACCGCCAGAGCCAAGGTCACGAGCGCCGTATCGCCAAAGACCAAGACGAAACTGTGCATCCACACGAGAAGATACACCAGGGATGCGGCGCCGGAAGCGCTTGCCGCGATGAAGATGAATGGTTTACCCGAAGCGTTCACCACGCGCAATCATATCTCAATCGTGCACACGCTTTAATTCTCAGGCGCGGTCTGACCGGGCGTGAGCGGACGTCGTCCGGGGGCAGCTGTTCAATTTTTTTCTGTTCCCTAGCCCTTAGGAGTAGACGCTCGTCGATATGACTAAGTTGGATGAAGTTGGATGAAGTTGGATGAAGGAAGTTGGGTCACTGTGGGCCGACTGCGCACAGTGTGAGTGGTCGTAGGACTTCGAACGGGCCCGGCCGGCCGACGCCAACGTAACCTTTAGGAACGAGCGCAACATACCGACGGGACAAAATTAGTTGACATCGGGTTACAGGCTATGATATTTACTTTCGCAAGTCCTGGGTGTGTGTGTGCCGATCGCCCGTTACGATCGCTCCGTCACGACTAATACTGGGAGGTGTGTGTTTATGAGTGGTGTCGACTTGAGGTGTAGGAAATCGCTGCGAGCCATTATTAAGAAGGCGGCCTGTGCGCTATTAACCGCGACCGCTGTGCTTGTGCTTTGCCTCCCGATGTTTTCGCAAGCCAACCAAGGAAGCATACAAGGCGCGGTTTTGGATCAAACCGGCGGCGCGATTTCCGGCGCCATGGTGACGATCATCGACGTCGCGCGAGGTGTCACACGAACGCTGGTTGCGGACACTGCAGGAGAATACGTCGACCCCAACGTGACACCCGGGACCTACACGGTCCGCGCCGAGGCCAAAGGGTTCCAGACGCTTGAACACAGCGGCGTGCTGGTAGAGGTAGGACAAAATATTCGTGTCGATCTCACGCTGCAGCCGGGCGAGCAAAATCAGACGATCACCGTCACTGGAGAGGTCCCGTCGGTCGATACTACCGATGCCACGCTGGGCGGGGCCGTCAGTAACGATTCGATCCTTGCGCTGCCCTTGAACGGCCGTAACTTCGAGCGCTTACTTCAATTGCGCCCAGGTGTTGTTACCAGTCCGGGAAATACCTCGGGAGCCTCGTCGACCAATGGCCGGCGTTCAGGGGCTGACGTTTTGCTGGTGGAGGGTATTCCACAAATAGAACTAACAACGGCCAACAGCACGTTGAACGGAAGTTACAAAGGCGGCGGAGATGCCAGCAACCTTCTTCCCATTGACGCCATTCAGGAATTCAGCACCGAACAAAACCCTAAAGCGGAATTTGGCTGGAGGGATGGATCGGTTATCAACGTTGCAGTGAAGTCGGGCACCAACAGCCTGCACGGCACGGCCTATGCATTCGGCCGCGACGCGAGCGCGACCGATGCGGCCAACCCCTTCACCCACAGCGTTACCGCGGCAACGCTGGAGCAGTTCGGCGCGTCGGCGGGCGGACGAGTCATCAAAAACAAAGTTTTCTGGTTTGCGGCTTATGAAGGCCTTCGAGTGAACGTGGCGGACCTGACCGTCGTCACGATCCCGTCGGACATCGCCTTGCCAACGCCGTTGGGTGCAGCGGATCCAGCGAACCAACTGAGCATGGTGAACGCCTGCAAGGCGCTCGGACCGGCAAAGATTAACGCGCTCAGCGCGCAATTGGCGGGCCTCAATCCCACGACTTGCGTGGTTACGCCCGCGTCGGCGACATTCGAGAATTTGTTTCCTTTCAATACGTCAGCGTCGAATTCTCTCGTGCCTGGTCTCCCCAACACAGCGCCGCTCAACAATGGCTTGTTTAAGGGCGATTGGGACATCAGCCAGCATCACCATTTGACCGGCATGTACTATGTGTCGAAATCCACGGCCATCTCCACAAGCGGCAATCTGCTTCCCATATGGAGCAGCCTGATTCTCAACAACACCCAGATGTATGATGGAAACTGGACCTGGACCCCGAATTCCACCTGGGTGAATACGGCGACGCTCGGCTATTCCTACGGAGCTGACCAGCTGGCTTACGGAGACCAGAGTAAAGTGGCTTCGAACCCCTATCCCAATGGGTACAGCCTGAATACCGGCGTGACCAATCCCCTCTACGGCGGCCTGCCAAATATAGTGATCAGCAGTTTCAGTGGCTCTCTGGGCGTTGGCGGAAGAACGGGTATCCGGGGCCCGGACGGCGAGGCTCAATTCGAGGATGCCGTATCTTATCTGCGCGGCAAGCACGCTTTCAAATTCGGCTTTGAATATGTGGATGCCGTCTTGGATCAAGACGCATATGGCCAGGCGCAGGGAGTGATCAAATTTAAGACCCTGCAAGATTACCTCCAGGGTAACGTAAATACCGCCACGATTTTGAACGGCGATCCTACGGTGAACGTTCGCCAGCACTGGTTCGCAGGATTCGTTCAGGACGATTGGCGCATCACGCAGAGGATCAACTTAAGCTTGGGCCTGCGCTACGAATACTACGCGGCTCCGACGGAACGTGACAACCTCCTTGGCAACTTCAATCCCAATGTGAACCCGGCTACCACTCCTGCGGTGCAGCAAATCGGCCCGGGGCAGTCGGCGTACAGCCCCGAAAAGACGGATTTCTTGCCGCGCGTGGGCTTCGCGTGGGACATTCGAGGCAACGGCAAGACCGTTGTGCGCGCCGGAGGCGGCCTGATGTCGAGCGTCGTACCGGTTACGGCGTTGACTCCGCAGGTACCGTGGGGGGCGAATTTCCCCAGTATTGGCGTTAACACAACGGGTACAGTTGCAAACCTGCATACACCGAATCCCCTTAGTTTTTCGGGTACCCAGGTCACATGGAGCCAGGCAGGCCCGATATTCCCGTTAGGCACCACCGGTCCGTCGTGCACGCCCGCTGTACCATGCTCGACTGGTGCGCTGCCTGCGACTTTTACGCAACCTAAGTCCGCTTACTGGAACCTCGACATTCAGCGCGTCATCACCAACAGCGTGACCTTGGACGTAGCCTACGTCGGCAACCATGGCTATGACGAGCAACACACAATTGATCTCAATTTCCCGGGCGTTGGCGCTGGTTACACGCCCGCTGTCATCGCGAGTTGTATCGCTGCACCCAGTTCGGTGAGTTGCGCCCCGAGCGCAGCGGCGATCGCAGCGGCCGAGCCCTACCACGCCCTCTTTCCTTACCTGAACTACATCATTGAGAACCAGAGCAACTACTATTCGAACTACGACGCATTGCAAGTCACGGTGGATCAGCGGGTTTCACACGGGTTGAATTTTCTTGTCGGTTATACCTATGGCCACGCTCTCGATATTTGGAGCAAGAATTCAAACGGCTCTCTTCTGCCGTCAAACCCCAACAACCCCGGCTTGAATTACGGAAACAGCGATTTCGATATTCGCAATCGCTTCACGTTTTCGCCGAATTATCGGATACCGGGGATAAAGACACCCGGGCAGATGCTGGAAGGCTGGTCGGTTAGCGGCATTTTGACGCTGCAAGGTGGCCTGCCATGGTACCCCCTCGATAACGTCACCGATGATTTCCTCGGAACGGGTGAGAACAAGGACAATTACGCTTCTACGAATCCGGGGATTGTGCAACCCTGGAATTACACTGGCCCTGCGTCCGCATTCACCGCAAATTCAACCCCGATTCCGTGTTACGGCAAGCTCGCCGGTTGCACTCCGATGGCTTCGGCGGCCGCCAGCATACAGGCGGCCTGCACGGCCGCCGCGACGTCTCCGTACGGCGGGCCCACCACCCAGAACGGCAAACTTGCTCTTGCCTCACTCGCGAATTCGGCTTGCTATGATCAGAACGGAGGCATTTTGACGCCTCCGGCCTACGGGACCATCGGAAACGAGGCGCGTAATATGTTCAGAAGCCAACCGTATTACAACGTCGATCTGTCAATCTCAAAACTGTGGCGTTTTAACGAACGGTTCAGCGCCCAATTCCGGGCAGAGTTTTTCAATCTCTTCAACCGTGCCGACTTCTCGACGCCCGCGCCCAATAGTGCCTCTGCCGATCCGTCCGGTGGCAGCACCGCAGGATTTGGCTACGCTCAGAGCACGCCGGACACGGCTAACCCCGTGCTCGGTTCGGGCGGGCCACGGCACATCCAGTTTGGCTTGAAGTTGACGTTCTAACGGTGGTGGCGGCGGACGCTCAAGATGTTGGCCGGGACTAAGATGCGCCTGAATTGCCAGGAATTGCCAGTACCGGTAGGGAGGGTCTCAGAAAAGTAGCGGGGAACCGGGTAGTTGCAACACCCCTCAGTTGGAATGCGTCCCTGCACCGGGCAGGGACGCACGTTTGTCAAATAAGATCGCTCCCACCCTTCGGTCCCGTGAAGTGCAAGCAGATTTTAGCTGCCCGCCTGCTGACCACGTGCGGTTGTCCTGCTCTTGCTAATCGCCCCTTGTGAAAAATTGCCCCCAAGAGTTTTTTGTATAAACGGCGACACATGCCGGAACCGTCGTGCGGACACCCGTATGATTTTCTTTCGCATATTAGCAAAGGACTAGCCCTAGTGGGTAGAACGGCGGGTGCTCCGCCCGCGGCCCGCGGAGCGGTAAATGGAGTCCGTTAGCCAGGGAGAAGAGACCGGGAAGTCAGAAGTAGAGTCAGATGCGGATCGTGCGGAAGCCAACAGACTCATTTCTGAGCAATGTATGAAAGGACCGTCGACTTGCGTACGCGCATAACCGCCGGGGCGCGGAAATCTATTCTGGTCAGAGCAGGGTAGTGTCTCTGTCAAACTGAGACACTACCCAGAGCAGGGTCAGTACGCGCCAGTAGCGTCCGACTTCTTGTCTCCTCGATCTCCGCCGCCAGAGCTATCCCTTAACGAGGTGCCATCGGCAAGCACAACATGATCAATACGGCCCACGGTGTTGTTCACCTTGGATTGATGGACGTGTACAGTGATTACGTCGCCCGGCTGCACGGAAGCCTTCGTCCAGCCTATGAGGCCCAGCGCAGATGGACTGCCCAATTCAGCAACCCAGTGTGCGACGTTGCCCTTATCATCCTTCACGTCGAACATCAGAAGGGAGTGAGGATTGGCCCACGAGAATTTCGTCACCACTGCGCCCTTTAGCACTACCACTTTGCTCTCGTCATACGCGGCGTTTCCGTGATGTGCGGACATCGGGACGCTGGCTGTCAGGGTGCCAGCCAACAAGAAAAATGCTGCTAGCCTAGTCTTCATGCGCAACTCCTACGTCGGCTCAGCATATGTATGGTGCCCAGCCAACATTTCCAAGGCGCGTCAACTTTTGTCAGTCTTCTACTAAACCGATGAGAAACCCAACAACCATCAGCCGTCTTACTTGTTGCCCTTCTCGTATTCATCCTTCGTTTTTTGATCGATGTTCTTATATGTATCCGGATCCTCGTTGTTTTCCGAACAGATATATTCTGTCCAGACGTCGTTGGGATCTTGCGCCAGCGACCAAGCAAGGGGAGCGGAAGTGAAGGGCTTCACAAGCACGACCGGGTCCTCAACGGTGACTTGGTACATGATGTAGTTCATGGAGGAGCGGGTAAAGCGCTCGATGACGTGCTCTTTGTCACTGTGAAGCCATGCGTACGCGTCCCCCGGCTGCCCCACCGAAATATTTCTCATCCTCTCATCAATAGCGATTGTGTCGACAACCAGCGTATCGCCCTCCCAATGGCCAACCGAGTCGCCATTAAAACTGGTATCGGGATCCTTGGGATGCGGACGCCCATCGGTGGGTATCATTCGAATGGTCTGGGGGAACTCGCTGAGAATCCATAGCCGTCCGGGTTTTTGGATCAACTCCATGGGACCGTGTTCAGTGGCTTGCGTTGTTATCGAGGTTGGAGTACCACCCGGAGGGCAACTTCCATATGGCGTTGCTTCCTTATATTTTCCGGCGACGTCAGGGCGGAAGATAGGGTTCACCTGCGGTGTTACCTTGGGATCGTATTGCTCGGTTATGGTTCGAGAGATGGGGTAGGCGCCCTGTAACATTCTTCCGCCGTGATTTGGATAATAGCGGCCCGTCAGGTCCGGATGCCCATCCGGCGTGCGAGGTGCCGGTCCCCCTGGGGGCAGTATCTTTACCTTGTCAAAGTCCCCGGCAATCTTTTGAGGAGCTTTTGCTCCTTGCGTGGGCGAATTCTGCGCAAACATCGGCGTGAGAACAAGGCATAAACCCGCCACCAAGGCCGCAGCACTCCCGGCGCAGTTGCCCAATCGCCGTATCTTTCCTTCCATTTCCAAATCCTCCTCTTCAGCCTCGCTGACAATTGATTACAAATGGCTTACACAATGGTGTGAGGGAACCCAACAGGCGTCACGCATGCGTTGCAATAGGTCCCAGCAATCGTTTAGAAGCTAAGCTTATCGGGCGTCATGTTTCGCTCTGGAAGCTGTCCAACGATGCGCAATATGCCATCTGACAGCTTGATGTATTCCGCCGCACCCCGGTTGTCACCAGCCTTGGCCGGGCAGGCCCTTGCATTCATGGGCTTACCTACGTTTTCAAGGAAATCCTGCCTGGTGGTGCCGTTCCTTTTCAGTGCGTTGGGGGTTATCATTTCCAGGTGCCACGCCTGCGTCTTGCCGTCGGCGTCCTTTACGTCCATTTGTAGATATGCGTGCGGATTCTCCCAATCGATCCCCGTAAGAGTACCCTTTAGATCCATGCACTTACTGCCGTCGAACTCCACACCGAACCCGTGATGCGCAAATGTCGGGGCCGCCGCACCGACTACAGCCACAACGGCCATAAAAATGCCAGGAAGCCTAACTCTCATTAAATTGTCTCCTTCGATATAGGGCGATGTAGGGAACGGACATTAAGTCCAGCGTTTTACTATACTTCAGTCGCAGTCGGATGTCAACTCCGTTGCTCCAATCTCAGTCTAAAAGGGGCTATGGAGTTGTAGGTTTGTCTTTTGGCGGAGCGGGCATGGCGAACTTCGCCGCGTCAATATACGCATTGGGCTGAATCTCGCTCAGTTGGATGGTTGATCGGCCGTCGGTCCAGGTTACGACCCAGTGGAAAGGCATCTTGACTCCCGCGACATCGCGATAATCCGAGTAGTCCACCTGTGCGGGAATGACGCCGACGGCCGTGTCGCTATAGCGCACCTGGCGCGCGAGAAGACCCGACTCATTATCAAAGTATAACTTGGCCCCCGTGTCGCCCCCTGCCGCCTCCTGGATGACGTGAACCGGGCGATCGTCAATGCTGACCGAGGGAAAGCCCGTGCGCCACTTAAACTCTTGTTTAATGCGCCCGGGAAACGACAGAGAAGCGTCCATCTTGGCGCCTTCCAGATCTCCTCCGGAAAGCGGGAGCACACGCATCAGTTTGTCTGAAGCGGCAATCCACCCATGAGTGCCGTCGTAAGTGCTGACGCTGTCTCCGTGTTGCGTATGGATAACAGTGGTGAGCTGATTGGGGGCATTGGCAAAAACTTCGATGGGAACCTTTTCCGAAAAGGTGTCATATCCCTCGTAAGTTCCCTTGGCGATAAAGCTGGTAAGCTTGGCAAGCTGCGGCGCTCCGCCAATCGCCTGGATGTACTTATCTATAATTGGATCGGCGGAACCTTGGCTGACAGGCGGTGCCGTAGGGCCGGCGGGGTTGCCTGCAATTTCGACCAGATCCGGATCATCTGGCGGAGCGCTGTACTGCTCTAGCAGGCTGGGAATGGCCCCGGGGTGGTCTGTGGCACGATGGCAGGTATAGCAGGTCACCTTTTGCTTGCCGCCGAAATTAGTCCGATTGAGCGTATTCACCATGATAATCATCTTGCGCGCAGTCTGCTTCAGCGGCGTGTCAATGGCATATCCGGCCAAACTGGAGTCGCTCTCGGTGGAATGGCAATCCACACAGTTCAAGCTGGTGGCGGCCGAAAAGAACCCCATCGTGTCCATGAATTCCTTCACGGAGATGCCTTTGAGCAGCTGAACGTTCTTGAAAACGTCTTCGGCCATCAATGGCTTCTGTTCGGGTTTCTGCGCGGGTTTCGGGCTGGCCGCCTGGCCGTGTGCTGCCGGAATCCCGATGAAATACCCCATTAGCGCCGCCAGCACGTAATGAATTACGCGTTTGGATCCTGCATTCATACCGGATTTTCTCCCGTGCGCCCGAGTGTGAGCTTCCCACGCAAGACTCGTAAGGTACCGCTCTGCTTCTGAGCCTGCGCGTCTACTCCGCAGATTTAATTTAAGTTTTTCTCATCGAGGATACCGAAACGTTCTTATTAACGTCAAGGTTATGTAGTCAGCACAAGCCAAATACTCAATGAACTAAATCGAAACATTCCGCACTTGCCCCCAAGGCTCGGCTGTCATATGGTGTTGCCTCGGGAGCCGCTTGAAACGGTTGTTCACATCCGGACGTCTATGCAGGCAACGATGCGGTTTGTGCTTTGCACGTTGGGCTCGAAATGCCAGTTTGACCGGAAGGTATCGTGCGGCTCGATGTGCCTCTTGGAACGCGTTAGATAAAGGAGCAAACGATTATGGGTATAAAATCGAAGGTCAGTAGAAGAGCTTTGATGAAAGGTGGGCTAGCGGCGGCGGGGCTTCCTGTAGTTTCGAAACTAATGGGCTCGCCTGCTGTGACCGAGGCGAAGGCGAAAGCCACCGACCTCTCGTTTGCAGCTGTCCCAGGACAGAAAGGGGGCCAGGATATTACCGGAGCCTACGAAGTGGACCCCAATTGGCCAAAGCCGTTGTCGGGCTTGCCTGGGAATGAGCAGTGGACCTGGGGATCGGGTGAAAGCGTTTTCGCCGAGAACCCTGACCGCGTCTTCATCCTCCAACGCGGCTCGCTGCCAAACATCAAGAAGCCAAAGACGATCGACCTCCCTCAGCTCGGCCCGAGCATTACTTTTCCCATTGGACGCCTACCGTGGCGCGACGCTACAGCGGCCAGTCCGCCAGGCGAACTCGACGGTCCGAACCGTGGGACCGAGAACGTGGACTGGAAGTGGCAGAACTGCATCGTTACGGTCAACGCGCAAGGCGATATCACGGAAACGTTCCCTCAGTGGGACAGCATGTTGCGGCGCCCGCACTCCGTCTACATCAGCCCCTACGACAAGGACAAGTATGTCTGGCTGGTAGACGACTACCGGCACGCCATCTTCAAATTCACCCATGACATGAAGAAGCTGGTGCAAACCATTGGGACACCCAACGTGCATGGTTCCGATGCCACACACTTCTACCGGCCGACCTACATGAGCTGGCTTCCTGACGGCACCTTCTTCATCGCCGACGGATATGTCAACACGCGCGTAGCCAAATTCGATAAGGATGGCAAATTTATCCTGGACTGGGGGCAGAAGGGCACTCCCCCGAACGAGACCCGCCCAGGCTACTTTAACGGCGTGCACGGACTCGCCATTGACGTCCCCAGCGGCCGAGTCTTCGTCAGTGATCGGAATAACCACCGTATCCAGGTGTTCGACACCAATGGCAAGTTCCTCTACTTGTGGAAGATCGGAGATCAGCCTTCCGACCTACACCTGATCCACTTGTCCGCCGCCGACCGGCATATTTGGGCCTTCGATCGCGGCACGAACAAGATGATCAAATATGACTTGGAAGGAAATTTCATGTACTCCTGGGGCACGTTCGGCGATTTCCCGGGCGGCTTCTGGGGCGTGCATGGGATGCACGTGGACCAGGACGGTAACGTGTACACCGCCGAGGTCGACAACGGACGCGCGCAGAAGTTCGTTCCGAAGAAAGGTGCAAATCCGGCAATGCTGATCGGTCCAGGCGTCAAGCCAGTCTGGAGCTAACAGCAATTCCGCGCTGGCTCATTGCTGACAGGGCCAGCGTTTATATGATCGGAGGCCGCTGCGGTCAAACACCGCAGCGGCCTCATTTGCGTCAAGGCGCTTGTAGCTGTTAATAGGGCAACAACTTACTTGCAATTAGTGTTGGAACCGTCGACGTAGATTCGAGCCACCAACCCTCGAGCAGTGAGCTGCTAAATAAAGCTGATGAGATGATGTATGAGCGGAAGCGGGAGAGACTTTTTGCCCATTGAGCGCCCCATTCTGAAAGAACAGGCCCCTTCTGGGATAATTTCGCCGATGCCTTGTGCGCATATCGGCGCGAGTCTTTGGAGCAAGAATTGCAGCAAATTGCAGCAAATTGCAGGCAACGAATCTCAGCCGCGAAACGCGGTATTGAGTGTTAATCCCGCAGCGCCCGCATATCGGACGGGAGAATTATCCTCAGCGCCCGAGACCCTCGCTCAGCCGGCTCGTGCGCCGAACCGCTCTCTGGCACGCGCTCTTGCCTTCGAGGCTTCTTCTTCCCGATTTTTCGGAGCTGCGTTTGTTTCCAGCGAGCGGAGAAGTCGAGCCGAGATCTCGACTATTTCATCTACTGCCTCCAGGAATGGACCCTCGTTTGCCGTCGACGGTTTGTTGAAGCCGCTGATTTTCCTCACGAACTGGATTGACGCGGCTCGAATCTCGTCGGCAGTGACCGGCGGATCGAAGTTGAACAGTGTTTTGATATTCCTGCACACTCGTTATCACCTCCAGATACGTAAACTTTAAGTCCTCGCTCACGGCATCGTGCGGGAAGTATTGCCCGGATTCCGCCGCAGAGGACTATGAAGTGAGGATGGCTCCCCAAGAATTGTACGATTAAATGCAACGCAGGATGTGCCGGGTTGCTTAGTTAACGGAATTGCTTCCGAGCACGCCGCCATCCAGGCACCATCGCCAAAGCTGACAGGATGGACCCCGTCTACGGTTTGCCAACTACACCTCCGAGTGACTGCCAACGCGGATTGACGCCCACGACACGATGAGGTGATTTCCTTTCTTACGCATGGAGCCGTGTCAAACGTCAGCAGGAGATTTACCGTTTGACGAATGGCGCGATCATAAATTTGCACGTAAGATTGAGCCTCGACGATATCGAGGAG
>Ga0182024_10020925_pt1 | contig 11918 bp, 5 predicted proteins | sample P32metaG_FD_120480 | JGI IMG/M metagenome (GOLD analysis project Ga0182024, IMG submission 120480) | Permafrost microbial communities from Stordalen Mire, Sweden - P3-2 metaG (Illumina Assembly) | ecosystem: Environmental > Terrestrial > Soil > Wetlands > Permafrost | place: Sweden: Stordalen... | reverse complement strand
GGTCATGCGGTAGGCCATGTCGTAAACGTAAGTTTCAATCCAGTCAGAAGTGTTGGGCTGCTGCAAATCGAGCTCTGTGCGCATTCGGTCGGAATAGGTGTAGGTGAGCGTATCGCTGGCCCACGAGCCGCTTTCGGAGGCCAATTGCCCGATTTGCGTGTGCGTAAACGTCGTCGTGCCGATTCCGTCGGACATGCTGTTCAACTGATTCATGCTATCGTAGGAGAACGACAATGCGTGGTTGGTGTGATACGTGACGCCGGTCAGATTGCCGACAGGGTCGTAAGCATAAACCGCATTGCTCTTGGCCAAAGTCCAACGATTGGTCAGCCGATTGTTCGCGTCGTATTTATACTGCAAAATGGACGTGCCTGTCGCATCCACTTTGTTGGTCATGCGTCCGAAGACGTCATAGCCCCACTGCGTGGTATGGTTGTTCGCGTCTGTCAGGTTCGTGAGGTCGCCGGCCGGGTCGTAGCCGTATTGGGTAATTTGAGTGAGCGCGTTGGTCTCGGCGATCTTTCGCAAGGCGGTGTCGTAGGTGTAATACGTGCCGTTGGTCAACTGATTTGTGTAGGCGATCAATCCGAATGCCGAATACCCAAAACGCTCCCTTCCGCTGTCCGGATAGCCCCGCACCAGCACACGACGCAAGTAATCATAGCTATTCGTTGTCACGACGCCGTTGCCGTCCACCGTGTTTGTGATCCGATCCTCAATGTCAAACGATTTCAAAAGCACCTGTCCGACGGCATTGCTGGACGCGCACAAAAGACCTTGATCGGTGTACCAGTTCGTCGCGCTTCTCCCGGCGCCATCTATCCTGTTTGTAATACGACTTAAGGGATCGTAATTATTTGATATGGAGGTTGTGTCGGGAAATGCGATGTTGACCCGGCGTCCCGCGATGTCATAAGAAAAGGAGGTGACATGGCCCAGCATGTCTTGCACTGATTCCAAGGCGCCGCAGCTACAATAGTTGAAAAGGGCCACGTTGGTGAGAGCATTGGTCACGGCGACCAGGTGTCTCAATGGGTCAAAGCCGTACTTGGTTTGGTTGCCCAGCCTGTCAATGGTTTCGACTCGGTCGAGGTTGGCGTAGATGTTCGAAGTGAAAGTGGAGTCGGGAAATGTCGTGCTGGTGAGACGTTGCAGATTGTCCCACGTATGGCTGGCCACCAGCCCCAACTCATTAGTGTGGATGGCGATAAGGTCATTCGTGTAAAAATATGAATTCGTGCGGTGGATTTGTAGATCAATGCGTTGCTGAACCCAATTGGTGTAGCTAGTCGAGGAGAAATAGATGTTGGTCGTCGTCAGTCCCGCCGGGGTGGTCACACTGGTCAAGCGGGACCGGCTGTCATAGGTATAGGTCGTCACGTATCCAACGGCATTGGTTTCCGTCAGGATATTGTGGTTGTTGGTGTAGCTGAAGCCGGCAACTGTCTCGTTCAGTGGCCCGATGTGCTGTCCTAAATCGATGCCATTGGTCGCGTAGAAATACTGGTTGGTGCGTGTCAACGATGGGCCGCCGAAGGATTGCGACCAGGCTTCTTGCAGATTGGTGGGATTCCCCCAGACATTCCGCTGAACCCATTGGTAGTAGCTGTGGCCATTGGGCAGATTCCAGGCGGAAACCGCTTGCAGCGAGTTAGTGCCTTGCACCGAACTGACTTCGCCGTCGTAGGCGCCCCAGGTTTGCAGGCCTGGCGTGCTCCCGTTCGGACTGACCGCCTGTTCCATATTAAGCGCGTCGCTGAAGGAAACGGCATTGGTGCCGAAAAGCCAGTTGCGTTGCCGGCCTTTAAGGTAGTCCGCCGGCGTGAAAGAGTACATGTTTGTCGTGGACAATTGCGGGCATTGCATCGGGCCCCAGTGCCAACTGTTTAGATTAGTCATGGAGTTGGATGAAAAGGACGGAGCGCCCGCCGGCTTAGACGGCACTGTGTATGTCGTGCCAATGAGAAAGCTGGCCTGGTAGCGCGAGGCATAGAGATTTGTTCCAGCCAACGGGTCCACCACCAACACCGCGCGGTCAACGGCATTATTGGTGGTCAGATTATTGTCGGTAAGGTTGAATGTGGTTGTACCGTAGGGCGTGGTCAGGGACGTGATCCATTGGTTGGTGCCGTAACCATAGGCAAACGCGCTGAAGAGATTCATCACGTCCATTATATTGGTGAGCAAGCCGTTGGTGTTATAAAGGAGAGACGTGCTCCGGCCAAATGGATCGGTCACGCCGGTAATCTGGTTGCGGAAGGAAGTGTTGGTATAACTCAAGCTGTTCGTGCGGCCGTCCGTGTCCACAACACCCACAAGCAAATTGGTTCCACTCGAATTGGTGTAGATGAATTGCGTGCTATGGCCGTACGGGTCGGTCTGCGCCGTACGGAAGCACAGCACGCCTTCGGGCGAATTCGTGAAGACGTAATTGTAGGATTCGCTCGCGCCATTGGGGTAAGTCACTGTGCAATTGGTGAGCACGCCGCTGCTGTTTGTCGCGACGCTCATCACGCTTCGGCTGTAATACTCCGGCGTCACGCCGTTCGCCGTGTAACTCCGCTCGCCGCCGTTTGCCACCACCATTCTCATGGGTGATCCGTTTGTCGGAGCGGACGAAGAGCTGATCACATAAGCAATCCAGGAACAATTCCAATTCGACCCGCAACTGAAAACGGCGGGGTTGGTCCCTGCCATGTACTCGCGTTGCTTATAGTCAAGTTGGAAGGAAATTCGGTTCCCCAATCCCGGACGGTACCCTAGCGGCCCGTCCGTCAGCCACAGGTTGATGTACGGCTCTGAGACTCGCCAGGTCGCCATCCCGGTCGAACAACTCGAACAGCCCTCCGAACAATTATTGGGGGCATCGTTGGTGTCCGGATACCCGGTTTGAGCGGGAAAGCTGCCTCCGCGAATGAGATCGGTTTGCCAGTGAGCTAGACGTTTCCAAGTGGCGGTGATTTTGTCGGCCTGCACTATGAAGTCTCGGCTTGATTCCTGCATGATCACGCCGGCGCTGAACCAGCGGGTTGGAAGGCTTGGATCGGAAACTCTGTAGAAGGCTCCCCGCCGTTCCACGATGGCGCTGTAATGGCCTCGCTTCCAATGCACCAGGCTCGGCACCGGGATAGGTCCATCGGCCGGAGCCTGGACGGCGATCAAATCAAGCGCGGCTTTGGCCGAAAGGGCCAGCAGCTCGGTCATGGAGAAGCCTTGGGCGGGGACTGGGGCGGCATCGATGATTCTTGTGTCCGCCTCCGCACCCTTCAAGGCCACAGTCAATTGATGCAGCGCCACCGCCCCGCAGTTGTTGGACACGCCTGGATTCAACATCACTCCGTCCATCAGGGTCTCGGGCGACGCAAACGCCAGAGCGGCGGCCAGGACAAAAACGCCTGTTAGAAGACTGGCGAGTGGGAACCGAGGTAAAACGTCCGGGACGCACGTTTTCAAACCGACTGATCGTAAGCGCATGGGATTTCCATTCGATGGGTGGGTTGCTTCATTGACTCTCACGGAAGGGCGGAATTATTGACGGGCTGCGTGATGATAACCGTCAGCCCCAAGTCCCCGGCCACCTGCCAGTCAATTTCGCCCGAATTGACCAAGCCGTTTCCAATGACATCCTCCAGGTAATCGGGAGTGCCGTCGCCGTTGGTGTCCAGCGGCAACCCGTTGCTCCCCACTGCCACGTAATGGAAGCCAATGCTCACGATGTTCGTGCCCTCGATCACGTTGTTGGTCATGACGGTGTAATGATAAAGACCTGCCGCCGCCGCCAATCTGCTCCCCGCGTGGATCAAGGAGAGATTGCTTGGATAGTAGTAAACACCCAACGCCCCCGTTTGGTATAGCGGGCTGCTGGTCAGCACGGTGTTGTTGCTGCCGTATGGCAAAGTGCCGAAATTCGTAGTGACGTAAGCGTTGTTGCTGCAAATATCGGTGTCAATAGTGCTTACTGTGTTGCTGCATTGGTCGAATAGATTGTCTCGAAACGTCCAGACACTCGGCGCATTATGAGCCTCGCTCGTGATCGCTCCGCGCCAGAAAAGATTGTTGAAAAGCTCATTCGTTGAGACCAACCCATCCCCGATTGTTCGATTGTAAAGATTGAGGTAGGCGCGCTGATAAAGGCAATTGGTGCTTAGAAACTCGGTGCCTGCCATGGTTATGAAGCCATTGTAAAGCTGGCAGTTTTGCAGGCAGAGCGGACAGTCCTTCAAGTAACTGAAATAGAGCGTATCCCCTGCCAGACCCGGCCACTCCGTGAAGACGAAGCTCCCCAAGGAGGCATCGGGCAACGCCGGACCGATCATCAACGCTGCCCAAGCAGCCGATTCCCAATTTGTCGTGGACTGTTCTTGAACCGCGTTGTAACGAACAAAATAATTGGGGCTGGTGGCTGTTCCCTGACAATTGAACGTGGCGTTGCTGTAAAGATACACACCGTATTGGACGCCGTTCCCGGCCAGGGCCGTTCCGGGAAGGATTGTTATGATGGCGTTCGAAACTGCGATGTCGATGGCGTAATCCAGCGGATAATAGTGGTAGCCAAGATCCGGCGTGTCTGTGTCCCGCTGCGCTTGCGGAAATAACGTGGCGTTGGTGCCAACCATTCCCGGCGCCAAAACCACCGGCGGATAGGTAGTCACGGTTTGCAAATCTGCCAGCACCGCAGAAGGAATAGTGGTTGTTCCCGCGTCACGATAGGGGCTGCCGGCGGCTAGGTAATAGCTTCCTCCGCCAACGGTCTGGTAAATCCCCGTACTGCTCGCGTTCGTGTAGCAACTGGTAAAGGAAACGCCCGACGTATTTGTTACCGATGTGAATAGGCAATTGGTTGCGGAGCAAGTATTTGACGTTCCGCCCGACAAACCGGCGGCTTGAAACGTCCCTATTTGATCGGCTGTCACGTTTACGGCATTGATGGAAAGGTGTCCTGATGTATTGAGACCTCCAAATCCATAAGAGAACTGCGAAAATAGCACGTTGTAAAGGTAGATCGGAAACCCTGGGTCGGTCCCGGTGTAAGAGTAGTGGACGCCATTATCAAATGCGTATCCACAGTTGATGAATTGACAGTCCCAGGCTTCAATCGAATTGACGCCGATCGAATTGATCGTTCCCGTGATCGCCTCGTAAGCATAGGAGAAGCGCAAATTCCTCAGCACAAGAGAATTGGTTCCAAGTGAGCCATAATCAATATAATAAGCCGCGCCCGAGCTCGGCGCGCCGGTGCTGCCGCTGATCGGCGATCCCACCGAGTTGTCGTTCATGCTGGTGAACACGCCCGGCCTGTACGGACCCGTCAGACAAACAATATTTGTCGAGATAATCTCCGCGCTGGAGCTGTTCGTGTATTTAACGACAGTTCCGCCCTCTATGATTGTTGTGCCTGTAATGTTCACCGCCCCGGTCACAAGGTAGGTCGTATCCCCTTGCAGGGTAAGATTGGTTGAACTGCTCAACAAATCGTAATCTACCTTCAGACGGGGTTTGATGGTTTCCGCTCTGCTTAGTTTCATCGGTTTTACCGCTTTGGCGGAGCCGCCGGGCCGGGATGGATTCGACTCCAGGAAAGCCATCCGCCGGACGGAGCCTCGGCCAGTCTTGAGATTCGAGGCTTGGGGCAATTGTTGCAATTGGTTCGAGATAGACTGGTAAGGGACGGACTCCACCAGGTAGGTCCCGTTGTTGACCTGAACCCATTGCTTGCTGACCAATCCCTCCGTGACGGGCGCGTTCGGACCATTGAGAAACAACGCCTGACCCGTTCCCATTTTCATATCGCCGAAATCCAAAACCTGAACGTCTGTGACGTTGCCGTTGGTCACGGCGGTCATTTCCGGCTGCGGCGGATTGAAGAATTCCGTATAGACCTGCAGAATCGTCGTCTCATCGGAGAGTCCGTAAGTGTCAGGAGCCGGCGGAGCCTGACGCAGATCAATGTCTTGGCTCAACCCGGCCCTGGTGTACGTGTAGAGCACGTCAGCCGTCAGATTGCTGAACGCGTCGGCGTATAGGACCTGGTTGGGCGCCACAATGGAGCCGGTGCAGTCCTTCAAACGGGCAATGGCGGCGTTGGATCCGCTGGCGACATCGTAGTAAGCCAGCCCAAAAACAGTGCTTGAGATTTGCTTGGCATCGGGAGTCGTGACGGTGACGGCCCCGCCTTGGGTGTTGGCATTGAGGGCCCACTGCACTTGGTGACGGCCCTGAACGGCTTGCGCGCCGCCCGCCACCGGCTCAACCTGTTCCACAGAATCAACATATTGGCCGTCGCTCAGGTAACAAATCCCAGTCGCCAACTCAGTGTAAGATGGGTAGTTTGTCGTCACCATGCCGGTGGCGTTGGTAAGCAGGAGCGTCCGTTGCCAGACCTTTGAATAAGGTCCGCGCTGGGCGCAGACATAATTAGTGAGATCGGGTTGACTTGTTCCAGTTGTCGCTGTCGCTTGCCCCTGGCAGATGCCAGCGCGGAATGTGAGAAACGTTAAATAAAAAAGCGTCCCGGCGATAGAGCCGTTTTTCGAGAAGCGAATCGTTTTCATAAAAGCATGTAGAGAGACCGAAAGTCGCCGTCAAAAAGGGGGAAACGAGGGTAAAGATTCCCTATGCGAGGATTCCGGCGACCACCGCACAGAATCCTAGCCTGCATCTCCATACCCCGAACACCTTCCTGATCTTACCTCGAACCCACCCGAACATTGATCTCACAGTGACGCGAACTCTTAATTCGGTCATTCGTAATTCGGTCATTCGTATTGGAAAAAGGACATTGCGGCCTCCATCGGCGTACGTCAAGGTCTTTTTGCAATTTGATTCAAAAAAATCTGCCGCGTGATTGGTTTTCTAGGGTGCTTTTTCGGTTATTGTTGTGGAAAAAGTTCTCCCCCTCACTCATACATGCGGCTTTTGCCGTGAGCCAGCCATGAAATCATTGAGCATCATGCGTCGCACCACTGCGGTGAAAATTATAACCCTTCCTAACTCGACATCCTGGTGGTGCAATGAAGCTGCACGCAGCAACGCACAAGCGTGTTGTTTTCATCAAACACACGGAGCTTCGCGCTATCAAAACGAACCAGCCCGTTTCGCGTTCCAGCCACAAATATCCGTCCGAAGACTGGGCGATACAGGTCACCGCGCTTCGGTGCAATTCATCTTCAACCCGCCAGGTTGTAGTCTAATATTGGGAAAGCTGTGGAAAATCGCGGGCAAACGAATTGTCTAAGGCCAGGAAGAACAACAAGCTAATCTGTAGTCGAACGCGAACTTGGCCCGGCAACTTCGGCGCGTGGGCGGTCGCTTAATTTCAAGGCTGGGACTCCGTGCCGTCGGGCAACACAGTCTAATCACCGACGGAAGGAGGAAATCCGAGGTTATGCCCTTCATGGAGGGCCACGCCAATCTGTTCCATGCCCCCATGCCGGCCATTGTACCATAACAACCACTGCTGGCCGTCATAAATGGCGTAGGGCTTGTAGCAGGCATCGTGATCCCATGCGTCCGGGTCGGGATGAACGATCGGATTGGCAGGATTACGCTCCCAATGGCTCAGGCCGTCTCTCGACCGCGCCAAGCCAATTTGCGCGTGATCCACATCGCGGAATCCAATGTAAAACATGAGGTACCAACCCTCATCCTCAACGACCTGGCAAGCGGTGACCTTGTACTTTTCCCAAGACGCGCTGGGATCGGATTTGAAGACGGGATTGTCGGCGTGCTTGATCCAATTTATCCCATCGGCACTGGTCGCGTAGCCAATGGCATCGGGTTCGTATTGTTCACCTCCCGAATACCACATGCGGAAAATTCTCGACGTGCCATCCCAGATGACATCCGGGCACATAACCGCCACCTTTTCCCAGGGTTGGTCCGGGGAGAGCACTGGTTTCTCGCTCATGCGCTTCCAAATCACACCGTCCGGGCTGGTGGCGTAGCCAATCTGCGAGCGGCCCCGGGACTGTCCCGTGTACCACATCTGATAACCGTCGTCGCGCTTGATCACCACAGGACGGTTGAGATCGTCCTCCCAACCCGTTTCCCTCCGCGGACCGAGAACGATTTGAGGCGGTTCGCTCCAGTGCAGGCCATCTTTGCTCTCCACCAGCGCGATGCTCTGTTTGGGCCGCCAGGAAACCCACATGCGATAGGTGCCGCCTTCCTCCAGCACGGAAATGTCGAAGCAAGTGCCGTATTTGCCGCCCATGACGGGATTGCCGGCGTATTTCACCCATGCAGCGTCCGGCGCGGTGGTCGTTGCCTTGGCCTGAGAGGGAGGAAGCGGGCCTGTGAGTCGTTCCAGCGAATCGGCGGCGGCGATTTCCATTCCATCCGCCCATACGCGCAGCCCCTTGCCCTTTTGGTAATGTTCGCCGGTTCTGTCCCAAAGAATGGTCAGCCAGCGGCCATGGTAACGGACTTGGTCCAGACAGAAGTAATCCCAGATCAATGGCGCCAGAGGATTGACTTCAACGATGTCGTCCGCTCTTGGCCGCAGACCAACCAATCCGCTGATGACCAGATCGCAATAGGTCGAGTGATTGTAGTCCTTTCCTCGTTCCGGGATTTCTGAACCGCGCTGCTTGAGGAGAGTTCGCGCAATCCAGTCGCCGTTGGTGGGATTAAGGTCCTCATCAATCCACGGCACGACGCGTCCGTCCTCGAGCTGTCGGTGCTGCGACTTGGCGTAGGTTTGCAAGAGAACGAAATAATCGTGCCGGGAAACCGTGGCCTCATCATAATTATCAAGCAAGTTGGCGAGCGCCGTCAGCGTGACGGAGGTGGCATAGGGCCAACTGGGGCCATTCCATTGGCACTCGTGCCCTTCGTAGGAAATCCTGAATCCCGGACTCCTCCGTTCGGCGGTCGTCGGCCCAAACGGCGCGCAGAATCCATTCGTATCCATGAGCTGGCTCCAGGCGACCGCCTTGTCTGAATCCGGGAGGTTGAAATACCAGGGCGTGTAGCCCAACTCTTCGCGGACATCGACCAAGTGGGCATTTTGGCGGCGGGGCAAAACTTCAAAGAATTGCGCTTCCGGGTTCCATAACTTCTCTTGCACCAGCCGCTTGATTTCCGCCGCTTTGGCCACAAACTTGGCCGCGACTTCCATTTGGCCGGAGAGCTTGGCGATCTTGGCAATGGCCATCGCGTCACCGTACATGTAGCTGTTAATGGTTGGCCGGTAGCCGCTTCCGCCGATAGAAACTTCCATGCCGTCACGATCATCACTCTGCCGGAACAATCCGTTCGTATCGCGATGCTCGCGCTCCCAAGCTTCGTCATTGGCGATCAAATCCGGCAGCAGTTCCTTTATCAAGCGAGCGTCGCCGCTGACCAGGAAGCGCCCCCATAAGGAGTCCGCCGCCCAAAAGCTATAGCGGCGCGGTTCTCCGCCCTCGCGGAACCAGAAGATGGAGTAATCATCCAGAAACCGCGGGTCCGCCAGCCAGCGTCCTTCATAAAAGTGATGGGCGGCGGCGCAATTGATGGAATTATACTTTCCCGCCCATGGGACTTGGGGAAGGAATTCAGTGATGACGAAGCCCGTCGGTGTTTCCTTGATATGCTTGCGGTAAGTCCACCAGCGAAAATAATAAATTTCATTGATGTCCTTGTCCGGGCAATCAAAAAGCGGAATCTTTTCCTTCAAGAAGTCCCAAGCCATCCCATCGGAGATGAATTGAGGAGACAGTTCCGTGTCGTTTTGGTTGAACGCATCGACAAAATGTTTGAAAGAGGCGGGTTGGAGGACTTGCGATTTGGGACCTGCGAATGAGAGGGACGCGGGCCGGGCTGCGAGTCCATTGTTCGACAAAGTCTGCGCGCCACCCGTGACCGCCGCCGCGATGAAGAACACGGTCTGGCCGAGAAGCCGGCACTTGAAAATCGAATTCTTCATGCTACCGGCTGCCTGATTCCAATGCTCGCTGAAGATAAGATCCATTCTCTTGTCATCAGGGCAACTGGATTCGCGGCTCGCCGGCTGCAGATCGCTGCCGATATGACGCCATTTTCGTGACCATCCGTTTTTCGTAAATTCATGCTTGCCTCAATACCCTAGTTGAAATTCCGCTCCCACGCCATTCAAAAAGAAGCATCACGCAACGCAGACCCAGGCTGGCGGCAAGGATGCGAGAGAGGTTTTCCCGCATCCCCGTCTCCTCTTCGACGATGGCCACTTTCATTGGCCCCTGCTTCATAAAGTCGCCCAGGCGAAGCTCGACCACGGGAGCGCAACCTGTCTTGAGGCCTTTTTGAATCGACTTGCCCGACGCCCGGAAACGTGCGTATATTTTGCCGGATGAAACCAAGCCCATAGAATATGGCTTTATCCACGCCCAATTGGACTGGCTCTCGCTCTCCTTCATGCGGAGAGCACCGGATGGCGTCAACCACGGAACCCTCAAGCTGTGTGCGGGTGTGATGTTGTTGCCATAAGCGGGCATGTTGTTTCCCCCGTGGTCGTGATGATCAGGTCGATACCTCAATTCCTTGGCGGCGGTGGTGATTTGAGGATACGGGATGCCGTGACACACCAGTGCAGTCGCTAACAACACGGAACGAATCATTTTCGCGGCGAGCTTTTCAGCTTACCTTCCAATTGCGGGCGGCCTGCTTCCCCTGAATCTTGTCGGCGAGTTCAACCAGTGTTGCCTGTGGAACGCGCTCGCTCAATTCCTCTTTGAGTGATTGCCTGTCGGCAAGCTCGTCCGGAAAAACTTCCCGATTCATGGCCTCTTTGGCGCAGGCATGAAATTTGTCAAGCGGCACGATTTGAACCTCCTCGTGCAACTGGCCCCAAAGAACTTCCATCGCGTTTTTCGATGCCCGCCAGGGATAGGCGTATTTCGTTTTGGCTTGGGCTATGGCTCTCTTTCCAGCAGCGTCTGCTGGAACGGCCTCGCCGCATTGAGACGGAGCCGCTGGCGGGAGCGGAACAACATGTGCCAATCCCTCGGTAAATACGACCTTCTGAGCCATGTTTGCGGAATGTTGGTCGCGCAAGTGGCCGTAGGTCTTCATCGCAAGCGCCCCTCCGTCCTTGTGACCTAGCCAGCGGGAAGCCGTGGGAATGTCCACGCCGGATTCGATGCAACGAGTGGCAAACAGGTGACGCAAGTCGTGATGAGTAACCTCCGTCGGCGTTCCGAATGGTTTCGGCGAGTTTCAAGAACTGGTCCTTGCTCGGAAGATGCAGAAGCTTCTGGCGAATCTTTTTCCGCTTAACGTGGACGACTGGATTGTCATACCTCGCCCCCGCTTCGACGGCAATATCCAGAACCAGCTTGAGCGTGCCGACAGTGTTGTTGAACGCTGAAGGGCTGGCCTTCTGCCCGAATCGAGCAGCCCATGACAGACAATCTGCCTTGGAGATTTGGGCCACGTCCGTCGCCTGCAGTTCTGGCCACGATCTCAACAGCGCCGAAATTCGTTCCTCGCGATAGACTTTGCTGCGGTCTTTAAGCGGCTGGTCGCCTGTGAGGCGCTCGCGGTACGTTTCGAGAGCCTGGGAGAAGACCATCTTCCCTCGCGCCACGGCGCTGTGTGCGGCAGAGCGCTGCCGTTCCTCTTTGTGAAAATCGCTCAGGCGCAGTTTGGCAACGCAGATGCGGTCGGTCTTGAGGGACTTCCAAATCAGCTTGCCCCGTACGCGGATTCGGGCATAGTAGTTTCCTGATTGAACGTGGCGAACCAAGTTCGCCACCGGCGTTTTCTGCCAGGGTGATTTCGTATGATTGGATTGATCGCCTTTTATACACATGGTATAGAATAGCAGTATAGAAAACACAAATTGCGAAATCGAAATACCTCGATTTTACGAGGCGAAGGAAGGGTGGCTGAGTGGTTGAAGGCACCTGACTCGAAATCAGGCTTAGGGGAAACCCTAACGTGGGTTCGAATCCCACCCC
>Ga0182024_10020924_pt1 | contig 11918 bp, 8 predicted proteins | sample P32metaG_FD_120480 | JGI IMG/M metagenome (GOLD analysis project Ga0182024, IMG submission 120480) | Permafrost microbial communities from Stordalen Mire, Sweden - P3-2 metaG (Illumina Assembly) | ecosystem: Environmental > Terrestrial > Soil > Wetlands > Permafrost | place: Sweden: Stordalen... | reverse complement strand
GCGCGGCTCTGCCACTCTCGGCGCTTCCGGCCGGCTTCGAGCGAACCGGCCGCAATGCCCCCTGTCCCTGCGGCTCGGGCCGCAAGTTCAAGCACTGCCACGGGGCGCTGGTCTAACGAGCTCATCGACCGACGGGAAACCGGCGCCGGTCTCCTGCCGCTCCAAGGGACTCAGGCGGTTCACGTGGCCCATCTTGCGACCCGCCCTCGCCTCGCGCTTCCCATAAAGCCACAGGCGGGTTTCCGGTTCGCGGACGAGAAGCGCCCACCGCTCGGCCTCGTCGCCCAACAGATTGGTCATTTCCACATGGGCGATCGCCGCGGTTGGTCCCAGGGGCCAGCGGGCGATGGCGCGGATGTGCTGTTCGAACTGATCGACCTCGCAGCCGTCCAGGGTCCAGTGGCCGGTGTTGTGGACGCGAGGGGCGAACTCGTTGACCAGCAGCGCCCCGTCGTCGCGCTCGAACAGCTCCACCCCCATCACCCCGACGTAGTCGAGGGCGGAAAGCACCGTGGCGGCGATCTTTTCGGCTTCGGCGGCGATGCGCGGCGTGGCGCCGGCCGGGGCCACGGTGCGGCGCAGGATCCCGTTCTCATGGTGGCTCTCGGTCAAGGGGTAGAGGGCGACCTCGCCGTCCCGGCCGCGGGCGGCGATGATGGCCAGCTCGCGGCGAAAGTCGGCCGGCGCCTCGGCGACGGCCGGGCGGTGGCCGATGGCCGCCAAGGCCGCCTCGCCTTCCTCGGGGCGCATGACCCAGGCCTGACCCTTGCCGTCGTAACCGCCGTGCCGCGTCTTCAAAAGCAGCGGCGCGCCCAATCCTCGGAAGGCGGCGTGAAGGCCCTCGAGGCTGTCCACCGCGGCGAAGGCGACGGTGGGGGCGCCCGCGGCGTTGAGAAAGGTCTTTTCCTCGAACCGGTCCTGGGCGATGGCGAGCGCCCTGGCGTCAGGCGCGATCTTTGCGCCCATTCCGGCGAGGATCTCCAGGGCGGCGGCGGGCACGTTCTCGAACTCGAAGGTGATCACGTCGGCGAGACTGGCCAGCTCGCTCAGGGCCGCGGCGTCGTCATAGGGCGCGGCGATGGTCCGCGCGGCCACGCGCGAGGCGGGGGAATCCGCCGAAGGCGTGAGGATCGCGACATCGAAGCCCAGGCGCGCGGCCGCCATCGCGAGCATGCGGCCGAGCTGGCCGCCGCCCAGCACGCCGATCGTCGATCCAGGAGGGAGGGGGAAGTCGGCCATGCCTTTTTGAGCGCCCCTACGGCGCCTCGACGCTTTCGGGAACCGAGGCGGCCTGCAGGGCGCGGTGCTGGGTGAGGCGCTCGGCGAGGGCCTCGTCCGACAGGGCCAGGATCTGGGCGGCCAGGAGGCCGGCGTTGCGCGCCCCCGCTTCCCCCACCGCCAGCGCGCCCACCGGGACGCCGGCCGGCATCTGGGCGATGGAGAGCAGGGAATCGAGGCCGTCCATGGTCTTGGACCGGATCGGCACCCCCAGCACCGGCAGCTCGGTGAGCGAAGCGGTCATGCCGGGCAGATGCGCCGCGCCGCCGGCTCCGGCGATGATCACCTTGAACCCGGCCGCCTTGGCCCCCTTGGCGAAAGCGTAGAGTCGCTCGGGCGTGCGGTGGGCCGAGACGACCTTGGTGAGATAGGCGACGCCCAGCGCCTCCAGGCTCTCGGCCGCCCCCTTCATGGTCGGCCAGTCGGAGCGGCTCCCCATGATGATGGCGACAGGCGGGCGGGCGGTCATGCTGGATCATCCCCGATGCGAGGCGCAAACTACAGGCGCCGCGCGTGAAGGGGCAACGGGTAACGGGTCGGGGTGTCACCAATGCGGGTTGGGATGTTCTATCGTGTAGGTTGGAAGGCGTCTTGACGGAGCGCGGGCTTCTCCAGCCCGCTTTGCTCTCGCGCCGCAAAGATGCGGGCTTGAAGCGCGCGCTCCGAAATGGCTCGAGACAAGCGCCCTACTTGGCCGTCAGCATATCCCCCGCCGCCGCCTCCTGCGCATCCAACTGCGCCTTCCGAAAGTGCGTGAGCACGCGGGGCGGGTCGCCAAATTCCAGGAGCTGGTCGCTGGCCGCCGTGTAGGCCGGCCACGGCTGGCCGCCGGCGCAGAGCGGGCGGCCGGTCTTGGCGAAGCCGACCCAGCAGGAATGGGCGAGGGCCGTCTCGGCGCGTTCGCTGGGCGTCGCCAGGGCCGAGCGACCGGGGATGGCGTCGATGGAATCGAACACGAAGGGAATTTCGGAGGCGTGGTTGGTCCCGGGGCGGGTGGTGCGCTGGCGCTCGGGCACATAGGAGAAATAGTAGAGCCAGGCTGGCGCGTGCGCGGCCTGCCTGGCCGCGATCCAGCGCGCCGGCGCGCCCATGGCCCGATCGTTGAACAGGCTGCGGGCGAGGGCGGCGTCGGTGGCGGAATCGGGCCCGTAGGCGGCGCGCATCGCCGGCGGCGTGTAGGCTAGGACCGCGCCGGGGGTCAGACCAAACGCCCCCATCAGGGACGCCTCGTTGCTGTTCGAGCCGATGATCAGGGGAACGCGTGTGGCGTCGCCTCTGGCGAAGGCCTGGGCGTCCGTCTCCTTCACCAGTCGCCCGTCGGGCGTCACGCCGGCGTCCCCGCCTCCCTCGGCGATGAGCGCCGCCGCCGAAATGGCGCGCAGCTGATCGGCGCTCGCCGCGGCGCCTGGGAGACCCAGCTTCGACGCCAGCGCCGCGCCGGCCGCCTCGCGATCGGCGAAGGTCGCCTGCCGCCCTGGCGCGCCCCAGCCGCCGCCCGACTGGACGATGGCCCTCTGGAAGAGGCCCCGCGCCGAAGGGGTGGCCATCAGCGCCAGGACATCGGCCCCGCCGGCCGATTCGCCGAACACGGTCACCTTGGCCGGGTCGCCGCCGAAGGCCATTATGTTACGCTTGACCCATTCGAGGGCCGCGATCTGGTCCATCAGGCCGAAGTTGTAGAGGGGCTGGGCGGCGGGCGCCGCCTTGGTCAGGGCCGGATGGGCGAAGAAGCCCAAGGATCCCAGGCGATAGTTCATCGCCACCACGATCACCCCGTCGCGGGCGAAATTCACCGCATCGTAGCTGGGCAGGTTGGTCGCGCCGGCGACATTGCCGCCTCCGTAGATCCACACCATCACCGGCGCATGGCGCGCCTGGGTGGGCGCGGTGACATCGAGGGTCAGGCAGTCCTCGCTGATCGGGCCGTTGTAGCCGCCCAGATTGGGCGCCCCGCCCGGATAGATCTTCTGCGCACAGGCGGGCCCCGGCGCGATGGCCGCTCGTTCGCCTCTCCAGTGGAGGGCCGGCGCGGGCGGCGCCCACCGCATGGGTCCCAGCGGCGGCGCGGCGTAGGGTATGGCGCGAAACACCTCGGCCGGTCCGCTGCGCGCGCCGACGACCGCCCCCGTTTCGATCCTGGCCCGCGGCGGCGCGGCCGCGGCTGCTCCAGCCAGGATCAACCAGAGGAGGGCGCCGATCGCACCGTGAGCCAGGTTCATGTCGATCGCCTCCACATCGCCCTTGACGGCGCCGCCGCCCTTTGCATCTTCGCGCCTCCATGGCAGGGGCGTAAAGGATGCGGCCGCGAACGCGCCGTAAGGAGAGTTGCATGCGCCAGATTGAGCATTTCGTGAACGGCGCGGCATTCGCCGGCGAGGGGGCGAGGTTCGGGGACGTTTACGATCCCAACACCGGAGAGGTGCAGGCCAAGGTCGCCTTTGCCACGGCGGGGGATGTGGACGCCGCCGTGCGGGCGGCCAAGGCGGCGCAGATCGGCTGGGCGGCGATGAATCCCCAGCGGCGGGCGCGGGTGATGTTCGAGTTCAAGCGGCTGGTGGAGGCGCGGCTCGAGGAACTGGCCGCCTTGCTCTCCAGCGAACACGGCAAGGTCATCGCCGATTCGCGCGGCGACGTGCAGCGGGGCCTTGACGTCATCGAGTTCGCCTGCGGCATCCCCCACGCCCTGAAGGGCGAATACACCGAGGGCGCGGGTCCGGGGATCGATGTCTACTCCATGCGCCAGCCGCTCGGCGTGGTCGCCGGCATCACCCCGTTCAACTTCCCTGCCATGATCCCGATGTGGATGTTCGGCATCGCGATCGCGGTGGGCAACAGCTTCATCCTCAAGCCCTCGGAAAAGGACCCGAGCGTACCGGTGCGCCTGGTCGAACTGTTCATGGAGGCTGGGGCGCCGGCCGGCGTGCTCAGCGCCGTGCACGGCGACAAGGCCGCGGTGGACGCCATCCTCACCCACCCGGACGTCAAGGCGGTGAGCTTCGTGGGCTCCTCGGACATCGCCCAATACATCTATGCGACCGGCGCGGCGCACGGCAAACGCGTCCAGGCCATGGGCGGGGCCAAGAACCACGGCGTCATCCTGGCGGACGCCGACCTGGACCAGGCCGTGAAGGATATCATCGGCGCCGCCTACGGCTCGGCCGGCGAGCGGTGCATGGCCCTGCCGGTGGTGGCGCCGGTGGGGGCGAAGACCGCCGAGGCTCTGCGCGAGAAGCTGCTGGCCGAGATCGACACGCTGAAGGTCGGCGTCTCCTCCGATCCGGCCGCGCAGTACGGCCCGGTGGTCACCGCCGCCCACAAGAAGCGCATCGAGGACTATATCCAGCTCGGGGTCGACGAAGGCGCCGAGCTGGTGGTCGACGGGCGCGGCTTTTCCCTACAAGGCTATGAGAAGGGCTTCTTCATCGGCCCCAGCCTCTTCGACCATGTGACGCCGCGGATGCGGACCTACCGGGAGGAAATCTTCGGTCCGGTGCTGCAGATCGTCCGTGCAGAGACGTTCGAGGCGGCCGTGGCCCTGCCGTCGGACCATCAGTACGGCAACGGCGTCGCCATCTACACGCGCAACGGCCGCGCCGCCCGCGAGTTCGCCGCGCGGGTCAACGTCGGCATGGTGGGGATCAATGTGCCGATCCCGGTGCCGGTGGCCTATCACACCTTCGGCGGCTGGAAGCGCAGCGCGTTTGGCGACACCAACCAGCACGGCATGGAGGGGGTGAAGTTCTACACCAAGGTCAAGACCGTCACCGCCCGCTGGCCCGAAGGCGTCCAGGAAGACTCCGCCTTCGTCATTCCGACCATGGGGTAGGGGATGAGAGGTATCTTGTTCCTCCTCCGCGAAGCGGGGGAGGGGGACCCCGAAGGGGTGGAGGGGGCGGCCGGGAGCGCTGGCGCACGGCCCCTGCCCCCCTCCCCGGCTTCGCCGGTACTCCCCCCGCTTCGCAGGGGGAGATGATGGACTTCACCCTCAGCGAGGATCAGCGGGCTATCGAGGAAGCGGCGCGAGCGTTCGCGCTCGCCGAGATGGCGCCGCATTCGGCCCGCTGGGACGAAGAGAAGTTCTTTCCGGTCGAGGTGATGCGCCAGGCGGCGGGGCTCGGCTTCGCCGGCCTCTACATCGGCGAGGACGTGGGCGGTGCGGCGCTCGGCCGGCTGGACGCCACCTTGGTCTTCGAAGCCCTGGCCTATGGCGATGTCGCCACCGCCGCCTTCATCTCGATCCACAACATGGCCTCCTGGATGATCGACGGCTTCGCCTCGCCGGCGCTGCGGCGCAAATACCTGCCGCGCCTGACCACCATGGAGTTCATCGCCTCCTATTGCCTGACCGAACCGGGTTCGGGCTCGGACGCCGCGTCGCTGCGCACCACCGCCAGGCGCGAGGGCGAGAGCTATGTGCTGAACGGCGCGAAGGCCTTCATCTCCGGGGCGGGCGTCTCGGACGTCTATGTGGTCATGGCCAGATCGGGCGGCGAAGGCGCCGCGGGCGTCTCGACCTTCGTGGTGGAGAAGGAGATGGCCGGGCTCTCCTTCGGCGCGCCGGAGCGCAAAATGGGCTGGACGAGCCAGCCCACCGCCATGGTCCATTTCGACAATGTCGCGGTGCCGGCCGAGAACCGGGTCGGCGAGGAGGGTCAGGGTTTCCGCATAGCCATGAAGGGCCTGGACGGCGGGCGCCTCAACATCGCCGCCTGCGCCCTGGGCGGCGCGCAGTTCGCCTTCGACACGGCCCGCGACTACATGATCAGCCGAAAGCAGTTCGGCCGGCCACTCAAGGATTTCCAGGCGCTGCAGTTCAAGCTCGCCGACATGGCCACGCAGATGGAGGCCGCCCGCCTGATGGTCCGGCGCGCCGCCGCCGCCCTGGATGCCGGCGATCCGGCCACGACGCGACTGGCCGCCATGGCCAAGCGCTTCGCCACCGACGCGGCCTTCGATGTGGCCAACCAGGCCCTGCAGCTGCACGGCGGCTATGGCTATCTGCGGGACTATCCCTTGGAGCGCGTCGTCCGCGACCTTCGCGTCCACCAGATCCTCGAGGGGACCAACGAAATCATGCGGGTGATCATCGCCCGCGAGCTGTTCAAGCCGTGAGCGAAGCTCCCCCGACACAATCGGAAGTCATCGTGCGGAGGGAGGGCGCGGTCGGCCGCCTGACGCTCAACCGCCCGCACGCGCTGGGGGCGCTCACCACCAATATGTGCCGACTGATGATCGACGCCTTGCTGGCCTGGCGAAACGACGAGGGAATCGAGGCGGTGCTGATCGATCACGCCGGCGAGCGGGGCTTCTGCGCCGGCGGCGACATCCGCGCCCTGGCCGACAGCGTGGCGGGCGACGGCGTGGCGGCGCGGGCCTTCTTCTTCACTGAATATCGCCTCGACCATCTCCTCTTCACCTATCCGAAGTGCGTGATCACGGTGATGGACGGGGTCACCATGGGCGGCGGGGTCGGCATCTCCTGGCCGGCGCAATATCGCATCGCCACCGAGCGCACTGTCTTCGCCATGCCCGAGACCGGCATCGGCCTCTTTCCCGACGTGGGCGGAAGCTGGTTCCTGCCGAGGCTCCACGGGGCGGCGGGCGCGTGGCTCGCCTTGACCGGCGCGCGCCTGAAGGCGGCCGGCTGTGAGATACTGGGCGTCTCGACCGACGTCGTTCCGGCCGCGCGTCTGGTTGAGTTCAAGAGCGCCGTCGTGGCCGAGCCGGGGGCCATCGAGACCATCCTCACCGAGTTCGAGTCCGATCCGGGCCGCTCGGACATGATCGAACATCACGACGAGATCGATCGGCTGTTCGGCGGCGATACGGTCGAGGCGATCAGCGAGGCGCTCGCGGCGTACGCCTCGCCGTGGGCCGCCGCGCAACTGGCCATCCTGCGCTCCAAGTCGCCGCTCAGCCTGAAGGTGGCGCTTCGCCAGATCCGCACCGGCGCCGGCCTGACCGATTTCGCTCAAGCTCTGGCCATGGAAATGCGTATCGCCACGCGCCTGGTCGCCGGCCACGATTTCACCGAGGGGGTGCGCGCCGTGATCCTGGAGAAGGACAACACGCCCCATTGGGACCCCGCCACGCTGGAAGTCGTCACCGACGCCATGCTGGACGCCGTTTTCGCCCCCCTCCCCGCCGACCAGGAATGGTCGCCCCTGCCCTAAGGAATCAACGCCTTGGCCTACGAGACCCTGATCGTCGAAACCGCCGACGCCGTCGCCCTGATCCGCCTCAACCGCCCGCAGGCGATGAACGCGTTCAATAACCAGCTCATGGACGAGCTGACCGCCGCCCTGGACGCCGCCGAGGCCGACGCGTCCGTGCGCTGCATCGTCATCACCGGCTCGGACCGCGCCTTCGCCGCTGGCGCGGACATCAAGGAAATGGCCTCCAAGGGCTACGCCGAGGTCTACGGCGAGGACTTCATCACCCGCAACTGGGAGCGCGCCTCGCGCTGCCGCAAGCCGGTGATCGCGGCGGTGGCCGGCTACGCCCTGGGCGGCGGCTGCGAGCTGGCCATGATGTGCGACTTCATCATCGCGGCCGACAACGCCAAGTTCGGCCAGCCCGAGATCACCCTGGGCGTCTCGCCGGGCGCCGGAGGCACGCAGCGCCTCACCCGCTTCGTCGGCAAGTCCAAGGCCATGGACATGATCCTCACCGCGCGAATGATGGACGCCGCCGAAGCCGAGCGCAGCGGCCTGGTCAGCCGCGTGGTTCCCCTGGCCGATCTGCTTGCCACCGCCATGGAGGCGGCCAGGAAGATCGCCGCCCTCTCGCCCAACGCGGTGATGCTGACTAAGGAAATGGTCAACGCGGCCTATGAGACGCAGCTCGGCCAAGGCGTCATGCTGGAGCGGCGCCTCTTCCACTCCCTGTTCGCCTTCGAGGACCAGAAGGAGGGCATGGCCGCCTTCGTCGAAAAGCGGGCGCCGAAATTCACCGGGCGGTGAGCGCTGGCGACAGATTGAACCGCCAAGACGCCAAGACGCCAAGGAAAGGAAAAGCGCTTCGCGCGAGCCATTGCGCCGAGCTTCCGCGAAGCGGACGATTCGTCTTGGCGTCTTGGCGGTTCCGACTTTTGAACGGGTGACAGCGTGCCGGCTCGGCGAGATTACGAAAGGCTAACTGGCGTCCCGCGCCCGCGCTGCTAAGGCGCAACGATTGGGAAACGGGGAACGACCATGCGCATCATCCTTCTGCTGGCGACGACCGCCATGTTCGCCGCGGGCGGCGCGCGACCCCAGGACGCGGGGGCGGTCCTCGCGGCCAACCAGACCGCCTCGGGCGGCGGCGCCTTCGCGGGCAAGGGCGCGCTCGAAGTCAAATACGCTTATTCTGGCCAAGGCCTGACCGGCCAGACGACCTCGATCTATGACCTCGCCTCGGGCGATTTCGTCGACAGTTTCGATATCGGGCCCACCAAGGGCGCCAACGGCTTCGACGGTCGCCAGGCGTGGATGCAGGACATGTCCGGCGCGGTGACGCCGCAGGCGGGCGGCGATACGCGCCAACTCGCCGTCAACGAAGCCTACCGCGACGCCAACCTGTGGTGGCGGCCGGACCGGGGCGGGGCGAGCGTCACCTCGCTGGGGACCAAGACCGACGGCGGGCAGAGCTATGACGTCCTTTCCGTCACCCCGGCCGGCGGCAAGACCTTCGAGGCCTGGTTCGATACGAAAAGCCGTCTGTTGGCCCGCACCGTCGAGCCGCAGGGTTCCCAGACCATCACGACATTTTTCAGCGACTACCGGCCGGAGGAGGGCGCTCAGCTGGCCGGCAAGATGGTCGTCGACGACGGCAGCGGCGTTCAGTACCGCCAGACCCTGACGTTCGGCAGCGCGCGCTTCGTACCCGCGCGGGGGGCCGGCGCCTACGCCATGCCGAAGGTGGCGCTGACCGGCGCGCGCATCGACAACGCCTCGGGGCGCACCACGGTCCCCTTCCAGCTGCTCAACAATCACATCTACGCCCAGGTGACCATCAACGGCAAAGGCCCGTTCCTGACCATCTTCGACACCGGCGGCCATGACCTGCTGACTCCGGACACCGCCAAGGCCCTCGCGGTGAAGTCGGAAGGCCAGTCGCCCGGCACCGGCGCCGGCGAGGGAGTGGTCGATACCGGCTTTGCGCGCAACGTCACCTTCAAGATCGGCGATCTTTCCATCGACGACCCGTCGATCTCCGTCATTCCCTTCGAGGCGCCGCAGGTGGAGGGCTTCTCCGAGAGCGGCATGATCGGTTTCGAGGTGTTCCGCCGCTTCGTCACCCAGATCGACTATGGCGCCAAGACCCTCACCTTCATCGATCCAGCCAAGTTCGATCCTAAGGATGCGGGAACGCCCGTTCCCTTCGTGTTCTATAGTCACATTCCCCAAGCGCGGGGGACCTTCGAAGGCATTCCCGGCAAGTTCGACATCGACACCGGCTCGCGGGTCGAGCTCACCCTCACTGGCCCCTTCGTGGCCGCCAACGGCCTGACCGCCAAGCATCCCAAGGGCGTGGCGGCGGTGGATGGCTGGGGGGTCGGCGGTCGCTCGAAATCCTACATCACCCGGGGATCGTCCCTGACGCTCGGGTCGGTGAGAGTTCCGGACGTGGTCGCCGGGTTCTCCACCGACGCGAAGGGCGCGTTCGCCGACCCCAGCTACGCTGGCAACGTCGGCTCGGGCCTCCTCAAGGGCTTCGTCGTTACCTTCGATTACGGCCATCAGGTCATGTATCTGAAGCCGCTGCCCGCGCCCGTCGCGGACCTGGGCGCCTTCGACCGCGCCGGCTTCTGGATCAACACCTCGCCGGCCGGCTTCAAGATCGTCGACCTCACCGCCGGCGGGGCCGCGCAGGCGGCGGGCCTGAAGGTCGGCGACGAGATCACCACCGTCGACGGCGCCCCCGCCGCCTCTCTCGCTATTTCCGATCTACGCCAGCGCCTGCGCGACCAGCCGGCCGGCACGAAGGTGGCGCTGACCGTCCAGTCCGCCGGCGCCGCCCGGCCGGTGACGCTTGTGCTTAAGGATCAGATCTGAGGGGCGAGACGCCTGGGCTCGGGAGGGTGAAGATGAGTCTTCCATCCAAAGAACGTCCTGGCCGGGCGTAAGTCCCGGCCATCCATGACCCCGGAGCTGGGTTTGGCCGCGCCCAGGCGCGGCTACGGCAAGTAGTCGGGTGAATAGATCACCGGGACAAGCCCGGTGATGACGGTAGAGGGTTGGTTGCTCGATCGCTTCGATAGGGTCGGGCGGGTCCATCGGATAGCAGCGCGCCTCATAGGCGTCGATGAGCGTCGCCAGCACATCCAGCCGGTCGCCCTCGGGAGTCCCGCTCTTGGCGCCCCACAGATGCGCTACTTCCTTCATGGCGGCCGCATGGTCCGCCTCGGTGTGAATGGGTTTGAGCTCACCGTTCATTGTCCACCTTTGTCACGTCAATAAGGGCGGGCTGGAAGCCCGCGCCACAGCTACTCTACAACTCCGCGAACTCCTTCTTCCGCGGTCCCATGTAGCCGAACAGGAACGCGGCCACCTTGCGCATCTGGATCTCTTCGGAGCCCTCGGTGATCCGGTAGCGGCGGTGGTGGCGGTAGATGTGCTCGAAGGGCTTGTGGCGGGAGTAGCCGATGCCGCCGTGCACCTGCATGGCCCGGTCGGCGGCTTCGCAGACGAGGCGGTTGGCCCAGTAGTTGCACATGGAGACCTTGTCGGAGATCTGACGCTCCACCTCCTTGTGGGGCAAATTGTCCATCTCCCAGGCGGTCTTGCGGATCAACAGGCGCAGCATCTCGGCCTGCGTGGCCAGCTCCACCAGGGGCCACTGGATGGCCTGGTTGTCGGAAAGGGGTTTGCCGAACGGCTTGCGGGTGCGCGCGTAGCGGACGCTCTCTTCGATGCAGAATACAGCGGCCCCCAGGGACGACGCCGCCTGGCGGATGCGGTTCTGGTGCACGAAGCTCTGGCCGAGCCCCAGTCCCTTGCCTTCCACGCCCCAGATGGCGTCGTCGGAGACCCAGATATCGGTGAGGCTGACGCGCGGATGGTCGGTGGGCATGTTGAAGGTCCACAGCCACTCCTCGATCTTCACGCCCGGATCGTCGGCCGGAACGAGGAAGACGGTGATGCCCGCGGCGTCGCCGTCCTCGCCGCTGGTGCGGGCGAAGACCATGATGTGGGTGGCCACATGCATGCCGGTGGTCCACATCTTCTCGCCGTTGATCCGCCAGCCGGGGACGCCGTCCTTGTCCTCGCGCACGGCGCGGGTCTCCATGAAGGTGGCGTCGGAACCGTGGTTGGGCTCCGTAAGGCCAAAGCCCGAGCGGATCTTTCCCGCGAGCAGCCGCTCGCCGTACATCTCGAACTGCCCAGGGGTGGCGAACTCCTTGAACATCAGGATGAACGGGTTGTTGCCGACGATGGAATGCTCGTTCTGCAGGTCGTTGTGCAGACCCAGGCCCTTGGCGGCCAGGTGCTCGCGGATCACCGCCATATCGAGGTTCGATCCGCCCTTGCCGCCCATTTCCTTGGGCCAGGCGAAGCGCAGGTGGCCGGCGGCGTCGGCGCGCCGGCGGGCCTCGGCGAGCAGCGCCTCCCATTCGGGGCGAGGCAGACCGTTGTTGTCCCAGTCGGTGCGGGCGTGCT
>Ga0182024_10020923_pt1 | contig 11918 bp, 10 predicted proteins | sample P32metaG_FD_120480 | JGI IMG/M metagenome (GOLD analysis project Ga0182024, IMG submission 120480) | Permafrost microbial communities from Stordalen Mire, Sweden - P3-2 metaG (Illumina Assembly) | ecosystem: Environmental > Terrestrial > Soil > Wetlands > Permafrost | place: Sweden: Stordalen... | reverse complement strand
TTTAAACCTTGTGTGCGCGCTGCACGTCGCGCACGCCGGGCACCCGTCGCAGGCCGCTCACCAGGCGGGTCAGGTGGCGCATGTCTTCCGCTTCCAGAACAAATTCGACTACCGCTTCCGAGTCCCCGGTCGGCTTGGAATCGACCCCGCGAATGTTGGTGCCATCGTCGCTGATCACCGCGGTCATTTCCTTCAGCATGCCTGCGCGATCGTCGCAGAATATGGTCAGCTTCACCGGGTAGGTCATCTTGCGGCCGGCATTTTCTTCCGCCATCCGCGCCCACTCCACAGAGATGCGGCGGTCGCTTTCGTAGAGCAGATTCTGTACATTGGGGCAGCTCCGCGCATGCACCGCCACGCCTTTGCCGCGGGTTACGTAGCCTACGATCTCTTCGCCACGAATGGGATTGCAACATCGGGCGCGGTAAACCAGCAAGTCGTCCTGGCCTTCCACCTGCAGGGAATCGGACCCGTGCATGTGGACGCGCCTTACCGCTTCTGACATGGTGCCGCCGGCGGCGTCCTTGCCTGGCTCGACTTCGAGGCTGGTCTGCGAGGTTACACCCGGGGAGAGCTTGTTCAGCACCTGGCGCGAGGAATACTTGCCGAAGCCGATGGCCGCCATCAGGTCGCTGGCGGTCGCCAGGCCACATTCGGCGGCCGCGCGGGCGTAGTCCGTGTCGGTAAGTTTACTGAGGGACACTTTGTACTTGCGCGCTTCCCGGTCGAGCAGTTTTTTGCCGATTTCGACCGCCCGCTCGCGCTGGTGCTCGTTGAGCCAGTGCTTGATCTTGTTCCGCGCCCGCGAGCTCTTGGCGAAGGTGAGCCAGTCGCGGCTAGGGGTGTGGCCATTCTGGGTAACCACTTCCACAATGTCGCCGTTGTGCAGCTTGGTCCGCAGTTGCGCCATTCTGCCGTTGACTTTCGCGCCCACGCAGGTATTGCCCACCTCGGTGTGGATGGAGTAGGCAAAGTCGATTGGCGTCGCATCCTTGGGCAACACCACCACCTTGCCTTTGGGGGTGAAGGTGTAAACCTCTTCCGGGTAAAGATCGATCTTCAGCGTGGATAGAAACTCGTTGGGATCGGACATCTCCCGCTGCCACTCGACCAGCTGCCGGACCCAGGCCAACCGCTGTTCATCCCGCGCGCTGGTGGGCGAGCCGGCCGCTTTGTATTTCCAGTGCGCCGCGATCCCCTCTTCGGCAATGCGGTGCATTTCTTCGGTCCTGATCTGGACCTCAAACTGATGTCCACCCTCCCCCATGACCGTAGTGTGTAGTGATTGGTACAGATTGGGCCGGGGCATGGCGATAAAGTCCTTGATGCGCCCCGGCACCGGGCGCCAAATGGAGTGGATCAGGCCAAAGGCGGCGTAACAATCCTGTACGGTCGAGGTGATCACGCGGACCGCCAGCAGGTCGTATACCTGGTCGACGTTTACTTTCTGCTTTTGCAGTTTCTGGTAGATGCTGTAGAGGCGCTTGATGCGCCATTCCACCCGGGCGTGGATATTGTTTTCCCGCAGCCGTTCGTTGAGCAGGGATTCGACCGAGTTCAAAAACTGCTCATCCTCATCGCGCGCCGCATCGAGCGCGCTCTTCACTTGTTCATAGCCGAAGGGATCGACGTAACGGAAGGCCAGGTCTTCCAACTCACCGCGAACCTTGCCCATGCCCAGACGATGGGCCAGGGGTGCATAGATATCCAGGGTTTCGCGGGCGATCGATTCCTGGCGATCGGGCGGCAGGTGTTGCAGTGTCCGCATGTTGTGCAGCCGGTCCGCCATCTTGATCAGGACCACGCGAACGTCGCTCACCATGGCCAGCAGCATTTTGCGCACGTTCTCGGCCTGGCGGTCTTCGCGGTTAGCGAACTGGATCTTGTCGATCTTGGTCACGCCCTCGACAATGTGCGCGACCTGCTCTCCAAATTGTTCGGTGATGTCTTCCGTAGTGACGGGGGTGTCTTCGACGGCGTCGTGCAGCAGGCCGGCTGCTATGGCGGTCGAGTCCAGCTTCATTTCGGCCAGAACCTGGGCTACTTCGAGCGGGTGCAGCGAATAGGGCTCGCCCGAAGCCCGGAGCTGCCCACTGTGGTGCTGCACACAAAACTCCCAGGCTTTGCGAATGACGCTGGTATCGTCGCTCGGCCGATTCTTGCCGACGGTCGCGAGCAGCTCAGCGAACTTCGCTGTCAGGATGCCTGGCTCGGCGGGAGGCTCGATTGGCGTGGAATGTACTGTCGCCATACCTGATTATAGGCTGCTTGCATTGGCCTTGCTACTCGCATAACGGCGGGTCGCTGGGAATAGGCGCTTAGACCTCTACCTCTCGGGCCTATGCGAAGATGATTTGTGCCCCGTGAACCTATCTCTGCGCCCGCCGGCAATGTCGCCGTGATCTCCCGCCGGGCTGCGGACCGTCTGCGTGCCGGCCACGTATGGGTCTACCGTTCGGATATCGAGCATTTGGTGGAAATGGATGCGGGCCTCATCGCGGTTGCGGACCATCGCGGATTTCCTCTGGGCACGGCGTTGTGGAGCCCAACCTCGCAGATCGCCCTTCGCCTGCTCACCTCCGACCCTCATCTCACGCACCCGGACTGGATCGCGTTGTTCGACCGACGGCTACGCCATGCCATTCAGCTCCGCGCAGGCATGTTGGAGGAGGGCACCGACGCCTGCCGCCTGGTGTTCAGTGAAGCCGATCAACTTCCCGGCCTGATCGTTGATCGATATGGGGACCTGGTCCTGTTTGAAATTTTGGCGAAGGCACTGGATCGGGAAGACATTCGTGCGCTGATTGTTCAAGTTCTGCAATCGGAACTCGCGCCAGTCACGATTGTGGAGCGGTCCGATGCCCGCATCCGGGAACTGGAGCAGCTGAGCGAGCCCGCGGAGGCGCCGCTCTATTCCGCCGAGCCCATTGCGCAACTAAGGACCATCTTTCACCTCAATGGGCTGGCTTTTCACTACGACGCGAACGCCGGACAGAAGACGGGAGCTTTCCTTGATCAGCGCCTGAACTACGCGGCCGCATCGCGCTATGCCCATGGCGAAGCCCTGGATGTCTGCACCTACCAAGGCGGTTTTGCGCTGCACCTGGCACGAACCTGTTCCCACGTCACCGGCATTGATGCTTCCCGGGCGGCGCTCGAGGTGGCGGAAGAGAACCTTGAGGTTAACCGTCCGTGGATCCAGGCATCGGTCGAGTGGATGGAGGCCAACGCATTTGATCTTCTCCGCGATTGGAGCACTGCGGGCACTACCTTTGACACGGTGGTACTTGATCCCCCCGCTTTTGCCAAATCCAAGCGCGCCGTGCCCGGCGCCCTGCGCGGTTACAAAGAGCTCAATCTGCGCGCTCTGAAGATGTTGCGTCCGGGTGGGACGCTGGTGACTTGCTCCTGCTCCCACCACGTTTCCTGGGATGAGTTTCATGGCGTGGTGGCAGCCGCCGCTGGAGACGCGCAGCGCCGCGTTCGTTTGCTGGAACGCCGGGGGGCGGGTCCGGACCATCCTGTGTTGCTGAATATTGCCGAGACCGAGTATCTGAAGTGCATGATTCTGCAGGTCGACTGACATGGTATTCGGTCCCCATTGGCAGCACGCGTGGCTGGTCATCGCTTCTTTTCTGGCCGGTGGGCTCAACGCCATGGCTGGCGGCGGTTCCTTTTTATCGTTTCCGGCGCTGCTGGGCGTGGGTGTTCTGCCTATCCAGGCAAATGCAACCAACACGGTTGCCCTCTGGCCTGGCCAGTTCACTTCCATCGCCGCCTACTGGCATGATCTGAAGGCCAACCTGCGGCTGGTGCTCCCGGTCTGTTCCGCGGCTCTGTTGGGTGGGTTGGCCGGAGCCATCGTTTTGCTCCGCACCGGCCAGGTCACCTTCATGGCGCTGGTGCCCTGGCTCTTGCTGCTGGCTGCGGGGCTCTTTGCCGCCAGTGGTCCCGTCTCCAGCTGGCTGCAACGCAACCGGGTGATGGTTGCCGGCGCCAAGCCCAACCCCAGGCCCAGCCTCGTTCCGCTATGGATTGGTCTGGTGGTGGTGTGTTTTTACATCGGATATTTCGGCGCCGGCGCCGGCTTTCTGCTCATGTCGGTGCTGGCGGTTTTTGGCATCCAGAACATCAACCAGGTCAATGCGCTTAAAGTGATCGCCACCACTACCGCCAACGGCATCGCCGTAGTGACTTTTATTGTGGAGAAGCAGATCTTGTGGAAGTACTGCCTGCTCATGATGATCGCCGCCGCGCTAGGCGGTTATCTGGGAGCACGGTATTCGCGCCGGATGAACCCCCGGTTCATGCGCATGTTGGTGGTGATGATCGGGCTGGGAATGGCTGCGTACTTCTTCTGGAAACAGTATGCTTGAAGAGGGATTGTGATGAGCCACGAAGGCATTCGATTTATCAGCGAACAAGAGGCTCAGAAGCTGGAGCAGGAGAGCGCGCATCGTGATCTGCCTCGCGAGGCGATTGAGCCGGCTCGTGTCCGGGTGCAGAAGACGTCCGGAACGGGCATGGAGATCGACTGGAAGGACGGCCACCAGAGCAGTTGGACCTTTAGCTGGCTGCGCGATGCCTGTCCTTGCGCCACATGCCATGAAGAGCGAGGAGCGACCGGCCGCAAACCAGGCGAGCCGAAGCCCCAGCCAGTGGCGCTGTTGCAGATGTACAAGCCTCCGGCGCGGCCCGAGTCTGTGGCTCCAGTGGGCCGCTACGCCATCAGCTTTCGCTGGAACGACGGCCACCAGACCGGCATCTATTCCTGGGACTACCTCCGCCGCCACTGCCAATGCGACCAGTGCCGAACGGTTGCCACTTAGAATCTGTCCCGACCACGAACCTTGATCTTAAAGGTTGCGGGTGTAGAGCCGTGGTATCCCACATCTCGCGAAAAACAAGCGAGATGTGGGGCACCCAAGCTTCGCGGCGAGGACAAAGTTAAGCGCTTCAACGGCGTCAGCCACTGTTGGAATCTGTCCCGACTGCGGAGCTTGGGTGCCCCATATCTCGCTCGTTTTTCGCGAGATATGGGATACCACGAATCTTGATGTTAATTGCCCCTTGGGGCGCCGAAAGGTGGCGGTGGACAAAGTTAAGGAGCAGGTTCGGTTGGAGCAGCGTGGTCTATGGGCAAGGTCTTCCAGATCTTTTGCATACAGTTGAGCGCTTCAGTGGCGTCAGCCACTACGTGGATCAGGGCATAATATTCCCGCTTGAGGAAGCCCTGATCGATCGTGCCCTCAAGAAAGCTCAGCAGTCGATCGTAATAACCGGCAGTGTTTACCAGCACGCACGGTTTTGCATGGATCCCGAGCTGCGCCCAGGTGAGGATCTCGAAAAATTCATCGAGGGTACCGAAACCGCCGGGCAGCGCGACAAAAGCATCCGCCTCCTGGGCCATGATGGCTTTGCGTTGGTGCATGGTGTCTACCACCACCAGCCTGCTCAGACCCTGGTGCGCCACCTCGACTGCGGCCAGCGATCGCGGAATCACTCCGATTACTTCGCTCCCGTGCTCCAGCGCGGAGTCGGCCAGCACGCCCATGAGCCCCACTTGTGCCCCGCCGTACACCAGGCCCAATCCAGCTTTTCCCAGCAGGCGGCCTAAAGCCACTGCTTCGTCACGGTATGCCGGTTTCGTCCCGAGATTCGACCCACAAAACACACAAACCCTTCTGTTCATATCCGAATTGCAACACAACTCGCACCGGGCGATACACTGGTAGAAGAGAATTCATCGCCCCACCATCCTCCAGAGACCATCCATTGCAACATCTGCTCGATAAATTAAACCCGCAGCAACGTGCCGCCGTCGAAGCCGTGGATGGTCCCTTGCTTATTCTCGCTGGAGCGGGCTCCGGCAAGACCCGGGTGATCACCCATCGCATCGCGTATCTGATTGAGGTGCGGAACGTTGCGCCCGATTCCATCCTGGCGGTCACGTTTACCAACAAAGCGTCGGCAGAGATGGCGGAGCGGGTCGACCACCTGCTCCAGCACCGGTCTCTGGCTAAGCCGCTGCTGGCCACCTTTCACTCCTTTTGCGTGCGCGTTTTGCGCCGCGATATCGAAGCGCTGCGCATTGGCAATGAAGGGCTTACTCGCAGCTTTGTCATCTACGATGAAGCCGACCAGCAGGCCATCGTCAAGCAGGCGATGCGGCGCATGGGTCTGGATACCAAACAGTTGACACCGCGGACAGTTCTCTCCCGCATCTCCTGGGCTAAGAACCATATGCTCGACCCGCAGGAGATCTACCTCCAATCCACCGATCCGGTGGCCGAACGGATCGCGCACATTTACGAGATCTATCGCAAGGAACTGCGCAAGGCGAATGCGCTGGATTTCGACGACCTGCTGCTCGAAGCGGTGCGCCTGTTGCGCTCCTCCGCCGAAGTGCGGGAACGCTACAACCGGCGCTATCGCTACCTGCTGATCGACGAGTATCAAGACACCAACCGGCCGCAGTACGAGCTGATGAAGCTGCTGGCCGGCACAGAACACAATGTCTGCGTGGTGGGAGATGAGGACCAGAGCATTTACTCCTGGCGCGGGGCCGATATCCGCAACATCCTGGAATTCGAGAAGGACTTCCCGGAAGCAAAGACCATTCGCCTGGAGCAAAACTATCGTTCCACGCAGGTGATTCTCGAAGGAGCTTCCGCAGTCGTGGCGCGTAACCTGCAGCGCAAGGGAAAGAATCTATGGACCTCGCGCGAGGGCGGGGTGATGATCGGCTACTACGAAGCGCCCGACGGGGAAAACGAAGCGCTCTTTATTGCCGACTACGTTCAGAAGTACATGCGCCGCGCGGGCGAGGAACACGACCTGCCCCGGGCCGCGGTGCTCTACCGTACCAACTCCCAATCCCGGCTGGTGGAAGAAGCGCTGCGCCGCTACGGAATCGCTTACACCATGGTGGGTGGTTTCTCTTTCTACGACCGCTCCGAGATCAAGGATCTGCTGAGCTATCTCAAATTGGTGCAAAACCCGGATGATTCAATCGCCCTGGCGCGAGTCATCAATACGCCGGCGCGCGGTATCGGGAAGACTACGCTCGAAATTCTGGATCGGCTGAGCGTAGAGACGGGCATGAGCACCTGGGGAGCCATCGAGCAGGCGCTCAAAGAGCGCCTCTTGCCGGCACGCGCGTGCGTGGCGCTCGCGACCTTTCGCCGTCTGATTGAAGATGCGCGCGCCCTGCTCGAACCAGGATTTGCCGAGAAGCTCACCCAGGACGTTATCCCCGATCTGGAGCCGTGCGCCGAAACCGATGCGGGCGATTGGGAGGATGTCGGCTTCGACTTTGGCGATCTGGAGCCGGAAGAAGACACGGAAGAACAGCCGCTCTCCCTGCTGACATTCGACGAAGCGGAGAAAGTACCGTTGCCCCCGGTCGACCCGGTGGCCAACGAGGGCTTCCGCAAGCCCGGAGACGCGGCCACACTCCCGGAACTGATTCGCTTTTTGATCGACCGTACCGGCTACATCCGCTCGCTCGAGGAGGAAGGAACTCCTGAAGCCTTTTCCCGCATTGAAAACCTGAAGGAACTCGCCAATGCCGCCCAGGATGCACAACAGCGGGGCGAGACGCTGTCTGAGTTTCTCGATCACGCGGCACTGGTTAGTGACACCGACCGTTACAATCCCGAGAGCCGGGTGACTCTGATGAGCCTGCATTCGGCCAAAGGGCTGGAATTTCCCCTAGTCTTGCTGGCCGGAATGGAAGAGGGATTGTTTCCTCATTCCAGAACGCTCAATCAGCCGATGGAACTCGAAGAGGAGCGGCGGCTCTGCTACGTTGGCATGACACGGGCTATGGATGCGCTGGTGGTGACGCGAGCGCGCTATCGCCGCAGGTACGGGAACGATATGCCGGAAGCCAGCCAGCCCTCGCGATTCCTGGAAGAGATCCCGGCGCATCTCTTGCAGGATCTGACCCGGGGTCAGCGGCCCCCTGGCGGGGCATATGGGACCGGCGGCTACGCCGGGCGTTATCGCTCCGGCCGCGACGAATCGGAATCGTCCAGGCACTATAGCTACGAAGACGAGGACCAGCGTCCAAGCGCCGTCTCCCGACCCCCAGTTTCGCGGCCGGCCGGTTCCCTGGACAACATCGCCCAGTTTTTCTCTTCGCGCAAGAGTGGTGGGAGCAGGCCGAAGCTTGAAATCCCCATCCCCGGGGGAGCGACAGGATTTCGCAGCGGCCAGCGTGTACGCCATCCTAAATACGGGGAAGGTGTTGTGTTCCGCCGCGAGGGCGACGGTGATGATGCCAAGATTACGGTACAATTTGCAGAATTCGGCGTGAAGAAGCTGGTGGAGAAATTTGCCCAGCTGGAAAAAATGTAGACAAGGAAAATAATGCCCAATACCAAGAACGTAGAAGATAAGTTGGAACGCAAGAAGATCAAGCGCGCGGCGCGGAAGAAAGCCGCACCCAAGGCTGCGCGCACCACGCCCCGAGGTTCCAACAAGAAGAAGGCCAAGAAGCTGACGCGAGGTCAAAGCAAGCGTTAGGGTCCGCGCAGAGATCCGCGGTCGGGTACGAAAAGTCCCGGAGGGACGACTGAAATTAGCCCAGGACGCGAGTCCTGGGTAGCTTCGCGAAACATGACCAGTCCCGCAGGGACGGCTGAAAATATCCCAGTACGCAGTGCTGGGTAGGGTCTGTCCCTACCCGTAATTTTCGAGTAAAGCGCGAGGTCACCCAGGACTTGCGTCCTGGGCCATTTTCAGCCGTCCCTGCGGGACTGGTCATGTTGGCGTAGTCTACCCAGGACTCGCGTCCTGGGCTAATTTCAGTCGTCCCTTCGGGACTTTTCTGCGACTTGCATCGGGATTGCATGGCATAGCTAAGGAGCCGAGACGCTGCGAAAGCAACTGTTCGCAACAAAATCGATCGACAAGCTGATCAGCGACTCGGAACTTCCCGAGCACTGTCTGAAGAAAACGCTCGGCCCCTGGTCACTTACCGCGCTGGGCATCGGCGCGGTCATTGGTTCGGGAATTTTCACTGTGATCGGCACCGCGATCGCGGGCGAAAAATTTGACACCTCCTCTATTCTGAACACCCCTTTACTGGATTACCTGGTGAACCACCATGCACTCGCGGGCCGCCCGGGAGCTGGTCCAGCATTGGCCTTTTCCATTGTGCTGGTGGCGATCGTCTGCGCCTTTACCGGGCTCTGCTACGCCGAGCTGGCGTCCATGATTCCCATTGCCGGCAGCGCCTACACCTACACCTACGCCACCATGGGAGAACTCGTCGCCTGGATCATCGGTTGGGACCTGATCCTGGAGTACGCCGTCAGCAACATGGCGGTGTGTGTCGGCTTTGCGGCCCATATTGTCGATTTCATGGATTGGTTCGGCGTGCGCCCCAGCGCGCGCTGGATTTCGCCCGCATTTCTGCCCTCGGGCCTCACCGACCTGCAAGGCAACACGATCTACCAGCCAGGCTGGCACATGGGTTTTAATTTCCCCGCCTTTCTCATCGTGCTGATTCTCACCATCGTGCTGGTAAGGGGTATCCGCGAATCGGCAGGAACCAACAACATCATGGTTCTGCTCAAGATCACCGCGATCCTGGTGTTTGTCATCGTCGGCTCCCGCTTCATCCACCCCGCTCATTGGCATCCGTTTTTTCCCAACGGCTGGTCGGGCGTGCTCACCGGTGGCAGCATCATTTTCTTTACCTACATCGGCTTCGATTCGGTCTCGACGGCGGCGGAGGAATGCCATCGGCCGCAACGCGATGTTCCCATCGGCATCCTGGCTACCCTGGTGGTCTGTACTCTGCTCTATATCGGCGTGGCCGTTGTGCTCACTGGTCTTACTCCCTGGCAGACGCTGGTCGATGATGCTGCGCCGGTGGTCAATACGCTCAAAAAGCTGAGCCACGACACCGGCTCGGTGTCGCTGAATTGGGTGCGCTTGATCGTGCTTTGCGGGGCCATGATGGGCATGATCTCCTCCATCCTGGTATTTCAGCTGGGCCAGGCGCGGGTCTGGTTTGCCATGTCCCGCGACCGGCTTTTCCCCCGCTGGTTCGGCAAAGTGCACCCGCGCTATCGCACTCCAGCGGTAGCCACCTGGGTTGCCGGCTTTCTGGTAGCAATTCCCAGTGGCCTGCTGGATATCGGCACCCTCGCCGACCTGTCGAACATCGGCACTCTCTTCGCCTTTGTGCTGGTATCGATCGGCGTTCTGATCCTGCGCGTTCGTGAACCGCATCGGCGTCGTGGCTTTCGCGCCCCCGGCGGGATCTCCGTACCTATCCTCAGCCTCTTCTTTTGCACGCTTCTCATGTCGGGCCTCCCGGTTATTACCTGGCTGCGCTTTTTCGCTTGGCTAATCATTGGGCTGGTCATTTATTTTCTCTATAGCCGCAAGCACAGCGAATTTTCCTCCCTTTCATGAAACGGCCTGCTACCTCGCGCCGCAACGCGACCTCGTGGTTGCGGGCGCTCCCCAAAGCGGAACTCCATCTGCACCTGGAGGGAACTGTTTCCCCTGAGACCCTGGTCGAATTGAGCCAGCGGCACGATGACGGGCGGCTAACCCTTGCCGAAGCACGAGCTCTTTATCGCTACAAGGATTTCACCGGTTTCCTGTTGGCGTTCAAAGCCGTCAGCGAACGGCTGCGCACCGCGGCAGACTACGAGTTGATTACTTATCGCATGCTGGAGCGATTGGCAGGCCAGGGAGTGGTGCACGCCGAGGTGTTTATCTCGGTCGGCGTTGTGTACTACTGGCGGCGCATCGAGTTTGAGGGTCTTTTTTATGGGATGGAAGCCGCCCGGGTGCGCGCCGAGCGCCAATTCGGGATCACGCTCTATTGGATTTTCGATGCCGTCCGCCACTTTGGCCCGGAAGAGGCGGCGCGCGTCTTCCGCAAGGCGGCGGAGTTGTGCCGTGAGTCCCCCAGCATCATTGGCATCGGGATTGGCGGAGACGAGCGGCGTGCCGGCGCCGAGCCCTTCCGCGAGCTTTTTCAGCAGGCCCAGGATGCGGGTCTTCGCTTGACCGCGCATGCCGGCGAAACCATGGGGCCGGAGAGCATCTGGGCAGCGCTCAATATCGGTGCCGAGCGCATCGGTCATGCCCTATCCGCTCAACTGGATCCCGACCTGATGGAGATACTGGCCGAACGCCAGGTCCCGCTCGAGATCTGTGTTACCTCGAACCTGCGCACCGGCTGTTGTCCTACGCTCGCGGAGCACCCTGTCCGCCGCTATTTCGATGCGGGTCTCATGGTCACACTCAATTCCGACGATCCGGCCATGTTCCTGAGCGACTTGCAGGATGAATATCGGCTGGCACATGAGGTGTTTGGCTTTACCGAGGAGCATCTGCGTGAATTGGCGGCTAATTCCATCGAAGCCAGTTTCCTTCCACCGGCACGAAAGGTCGCACTGCTGCATCAAATTGAGCAGGTGAAATAGCCCTTTGGTGTCCCCCGCCGTAACTACGTAATTGCTACCAAGCTGCGCTATTATTTCGGCATGATGTACATGGATGGTAACGCTATTTTTGGGCTTCAACATTCCGGCCAATCGTCGGAAATCTCTTCCCCCCAGGAAGAAGGGTCTGCAATGTGGATTGTTGGCTGGACTTCGATTGCTCTCGGTATTGCCGCTTTGGGTCTCTACGTCGGACGCGAGTTGCGTGCGCGATATAAATTCAATCACCGCACGCAGTACGACTTCTTCTCCCATGCCGGGGATAGCGTCTGCGCCGCAGATTACGGAACCGGAATTTAACCTTTTCGCCAACGGATTCTGATCGCCGTTGCCGCGATCTCGCGTGGGCATTGATCCCCATGCCGCGGACGATAATGAAACCGGCTCCGCACTTCGCCCGCTATATACTGCGGGTATCCAACGATTGCGGGCTGGGGCCGCTGA
>Ga0182024_10020922_pt1 | contig 11919 bp, 9 predicted proteins | sample P32metaG_FD_120480 | JGI IMG/M metagenome (GOLD analysis project Ga0182024, IMG submission 120480) | Permafrost microbial communities from Stordalen Mire, Sweden - P3-2 metaG (Illumina Assembly) | ecosystem: Environmental > Terrestrial > Soil > Wetlands > Permafrost | place: Sweden: Stordalen... | reverse complement strand
TCGTACAGCGCGCACGCGAGGACCTGTCCGGGGTACTCAAGTGGATCGAGGTGCGCGAGCAGCCCGCGGGCGTCAAGGAACACGGCGTGGCCGCCGAACGGTACGACCACGGGCACGCCCGCCGCCTCGAGGGCCTCGCCGAGGTACGCGATCGATCGAATCCGGTACCGCAGGTAGTCCTCGTCGACGCACTCGCTGAGGCCCTGTGCGATCGCCTCGAGATCGCGCCCGGCGAGCCCTCCGTAGGTCGGATAGCCCTCCGTCAGGATCTCGAGGCCCCGGCATCGCTCGGCGAGCGAGTCGTCGTTGAGCGCGAGCCATCCGCCGATGTTGCCGAGCGGATCCTTCTTGGCCGACATCGTCATGCCGTCGGCGAGCGACGCCATCTCGCGAACGATGTCGTCGACGGGCGTCTCGGCGTACCCCGATTCTCGGGTCTTGATGAGCCACGCGTTCTCCGCGAACCGGCAGGCGTCGAGGAAGAGGGGCTTCCCGAAGCGGTCGCAGACCTCGCGGACTGCCCGGAGGTTCGCCATGCTCACGGGCTGTCCGCCACCGGAGTTGTTGGTGATCGTGACCATGACGAGCGGCACGTCGCTGCCTCGCGACTCGAGAAGCGCCTCCAGCGCCGCGACGTCCATGTTGCCCTTGAAGGGGTGCCGCAGCGACGGCTGCAGCCCCTCAGGAATCGGCAGGTCGACCGCCTCGGCGCCGGTGTACTCGACGTTGGCCCGGGTCGTGTCGAAGTGCGTGTTGTTGGGGACCACCAGCCCCGCCCCACCGACTGCCATGAACAGGACGCGCTCGGCGGCCCTGCCCTGGTGGACCGGCAGCACGTGTTCGAACGGAAAGAGCGTGCGGACTGCGTCGAGGAATCGGAAGTAGGAAGGCGAGCCTGCGTACGCCTCGTTCCCCCGTTGGATGCCCGCCCACTGCTCCGCTGACATCGCACCGGTACCTGAGTCCGTCAGCAGGTCGATGATGACGTCTTCTGCTCGGAGTCCGAACAAGTTGTAGCCGACCTCGCGCAGCCGCTCTTCACGATGGACTCGCGTCGTCACTCGGATCGGCTCGACGGAGTGGATCTTGAACGGCTCGATGATGGTCCGGAACGGCTGCTCCACGATCGCTCCAGTCGACGAAACGTAGAGGTTCTATCTCACTTCGCACGCGCGCACGAATGGCGCCTTCGCCGTCGTTCCGACACACAGACGCACCGTCACTCGTGTCCGGCCGATCGCATGGGACGCGTCGTGACGACGGCGCGCGACCTGCCGAGCTTCAGGCGACGCCGCTCGTCAGGTCGGCGATCAAGCGTGCGGCGACCGACTCGAACCGAGCAGTGCCGCCATATGGGCGCGCGACGAGCATCGCACCTTCGAGGGTGCCGACGACCATGGGCGCCAGGTCCTCAGGCGGACCTGTGAACGTGAGGGAGCCGTCGCTGCGTCCCGACTCGAGCACGCCGACGAGCCAGGCGTCGTTGTCGTCCAAGAAGCCCACGATGATCTGACGCATGGGTTCAGAGAGGGTCTCGTGCTCGGCTGCCAGCATGCCGCAGAGACACATGCGCTCATCTCGCAGCACCTCGAGGTACAGATCGGCGTAGGCACGCAGCTTGGAGCTTGCCGGCCCGCCCGCGGCGTCGATCGCCGCCAGCGCGTCGGTGAAGCGAGCTGCGTAGCGCTCGATGAGGGCTTCACCGAGCTCGAACTTGCCCGGGAAGTGGTAGTGCAGAGCCGCCCTGGTGATGCCCAGCTCGGCGGCGACGTCTGCGTAGGAGAAGCCGTTGAACCCCCGCCGCTGGACGAGCCGCTCGGCGACGTCGAGGATTGCAGAGCGGGTACCCGCCCGCTTCGTCGACTGCAGCACCGACACCTCTACCTGCCTCTCGGATCGCTAGGCCTTGACACTTACCTACTAGAAAGTAAGGATACCTGATGTCCGAATACCTTGGGACCAAGGGGGAATCGTGGCACAGCAGACCGAGCACCGGAGCTTTGAGACACCCGACGAGGTGCGGGAGTTTCCCAACGGCCGAGCCGAGATCGTGCAGATCGGCGACGCCGAGTTGGGCAGGCTGGTGTTCCAGCCGGGATGGCGCTGGTCGAATGACGTCAAGCCCATCGCCGGCACGGAGAGCTGCACCGCACCGCACTTCCAGTTCCACGTGTCGGGAAAGCTGGCCATCCGCATGGATGACGGCACCGAGTTCGTCGCCGGTCCTGGCGACATCACGTCGCTCCCGAGTGGTCACGACGCATGGGTGGTGGGCGACGTGCCGGTCGTCACCGTGGACTGGTTTGGCGCGAGCAACTACGCGCGCTGACACGATGGAGCCAATCGACGTCGTCGACGCCTTCGGGGCGGCCTGGGCCAACCACGACCTCGAGGCTGTGCTCGCCCTCGTCACAGAGGATTGCGTATTCGACGCAACGGGACCAGCTCCTGACGGGTTCAGCCACGTCGGACCTGACGCTCTGCGGAAGGCCTGGCAGGTGATCTTCGACGACCACTCGTCACGCTTCGAGCCCGAGGAGACCTTCGCCATCGGGGATCGGGTCGTGCAGCGTTGGCGGTACAGCTGGTCGGGCGGACACGTCCGAGGCGTGGACGTGTTCAAGACACGGGGAGGAAAGGTGGCGGAGAAGCTCTCCTACGTCAAGGGCTGATGCATGGCTGACGTGACCAGCATGCATGCGACCGCCCGATGTGACGGCGGAGCGTCGAAGGTGAAGTTGCTGCAACCGACTGGAGGAACCAATGACCCGAAAGGTCGCTGACTGTCGAGAGATGCCAAGCGAGAGTGGATGCACCCTCACGATCGCCGGCGAGGAGGACGAGGTGCTGAGAGCCGCAGCGATGCACGCAGCCGACGTTCATGGGCACACCGACGGCCCGGAGCTTCGCGAGCAGATTCGCTCGATACTCCGAGACGAATAGTCGCGTTCGGCGGGACAAGAGGCCCTAGAACGGTCCGCTTGGCGCCGGGAAGTCGCGATCACCGACCGCTTCGATCAGGTGCGGGCAATCGGCGAGCAGCTTCACAGAGGCCCCATCACCGTCCCTGAGCACGTCGCGTGATGTTACGGCCTGCCGCGGTCAAACCGACTGCGCAAGCGTCCGTAGAGTTTGCAACGTGATCCCGGCTCGTATCACCCTCGTGACGCTCGCGTGTCGCGACGTCGAACGCATGGCGAAGCTCTTCGGGGACATCGGCTGGCCAGAGACGCCGGCGAGCGACGAGCATCATCGAACGTTCCAGTGCAGCAACGGCGTCGTGCTCGCGCTCTACGGCGCCGAGCACTATGAGCCGAGCTTCGGACCGCCTGCAGAAGGGTTCCGCGGGATCACGCTCGCGATCAACCTCGGCTCATTTGAAGAGTGCCAGGAGGCGTATGACGCGCTCCAAGGCATTGATGGTGTCGAGTTACTTGAGGAGCCGACGCGAGCCTCCTGGGGAGGCGGATTCTCCTGGCGGGATCCGGAAGGGAACGTGTGGGACGTGGCATGGGCGAAGGACGCGCATCTCGATGAGCGAGGCGGCGTGGTCTTTCCGTAGGTGCTCTCACCAATCGCGCAGCCTCTCTGGCGTCGAGCCGGATTTGGTCGGTGGTTGCGAGGCGAGGAGCTGTTCGGGGGCATCTCCAGCGGCCTGCTCCTACGCACCCGCGGCGGGCACGGCTCCTGCGCTCTCGTCGTTTGAGTCGCTGGCAGGCAGGTGCGCGCAACAGCAGGCCGCATCGTTGCAGACGATCACACGGATGCCCTTGTCGACGTGGCAGTCGCAATTAGCGCAGCGGAACTCCACAGGGACATGGTGCCCCAGCAGAAGGGGACGCAACAGTGACTTGGTCGCGCCGTCACGCGTGAGCGTTGGTGTGGAGGAGCTCACGGAACGCGGGAGGTCCGCCCCTGGTCTTCTTGGCGTCGTACATCGCGCCGTCGGCGCACGATACGAGCTGCTCGGCCGTGACGCCCCGGGCGCCGCACGAGACACCCAGGCTCGCCGTCATCGACACTGACATGCCCGCGAGCTGGAAGGGCTCCTTGAAGACCTCTTGCACACGTCGTGCCAGCGCGAGGGCAGCCCGCTGGGTGCCGATGCCTGGGCACACGACGAGGAACTCGTCGCCGCCGTGTCGACCGACCCGGTCTGTGGTCCGAATGCGGTCGCGAAGCCGCTCGGCAACCGCCTTGAGCAGCTGGTCGCCGACGTGATGGCCGTTGTCGTCGTTGACGGGCTTGAAATGGTCCACGTCGAGGTAGATCGCCGCTACCCGGCCGCGATGGTCGTCCAGGTTGGACTCGAGCGACTCCATGATGGAACGACGGTTCTGGAGCCCGGTCAACGCATCGGTGTCCGCCATGCTTCGCAGCTCGGTGATGTCAACCACGCAGCCGAGGACGCCGAGCACGGCCTCGCCGTCGGTGATCGCTCGGAGATTGACGCGACACGCCGATCGTGTGCGCTCGTCGCGCTCGGCAAGGGAGATGTCGAGGTCGGCGTCGATCCCGTCGTCCATGACTTCCTCGATCGGCACCTGCAGGAGCGCGCTCTGGCTCGAGAGCAGCGCGTCGGCGAGCTCGGCCACGGACCGCACGTCCCGGTCACCGATCAGGTCCTGGAGCACGGGGTTCACGAACGCGACTGCGCCGTCCGAGGCGATGTGGAAGAGGCCGACAGGAACGGTGTCGGTGACACGTCGCAGGAAGCTCTCGTTGTGCCGGAGCGCCTCGACGGCAGCCATCTCCTCGGAGACGTCAAAGAGCCTCGCGACGACGACGGTGGTCCCGTCGGCCTCGAGGTGCGACTCGTTCGAGGTCTCGAGCCACAGCCAGCTGCCGTCCTTGCACAGGTAGCGCAGCCGCACGGTCTGGATGGTCGACACCCAGTCGGCCTTCATCCGGCTCATCCAGTTGTCGATCGCCCGGATGTGATCGTCAGGATGGATGAACTCGAGATTCTGGTGTCCGATCATGTCGGTCTCAGCCCATCCGAGCATGAGGCCGAGCGCGGTGTCGATCGACAGGATCTTCGCGACGTCGTCCTTTGTCATGACGCCGAGACGGGGTCTGCTCGGCGCCAGGGTGCTCGCGCGGAACGTGCGCTCGGGCTCGCCCTGGGTGCCCCCTGCAACGACGAAGCGGATGAGAACGCCGTGTGACTCGCGCAGGTCGAGGTACCGCAGCAGCAGGGGCATCGTTGGCTCGCTGGCCATGTGGATCTTGCTGACGCCGATGCCGCGCGTGAGGGCGGAGACGAAGGCATCCGCGACTGCCTTGGTGTCCTCGGGAACGACCAGCTCAAGGAGCGAACGCTCGTCGGTTTGGTGCTCCACCCCGAGCACGATGCCAGGCGGGAGATCCGTCGGCGCTCCGCTCGGGGTGACCGCAGCGATGAAGGCGTGAGGGCTCTCTGCCATCCAGGCGCCGAGCGTCTCAGTCGCGCTGACGTCCAGGAGCGCCTGAGGGCGCCCCAGGGTGTCGGAGTTCGTGCTCATGAAACGCCTCTCCTCATCGCCGGTCGCGGCGGTATCCGCCGCAGCGATGCTGCCAACGTAGGTGGAAGAGTGTTCGCGAAGAAAGGTGTTTGTGTGGCTGTTGTCGGAGCGTTGCCGCGTTCGTGTTCCGATGCCACGGTCGCGTGCAGCCCGCAGGGTTGATCGGCGAAGCGCAGAGGCAGCTACACGCTCCGCTCCGATTGCTGTGAGTTCCAGGCTGCCATCGAATTGTGATCAGCCGGTCAGCCACTCCGACAGCGCCGTGCACGTTTGCGCAAACTCGGTGAAGCCCAGGGGAATGGCCCAGAGCCAGAGGTCGATCGTGCGGACGAGGAGCCACCCCCGCGTCCTGTGGGCGTCGAGCTCAGCAGCCTGGACGACCGCGTCCAGACGCTCCGCGAGACGGCGCTCGTCGCTCCGATTCCAGAACAAAGGGCCCACCCCGAACTCCACGTCGCCCACCACGACCTTTGGATCGATGACGCTCCATGGCTCTCGGACGCCTGCGAGCACGTTGTCGAAGTGCAGGTCCTCGTTCACGAGCAGCCGGTCGACCGATGGGGCGAGCTGTCGGGTCAGGTCGATCGCGGCGTCGAGCCACCGCCGTGGAAACGGTCGACCGTACAACTCGTACGCATTGGACCACTGCTCGATCCACGCACTCGCCTGCTCGTCGAGGGAGGCGAGCCCGGGCGGCGGCGCGATGGCGAGCCGACGTAGCAGCGACGCAGCAACGTTGACGGCGTCGTCGATCGGGAGCACGCTCAAGGTCCGCGCGTTGTCGAGCAGCTCAAGCTGCAGCGCGCCGACCTCGAGTCGGGACCTGACGAGTTCGACCGCGCCGTTGCCGTTCCAGGCCGAGAGCGCCGCGACCTCCTCGTTGGCGCGCACCCCAGGCTGCGTGAACTTGACGGCATACCCGCCGCTCGCGTCATGAGCCGCTAGGACGATGGCCAGGTAGCCGTGCATGACGTCACCGGATGCGGTGAGGCCCCACTCGGCCAGCGTCGCCGCCACGAGCCCAGGAAGCTGCGCAAGCCATGCGTCGCCGTCGGCGCCGCTCTCACCTCGGATCCCGCGAGCGAAGGCTTCAGGGACGGTGAGCCTCAAGAGTCCCCAGACCTGGTGGGCGCCGCGTCCGCGACGAGCTTCGGCACTGGCGAGACGCTACGCCAGGTTGTCGGAAGCGAGGTTCGCAAGGCGGGTCGCCGTCATGCAGCGGTCGTCGGGTCGATGGACACGTCGGCGAAGCGAGAGCAGGATGCCCAGAATGAACAAGAGCCACGAGATGTGCGGGAGCGACGAGTGGCGGGCGGTCGTTCGCGACGCCATTCTCCCCTGGGCGATCGGAGACGTCGACCTCGGCGACGACGTGCTCGAGGTCGGCCCGGGCTACGGGGCAACGACGGACGTGCTCGGAGCGGCCGTGAGAACGCTCACGGCCGTCGAGATCGATCCCGAGCTCGTCGCGATCCTGACCGAGCGCTTCGCCAAGAGCGGCGGCGTGCGCATCGTCTTAGGGGACGCCACTGCGCTGGCCTTCGCAGACGGACGCTTTAGTGCCGCCGCCTCCTTCACGATGCTGCACCACGTGGCGACCGCGGAGCTCCAGGATCGCGTGTTCACTGAGATCGGACGCGTGCTCCGGTCCGGTGCCCCGTTCGTCGCGGGTGACAGTCTCGGCAGCCCAGAGCTTCAGGCGCTCCATGACGGCGACACGTACAACCCGGTCAATCCTGGCGAGCTCCCCGATCGCCTCGAGGCAGCCGGGTTCACCGCGGTCGAGGTCAAGACCAACCCCTTCGGGTGGGCGGCCCTTGCTCGGAAGCCGTAGGGCGCCACCACCGCGCGCCCGCTCGACGCTGCCCAGTCAGGTGGAATCACTGAATCGGTCACCGTCGAGGACGTACGTAGGTGTAGCGCGCCCGTGCGGTTCTGCGAGAGGAGCCCCACGCCGAAGCGACGGTGACGAACACCGTGCCAGTGCCTCTCGGCGGGGTGACCTCGAGCTCCGCCGGGACGACCAGCCCATCGATCCTCGCCCGTGCCGCACCGAAGTGGACCGAGACGACGTCGGCGAGATTCGCTCCGATGACGTACATCGGCGTGCCGCCAGTCGTCGAACCGCGGTCGCTTGACAGCTTGGTGATCGTCGGCAGCGACGCTCGGCCTGCCATCGTGACGACGTCGCCGGCGGCAGTCGCGTAGCCGCCGATGCCCACGCACGACGCCACGCCCGGGCAGGCGATGCCGGTGAGCGAGGCGTGGGGGTCGGCTGCCGCGCCGGGTGGCGCGGCGAGCGCCGTCGCCGTCGACCACCTCTTTCCATCCTCGCTCGCGATCATCGCCTCCTGCGCGCCCGCATCGTCGACGTAGGCACCGACGACGACGCAGCTGCCCGCAGCGACGCACGAGATGGCCCCCAGCTCCGCGGAGGGATCGACGTTGGCGTTGGATGGGACCGCGACGGCGCTGCCACGCGCCCACGTCCCGCCGGTCTCGGTCGCCTCAAGTGGCTCGACGTGGCCCGCGCCGTTCGCGTACGAGCCGACGGCGACGCAGGTTCCCGGCGCCGTGCACGCGATCCCCTTGAGAGCGGCATCGGGGTTGCTCGCCGCGTTCGTCGGCGCCGTGAGGCCCACCGCTTCCAGCCACGTTCCCGAGCTCTCCTCGGCGGCCATCGCCTTGCTCGCGCCGGGTGTCGTCGTGTACGTCCCCGCGGCCATGCAGTTGCCCAGCGAAGTGCACGAGACCCCGGCGAGCGACGCGAGGGGATTGGTGCCCGCGCCCGAGGGGGCGGTCACCGACACCGTCTGGGCCCAGACCCCGGAGGTCTCAGTGGCCTCCATCGCCTGTTCGTGACCTGACACGTCGTCGTACGAGCCGACCGCGACGCAGTTCCCCGCCGACGTGCAGGCAACCCCCTTGAGCGTCGCGAGCGGATCGCCCGCGGCAGTCGTCGGAGCGGAGACCTCGACCGCCCTGCCCCAGGCGCCGGCGCTCTCTCTGGACACCATCGCCTCTGCGTCGCCGGCACCGTCGGTGTAGGTCCCGGCGCCCACGCAGCTGCCGGCCGCCGTGCAGGCGAGGCCGTCGAGCGCGGCACCCGGGTTGGCCGCGGCGTTGAGCGGTGCCGCGACCTCGGACGACGTTCGCCACGCGCCGCCGACCTCGCTCACCGCCATCGCCTGGGTACGCGCGCTGCCGTCGGTGAAGGTGCCCACCGCGGCGCAGTGCGCAAGCGACGTGCAGGCGACGGCGTTCATCACGGCACCGGGATCCACTGCAAACCCCGACGGTGGGGCGACCTTGACCGTCTGGTGCACCGGCGGGAGCTTGGGGAGCTCGCACAGGAGTCCGGAGAGACCCATTACGGCGGTCCCTGTCGTCCACTCGGGCGTGCCGAGCCCGGTCGCGAGGTCGTAGCCGGCCGTCGCGGGATAGTCGCCGTGGTGGGACCCGGTGAAGTCGGTGTCACCTTTGGTGATGTCGAACAGGCCACCGAACGGCGTCGAGGCGATCGCGTAGAGGGCCGGGTCGAGGAACCCGACGGGCGGCTCGCTGGCGCAGCTCTCGTCGGTGAGGGCGACGGAGGCGGCCCAGAGCGGGGTCGCGAAGCTCGTGCCGTAGAACCGCCCCCAGCCGTCGATGTTGCTGCAGTCACCCGCGTTGCAGAAGAACGCGTAGAAGGGAGCGCCCGCGAGCGCCGACACGTCCGGCGACTCACGGCAGTCACCGGTGACGGCCCCGCACGGCACGCCGGAGGCGTACCGGTTGCTCACGCCGCGACCCTGCTGCCACGACGGCATCGGCCAGATCGACGAGATCCCGCCGCCGGACGAGCCGGTCGACGGATCGTTCCACGTCCGTTCGCCGCTTCTCGGCGCCGTGCTCGTCCACGTCGTGCCACCGACGGCCGTCACGTACGGGTCGCTCGCCGGATCGTCCACGGACAGCTGGTGCGAGCTGTCGAACTGATCGCACGACTCCGAGCCGTAGTCACCCGTCGCCGCGACCACCGTCTGGCCCTGGGCGGCGGCCTGCTCGAACTCCGTCGCTTCCGCGCCGGCGAATCCCGTGGGCAGGAAGGGTTCGCACGACAGCCAGCTTGTGCTGACCACGTTGGCGGTGTCGCTGTCGACGATGGCAGCCCACTGGTCGAGCCAGTTCGGCGTGAAGTAGTTCGAGGTCTCGTAGACGCGGACCCGCGCGTGGGGCGCGAGCCCGATGAGGTCCTCGACGTCCGAGGTCGCCTCGAGCGTGCCGCCGCCGACGGACGTGCCGCCGTCGACGCGGGTGATCGCGACGCTGGTGCCGGTCTTGTAGCAGCGCTGATAGACGGCGACGTCGGCTGCGGAGTAGGCCGCCGGCTCGAACAGCGCGATCGTCTGGCCCTGACCGAGGTCGCCGCGCCGGTAGAGACCGGCGATGCCGTAGGCAGCCGCAAGGACGTTCGCCGTCGCGGCGCCGGTGCCCGTAGCGCTGGTGCACGGCGCCGGGCCGGTGCCGCGTCGCCCGACGCTCGCGGCACGACGGTGGGTGCCCGCGTGGTCCACCGCGGGCATCGCCCGACCTGTCGGCTGCAGCCCGACGACGTCGGAGAGCCCGAAGACCCCCTGGACGTCGGGGGCGACGCTCCCTGGGAGCTTCGCGTCGGCGACGTTGGCGTACGCGTCGCGGCCCGTGCGGAGCCGGAACCGCTCGATGGTGGTCGACATCGCCTTCTCGGCCGTGGCCACGGTGGTGTGCACGGTCACGAGCAGGTGGTTCGCCGTGAGGCGAAGGCGGACGAGGCCGAGGCGTCGCAGCGCCGCGGTGACGTGCTCGAGGGTCGCGCTGCTCGGACCGAAGCGAGCGGCAAACTGGCCGGGCGCGAGGAAGTGCCGGAAGGCGGGGGTTCCGGGCGTCGACACGCCCGCGACGAAGCTCGCGAGCGCCGTCGGACTGCGAGGGACGAGAGCGACGTCGAGCGTCAGCGGCGTTGAGCCCGGGTCACGACCGAGCAGCAACGAGCCGTGAGGCACGCGTGCGGCGTCGCTCAGCACCCGGTCGGCGGGCCGCGCGACACCAGCGGCTCCGTGCGTAGCGGCGAGTCCGGTCGTCTGGGCGACGCCCGCGATCGTCACCACGGCGATCGGTGCCATCACCACTCGAAGGATTGTCCGTCGCACGTTGCCCCCGTCTCGACGTCGCGCGACACGACGGACCATCCTCCGAGCTCGAGCGCGACAGCGTGCCGAGCGTAGCCAGCGCCTCCCCGTCGAGCGCGGTTGCGCGTGGGCCCTGGAAGCCGCGCCTATCGGTACGAGCGCGCCTGGATCGCGTACAGCTCGGCGTACGTGCCCCCGCGCGCCAGCAGCTCGTCGTGGGTGCCAACCTCCACGACCCGCGAGCCGGACAGCACCACGATGAGGTCGGCCATACGCACCGTCGAGAAGCGGTGCGAGACGAGGATGGTCACCGTGCCGCGGCTCGCGTGCTCGCGGGCGCGCTCCGCGTAGCGCTCGAACAGCGCGTGCTCGGTCTCGGCGTCGAGCGCCGCCGTGGGCTCGTCGAGCACGACGAGCAGCGGCGCGTCGCGCATGAACCCCCGCGCCAGCGCCAGCTTCTGCCACTGTCCGAACGACACGTCGACGCCGTCGGTCCACGTCGAGCCGAGCTGGGTCGCGACGCCGCGGGGGAGCGCCGCCAGCAGGTCGGTCGCGCCCGCGCGCTCGCTGGCCGTGCGCACCGCCGGCTCGTCGTGGAGCCGCGGGAGGTCGCCCACACCGATTGACTCGCCGGCCACCAGCTCGAACTTGAAGAAGTCCTGGAAGGAGCCGGCGAGCCGCGCGCGCCACGCGTCAGCCTTGATCCGCGAGAGGTCGGTCCCGTCGACGAGGATGCGGCCGTCGCTCGGCACGTAGAGCTTGGCGAGCAGCTTGACGAGCGTCGACTTGCCCGCGCCGTTCTCCCCGACGACGGCCACGACGGTCCCCGCCGGCAGCTCGAGGTCGACGTCCTCGAGCGCGGGCGTGGTCGTCCCTGGGTACGAGAACGTCACGTGCTCGAACTGGATGGCGCCTTCGAGGCGGTCGGGCGCGGGCAGGTCGGCGTACTCGCGCTCTCGCGCGGCGTAGTCCTCGAGCCAGGCCAGCCGGCGCGACCCGTCCATCCAGATCCCGCGGAGGAACCCGATCTCGCCCACGGTTGCCCCGACGTAGCCAGAGAGCCGCGAGCCCGCGGACAGCACGAGGATCGCGCTCGCGGCCGACGCGTGCGGACCGGTCGCCACGAGCACGACCGCCCCGACGTAGGCGAGGCCGAAGACGAGCCAGCCCGCCGCGTACCAGAGCGCCGACCGGGTGCGGGCGGCGGCGACCGGCCCGTACCAGGACTCCCAGGCCGAGCGGCGACGGTCCGCTATCTGGCGCGA
>Ga0182024_10020921_pt1 | contig 11919 bp, 15 predicted proteins | sample P32metaG_FD_120480 | JGI IMG/M metagenome (GOLD analysis project Ga0182024, IMG submission 120480) | Permafrost microbial communities from Stordalen Mire, Sweden - P3-2 metaG (Illumina Assembly) | ecosystem: Environmental > Terrestrial > Soil > Wetlands > Permafrost | place: Sweden: Stordalen... | reverse complement strand
GCGCCAAGGGGATCGAGAAGCCGGTGGTCGCCTCGCTCGCGGGCGATGTCGAAGTCGAGGAGGCGGCGGAGTACCTGTACCAGCACGGCATCCCTGCCTACGCGTATTCGACCGAGATACCGGTCGCCGTGCTGGGTGCCAAGTATCGCTGGGCGCGCGGCGCCGGTTTGATCCCGGCGGCTTGATCCGCCAGGAAGTTTTGAGAGCTATGGACCAGTGTCAGGATTCTGTCACTACAATTGAAGGGGGTTACATGAGTATCTTCACAGCGCCCAGAATGCTGGTTGCCGTGCTTGCGTGCGGGCTGCTGATCTTCAGCTGTCCGGATCGAAGTGTCGCGCAATCAACGGATGCGTCGGTGCAGAATCAGATGCGGATCCTGCAGGAGCGCATCGAAGCTTTGAGCAAGGAGCTCGATAGCATACAGAAAGAACAGGCCAAAGCTGCCGCTGAAGCCCAGAAGCCAGCGCCCGCTCCGACCGAGAAAGCGGTGGCCAAAGAGGTCGCCGCCGAGACGAAATTCGACAAATTCATGAAAGGTTTCTACGGCACCCTGAATGTGTCACTCGATGACACAACCAAAGGCATCGATCAATCGTCCGCCTTTCACTGGAACTACGCCAACCCGCTGGTTCCGAGCTCAGGACTGGTGGCGGGCGGTAACAAAGGCGTTGCCGTCGGGCGCATCGGCTATCTCCTTGCCATGTCCAGCAACGGATCCAACGTCGGCTACCGCGGCTCCCACAAGATTGCCAGCTCGGACGTTGATTTCATCTATCAGGTATCCACCGCACTCGACATGGCGGCGGCGCCCGGTCTGAACGATAGCTGGACCAAGTCGTCCAATACCGTCACCGGCGCGATCGGCCTGGGCGACACGTTCATCGGTTTCAAACAGAAGGCCCTTGGCACGCTGAAGTTCGGTGTCATGTATGCCCCGTATAAGACCTCGACCGACCGGTTGAATCCGTTCGCCGGCGAGCTGGGTAACTACAGCGTCGTCGTCGGTAACACCGGCGGCGACAATCGCATCGAGTTCGGAACCCGGCTCGACCATGTCATCGTCTACGACTCGCCGACCATGAACGGCTTCAGCTTCGACCTGATGTTCGCTCCGGGACAGAACGTCACGTACAACAACGTCACGATCCCACTGGGATCGGTGGACTGCGCCGGTGGAAATTCTCCCGGCAGCGGCAATCTGCCCGAGAACTGCGATGACGGCGGTTTCGGCGATGCCTACGGCGGGGATCTCAAGTTCGAACTCGGCGGTCTGTACCTGACTACCGCGTTTGAGCTGCACCGCAACGTCAATCGTAACAGCGACGGCATCGGTTCCAACAGCCCGTACTACAACTACCTGCTGCTGACCGGCAGCCCGCTGCTCGACTTCAACACCTGGAATGCGTGGGCGGCAGAGAATCCGGGTGCGGCGGCGCAGGGATCACCGCCCTATCTGCACGACGTCTACAACGAGTACGCCTTCAAGTACGGCGGCCAATACCGCTTTGATTTCGGGCTGACCGTCGATGCGTTGTTCGAGCATCTGTTCCGCAAGATGCCCGCAGAGATGGAATTTCAGAACGAGCGTGAGCGCATTAGCACCTGGTTGGCGCTCGAGCAGGATCTGAATCACGGTGACGACCAGATCGCCGCCGGCTGGGCACATGCCGGAAAGACGAATGGCGATCCTGCAGGACAGCACAATTACAACGCCGTTTTCCAGGCCAACGGCGATAACGAGGCGAATATGTACACCGTGTCCTGGAAGCACAAGCTCGACAAGCAGCTGACGTGGTACGTCAACGCCGCCGAGACCATCAATGACGGCAACGCGCACTTTGACATCGGCGCGGGCGGCCACGGCATCAAGACCGACTGTCACGATGGTACCAACACCGTGTTCCAGGACTTCAGCAGCGCAGGCCCCACGACCTGGGGCGGCTGCCACGAGGTGGGATTTTCGACCGGCGTGAACTATAAGTTCTGATCGGCTACGCCTTGCAGGCGGCTCCCGGCGGCAACGCCGGCAGCCGCCTGCGGTTTTCGGACCGGTCTGAAACTTGTATGCTCGAACACTGTCGAATGGCTAGAATGGATGGCGGGTCGCAGCCGTGCGACCCGGAGGTGGGCCCATGGTTCAATCCACGCAACGTCTACTGACTACCGCACTGGCCGTGGCCGTTATTTGCAGCGCGCTCGGCTGTGCAAGCACACCGCGCAAGACTTCGGAACAGCAGCTGGCGGACCGGGAAACGGTCACGCGCGTGCAGAGCGCGCTCAATGCCGACTCGACCATCTACGCCCGGCACATCTCGGTGCAGGCCGACAACGGGGTGGTGCATCTCGGCGGCTACGTCTGGAACAACGATGATCTGTACGTAGCGCAGCGCATCGCCGAGACTGTCCCGGGTGTCACTCAAGTCGTCGACGAGATGGAACTCGAGCGCGGCGGCATCGATAACTCGGCAGTGAGCCGGTAACGCCCCACGGCGGCGCCCGCGTCCGACCAGCGCCACGATTCCGGCGGCCCATGCACCTGAATCTGGCGCGGTGATTGCTTTGAGCGCACGATGAAGATATGCGTGTTCGGCGCCGGAGCCATTGGCGGCTATCTCGCCGTCGAACTGGCACTGGCGGGCAACGAAGTGTGCGTGATCGCCCGCGGGCGTCATCTGGATGCGATCCGCCAGGACGGATTGCGGCTGCGGATCGGTGGCCAGGAGAGGATTGCCCGAGTGCCGGCGAGCGATGAGCCCGCCGACTTTGGCCCGCAGGAAGTCGTCGTATGCAGCCTGAAGGCGCATCAGGCCTGGCAATGGTGGTACTTTTATGGGAGCGGGGGCGCTCTCGAAGGCTACCATCTGGAGTCGGTGGATCCCGGCGCGCGCCATCGGCTGCGTGGTAGATCCGGCTTGCGAGGTGGTTGCCCCTGGGGTCATCGAGCATCATGCGTTCACGCGCTTCACTCTCGGTGAACCTGACGGCAGCCTGTCCCCGCGTGTCCAGGCGCTCTCGAATCAGTTGATGCACGCAGGTTTCGATGCTCCGATTCGTGACAACATTCGCTGGAACATCTGGCTCAAGCTGTGGGGTAACGCCTGCTTCAATCCGATCAGCTTGCTCACCGGGGCGACTTTGGATCGTATCACCGGTGAGCCCGGATTAAGGAACATCTGCACCGCGGTGATGCAGGAGTGCAGGCTGGTCGCCACTGTCCTGCGCATCGAGATTCCCGAGGCCATGATCCAGCGCCGCCTGGACGTCGCCGGGTCGGCGGTCGGGCACAAGATGTCCATGCTGCAGGACCTGGAGAGCGGACGCTCCATTGAGCTCGACGCGTTGGTGACTGCAGTGCACGAACTTGGCGCCCTGACCCACGTGGCGACACCCGCCGTCGATATGCTGCTCTCCCCTGGCGCGCGAGCGCGGCCGGCGGGCTGGGGTCTACGGCTGAGCCGATCAACCGTCGTCGCTGTCTTCGCGCACGACCTCCAGTTCGTTGACGCCACGCTTGACGTGCGGAAACTTCCTTATGATGAGGCGCAGCACGTCTTTGACGTCACCGTAGTCGAGGACAAACCCCTCCAGGTGCACGATGCCATTGGTTACCGTAATGGTGACGTGTTCGCCGTAGAAAAACGGGTCATCGTGCACGGCCGTCCGCACCTCTCTGCTGAGCTCTTTGTCCGGCACCGAGTCCGGATATCGCTTGCCGTGCACCACGATGGTCTGGAGAGGGTCCACCGCCGGTGTGGGTTCATCGTGCGCCGACACCGGAGCTGCGGAACAGCTCAGCACCGCGAGCACCAACGCAGCAAACACTCCTGCGTACCCAGCGCGATTGATGAATCGAGGCATCATCTACCGACTCAGCTAGGCTGAGACTGAGGCTGAGCGTCCACCGGAGATAAACCCTATCAGATCACGGGCCGCCGAGCATGCAACGCCAGCGGATCACTTCAACGTTCGCATCGACGGACGGTGGGAGATCGGGGTCCGTTCAGGATTCGGACATTACGTACAGGAGCCGCAATTCCCGCGTTATAGACTTGGATCTCGTCCGTCTGTGCATGCGATCGGGGTGCCTGTCCGATTCCCCCCACGATAATCACGATGCGACTGAAGCGCAGAAGCGTTCTCATTAATGTCTCTCGAAATCCCCTCGCGTAAGGCTTCCCCGTTTGGTGAGCCTGCAATGATCCGAGCGCTGGTCAACTTGAGTGGCGGGCTCACGGGCCAGGTGACCGCCTTGTTGGGGCGGCCCGCTGAGTGGGGACTGCTCACGGAAGGGACCCAGTAGGACATCCCTTACTCGCCGACGCGTCGTCAGGAGAGTGACGGCGGTGGACACTTGGTCGTACTCTAATTGTTGGCTTATTCGCGCAACGTAAGCTCGTTTAATGTACCGAAATCCAGTTCCTTCAAAGGAAAGCCTTCCTAAGGAGAATACGCGTGGGAACTCAATCACCAGGAAATCAGAATCGGCCGGACCAGCCGCGCACACCCGGCGGCGATCCGAACCAGGGGCCGAGCGATCTTCCCACTCCGCGTCCGGGACAAGATAAAGGCAAGAACGAGAATAAGGATAAAGAGGGTTTTGGACACATCGGCAATAAGGATGTGCCTTCCTCGGAGGGAACGCCGGAGCCGCACGAAATTTTCTAGAGCAACGTTGGGACACGGCCATCTTGGCCGAATGGTGGATCATCGCGGTTGGCTGTCGTTGCGTGTGTGGATAGCATTAGCTAATGCCCTAAATGTCATCGACTGATGTCATCAGGCCATATCGTAAAAACGCTAGGAATAAAGGCGTTCTGGAGTGGTTGACGCGCGTGCTTATTTAAGCTTGACCATGTCCTAAAAACGTCTGTCGTTTTGCTTTCGGAACCGTTAAGAATGGTGGGGTCAGCACCGATTTCGGGGTAGTTTACGTCTCCCGGGACAACGCAGGGAGAGGCGCATGCGAATGCTAGTCACGCTCGAGTTTGCGGACGCTGGAAGCAAGTCCGGCACGCATCGTGTTCTTATGATGGGCCGGGGTACGGACAATCTACAGGCGGGTGATGTCGGTCTGAGCCTGGACGAAGCCAAGATGCTCATGAGCGCCATTCAGGACGAATTTGTCTCGGCGCAAGCGTAACCGGTAACTCCGCGACGTACTTTCAGAACCCCACGCGCCCCGGATAATCGCGCCCTGTGATAACAGAGGAGACAGGCGCGATGAAGAAGACGAGGGCCAAGACGCCGCTGACCGAGGCGCTGGCCTACGCGCACAAGCGCCGCGCACAGCTCGAGTTGTTCCTCAACGATCCGGACCTACCGCTGGATACCAATCATCTGAAGCGCAGTCTGCGTGTTATCCCCATGGGGCGCAAGAATTGGAACTTCTGCTGGACCGAGCTCGGCGCCGAGCACGTTGGCATCATGCAAAGTCTGATCGTCACGTGCCGCCTGCATGGTGTCGCCCCCTATACGTACCTGGTCGAAGTGCTGCAGCGGCTCGGCGTTCATCCGGCGAGCAAAGTTGCTGAGCTGACGCCGCGTCTGTGGAAGCAGCACTTCGCCGCCAATCCGCTGCAATCAGCCTTGCACACCGCGCCATCAACGTAAACTACGTCGCGTACGCACCGCTTACGAATGAACGTGCCAAACCTGGGGAGCGCAGTTAACCCCAGAAAACGGGTAGCTCCATCAGATAAAAGGCAATCATTTTAGCCTTGTCGGGATGGCCTCAAGATTCGGATCATCACGTACGCCTAGGACCGACAAGCAATTGATTTATCTACTATCATAGGCAATAGAATTGGATATTATCCAGACTATATGGCGTAAAGTACGCGCGTGGACGTCGCCGAAACCCCGGAAAAGTCACTCGCGCCGTGGATCTCGGCGCCGGGCATCGCGGAAGCGGCTTTCGAGCGCGTCAAAGCTTGGTGGGAGCGCGCCCAGCGTGTCTATCCGCCCAACACTCGGCGGGCCTGGGCCTTCGACTGGACAGCGTTTCTGGCGTTCTGCGAGCCAGGGAACACGTGCCCGCTGCCGGCGACGCCGGAGACCGTCGCCACCTTCGTCGCGCAGTCTCGGATCGACGGCAAGAAGCCGGCGACCGTCCGGCGCTATCTGTCGACCATCGCGCTCGCCCATCGGGTCGCGAAGCTAGTGAATCCCTGCGCCGATGAGTCGGTCCAGCTCGAGATCAAGGGGCTCTACAACGCGCAGTCGACGCGCCAGCGCCAGGCCAAGGGGCTCGGTTGGGGGGAGATCAAACGCTTTCTCGAGACGGCCGGCGACGGCCTGCCGGCGACGCGGGAGCGGGCGCTGCTGTGTGTCGCCTACGACACGATGGCGCGACGCAGCGAGCTCGTGGCGCTGAACCGGGAGGACTTTGATTTCCTGCCGGACGGCACCGGGCGAGCGCTGATTCGGCGCTCAAAGACCGACCAGGCGGGGGAGGGGAATCTGGCCTACCTCTCGCGCACCACCGTCCGGTACCTCAAACTCTGGCTCGACGCATCCGGTATTAAAGAAGGTGCCGTGTTCAGGCGGGTGATTGGGCGGGGGACAGCGGAGGATAATCCCGATGGGCGTGGCCGGATTGGTGGAAGGCTCTGCGTCGACGCGGTCGCCCAGGCGTTTAAACGCGTAGCGAAGTGGATCAACATGCCGGCGGACGAGGTGGCGCAGGTGAGTGGGCACTCGATCCGCGTGGGGGCGACGCAGGATCTGTTGGCGCTCAATATTGACTTGGCCTCAGTGATGCAGGCGGGACGGTGGAAGTCGCACCGGATGCCAATGAGATACGGGGAACATGTGCTCGCGGGGCAGGGCGGGATGGCGCGGGCCGCGCAAGCGCAAGGGAGAGACCAGCAATGAGCGCAACCGCAATCCGGCCGTCATAGACGAACGTCTATGCACTTTCTTACCGATGGACTTTGGCGGTCAATCAAACACACGATCCGACCATCACTCGACCGAATCCGCCGTCCTGGCCTCCGAGATCGAGCAGCTCCCCGATCGGGCGGCGTTTCTGAAGATTGCCTCGCAGCCGGCGTGGTGGCGAGTTTCGTTCCCGGTGTATGACATTCCGAAGGTGGCCGAGCCGTTCCGGCCGATTCAATGAACGGGCCGTTCACAGCCCACCGCCCTCCTGGTGACCGAGTACGTGCCCACGCGCGAGAAGGTCAACGCCAAGTATCCGCTGATCCTGACCACCGGGCGCATCTTGTCGCAGTACAACGTCGGCGCGCAGACGCGGCGCACCGAGAATACGACCTGGCATGACGAGGATCGCGTCGAGATCCATCCGCACGATGCAGAGGAGCGCGGCATCAAAGCCGACGACTGGGTCGGCATCAAGAGCCGGGCCGGTGAGACGGTGCTGCGCGCGCGCATCACGCCGCGGGTGCAGCCGGGCGTAATTTACACCACATTCCATTTCCCGGAATCCGGCGCCAACGTGATCACCACCGACAATTCGGACTGGGCGACTAACTGTCCGGAATACAAAGTCACCGCGGTACAGGTGGTGCGCGTCACGCAGCCTTCCGCGTGGCAGCGCCGCTACCAGGAGTTCGACCGCCAGCAGCAATCGCTGCTCGATGCGGCCGTGCACCCGAAGCAGCCGGCCAAGGCGGATTTACCCACCGGATGAGCATCGAACACCTAGTGCAGATGGCCAACGATATCGGCAATTTTTTTTCCTCAGAGCCAAAGCGCGCCGAGGCCGTCGCCGGCATCGCGAATCACATGCGCAGCGCCTGGGATCCGCGCATGCTGCGTCAAATCGTGGCGCACCTGGATAATGGCGGCGAGGGCCTGGACGAACTGCCGCGCGAGGCAGTCGCGCGGTTGAAAAAGCAGTCGACCGAGTCGGCAGCCGAGATTTAACCCGCCGCTGCTCGCACCAGCGCATAGCCGGTGCACAACAGCAGTACGCTCCAGCTCGGCAGCCGCCCCAGCAGCAGTAGCAGAAAGCCAGCCAGCGCGACTGCAAAGTCAGCCGAGGTGTGGATCGCGCTGACAAACACCGGCTGATACAGCGCGCTCAGCAGCACACCGACCACGGCGGCGTTGACACCGCGCAGTGCCGAGCGCACACCCGCCCCTTGACGCAGCGTCGACCAGAACGGCATGACCCCGAACACCAGCAGGAACGACGGCAGGAAGATGGCGAGCAGGCACAGCGCCGCGCCGGGCCAACCGTTCGGCGCCGGTCCCATCGCGGCGCCAAGATATCCGGCAAACGTGAACAGCGGGCCCGGCACGGCCTGCGCGGCTGCGTAACCGGCGAGGAAGGATTGGTTCGAGATCCAGCCGGGCGGTACCACCTGCGCCTGCAGCAGCGGCAGCACCACATGCCCGCCGCCGAATACCAGCGAACCGGTGCGAAAGAATCGGTCCGCCAGTGCCAGCGCGTGATTGGCCGTCATCGAGGCGGCAATCGGCAGTCCGATCAGCAGCCCTGCAAATACCAGCAGCGCCGCGATGGCGCCGCGACGTGAGGCAGCGGCAGCGGCGGGCGCATCGGCGGCCGCCTCGGTGGCCTCGCCAGGCAATCGCGGCCGTAAGTCGTCGGTGATCGGCAACAGCAGCCAGCCCGCAGCGGCGGCAGCGGCCAGCACCAGCAATTGCGTCAGCCCGTTGCCTGCGAGCGTGCAGGTGAACGCCGCGATCAGAGCGATCGCCAACGGCATGCGGCCGGCACAGAATTGACGGCCCATGCTCCATACCGCCTGCGCCACCACCGCGACCGCGGCGATCAGCAGGCCATGCACCCATGGCGCATGCAGCAGTTCATCGGCTCCGGCGAAATGCTGTGCAAAGCCGGCCATCAGCAGTGCTGAGGGCAACGTGAATCCAAGCCACGCGGCCAGCGCTCCGAGCGGACCGGCACGTTTCAGGCCGATCGCAATGCCGACCTGGCTGCTGGCCGGGCCCGGCAGGAACTGGCACAACGCGACCAGCTCGGCGAATTCGGCATCGTCGAGCCAGCGGCGCCGCTCGACGAACTGGTGGCGAAAATATCCCAGATGCGCAATCGGTCCACCGAACGAGGTCAGGCCCAGCTTGAGAAAAGCGAACAGAACCTGCAGGGCCGAGCTGGTGTCAGCTGCGCGCAGCGATTTCATCGATGTGGTCGAGCAGGTCGGCGGGATCCTCATAGACGCGAAGCGCGCCGGCCCGCGACAGTTCGTCCTCGCCGTAGCCGCCCGATAGCAGGCCCACGCCGAGCGCGCGCGCCCGCTGGGCGGCGATCATGTCCCAGACGCTGTCACCGAGCACCAGCGACTCGCGGATGTCGACGCCGAGGCGCTGCGCTGCTGTGAGGAATAAATCGGGATCGGGTTTGGCGTACTTGACCTGGTCGCGGGTGACCACCGGGACTTTGGCCGGATCCACCCCGAGTGCGGCCAGGTGCTGTCCGGCGGTTTCCATCCGGCCGCTGGTCGCAATGGCCCAGGGCATGCCCTGCGCGGTCAGGTACTCCAGTAGCTGGCGCGCACCCGGCAGCGGCTGGACACTGGCGGATAAGGCTTTGTAGGCCTCGGCGTGGCGCACTCGCAGCCGCTGCAGACGCTCGGGCGTGTTATCGAAACCGGTCTCGCGCAGCAGTATGTTGGCGAATAATCCGCCGCTCATGCCGATCTTGCGGTGGATGCGCCACACCGAGAGCGGAATGCGCTCGGCGTCGAGCGCTGATTTCCACGCCAGCACGTGCTGGTAGACGCTATCGAGCAGCGTGCCATCGAGATCGAACAGAAACGGCGTCTTATGGCGTTCCATGGATCGCTACCCGGGCGGCAACTTCAGCCCCTGATCAACCGGCTAACCGATCCGATCAGGTCGATCGCTAACAGCGCAAGGATAGGCAATGCGGAGACGCCAAAACCGATGCTGCGCTTGGACGGCTCGGCGACGTAGGCGCGCAGGTAGATGAAGCGCCCGATCAGGTACACCGCGCCAAGCAGCGCGAGCCAGTAGGCGGCCAGGTAGGCGGTCGCGATCCACAGTGCCGGCAGGAACAGGATCAGCAGTTCCAGCGTATTCATCTGCACCCGCACGTAACGCTCGAACACCTCGTTGCCGGTGGTTGCCGGCGCCTTGACGCCAAAACGCTCGCGCGCGTTGCCGACCAGGGTGCCAAAGTACAGAAATTGCAGCAGGGCAAGTACGGTGATGAGTTCGATCAACGCCATGGTCCACCTGTCGAGCGCGCCGGGCGGATTGCCCGCCGCTATGGTGAGCCAGTGGGCGCCATGGCGCCAGCGCGGCGCCATCATTGCCGCGCACGATGGTCTGGGCAACAATGGCTCGTTGACATTACCGCGATTTACCGGACTGCTCACAAATCAAGTTTTGCGGTCCACTGGGGTCCTATAGATGCAGCCGGAAGAGGTGCGCACCGCCGCTCAGGCGCGTGCAATAGTCGAGGAACGTGGGTTGCTGCACGTCAAGGTCGGCGTGTTCGACAACGATGGGGTTCTGCGCGGCAAATATATCGATCGCGACAAGTTCTTTGCAGCGCTCGACAAAGGACTGGGCTTCTGCGATGTCGTGCTCGGCTGGGACTCGAATGATCAGCAGTACGACAACGTCAGCTTCACCGGCTGGCATACCGCCTTTCCGGATGCCCAGGTGCGCCTGCTGCCGCAGTCCTGCCGCGCGCTGCCCCTCGAAGGCGACATGCTGCTGTTTCTGGGTGAATTTTCCGGAACCGCCGAAGAGGTGTGCCCGCGCGCGGTACTGCGTCGCGTGCTGCAGCGGGCGGCTGGCATGGGCTACGGCGCGCTGGCCGCCGCGGAATTCGAGTTCTTCCTTTTCGATGAGACGCCCGACAGCGTGCGCGACAAGGGCTATCGCGGCCTGAAGAATCTGACGCCGGGATACTTCGGTTACTCGATCCTGCGCACTGGCGTGCACGTGGAGCTGTATCAGGCGCTGCTGCAGCTCGGCGCCGATATGCGCATGCCGATCGAAGGACTGCACACCGAGACCGGGCCGGGGGTCATCGAAGCCGCGCTGCATTACACCGAGGCGCTGGAGGCAGCGGACCGCGCCGCACTGTTCAAGACCTTCGTGAAGGTGCTGGCGCAGCGGCGCGGCCTGATGGCCACCTTCATGGCCAAGTGGTCGCAGAAGCTGCCGGGCCAGAGCGGGCATCTGCACCTGTCGCTGGTGCGCGGCGACGGCGCGCCGGTGTTTTTCGATGACAGCAGGCCGCAGACGATCTCGGACGAGCTGCGCTGGTTCGTGGGCGGACAGCAGGCGCTGATGCCGGAATTGCTGGCGATGGTCGCCTCCACCGTGAACAGCTATTCGCGCCTGGTGCCGGGTTACTGGGCGCCCACGGCAGCGACCTGGGGCATCGAAAATCGCACCTGCGCGCTGCGGGTAATTCAGGGTGGCCCGAAAAGTCAGCGCGTGGAATATCGCATCGCCGCCGCCGACATCAACCCGTACCTGGCGATTGCCGCCGCGATCGGTTCGGGATTGTGGGGCATCGAGCACCGGATCGAGCCGGACGAGCCGCTCACCGGTAATGCCTATGAGCAATCACTGCCCGCCAAACGCCAGCTGCCGCGCACCCTCGGCGAGGCGGCCCATCGGCTGGCGCGCTCGCGGGCCGCGCAGCAGCTGTTCGGCGCACCTTTTGTGGCCCATTTTGCCGCCAGCCGCGAATGGGAGGAACGCGAGTTCCGGCGCGCGGTCACAGACTGGGAGCTGGCCAGATACTTCGAGATTATCTAATGCAGACCATTAGCCCGGTCGACGGCCGCGTGTACCTGGAGCGCGCACCCGCCTCGGCCACCGAGATCGATGCCACTCTGCAGCGCGCACGCAGCGCGCAGCGGCACTGGCGCCAGGTACCGATCGCCGAGCGTGCCGCGCTGATGGAGCGTTTCTGTGCCGCGTTTG
>Ga0182024_10020920_pt1 | contig 11919 bp, 13 predicted proteins | sample P32metaG_FD_120480 | JGI IMG/M metagenome (GOLD analysis project Ga0182024, IMG submission 120480) | Permafrost microbial communities from Stordalen Mire, Sweden - P3-2 metaG (Illumina Assembly) | ecosystem: Environmental > Terrestrial > Soil > Wetlands > Permafrost | place: Sweden: Stordalen... | reverse complement strand
CCCAGGGCGGCATCGCCGCGGTGCTTCAGCCGGCCGACAGCTATCAATCGCACGTCGATGACACCGAGAAGGGCGGCGCGGGGCTGTGCGATCATCAAGCGGTTGATGTGGTGATCAAAGAGGGGCCGCAGCGGGTGTTGGAACTGCTGGAGTGGGGCGCGAATTTCGATAAGCAGACGGGGAACCCGCACGGCCTGGCCTTCACGCGCGAGGGCGGACACTCGTTCGCCCGCATCCTTCACGCATACGGCGACGCGACCGGGAAGGAACTGGCCGAAACCCTGATTCGCACCGTTCGCAGCCGAGAATCGATCCGCGTTTCCGAGAACACGTTCGTAATCGATCTCGTGACCGATGACGGGCGCTGCCTGGGCGTCCTCGCGCTGATTGATGGGCAAGTGAACTTGATCTGGGCCAGCCGGACGATCCTTGCCAGCGGCGGGGCGGGGCAATTGTATCGCGAATCGACCAATCCCAAGATCGCCACCGCCGACGGACACGCGATGGCGTATCGCGCCGGCGCGACGTTGCAGGACATGGAGATGGTGCAGTTCCATCCCACGACCCTCTATGTCGCGGGATCCAGCCGCGCGCTGATCACCGAGGCCGTTCGCGGCGAGGGCGCTTATCTGGTCGATCGCAACGGGCACCGTTTCATGCCCGATTATCATGAGATGGCCGAGCTGGCGCCGCGGGACGTGGTGAGCCGGGCCATCATCGAGCAGATCCGCAAGACGCACTTCACTCACGTCTTCCTGGACGTGCGGCATCTTCCCGGCAAGGAGTTCCGCGAGCGATTCCCGCAACTGGCCAAGCTCACCGATGAATTCGAGATCGACGTCACCAAGGACCTGATCCCCGTTCATCCCGCCGCCCACTACATGATCGGCGGGGTCGACGCGGACCTCATGGGCCGCAGCAGCCTGAAAGGCTTGTACGCCGTCGGTGAAGCCGGATGCTCGGGCCTTCACGGCGCCAATCGCCTTGGCAGCAATTCGCTCCTTGAGGGATTGGCATTCGGCGCGCGCGCCGGCACCGACGCGGCACGGGATGCCAAGGGTGAGAACATTCAGTTTCCCAAATCGCTGGAGTATCGGCTCCCAGAATCCACCAAGACCGAGTTGGATTTGACGGACGTGAAGAGCAGCCTGCGAAGCGTCATGTGGCGGAACGTCGGCGTCGAACGCAACGGCGAACGCCTCCAGGAAACGCGCGAAATCATCGCGTTCTGGAGCCGCTATGTGATGGACAAGATCTTCGACCCGCGCACGCTCGGCTCGGCCGGCGCGACCGCGGGCTGGGAATTGCAGAACATGCTGACGGTCTGCTCGTTGATCGCGTCCGCGGCCTACATCCGCACCGAATCGCGCGGCGCACACTATCGCGTCGATCACCCCGCCCGCGACGACGCCCATTGGCGGCTACACCTTCTCTGGCGAAGGCCCATGGAAACGCCCATCCCCGAACCGATTGAATAACCGCCGGCTCGCGTACAATCCTTACGCGGTGAAAGGAGCATGCACATGGTCGCTGCTGTTGAGTTGCCTGACGAGCAAGGTTTCCTTCTCACGGATGTGAGTTGGGACTTCTACGAGCGATTGTTGCAAGAGGTGGGAAACCGGCACATCTTCGTCACATACAACCGTGGGAGCCTGGAGATCATGTCGCCGTCATGGAAACACGAGAACGAGGCGGATCTGCTTGGATTGTTTGTCCGGTTGCTTGCCATGGAACTCGACATCCCAATCAAGGGCGGCGGTTCAACCACGTTTCGTCTTCGGCGGGTCGAAGCGGGACTGGAACCCGACCGATGTTTCTACATCCAGCATTGGGCATCGGTGAAGCGGAAGCGCGTGATCGACTTGAGCATCGATCCTCCGCCGGATCTTGCGATCGAAGTGGAAGTCAGCCGAAGACTCGCCGACCGGATCGAGGTCTATCGGAGGTTGGGGGTGCCTGAACTCTGGTGTTACGGCGGCAAGCGATTGCGTATTCTGCTACTGCAAGGCGATCAATACATTGAATCCGAACGCAGCGCGGCGTTTCCGAAGCTGCTCGCCAAGGACATGCATACGTTGTTGGAAAAGAGCTTGGATATCAGCGAGTCGCAGTGGGGACGATTCATCCAAGAGTGGGTGCGATCGGAGTATTGCCGATGACCGTCGCACCCAGTGAGCCGCAGGAACAGGGCGTTCTTCTGGAATATATGAGTTGGGATTTCTACGAGCGCCTTCTGGAGGAACTTGCAGACCAGAAAATCTTTGTCACTTATGACCAGGGGAGGCTCGAGATCATGTCGCCTTCGTGGAAGCATGAGCGATACGCTGGCCGTGTCGCGATGGTGGTGCGAATCGTCGCGATGGAGCTCAAAATCAGATTTGTGAGCGGCGGTTCGACGACTTTCAGATTGAAAAGCGCCGAGGCGGGCTTGGAGCCGGACAACTGCTTCTACATCCAAAGCGTGGATGCGATCGTTGGAAACGATGAGATCGACTTAAGCGTTGATCCGCCGCCGGATCTTGCAATCGAAATCGAAATGAGTCGTCGGCTGGCGGCCCGGATTGAAGTTTATCGAAGGCTCGGTATTCCGGAGCTTTGGCTGGAAGATGGCCGGAGCTTAAGAATCCTTCGGTTGGTCAATGGCCAGTATCGCCCGTCCGCGACCAGTGCCGCGCTACCGATGCTCCTGCCCGAACAGGTTCATTCACTCGTGCTCCTGAGCGAAACCACGGACGAGGGAAGCTGGATTCTCGCGGTGCAGGACTGGGTGAGGAAAAACTTGCTGTCCGCCTGATGCGGTCTACTTCTTCTTCCCACCCAGCAATCCCTGCAGCGTATCGACGGCTTGCGTTTTCACGTCGTTCGGTTGCGTCGTCGGGCTCCCGCCGCCGAGAAGGGATTGCACGGCTTTGTTCGGATCCTTGGCCAGCGCCTGCGGATCGGAGACGAGCTTGGAGAGAGACTGACCGACCTCGCCGGGGATTGCGTTCGCGACGCGTTTCTGCGCCTCGGAGCCGAGCTTGGTCATCGCCGCGCCGACGTTGGCCGAGAGGATCGTCTTGAACTCGGCGGTCAGCGCCGATGAATTGCTCGCGCTGGCGGCCATCGCGGTGATGATCTGGGCGACCACGTCCTTCACCGCCGCCCCGTTGCTCGCGCCGTCGCCGGTCCCGATATTCTTAAGTTCGATCGTCGGCAGGGTGACCGGAATGTCGGTCGCGCCCAGGCCTTTGACCACCACTTGCGGATTACTCAGCGTTAAGTCGTCGATGATCAGCTTCAGTGGCTGGGAATTCGACGGGGCCGCATCCGATTTGGGCATGTCGTCCATCGCCTGCTTGAAATTGAATTGCCCGTTCTTCTGCTCGATGATCAGTTTCGGATTGGCGATCGTGATCGCGTTGACATGCACCGGATCACTGCGAAGCTGCCCATAGCTGACGGCCAGATCCGTGCTCCCGACGTCGAGCATCTGCGGGGCGGAATACCCCTTGGGCGAGGCGATCTGCAGGTTGCTCAGGTTCAGCTTCCCGCCAAAGAGCGAAAGGTTTGCACTGCCGAGCGTCGTGCTCAGGTTCAGCGAGCTGCTCGCCTGGCTTTGGACGGTGTTCTTGATAATGCGATCCAGGCTGAAGTAGATGATCACGCCCGCCAGAATGACCAACAGGATCACCGCAAGGACGATGCGACGGATGAGTTTCATCTGAACTCCTCGTTGAGACTGCCAGAAAGTTATCAGACTTCGGCCGGGATTAGTGATGCAATTATAGCGGCTAAGTTTGCCCCCTGTGCAAGGACGGGGTAAATAGCATGAGCCGCACAATGGGGTCGCGGCCAAAAATCATCGCGGAGACATAATGCTTCTGACCAAACACGAGGGCGTGAAATTCCAGAACCAGACCGTCTACATCAGCGGTCAGGCCTTCGTGAATTGCACGTTTACCGACTGCACGCTGGTGCTGCGTGAAACGATTTACTATCTGAAGGATTGCACCTTCGACCGCTGCAACTGGCACGTGGACTGGGTGCTGATGTGGGGCGCTCCCGAGTCGATCGTGCAGCTCAAGGCGCTGTGCGACCGGATCGAACAGGCGCAGCAGCAGTTGCAGAGCCAGATCGACAAGGGCCAGGTCGCCCAGCCGCCGGAGGTCGGCCAGCCAGCGCAGACGGCGACGACCAGCACGCCTTTTGCCGAATAGTTTTAACGCCGGGTCGCTTGACCCGGAGGCGTTTGATCCCATGCGGCACGCCCCGCGGCTCGGCAGCGGGCCGGTATTCCTCCTCCTATTGATTCTCATCACCGCCGCGCCGGCGTGGGCGCTCTCGGCGGATGAGATCGCGCTGGTTGTAAACTCCCGGGCTCCAGACGGCCGGGCGCTGGCCGAGCTTTATGCGCGCCAGCGCCACATTCCCGACGGCCGGATCATCGAAGTCGATCTCGATCCCGACAGCGCCATTAGTCCCGCCGAGGAAATGCCCTTCGCCGATTACGAGCCGAAGGTCGCCGCCCCGATCCGCGCCTTCCTTCAGCGCAACAACCTGAGGGGTCGCGTCAAGTGCCTGGTGACATTCTGGGGTGTGCCGTTGCGAATTGCCCGCCGGCACCTGACGCCCCCGGAGGAGGACGAAGCCGCCAAAATCGACAAGGAAGCCGCCGATGCGCGGGCGGCCATTACGCAAGATGTCGCCACCCTCGAACAATCGGCGATGCAACTCGATCCGTCGTTTACTCCCAAGCAGGGAGACGACGTTCAGCACCTTGCCAGGCGGCTGGACGCAGTGCTGCCGGCAATCGTCAAGGCGCTGCCGGGAGTGAAAGACCCGGCTCAGCGCACGGCGCGATATGCCCAAATGCTTTCGGCGGTCGAGCGCTTGCTCGGGGGCGATCGCACCACCGAATTGATGTCGCAGCCGTCGGTGGCGCTCTTCTCGCCGCACCCCCCGGCCAGCCAGGACGTGGCGGCGGCGCAGGCGCGGCTGGCCGACGTCGAGCGCCAGATCGCCTTGCTCCAGTCCGATGCCGCAACCGCGGACGAGCGCGAGAAGGCCAGGACGCTGGCGCGCGACAATCTCGGGCTTTTCGGCTACGCCTTCCTGCTTTCCGCCCGGCACGAGTCGCTCGATGCCGACCAAAGCGAATCCGCCCTTGACAGCGAGCTAAGCCTGCTGTGGTGGACTGGATACCCGAGGGCACGCTGGGTGCTCAACCCGCTGGAGTGGAAAACGCGGCAGGGCTGGCGCCAGCGCCATATGACGCCGCCGCCCACGCTCATGGTCACCCGCCTCGACGGGCCGGCCGAGCCGATCGTGCGGAATATCATCCTGACTTCGATCAAGGTCGAATCCGAGGGATTGCACGGACAGGTTGCCATCGATGCGCGGGGGAGAACCGGAAGCGATCCCTACGCCGACTACGATCAGCGATTGCGCCACCTGGCCGACTTGCTCAAGGAAAAGACGAAATTGCAGATCACGCTCGACAATAAAGAATCGCTGATCCCCGCCCACTCGCTGCACGACATCGCGATCTACTGCGGCTGGTACAGCCTGCGGAACTTCTCCTCGCCCGGCTCGTTCAGCCCCGGCGCGGTCGGCTATCACGTTGCCAGTTTTGAATTGGTCAGTCTTCGACTACCCAGGGAACACGGCTGGGTTCGCGGGCTGCTGAGCGAAGGGGTGGTTGGCACGCTCGGTCCCGTGGCCGAACCGTATCTGCAATCGTTTCCCCCGGCCGATGAGTTCATTCCGCTGCTGATGACCGGCCGGTTTACGGCTGCGGAGGTCTACTGGCGAACGGTCCCGTGGACGAGCTGGATGCAGACCTATATCGGCGACCCGCTCTACAACCCCTACAAGACCGATCCGCCGCTGGCGGTCGGCGATCTTCCCGATGAGTTGCGGGCGGCATTTTTTTCGCCGGAAACGCACCCGGCTTCGACCCAGCCCTCGACCCAGCCGAATTAACGCGGAAAATGCAGGGCTCAAGCAATGTTCTCCCAAGGCCGATAAGAGTGGGGGAGATCCTCCGCATGGCCGTGCAATTGATTTGCCCCAGCCTCAAGTGCCGCAAGTTCCTTTCGGTCCCGGACACCGTGCGCGGCAAATTGGTTCGGTGCCAGCATTGTCAGACGATGTTTCGCGTCCCCGAGCTCAAGCGTCCCGAAGCCGCGCCGGCCGGCGCGGGAAAACCGTCGAAATAATCGGAAACGATTCTTGCCCGCTCTTGCGGATTACGTCTCCAACCAAGCAGCGAGCAGGTCGATTGCGCTTTGCAGGTCGCGCTTGTGGATGCATTCGGTGACGGTGTGGATGTAGCGCGTTGGGACGGAAAACGTCATGGTTCGCAGCCCGCCGCGCGATCGCTGCATGGGGCCGGCGTCGGTGCCGCCGCGGGGGAGGATGCTGAGTTGGAAGGGGATTTCGCGTTTCCTGGCCACCGCCTCGAAGTCGTCGATCAGGCCACGATCACTGATCGTGAGCGAGTCGAGAATGGTGAGGGCGACGCCGTCGCCTTGCTTGGTGACGCGCTCGTCCTCCGGCACGCCCGGCGTATCCACACAGAGGGTGGTGTCGATGGCGATCGCAATGTCCGGCTGCGACGTATATGCCGCCGGCCCGGCGCCGCGGCAGCCGACTTCCTCCTGAACGGTGGCGGCGAGGATCACTTCGTATTTCAAGTTGGCCGCCTTGCGCACCGCCTCAATCGCGACGAACGCCGCCACGCGGTTGTCCAGGCACTTGCCGCTGACGCAATCGCCGATCTCATCGAAGCTCTGGACGAGCGAGACCGGGTCGCCGATGCGGACTTTCTTCTTCACCTGATCGGCCGGCAGGCACAAATCGACCATGAATTCCGTGATCTCGGGGATCTTTTTCTTGTCTTCTTCCTTTGCGATGTGAATCGGCCGGCCCGATGGGTTCATCAGCCCCGGCAGGTCCTCGCCGCTGCTGGCCTGGACTAGCACCCGGCGGGCGAGCAGGTTTCGCGTATCGAACCCGCCGGTGTTGTGAATCCGGACGAACCCTTTGTCGTCCACGTGCCGGACGTAGAAACCGATCTCGTCGATGTGGCAGGCGAACAGCACGCGCTTGGCTCCGGCCGCCTTCGACTTCTTTGTCGCGATGAGGTTGCCCATCGGGTCGGTCTTCACCTCATCGAACAGGCCAGTGCATTCGCGCTCGAGGATCTTGCGCACCCGCTCTTCGCGGCCGGGAACACCCGAGGTTTCGGACAGAACTTTGAGCAGGGGGAGATTCATGTCTGGTCTTCAGCGGTATGATTCTCGGCGGTGTGCGACAGCGGTCACGGTGACTTTGGGAGCCTTTCCATTTCACGCCGGAGATGCGGCGCAAATAGAAGCGTATAGCTCATTTCAGCCCCAGCTCTTTGCGAAGCTCTTCGTACGGACGCGCGCCGCCTTCAGCCATCCGGCGCCGATGCTCGGCCAGATCACCAATGTCCTGTTTGGTCATTTTGCGCACGCGGCCGTTCGACGTCCTGTCTGCCGTCGTCGCCTTCGGCTTGAGCTTCCGGTACTCCGATTCCGGCATGAGGACAAGTCGTTTCGCGGCAAGAGTTAAAGTTTGTACGGCCATATTCATCTCCTCGATCGATTTGCGGCGTCCCATTAACGATATGACTCGCGCCGGTGCGCAATGACTGTTACAAGTACTTGGCGCATCGCATCGTCTATTTCGTAAATAGCGCGCCAGTCTCCGACACGGAGCCGATACGCATTTTGGCCGGTGAGTTTGATGCTCCCATGAGGACGCGGTTGATCCACAAGAGCGGCCAATTTTCGCACAATGCGCTTCGAAACGTCCTTCGGTACATCTTCGATAGCCGCCGCGGCCGAGGGCTTAAAGGTCACGGTGTGCGGCATTTTTAGATCCCCAGGCGACGACGCACTTCGTCCAGCGACACGCCGCCGGGCTCGGCCAAACGCCGACGGTGTTCAGCCAGATCACCGAGATCCTGCTTGCTCATTCTCGGGGCACGGCCATTGGATGCTTTCCTTGTTTTGGCGGTCTTCGGGCTAAGCTTGTGATATTCCGACTCGGGTATGAGGACAAATCGTTTTCCGGCGACAGTTAAGGTTTGTATGGCCATTTTGATCTCCACCAAATAGTAGCAGCGGACTCGATCCATCATAGTACATCCGCCGCACGCGGATAGCTGCCCAGGACGGTCAGTTGCAGGCAATGCGCCCGCGATTGCTCGATGGCCTTCTTCATCGCCGGATCGTCCTGGTGGCCTTGGGCGTCGATGAAAAAGTAGTATTCCCAGTTCACCTTCTTGCTGGGGCGTTTCTCGATGTCGGTCAGGTTGATGCCGTTTTCCTTGAAGACATCAAGGACCTCGGCCAGCGCGCCCGGCTTGTGCGCCGTGGTGAACATGATGGCGGTTTTGTCGTCGCCGCTCCGGCGGGCGGGCTCGCGGCCGATCACGAAAAAGCGCGTCTCGTTGTCCGGGTCGTCTTCGATGTTTTCAAACAGAACGGGAAGCCCGTAAAGGCGGCCCGCCAGCCGCGTGCCGATCGCGGCCACGCCGGGTTGTTGCGAGGCCAGCTCGGCGGCCTTGCTGCTGCTGGCGGCGGGCTGCAGATCACGGTTCTTTGCCGTCGCTGCCAGCCAATTCCTGCACTGGCTGAAGATCTCCGGCTTGGAATAGATCGTCTTGACATCATCCCAAGCCCCTGCCGCCAGGAGGTAGTGATGCACCGTGATCTTCACTTCCGCGCAGATCTTGGCCGAGCTATGCAGAAAAGCGTCCAGCGTATCGACAATTCCTCCCCCGATGCTGTTTTCGACCGGCACCAATCCGTAATCGATGTGGTCTCGGACCACTTCGTCGAAGACCGATGGGATGTCGGCAAGGGGAACATGCGTCACGCTGCTGCCGAATTTCTGGACTGAAGCCTGGTGGGAGAACGTGCCGTTGGGCCCAAGGAACCCGATCCGCAGCGGCTTTTCGAGGGCGAACGAGCCACTCATCAACTCTCGATAAACCGCCTCAAGGCATCGGTCCGGCAGCGGGCCGTGGTTCAGCCCGCGCACCTTGTCGAGCACCATTTTCTCCCGCTCGGGGGCGTAGATCGGTGCGTTGCTCTGCTGCTTGAGACGGCCGATCTGCACGACGACGCGGGCGCGGGCGTTGAGCAGATCGACAATTCTCGTGTCGAACAGATCAATCTGCCGCCGCAGTGACTCCAGTGATTCTTCACCCGTGGGCTCGTCTGACATAGAAGTCGTTTTTGTAGCCGGGAGGAAATGGAGGGTCAAACGGGAAGGGGAAATGCAAAACGCAAAACAGGCAATGCAAAATGCAAAATGACCGGCGTCGCCCGCTCCCTCCATTTTGCATTTTGCATTGCTTGTTTTGCATTTTGCATTCGGTTTTTCCGTTTCTACTCGTCTTCCTTGACGTTCAGTGTGCCGATTGCGCCGCTTCCGGCGGTCGTTAAAGTTCCGCCCTCGATCGTGGCGGTCGCAGTGGAGACGATGGTCCTCGCTCCATTCTTGTCGCTGATCCACGTCACCTGCCGCCAGTTCCCGTCCGGGCGGAACGGCCAGATCCCCGCATACCGCTGGATTTGGCTCACCCGGCCGATAATTCTGAAAAGGCCCGCGCCCATGCTCCGCGAACTGTTGTCTCTTCTTCCCGACGCCATCGCCCGGTGCTCTCCGGTGGTGGCCGTCGCGTGCGCGGCGCTCGGCGTGGTGCTCTGGCTGTGCGGCGCGCGGTTCAGCCGGTCGAAGAACTAAAGGTGACGGAAGAACTTAGACAGGGCCGCGATGCGAAGATACAAGAGTTCCTGCAAGCCTATCACGCGATGGAGCTGCAGGCCCGGTAGGTCTCTGACGGATGACCTCGGCCATCAAAATTCGCTAGGCATCAAAGTCCTTTGTCGGCGCGTGATCGGGCGGGTACATCGCGTGGAACCATTCAGTGATGGCCTGCGAATTCAACGGCTTCGTATCAATCAGTTCCTTCAGCCTCAAGAAATCTTCTTGCCGCGGCCTGACTTGGAAGTATCGCTCCATGAATGCAAGGATCGCGGTCAACACCTTGGGATTACGTCGCCATGCGCCATCTTCATCGAAACCAAGGTACAAAAAGGCGTCTGCGGCAAGCTCGGTAGAAACCAGCGTCTTTATGTGGTCGTGGTCGCGGTATTGAAACCAGCCGAACTTCCTCATTTCCATCGGGCCAAACCGCTGCTGCGACAGGTCGATGCCGAGATTCTTGAGTAGCTTGTCGGTGGAGTGCTCATCCGGTAAAAATGGCATCGACGGCTTCCCCTATCTCACGGTGCCGCTGCTTCATCTCGTCGTATTCCGATTCAGTCAGGAGGTCAGCGTAGATGTTCATTTGCCTGCCGTTGTCGGTGTCATCCCATGTGTTGCTAAACTCGTGCGTCTCATCACTGACCGCAACCGCCGCCCTGTCGCCGATGTGAGCCACGGCCTGGCGAATGGAATCAAGTTCCTCAATGGTCAAACCGCCGATTTTTTGCCTGAGCGTAAACACTTCCTCGACGTAAGGGCCGACGGGCCTCTGCCCTAGTTGCAAGACACCTTGGTCCCGCAGCTCTCTCAACAGCAAGTCGCCCGCATCGACAGCCGGACCGCGCGGCAGGCGTACGATCGGATAATCCGATAGCACCCCGTCATGGACCTTGAAGTGCATGAGGTGGGCGAAATAGAACGCCTTGTAGAGTCGCGTCTTTCCGTTGAAGCTGCCGCCCGCGACCTCAATAATCGCGGCGAGAATTGCCTTCGCCTTCTCGCGTGGATTCATGGTGGATACTCCCTTAACGATAATCGGCCAAACCAGCGTAAGACCTCTGTATCATAGCGGTTTGGGTGCCGTTTGGATAGGACCGGACGGAAGAGTGGAGCAAAAACGAGCTCGGTAGTCGCGATGAATTGAATGGTCAGTTGAATTGGCAAGTCCTTGAAATCGAACGGGACGACCAATTGGCGGGTTTCGATCTGCCGCCACAGCGACTCAAGCGATTCTCCACCCTGTGGGCTCATCGGACAGGCAAGTCGTTTTTGTAGCCGGGAGGAAATGGAGGGTCAAACGGGAAGGGGAAATGCAAAACGCAAAACAGGCAATGCAAAATGCAAAATGTCGGACGGGGCGACGTCGCTCATTTTGCGTTTTGCATTGCCTGTTTTGCATTTTGCATTCGCATTTTGCGTTTCTGCTCGTCTTCCTGATGGGATTTGGCTCACCCGGCCGATGATTCTGAAAAGGCCCGCGCCCATGCTCCGCGAACTGATGTCTCTTCTTCCCGATGCCATCGCCCGGTGCTCTCCGGTGGTGGCAGTCGCGTGCGCGGCGATGGGAGTGGTTCTGTGGCTGTGCGGCGCGCGGTTCAGCCGGTCGATCCTTTCTCTGATCGCGGTTGCGGCAGGGACGGTCATCGGCATGCGGCTGCCGCAGTGGCGGGGCTGGCAGATTGACGGAATGGGACTGGCCGTCGGCGGGGCGATTGTGTTGGGAAGCGGCGTGTTTCTCTTTCATCGCACGTGCATTGCCGCGATCCTCGGTGGCGCAATGATGCTCTGGGCCGGGGGCGCCGTCTGGATCTATTTGGCCGGCGATGTCTATTGGGATTGGCGCAGCGCCCGGTGGGACGGGGACCTGATGCAGTATTGCCGGGACGCTTGGGCGGTGTTGCCGCCGAACCTTTCGCACATTTTCCCGGCCGTTTGTTTTCTGGGGCTGGCGGCGGGGATCACGATCGCCGCGTTTTTGCCCAAGGTTTCCAAGGTGCTGGCCCACAGCCTGATCGGGGTGACGCTGATCGTCCTCATGGGCGCGGTCGCGATGAGCACGGCGCGGCCGCGATGGCTTTCGGCGGCTCCCGGTTCCCTGGCGGCGCAGGGCGTGGCGCTGATCGGCCTGGT
>Ga0182024_10020919_pt1 | contig 11919 bp, 10 predicted proteins | sample P32metaG_FD_120480 | JGI IMG/M metagenome (GOLD analysis project Ga0182024, IMG submission 120480) | Permafrost microbial communities from Stordalen Mire, Sweden - P3-2 metaG (Illumina Assembly) | ecosystem: Environmental > Terrestrial > Soil > Wetlands > Permafrost | place: Sweden: Stordalen... | reverse complement strand
GGCCCGGCTGCTCCACAACAACGTCTCGGGATGGGCCTGGCCAAACTCGCGCAAGCGTGAAACGCTGTTATTTCGCAGCGCCACGCCGACGCCGGCGCCGAGGGAGGTGACGGCGTCGCTGGTTTCCTCGCCCAGGTGTGATGCCGAAGGCGTGCGTGCTGCCGTTCTGGTCGGTCATGGTGATGCCTCGCCAAGGCCGTTCTCAGTATACGTCACGTCGTCGCATGGGGAAGCGCAGGCCGCGCCGGTGGTGGTGTCGGGCTATTCGACCTTGCCGAGGAGGTTGTCGCTGTCGATGACGCTCCCCGCCCGCCCCGGTGCTGACCGAATAGACCCAGTCGGTGGTCTGACTGTTGGTGTCGGCGGGCATGAGGGCGGTCTGGCTGGTCTGGTTGCCACGGCCGTTCTGGAAAGTGAACTCGGTGGTCTGGTCGGCGGGTCAAACTAATAAGCTTTCTCCCCTTTTCTGGTCCCGGCCGAGGATTGGCTTGGCAATGGAACAGCCCGTGGCGGCGTCGGGGCGGCGGACCCGTTGCTGCACGCCCGGCCGGTTGAGATTCCCGAATTCACTCCGGCACCAGCCGCATTCCCTTGGCCGGCTTCATCCCCAGGGCGCGGAGGTAGCGGTTCCAGATCAGTTTTCGCAGCTCGTCGATCTGGGCGGGCGTGTAGCCGGTAGTGTCCACGAACCCTCCGCCTTTGGTGCGGTGTCCGCCGCCTTCGCCGAGCTTGCGGAGGATGCGGCGCATCACGTCCGCCGCTGAGCGCAGGCTGCTGGTCCGCAGGCTCAGGATCAGCTTGCCGTCAGTGCAGGCGGTCACCAGGGCCCATTGCACCTGGTCGAAGCGCATGAGGAAGTCGCCCATGACGGCCGGCTTTTCCAGCGAGTCGATGGTGCCCAGGTGGCTCATCAGGGCGTTCTCATGGTAGACGGCGTTTTTGAGTGCCCGGGAGTAGGCGATGTAGTAGCTCTGCGGCAAGTCCACGTAGCGCATCTGGTAGAGCTTGTGCGTGTCGGCCAGCAGAGTCAGGCTGGAAAGGGCCACGTTGTCCAGTTCGCCGGGCGTCCCCGCGGCGCCGGCCAGATCGGATTCGATCGCGAAAAGCAGGGTGGCGGCCAAGTCCGGCGGGATGGGCACCTCCAACTCCATGAAGTAGCTGAAGATGATAGAGGCCGTGGCGCCGGCGTCCGTGCGGATGTCGCAAAAGGCGCAGGCGGGCTTGCGGGTCCGGCCGCCGCGGTGATGGTCGATCACCGCCAGCGGCATCACGCCCGCCGGTAGCGGGCTGAAATTGAACTGCGGCTGGGTATCCAGCAGGATGATGGCGTCAAAAGAGCCCAGGGCGGAATCCTCCCAGGCAAGCAGCTTGAGATGGCTGTTGCGGATAAATGCGTCGTTCACCCCGCCGCCCACCCGGCCCTTGATCGACAAGTTGATGCTCGTGCGCGCCGGCAGTTTCTCGGCCAGCAGCCTGCACAGGCCCACCCCGCTGCCCAGGGCGTCGGGGTCGGGGTGCTGATGGGTGGTGACGAGGATGTTGCGTTTGCCGGCCAGCAGGGCCAGCAGTTTCTTGGCGCGAGGCCGACCCTTGGCGCGGCGCTCGGCAGCGCCGGCTGAATCGGCTACGGTCTCAACACAGGATTCAACAAACGCCGTCATAACGGGTCGATTATAGCGCCCAGGGCGCCGTTCGGACCTTCCGCCCAGCCATCGTTGCATCGTCCGATGGAGCCGGGGACATAAGTGGTCTCCCGCGCGTTCCTCAAAGCCTAAATCGCCCGCCCCATAAAAGATTAGCAGGCAGATTGTCGGTCGCGAGGGTAAAATATTCTGGTCAGGAGCGTTTTTCCGGATTAGAGTTGACACCATGCACCGTAATCGCGCATTGATGCGCTGAAGGGGCAAACACGATGGCTGATACGAACACGTCGAATGAAGGGGGTGCCGTTGAGGCGCCCCCGCCGCCCAAGGCCGCGGAGAAATCGGGCCCGGCTGCCTCGAAGCAAAAACCGAAGCAGTTGCCGCCGTACAACGTGGTGTTGCTGGACGACGACGACCACACGTACGAATACGTGATCGAGATGATGCAGGTCTTGTTTGCCCATTCGCAGGAAAAAGGCTATCAGTTGGCCAAGGAGGTGGACAAGACCGGCCGCGTGATCGTCCTGACCACCCACAAGGAAAAAGCCGAGTTGAAGCGCGACCAGATTCACGCATTCGGGCGTGATGTTCGGATGAGCACATCGAAGGGGTCAATGTCCGCGATCATCGAGCCGGCCGAAGGTTAGGCTCTGTCTCATTAGGCTCACCGAGCCGTTCAAAAGAGCATGATCGCGCCAGGCGGCGCGATCCGGCGGCGCACACCGGCGAGCGTCCGGCTCATCGCATGCCAGGCCCGGCACATGATGGACTTGCGTTGTGGCCGACGGAACGTGGCTGAGGCGGGAGAGGCAAAGTCCAGGTGCGCCAGGGGAGTGCGAATGACCCGCCGGGCGCGCACGGCGGGTGCCTGAAGTGAAAAATCCACCCGCAGGCGCGAGTGGGAATGAATGGGCAGGTTATTCTGAGCGGCTGCATGGGCGGGACCCAGCGGTTGGCGCCAAGTCGGAACCGTAGGGCGTTTCACCGAGTGCGGCGCGGTGGCGGCTGTCGCGACGGCCACTTCCGGCGCCGGCCGTGTCGGGCGCGATGCGTTGGCGTAGATGGAGTCCCACGAACTGGATGCGATCTCTTCCAGCAGGGAATAAACGCCGTCCTGAGCGTAGGAGGCCGGCTCGCGCGGCACGGGGCGCGGGTAAGGCATCCGGCTGTTCGAGCGCGGGCAGCGATCTTCCTCATCCGCTACACTGGCGTCGAAATCAACGACCGTCCCGGCCATGGCTTCGAGCGGGTCGGCGGGGCGCGCTTTGGCCTTTCGGGAGCGAGGTTTGCTCGCGCCTCCGGGAAGTTGCCCCATCATGAAACGGAGTGTTGTATGGCCGGCCCGGACCACTTCGCCGTGCCGGAGGCTGCGCCGCCCCACCCTCTCCCCATCGAGCCAGGTGCCGTTCTTGCTGCGCAAATCCAGGACGACCCACCCCCGGCCCGAAGGCTCGATCCGGCAATGGTGCCGTGACAGGAGAATATCGTGGATGGACAGGTCGCAATCGGGGGCGCGACCGATGGTGACCCCGCCGACGAGCCCGCGTCGGCCGGTCTCCGTGCCCTTGCTGGAAATAATGATGAACGCCATGAAAGTGGCGGTCCTTGGCCGCTGCTTTACTGGTGACCCGCGTCGTCCATTATCGAACCTGGTGGCACTTGCCATAAAAATTATCGAATTTCGAAAATGCCGAGCCGGTTGTGCATCTTATAGGGGGGGCGGGAGGCGTCTCGGCGCTTCCAGGCAACGCCGGGAACCGGCGCGACGGCAGGACGCTTGATGAGTGAGCCAAACTGGGACGACTTGCTCGCAGAGCAGGTCCGGCTTCACAGCCGTCTCTTTTACTTGTTGGCCTACCGCATGTTACGTGACGATGCGAGGGCGCAAGAGGTCTGCCAGCAAGCGCTGCTGCGTGCTTGCGAGCACCGTGACCGGATCATCGACCCCAGCGTCAACACGCTGAGAAGTTGGATTTCGCAGACAGTAAAGACGGAATGCCTCCAACGGCTCCGTCGACAGAGGATCGAGCAGCGGGCACTGGCCATTCGGTCCGAAGCTCAGCAGGAGTTGCTGCTTGACCCTGAGATACCGATCGATTTGCGCAATGCGGTGTTGGAGGCGATCGCTCTTCTGCCGGAACCCGCGCAGTCGATCGTCAGACTGCGGCATTTGGACGGCTTGACCCCTAACGAGGTCATGGTCGCGGTCGGTTGCCGCCGGTCAGATTTATGGCGGCACATGCGATGGGGTTTCGACCAATTACGTGCCCTTCTAGCCGACTGGCGCTACGACCGTTAACGGAGGCAGTCACTTCGACTGATGCCCAATGACCTGCGATGCCATTCGACAACTTCTGCTGAGTCTTGAGCTTGACGAGAAATCCCGGCAACGGGTCTCCGAGGCCTTGGCGCACGTGGAGTCGTGTCAGCCATGCCGTCAGGCCATGCAGGACTACGACAAACTCGCGGCTCTGCTCCGAACCGGCGAGCCCCTTGATGAATCGTTGCCGCCTGTCGGGTCAGAAGACGCCCCCTCGTCGGCGGGCCCTGCATCACCGCTACCGGATCAATCGGACGTTACTCCCACGGGGGGGTGGGAGGCGTTCGAGGGCAAGCTGCTGGCCGCAGCCCGGGGAACCCGCTCGCGACCTCATTTTTCCATGAAGATTCATCGCAGGCTCCCCACTCTGGGGAGCCTGGCGGCAATGGTCCTGATCGGCTGGACCGCCTTTCATCTGGGTAAGAAGGTATCGTCGGGGGTTGCGGGGGCGCCGATCGGCCCCGTTCCTGACGATGGGCCGTCCCGTCCGATGCTGGTCCGTCTCTCGCCCGATGACGTCGCCGAGAAGGTCCGCACCTTTGACGCGGTGGACCATTCGTTTTACGGGCTAACCCGTTGGCTGATGCTCAGCGGCCCTAACGACACGGATGTCGGATTGATCAATCAATGCCCGCAAGGACCGACCCAGCGCCGGGCCGGCGATAAGATCCTGCTCGTCCGCCTGAACCTGAGGCGCGGGGCGGACGTGGTCTCCGAGGCCGACGTTTTGATAGTTGCCGGCACGACCGCGAACGTCGTCGTACCGACCAAACTGGGCGTACCCCTTCAATACCGCATTGTGACCTCCGCCGTGGACCCGATGCGTTTGCAAGTGCAGGTGAAAGTTCCGAAGCCGGGAAGTGTCGAAATGGCCGCCAGCTCGCAGGAGAACGCCTTGAGCTCGGAAACGGCGGTCCTTGGTACAAGCCTTGAGCTTGAGCCGTACCATGACGCCAGTGCCGGCCGCCTCGTGGTTGGCCGCCAGGCGTTCGACCTGCAGGTGGCAGCCGCGGCATCCAGCCTGCCCGGGTGAACAGGCTGCTTTATGACATGTCGATCGCTGTCAATTTCGCTGCCGCTCGCGTGCATTTGCCTGGCAGCGTCAGTGCTGGGCGTGTCGAACGGGGCAGATGTCCTTCGCGCGGCCGACCCGGCAACGACCAAGCCCACCACCGAGCCGCCCGCCACCCAGCCTGCCGATGAGGGCGTGACGGTCGCCATTTTCGACTTCACCTCCAAAATCGCGGGTAACCCCGATCTGGGTAAACAAATCAGCGAGGTGCTCACCGCCACTCTCAGCGGCGAGCCGGGCGTGCAACTGGTGGACCGGGCCTCAATGGACAAAATCCTCCAGGAGCACCAGTTGAACCTCACCGGTCTGGTGGACCCAGCCACGGCGATCCAGGTCGGCAAGTTGGTCGGGGCGAAAGTCATCATTACCGGCATGGCCTTCCCGATCGACAAGCAGATCTGCGTCACGGCAAAACTCACGGGAACGGAAACCAGCGGCTTAAGCTCTGCCATCGCTCGGGGGCCCAAAAACGCCGACACGGCCGACTTGATCATGCAGATTGCTCAGAAGACGGCCGAAAGCCTCCGCACTGACCGGAAGAAGCTGCTGGGCAACAACGCTGATTTCGATCCCTTGCCTGCACTCAAAACGAAACTCGCCGGGCGAAAACTCCCCAAGGTGTGCGTCAATATCTCCGAACACCATCTCCCCCCCGCCGACATCGCCGCGGTTGACCCGGCCGCCGAAACGGAGATCCGGAACGTTCTCATCTCTGCCGGTTTCACGGTTATCGCCGGCCACGACGAGGCCGAACTGGACAAGGCCGGCGTGGAAGTCGCCATCATCGGCGAGGCGTTCAGCGAATTAAACGGCAAGATCGGGAACCTGGTATCGTGTTCCGCCCGGGTCGAGCTCCAGGCAAGGGACCGCAAGGGGCACCGGGTGCTGTTCTCAAACCGCACGACGACCCGAGCAGTGGATTTGGCCGAGAACGTCGCCGGGAAGACCGCCCTCCAGAAAGCGGGTCATGATTTGGGTATCAAACTGGTGGAACGTTTCGCCGAGACATTGCCCGCACCCGCCGCGACGCAGCCAGCGAAGGCGGAATGACTATTTCCCCGCCGTCCCGATGCAATACAAATCCTTCATCCCTTCCAGATACAACCGCCCTGCCGCGACGGCGGCGGACGGATGGTTCGGATCGGGAAGTTCATTCACCGACAAGACCTTGAACGTCGGCCCGGCGTCAATCACATAACTCTTGCCCGCACTGGCGAAAAACAGCCTGCCCTTCGGGTCGGCGATGGGGCTCGCCCAGGTCGTGGTGATCTTTTCCAGCCGTTCCTGGTAGACCAGCTTCCCCGTGGCCGCCTCCCAGCAGCGCAGCACGCCGGGCGTGCACAGACGGTAAACATACCCCTTGACGATGATCGGCGACCCGATTCCCTCGGGGACATTGGGGATGGTCCACTTGATGTGTGTCTTGGAGACGTCGCCACTGCCGGTGGGATCGACGGCGGTCCCCGGCCCGCCACGCCCGCTGTCGAAGTAGACGATGCCGTCGCCCCAGGCGATCGAAGCCGATTCCGCGCCGCCGCGGCACCACCACAGCGCATGGCCGTTGGCGGGGTCCAATCCGCGCAGCACCGCATCCCCCGCCGACATCCCGCCGGCCAGCACCAGCAATTGTTGCTTGCCGTTGACGTCGATCAGCGTCGGCGTGCTGTGGCCCATGCCCATTTTGTCCAGCGCCTGCTCCCACTTCACGTCCCCGGTGGCCTTGTCGTAGGCGATCAGCCGGGAGTCTTTCGCCTGCGTGCTGGGGCAGAACATCAGGACCGTGTCCTTGTACAGCACCGGGCTTTGGCCGATCGTGACGTCGAACGTGAAGGGGACGATGTCCTTCCGCCAGATGAGCTTACCGTCGAAATCGAGGGCGGTGATTACCGAGGAGCCGAACACGCAATAAACGAGCTTGCCGTCGGTAGTTGGCGTGGGCCCGGCATACCCGCCGCCCGGGCCGCTGCGGAAGTCGTTCCGCAGCCACGGGCCCTTGGGGACAAGGGTGTCCCACAGCAGCTTGCCGTCAGCCGTGCTGTAACAGGTCACGTGCTGCTCCGGCACCACTTGCGCGATCGGCTCGCCCTTGGGCGGCCACCATGCCGTGCAGACGAACACCCGATCGCCCCACACGATGGGGCTGGCGTGACCCTGGCCCCGCAGGGGCGCCTTCCACAGCACGTTCTCACTTTTGTCGCCCCCCCACGTGACCGGCAAGTCCGCCTCGTCGGTGTAGCCCAAGCCCGTCGGCCCGCGGAAGCCAGGCCACTGGTCAGAACAAATCCCCCACGACGGCAACGTTGCTGCAATCAGGAGGGCAAGAAGATGGGTGCGGTTCATATGTGGAATTACCGATCATCGCGTCATCTGTTTGAACCGTCTAATTCATTGCCCGGCTGTGCTCTTCGAGGCGTTGCAGCAGTTCGGCGGCTTCTTCTTCGCGTTCGCCGACGGAGCTGGACCAGGCGAGCTTTTCGTTGTGTTGAACGGCGCGCTCGATCCGCCGGCAGGCGCTGATGACCGTGCTGTGGTTCCGCTTGCCCATTCGCGTGCCGATCTCCGGGAAGCTCAGTTTGGCGGTCTTGCGCACGAGGTACATGGCCACGCTGCGGGCCAGGCTGATGGTGCGCTGCCGGCGTCCGCTCATGAGGTCCTTGTTTTCCAGCCCGAAGTAATTGCAGACGGACTGCATGATGTTCTCCGGCCGGACCGGCGCCACCAGTTGCCGGTCCAGGTCGCCCAGCGACGCCTGGGCGGTGGCCACGTCGGCGGGCCGGCCGGTCAGCGTGACGTGGGCGGCCACGCGGGTCATCGCCCCTTCCAGCTCGCGGACGTTCTGGGTAACCCGCCGGGCAACCCAGCCGATCACTTCATCGGACAAGGGCAGCCCCATCCGCACGGACAGAGCGCGGAGGATGTCGCAGCGCGTGCCGAAATTCGGCGGGTCGATCCGCACCACCATGCCGCTGACGAACCGGTTGATCAATGACTCGCCAAACTCCTCAATCAGCTTGGGGTGGTTGTCGCTGGCCATCACCACCTGCCGGCCCATCGCCTCGATGGCGTTGAAGGTGTGCAGGAACTCCTCCTGGGTGGCGCGCTTCCCGCCGAGGAAGTGGACGTCGTCGATGACCAGCAGGTCCAGTTCGCGCATCTTGCGGCGGAACCCGTCAACGCGGTTGGCGCGCAGCGCGCTGAGGAACTCGTTGGTGAACTCTTCGCCGGTCAGGTACATCCAGCGTTTGGTGGCGTGCGTCTCAATGAATTTGCGGCACAGCCCCTGGAGCAGGTGCGTTTTGCCCAGCCCGCAGGCGCCGTGGATGAACAGCGGGTTGTACTGCGCGCCGGGGAACTCGGCCACATACAGCGCAGTGTTGTACGCGAGCTGGTTGCTCGGGCCGACGATGAAGCTCTCGACGTCATGTCGAAGTCGGGGCCGGCCAATGAAGGGGCTGGCGTTGCCCGGATCGCGAGGTGTCGAGCGCCGCGCCGGGACGACCGGCGCGGGCGGCGAGAAGCGGACCTGTCGGGTGGCCTCAGTCAGCACGTCCGCCGCGGCCGGATCGTCGGTCCGGCTTGGCTCGTGTGCCGGGACTTGCGGCATCGGCCGGATGCCGCCGACCCCTGCTCGTGCCACCGGCCCTGAGCCGGCCTGCGCTGAGCTTGCCTGCGGTGAGCTCGTCGAACCCACCGAAGGGGCCTGCTCCGCCTGCAGTGTCCCTGTCTGCGGTGAGCGTGCCTGCGGTGAGCTTGCCCGCGGTGAGCTTGTCGAACCCGTCGAACCCGTCGAACGGGCCGAAGCCGTTGAGCGACAGGGCAGAGGCAGCGCCGCGGCCTCGCCCTTTTTAATGCCGACCTCAAACAGTTCGGGCACGACATTGAACCGGACCAGAAGGGGTCCGCCCAGCACTTCGTGAGCGGCTTCCTGGATCGGGCGGGTGAAGTTCTTCCCGATCCATTCGCTGATGAAATCGTTGGGGACCGCAATCTCCAGGCCGTCCTGGCGCAGGTCCAAACGCGTTGAATTGTTAAACCAGACATGGAACCGTTGTTGGCCGACGCGCTGCGCGATGGCGTCCGCGAGACGCGCCAACTGTGGGTCGTGTGCGCTAACAAGACTCACGTCGAACTCCTTCCGAGGCGAGAGCGGGAAAGCGCACAAGCGGTCGCTGGAGGCGTGCAGCCGCGGCAACGATCCCTTACCACGACCGGCGAGCCGACCCCTTTAGGGTGGCGTCAGCAGCCGGCCGGACACACCCATGCCTGCCCGCGTCCGCGCGCCGCTCCGCCGCTGTGCGCCGTTTTTGGCGCAGCACACAACGTAGGAGAGAAAAAGCGCAAGCGTGAGCAAAGGCCCAACCGTCAAAGGCACCTGTTCCAAGGTGCTGATCTGACGGCGTTAGGCATCCTGCCTGAGATGATCGTCCGTGAATCGCGTCCTTACGATGTGGGGGGCCAGTCGCCTACCTTGGTTCCTGCCCTGGGATGACGGAGATGCTCTTTGAGTCCACGCAAGACCGTGTTTCCCCGAATCTCTCTCTTCGCTCATCCGATCCTTCTGCCTCCCAAGCCGACGGACCGGATTCACTAAAGAAGAATTAAACTTTCATTTGCCCGATGGGCGGAAGATAGTCAGCCGGGGGGACGCTGGCAAGCAACCTTTTATGGGAATTTCTACTCACCTCGTCTCAACCATCGGCAGGCTAAGGGCTGGCGAATCAGAAAAACTTCTTCTCCACGCGATACCCACCGAATTATCGGACGCCCTGGTGAGCGGTGGATAAAGAAAAGATTTGTCAACAACCGGTGAGTTTCCCGGCACAGGGCAATTTGCTCTTTTTCTGGCACGCTCGTCGCTTGCAAGCCATTTGCCCGTCGTTCAGCCACCAGACACTACCCGCAGGTCGCGCATCATAGCGATCTTGCTGGCCACTTGCTGCATCCCATGGCGATAATACAGTTTCAGGGCCGGGACGTTTCCCGAATCGACCGCCAGCGTGAGTCTGGCGCGTTCGATCCTGGCCACGGTGCCCATCGCATGCCGCAGCATCATCGCGCCCAGACCTCGGCCCCGGGCGGCGGGCGTCAGCCCCAGGTAAACCAGTTCGACCGCATCGCTGCGCGGCAACCGGCTCAGCACCAGGACCGCACGGGGCACCCGGCAGGCAGCGCCATTCGCCCCGCCGACCGTTTCGCTAAGCACGAACCAGAGGCCGGGATCGAACTCGCCGCTGGCCTTGTGGCCGGCGATCACGTCTTCGATGTCGCGCAGCCCGTTCAGCCCGGGGCAATCCAGGCTCTCCTGGTAGCTTTCAGTAATGGCCGTTGTAAACAGCGCGTGCGTCGCGGGCGAATAGCCGATCCATTCGAAACCCGGGGTGAGAGGCGGTATGGGGGCGCGGCGCCGCACCGAGGTTTGCAGATAGAGCAGCTCCGCCATCCGCCTGAAGCCAAGCCCGGTGTAGAGCGCCAGCGCCGATGAATCCAGCGGGTCCAGCAGCACCTGGGCCAGGTGCGTTCCCCGGATCAGGGCGGCGGTGCAGACGGCGTCCACCACCAGCGGGACCGCTCGAGAATCGTCGCCGCTGGGCGCATCGCCGGGCATCAGCAGCAGGACGGTGCGTCCGGGGCTGTAAACCGGCAGCACCGCCGACACCACCCGGCCGGCCCGGTCGGCAACCCAGATGTCGCTCGTGCTGATCCCGCGGGAATCGGCGTATTGCAGGAACTCCATCACCTGCCCGTCGTCCGCTGGGCGCCCCGCCGTGGAAAAGATCAGGCGCAGTGCGGCGTGTACTTCCTCCTGGCGAACCGGGCGGCAAACGATGGGTCCCTCGACGGCATTTGCCGGCGTCTGGGGCCCGGGCACCGATTTCCCGCGAAAGTTTGACAGTGGGGCCACGCGACTTAAGATAAACGAGTCGCGAGCGACTGTTAAGGACTATGCCCCCGTTGGAGGTTCACACCGTGCGACGCCCTACCTGTTCCGGCGCTGTCCGTCCCATAATCTCTCCTGTCCTGGCATTGGCGGTTCTGCTGGCCCTCGCCGGCGCACCCGCCTTTGCCGTTGACAAATACCCCGTGCCCAGCCCCTATCCGATAAGCTGGCAGTTCCACTTCGACCATGGCACGCCCAAGCGGATCGTGGTCGATGTTCCCGGCACACCCCATCCGGTGGCGTACTGGTACATGACCTACACCGTGACCAACAAGGGGGACAAGCCGGAGGAATTCATCCCGCAGTTCGACATGCTCAGCGAAGACGGCAAGGTCACTCACAGCGACCGCGCCATCCCGCCGGAAGTGTTCCGCAAGATCAAGCTGGAGGAGGGGATCAAGCTGCTGGTGGACTCCGAGCACATCGAAGGCACGCTCAACCCCGGCGACGACGAGGCCAAGGACGGCGTGGCCATCTGGCCCGAGCCGTTGCGGCGCATGGGCACGTTCTCCATTTTTGTCGGAGGCCTCAGCGGCGAGTTCGCCGAGATCAAGGACGCCGACGGCAAGCCCCTGGTCAATAAGGACCCCAAGACCGGTGAGGAGACACGGGTCGTCGTCCGCAAGACACTGCAGCTCACTTTCCACGTGATCGGCGATGAGGTCCGCCCCGGCCCCGACGAGGACCATCCCAAGGGCGAAGAGTGGATCATGCGTTGATTGGCCTATGATCTGCCAGGGGCAAGCGAGTACGCTTGCCCCTGGCAGATCATGTCATCCCCGGTAAAACCGGCCGCAACCCCCATTCGTTGGGTTCGTTTAATCCGGGTGCGCCACAGAATGCGCACCCCCTCAGTTGACATAAGCACGGCGGTTTGCCCAGTAGCGATCCCACCGTCCATCCTGGCTGAGCCACAGGCCTCGTAAGGCGATGATTGCTTCCACGC
>Ga0182024_10020918_pt1 | contig 11920 bp, 11 predicted proteins | sample P32metaG_FD_120480 | JGI IMG/M metagenome (GOLD analysis project Ga0182024, IMG submission 120480) | Permafrost microbial communities from Stordalen Mire, Sweden - P3-2 metaG (Illumina Assembly) | ecosystem: Environmental > Terrestrial > Soil > Wetlands > Permafrost | place: Sweden: Stordalen... | reverse complement strand
ATTCCGCGCATCGGCGCCGAGTTCATGCCGCACCTGGATGAGGGCGCGCTGTGGGTGCGGGCAACGATGCCCTACACCATTTCGTTCGACGAATCGGCGAAGATTGCGCCCAAGGTGCGCGACATCCTGCGCTCCTTTCCCGAAGTCACCACGGTCGCCTCCGAGCTGGGGCGACCCGACGATGGCACCGATCCGACTGGATTCTTCAACGTCGAGTTTTACGTCGGTCTTAAACCTTACTCGCAGTGGACCGGAGCTTATCGCGCCAAGGCTGGCCTGATCGCGGCCATCAACCGCAAACTGGAGGCATTTCCCGGAATCAACTTCAACTATACCCAGCCGGCGGAGGATGCGGTGGATGAGGCGGAGACCGGCCTCAAAAGCGCGCTGGCCGTGAAGGTCTTCGGTGCCAATCTGGATACGCTCGAGCAGAAGGGCAAAGCCATCAAGCAGGTATTGGAGCAGGTGCGCGGTATCCGTGAGGTGACGTTGGTGCAGGAACTCGGCCAGCCGAGCCTGACCATCAAGATCAATCGCGCCCGCATCGCGCGTTACGGCGTGAATGTCGCCGACATCAATGGCCTGATTCAAACCGCCGTCGGCGGCGACGTCGCTACCCAGGTGGTGCAGGAAGAAAAGCAGTTTGATCTTGTCGTGCGCCTGGAACGCGAATACCGGGATAACGCAGAGGAGATAGGAAATATCCTGGTAGCCACGCCCGCCGGACAGCAGATCCCGCTGAAGGAATTCGCCGATATCCGGGTGGCGAGCGGCGCCTCGTTCATTTACCGCCAGGACAATTCGCGCTACATCGGCGTGCAGTTCTCGGTGGAAGGACGCGATCTGGCCGGTGCGGTGGGCGATGCCATGCAGCGGGTCAACGCCAAGGTCGCCCTGCCGCAGGGCTATCGCCTGGATTGGGGCGGTGAATACACCGAATACACGGCTTCACGACGGCAATTGAATATCATTTTGCCGCTGACCCTGTTCCTGATTTTCCTGCTGCTTTTCGCGCTCTACAGCAATTTCAAGTTTCCGTTCATCACGGTGATCGGCGTGCTGCTGTCGGCACCGGTGGGCGGGATCGTCGCACTGTGGCTAACCGGCACGCCGTTTTCGGTCTCATCCGGCATCGGCTTCCTGGCCTTGTGCGGCGTGTCGGTGCAGACGGCTGTCGTCTACATTTCCTATGTCAACGAACTTCGCGCTAATGGCACCGCGCTGCCCGTTGCGATTCGCGACGGCGCGATATTGCGGCTGCGTCCGATCATGATGACCGCGCTGGTGGCGGCGTTGGGCCTGTTGCCGGTGGCATTGGCCACCGGTGTCGGCACGGATTCCCAACGGCCGTTTGCACTAGTCATCGTCAGCGGCCTGTTCTCGCGACTGCTGATCAGCATCTTCCTGATGCCAGCACTCTACCTGCTGGTAGCACGCCCCGGAGATCGGCTGGAAGTGTGATGCGAGTTGTCGAGCTGCGCCTCGATTTCAGAACGGCGGGCGCATCATCCACTTGCCTGAATCCTTGTCCTTGTAGAACCAGGCACCCGGTATGTTGTTATACATCGACGCACCGATATTCGTCGATGCGACCTTCACGTCGAAGGAGCAGTTGTAGCCCTTCGGGGTCGGCGTATCGCAAGCTTCCTTCTTGAAGAAAGTGATCGTGATTGGATCGCCAGCGGGTTCGCCAGGCGGATGATTGATCGCATACAACATGGCGTCCTTCATCTGCGCTTCCGAGGGCTCCTGGGCCCCTGCCCCGCCGCACGCTGAAAGTCCAAACGCCAAAGCAATGGTCAAGGCTAGTTGTGTCGAATGGCAGCGCATAGTCAGCTCCCCTTTTTTTCACGATCACGGCCTGCACCTACGAGCGGTGCGTTTTCAATATTAGCTCAGAAAAAGGGCAGCTTCGCCGGTTTTTCCAGCTACGGTGTTCAATGTAGTCGATACCAGCGGGTCGATGGCGGACTGCGACGCGCTTCGGCCAAAACAAGATCTGGAAACGGCCGAACCTCTACCTCGAGCAGCATGAGCCGTCGCTTTGCTTCGGCGGGCACCGTAGAGAGCCATACGAACAGAATACGCAGCAATCGCCCGGTTTTGGGCGCAGCAGCGACCCGCAGCCGCGGCATTCGTAGAAATACTGGCACGAGTCCGTCGGCATCGTCTCGGTTTCGCGGTGGCGGCACACGGGACAGGTGAGTTCACTGAGCAGTTGCAGCTCCGTCATGGAATAACTCCGGGTAGCGCCGCGCTCGACATGATCACTGGTTCAGCGTCGGCAGCACAAACGCGAATGTACCACCGAGCAGCAGGCTTGCCAGAGCAAGCCCGTACAACAGCGCACTGATACGCCTTAGGCGCCGGCAGGATCGCGCCACGTCGGGATCGGGCGGGCACGGCATGGACCGGCCGTACCAGAGCGCAACACCGCTTATTGCCAGAACGGCGATCGCGATCCCGAACACCAGCAGCTTGTGCTCACTCAGCCAGACGAGCTGCGGCACGGCAGTCACGAGTCCAGCCAGCGCCGCGCCGGCCCCAAGTGCCACCAGCAGCGCCGGCAGCACGCAGCACACGAGCGTCGCCGAACTCGCGAGCAGCGCGCCGGCCGCCAGGCCGGCATTGCGGGACAGTACCGGATTTACCCTGGTCATGGCTTGCCCTGCTTGACGCTCTCACGCAGGTCCGCGATAGGCGTCTGCGTGCGCTGGATGGTCTTGACCGTGTAGCCAGCGTTCGTGAGCGCACGGCGGAGTTCGGCGTCAGGTATGTCCAGGCCGTCCTTCAAGGCGACGGCGACCAGCTTGTGCTCGAGACTCACGACGACATCGGCGGTTGCCGGGAATTTGCGCAGCTGCTTTTCAATGCCCTGCGCGCAGAACGCGCATACAAGACCGTTGACGTTCATCTCGATGGTAGCGCCCTGGGCGGACGCACCGGCCGTCAACAGGAACGAGATCAGGACTTTGGGTAAAAGTTTCATCGGTGATCACCTTTAGAAATTGAACATGGCCATCGCCTGGACTTTGCCGCCGTTCGTGACGCCCGCTTCGACCCAGGCACCGCCTTTGAAGAGGCGCAGCAACAGGGCCGATTCGACGCCCCGATGAATCCCGCCGGTGTACTGGCGAGCCTGGACCAGAAACCAGGTCGCGAGGCTGTCATAGTCGTGCTTGTAGGGCGCGACTCCGAGCTGCAGCGTGTCGATCCGATGTGAGAATGCGGAGGATCGCTGCCAGTCCGTCTTTAGCGAGGCGTAGACTCGACGGGTCTCGTAGTCCGCCTGGGCTCCGGCGTTTTCGGCCAGCAGGGTGCCGGAGAACGTGTCGCCGGTCGCACTGCCTAAGCCACCCCAGGCAAAGACATTGGCTTGCGCATTATCGAGGTTCCAGCGTCGAACCAGATAGTTGATCCGCGCGTAGCTGATACGGCGCACCTTCGTCATCTCGTCGCTGTCGAGTTCGAGGTGCCCACCGCCGACCGAGACGTCGTAACGCGGGGCGTAGAAGATCTGCTCCTCCGTCATCGTACCGGCGCCATATTCCACCATCACGGTGGTGCCGTCGGCGAATGCAATGGGCTTGGCGACGGCAGTTAGGGGGCCGGCGAGTGCAAGCGCACCGCCCACGCTGATAGACCAACGAGTCATCAGGAATTCTCCAAAGTCGTCCAGACTGGCTCTGCGCAATACGCAGAGCACGCCACTGGACGGCGCCAGCGCCGCTCAGTGCACTACATCAAGCGTGGCGTCAGACGATCGGAGGTCGGAGTTGAGGGCCCGGGCTTTCCGTGGCATATGACACGGAACCCGACGACCAGGGCAGAAGATGTAATGGCGGTGCCGGCAGAGAGAGATCGGAGGAGAGTATCGCGGTGACGGCCCCAGCGCCGGGGCAGCAGGCACCAGCCAGCAATCCGGCAGGGCAGCACGAGGACCTTTGAGTGGCGTCGTCGGATCTGTGGACCGGACAACAGCTCGCGGGCACCGCCATTGCCGCTCCCGCCGCAGATATCGCGGCCGCATAGGCTAAAATTGGCCCCTGCACGGTCATCGCCAACACGATCAGGAGCGCTACCAGACGGCGGATCATGGTTCGAGTGTACTCCGGGCGCGACCCTGGGGAAACGCGCCGCTTACCGGATAGGAGAGCGGAATCATCGACGAGTTCCCGAACCGTGACTGGTTTCTCGCAGTCACGCTCGCGCTCTAGGGCGGCAACTTCGGCAGCTTGCGGCCGTCGTGCGGGGCCGGGTACTGCGCAGCGTTGAGCTGCATCGCGAGAAAGGTGTAGTAACCCACGATTCCGGTCAGGTCGACGACGCCCTTCGCGCCGAAGCGCGACTTGGCGCGCTCGAAGGTCGCATCGGAGACTTGCTGTTTCTTCAGCAGTTCACCGGCGTAGTCGTACACGATCTGCTCGTCAGGACTCATCGCGGGCGGCCGTCGGCCGTCCGCAATAGCATCGGCGACGTCCGCTCGAATACCCGCTTTCAGAGCGATCGGGTAGTGCACGGACCATTCGTAATCCTGTGTCCATTCACGGGCCGTCATCAGAATCGCCAGCTCACTGAGCGTATTGCCGAGAGCCGATTTGTATCGCAGATAATCACCCATTGCCCGCGCCAGCGTCATCACCTGCGGACTATGCATCATCGGTTCGAACGGGCCGAAGACCGGGACTTTGCGCTCCGCCTCGAAGTCGGCCGCAGCCTGTTTTTGTTCCGCTGTGTACTGGGTCGGAGGAATCGTCGGCAGCCGATCCTCCGCCATGGCAGGAAGGGCAACCAAGGCCCACAGGCCGGTCGTCATCACCAGAGCTAAGTTCATTTGCGTGTCCCCGATTCCAACTAGGTAGTTGACGTGCGGCCAGCACGCCCGATCACCGGTTCAGCCATGCCTCAGCCAGCCGCACCCACATCGAACCACCCACTGGGATCAGCTCGTCATTGAAGTCGTAACTGGGGTTGTGCAGCATGCAGGGTCCCGCGCCGTGGCCACCGATGCGATGACTGCCATCGCCATTGCCAATCAGAAAATAGCAGCCGGGCTTTTCAAGCAGGTAGTAGCTAAAGTCTTCAGCCCCCATCGTGGGCTCTGCCTGCTGTACATTGTTCGCACCGACCATGTTACTCAGCATACTGCGCACGAACTCAGTTTCCTCGGCGTGGTTGATCGTTGGCGGATAGCCGCGACTGAACTTGAACTCGCAGCTCGCTTCGAACGCCTGGCAGGTCGCGTCTGCTATCTGCCGCATGCGCCGTTCGATCAGGTCCAGCACCTCCAATGTGAAGCTGCGCACGGTGCCCTCGAGTTCACAAGAGTCTGGCACTACATTATTGGCCTCTCCGGCCCGGATCATCGTCACCGAGATCACGGCTGCGTCGATCGGGCGCTTGTTGCGCGTTATGACGGTCTGGAAAGCCTGTACCATTTGGCACGCCACCGGCAGCGGATCGATGCCGTAGTGCGGCATCGCGGCGTGCGCGCCCTTGCCGCGGATGGTGATCTTGAACTCACTACTGGATGCAAACGCCGGCCCCGATCTGATCGCGAACTGCCCGACCGCCATGCCAGGCCAATTGTGTGCACCGAAGATCGCCTCCATCGGAAACAGTGTGAACAGGCCATCCTTGATCATTTCCAGGGCGCCGCCGCCATCTTCCTCGGCGGGCTGAAAGATCAGATAGACGGTGCCGTCGAAGTTGCGATGACCGGACAAGTATTTGGCGGCGGCCAGCAGCATGGCGGTGTGGCCGTCGTGGCCACAGGCATGCATCTTCCCACGATGCACGCTGGCGTGAGCGAACGTGTTGTGCTCCGTGATTGGCAGCGCGTCGATGTCAGCACGCAGGCCGACCGAACGCCCGCCGCTGCCATTCTTGACAATGCCTACCACCCCGGTCTTACCCAAGCCGCGACGGACAGGGATGCCCCAGCCAGTCAGCGCGCTGGCGATCAACTCCGAGGTGCGTTGTTCCCGAAAACTAAGTTCGGGGTGAGCATGAATGTCCCGCCGCAGCGTCCCGATAGTGGCCGCGTCGGCCAGGATGGGTTCGACGAGATTCATGTCGCGGACTTTAACGGACTTTATTTCGCCCACCAATGAATCTCCTCGAATTCGAAAGCTGACCCACAATTGTCGTGGTGATCATGCGTGCGCCGCCGTCGTGATGGCGTTTGTCTTGACCGGCGCAGTTTCCGGCATCAGTGACGCGGTTGCCAGCCCCAGCAGCAGAGCGCCCATCCAGTACCACGCCGGCGCCAGTGGATTGCCGGTGCGCTGAATGAGCCAGGTGATGACGAATTGCGTCGAACCACCAAACACCGAAATCGCGAACGCATAGACCGTGGCGACCACGCCGGAACGTATTCTTTTTGGCAGTCCCTCTGTTAATGCGACGACGACCGGCGGGGCGGCGATTGCGAACAGCACGGCGATGAGCCCCATCATTGCGTACACAATCAGGACCGAAGGATAGTGATTCATCAGCCAGAATGCTGGAAGGACACAAATGAGCGTGAGCGCGTAGCCGGTGATGATGATCCGCTTACGGCCATGGCGGTCGGAGAGCAGTCCGCTGATGGGGTCAAACGTAATGGCGCAGATCGAGGTGAAAACAATAAGGCCGAACGACGCGCCGGCGGGCAGGTGCAGCGTGTTGAGCGCATAGGTGGTCAAATACTCCAGAACATAAGAGCCGATCGTGCCGCACGAGAGCAGCACCAGACCAAAAGCAATGATCGGTAGATGCGGTCCGATGCGTGTGCGAAGCCGCAGCGCGCCGCTGGTGGCATCGGGCGCCAGCGCGGCGTCGTCGGCAGCGTGCAGCGTCTCTGGCAGGCGATGGCGCATGAACATACCAAACGGCACGATGATCACGCCGATGAGAAATGCGATCCGCCAGCCCCAGTCTTGCAGACTCTCAGGGCTCAATGTGCTCGACAGCGCTACGCCCACCAGTGCGGCCAACAGGTTGGCCGCGTCCTGTGTGGCGAATTGCATCGAGCCGTAGAGTCCGCGGCGGTTCGAAGGGGCCGCTTCGACCATGTAGGCGGTACTGGGACCCACCTCACCGCCCAGAGCGAAGCCCTGAATGAGCCGAAACAGCACTGCCAATATCGGAGCGGCGACACCGATCCGCGCATAGGACGGGGTCAGCGCGAGTCCCAGCATGCCGATGCCCATCAACATGAACGAAATCAGCATCGCCGCCTTGCGACCGATCCGGTCGCCGAGCGTTCCAAGCACGATTCCGCCGATTGGACGGGTGACGAATCCGATCCCGAATGTTGCCAGCGACAACAACAGGCTCAGCGAGTTGTCGGTGGTGGGAAAGAACGCCTTGCCGATATAAACGGCAAACAGTGCATAGCTCAGGAAGTCGTAGAATTCCAACCCGTTGCCGATGAATACCGCAATGACATGGGCGGCCGGAATGGCTTTCCGTGGCGGCACGGCAAGCGCTTCACTGTTGGGACGATACCCGTCATCTGGCGTCATTGGGTCGACACGCACGCTACTCCCATCAAGGTAAGACGAGCGTGATTAATTCGCTCGTGACTTTGTTCAGTTATTGACCGGGCGACATATCCAGGCGTAGCGTCCCGACAGAACACATCCGCAAGGCACGATGGCGGACTCGCTTCTGATTATGTCTAATTTTTGGTTCGCTGGCTCGTCTTCGTTCATGGCACGAGCCCCAAGACATCCGAATAATTAATTTCAGGGATAACATGCATAACAACAACTCGAAGGTCTGGCAATTCATTGCCGTGACGGCGTTGGTTTCGCTGGCGTGGCCGCATCATGCCGGCGCACAGCACCGACCGTTGCCGGCTACACGCGGCGGCACGCGTCAGCCCGATGTCGAGGCTGGCATCAACGCCAGCAACAAGCAGACGTCGCCCTGGACACCGCTGACCAATCAGCCGATTTTTCTGCCTTTCGGTGCCAGCACCCCGATGCTGCTGACCGACGGCACCGCAGGTTCTGCTGACTGACCTGTCGGACGACGTAGAAATCTATACGCCGACCACTACGCCAAGCGACCAAGAGCATGAGCGCGACATCGCGCCAGTCGTCATCGGCGCTCCGCGGCTGATCGCCAGGGGCGGCTCATACCAGGTCTTTGGTATCCGGTTTAACGGCGTCACCCAGGGAGCAGTCTTCGGTGATGATGTGCAGGCTGCGACGAATTTTCCGCTGGTGCGCATCACCAATTTGAAGACTTCTCATGTCTTCTACAGCCGTACCCATGATCACAGCAGTATGGCAGTGGCGTCGAACGCGGTGGTGTCCACTCATTTCGACGTACCGAGCGTGCAGGAGCCGGGGCTCAGCATCCTGCAGGTGGTCGCGAACGGTATCGCATCAGACCCTTACGTTGTCGTCATCCGATAGCCGAACAACCGACAAGTTGGACTAGATCGACACGCATAGGTATTTCAATTCAGTGTAATCGAGGATTCCATATTTCGAGCCCTCGCGACCAACCCCGGATTCCTTGACGCCGCCAAAGGGTGCGACCTCGGTGGAAATGATCCCGGTGTTCAGTCCAATGATCCCGTACTCGAGCGCCTCGGAGACACGCCAGGAGCGGGCCAGGTCACGTGTGTAGAAATATGCCGCCAGTCCAAACTCCGTATCGTTCGCCATATGAATCGCCTCGGCCTCGGTCTTGAACCTGAATAGCGGCGCCACGGGCCCAAAGGTCTCCTCGCGCGCGACCAGCGCGTCCGGTTGCACGTCGGTCAGCACCGTCGGTTGGAAAAACGTGCCACCGAGGGCGTGTCGTTTGCCACCGTGGGCGATGCGTGCGCCATGGGCCAGCGCATCGGCGATGTGCTCCTCAACCTTTGCGAGCGCCGCCACATCGATGAGCGGGCCCTGCTCGGTGGCACCGGCCAGTCCGTCGCCCACGCGTAGCTGCGAGACCGCGTCGACCAGCTTTTTCGTGAAAGGCTCGTATACGGCGTCGTGCACCAGCAACCGATTCGCGCAGACACAGGTCTGGCCGGTGTTGCGGTACTTGCTCGCGATCGCGCCGGCAACCGCCGCATCCAGATCCGCGTCCTCGAACACGATAAAGGGAGCGTTACCGCCGAGCTCGAGCGACACCTTCTTCATCGTGCCGGCGCACTGAGCCATCAGCTTCTTGCCCAGGGCGGTCGAACCGGTGAAGGTGACTTTACGGACCGTGGGGTTGGAGGTGAGCTCGCCGCCGATCGCGGCTGCTTCGCCGGTCACGATGTTGAGCACTCCGGGAGGCATTCCCGCCCGTGCCGCCAGCTCGGCCATTGCAAGCGCCGAGTACGGCGTCTGGCTCGCCGGTTTGCACACGAAGGTGCAGCCGGCCGCCAGCGCCGGGCCGGCCTTGCGCGTGATCATCGCGGCCGGAAAGTTCCATGGCGTGATGGCGCCGACCACCCCGACCGGTTGGCGCAGCACGAGAATGCGTTTGTCCGGCTGATGCCCCGGAATGATATCCCCGTACAGGCGCTTCCCCTCCTCTGCGAACCACTCGATAAAGGAGGCGGCGTACGCGATTTCCCCGCGTGACTCGGCCAGTGGCTTGCCCTGTTCCGCGGTCATGAGGACGGCCAAGTCCTCCTGATTGGCCATCATCAGATCGTGCCAACGACGCAGGATGGCGGCGCGATCCTTTGCGGTGCGCGCCGCCCAGGCCGGCATCGCTGCCGCAGCGGCGGCGATCGCACGGCGCGTCTCTGCGGCTCCCATGTAGGGCACGGTGCCGAGTTTCTCCCCGGTGGCGGGATTCAACACCGGGCGGGTGGCGCCCCCGTCCGCGTCGGCCCACTTGCCATCGATGAACGCCTGCGTGCGCCGTAGTGTCGTGTCTTTCAGATTCATAATGCGATACCGCTCATTTCCATGCGTCAGACATCTTGCCAGAATTCGGTCGATTGCCTAGCTCGGAACGTAGGCAGCCTCAGTGGGTGGGCCCGAGGTAGGTATCAAACCAGGCGAGAGTCTCCTTGATGAATTCGGTTGCGGGAACCAGGTGACCTGATTCGTAGATCAGCATTTTCTTCTGGTCCTGCGGGGTTCCCAGCAAACGGAACATCGGCTTTTGGGCGGATTCGACCGGGAAGAACATGTCGTATTTGCCGTTCAGCATCAGCACCGGCTGCTTGACCCTGGGCAGGTAGTTGATCTGATCGGCTTCCGGCAGGGCCTTCTGCATGGTCATCCCACCGACGTTCAGCACCACGACTTTGATGCGCTTCTCCACGGCAGGAATGATTCCGCCCATGAGTCCGCCCCAGCTGATGCCGAGGTAGGCGACCTTTTCCGCCTGCATGTCCTTTCTGGTTTCAAGATAGTCGATCGTTCTGGAGTATTCCTTCGCCCACATGATGACGTGGTCCTTGTACCGGACCGTCAGGTCCGGGAGATCCGATTTCTGGTCGTCCTGGCGCTCATAGGTCCCCTTGTTGATCGGGAAGATCAGCGCCCGCCCACTCTTTATGATGAACAACAGGCGGTTGTTGATCAGCGTCGGGTCGAATTTGCTCTCGTTAAATCCATTTGAGCCGGAGAAAAACACCACCGGCTGGAGTGGTGCCGTGTAGGTATTGGGCAAGAAGACGTAGAGCACCAGTCGCTCATTGTTATAGCCGGCATCGATCGATACGACCTCGGCCTTCCAGGCGTCGGTCTCGATGGTCTTTTCGATCGTTGCCTTAAGCTCAGTCTTGTCATAGACGAATTGGCGGGCGAAACCGGCAAAGGTCAGGTCATTAACCGGCTTTTCCCTGGCATAGTCCCTGAAGTCCATCGAGATCGATTGTCTGAGCGCCGCCAGGGACGAATCGTCGGCGAGCGCCTTGATGCATCTGAAGCCGTTGGACTCGCTGCGGTCCAGCGCTGGCTGGGTGAAACTATCGTTGAACGCGTACGACGGATCGGTCCAGCCGCCGCCCAAAATGAAGCGCTGGTTTGATTCGCCACTTTGATTGAAAGTCCACTCGCGTGCGTTGCCTGCAAGATCGTAGACCCCGAACGTGCTGAAACCAGCGAGGCTGCCAACCACGCTGGTCGACTTGCCACTGAAATTGCTCAGCGGCAGCAGAAACTCCGACCGGCTCGTATCCGCCACGGCGGCCCAGTGAAATACAGTCGGTAATTGTTTGTGTGCGTAGGCAGCGTACGCCGCGGCCTCGTACCAGGACACGCCGGTCACCGGGTGATTCTCGGTACCGTCGGGATAGCTGCCCGCTTCCCATGTTGCAGGCCCGTGCCGGCCGGTTCGGTCGGTAAAGTTCGCCAATGCGGTTTTCAGCGGAATCACTTTACCTGCGTCCAGGACGGGGACGGTCCAGTACGCCTCATTGGTGTAGCCGCCGGCATCAACGAAGGCCTTGAACTGCTTGTTCGTGACCTCGAACTTGTCGATCAGGAACTCGGGCACGTCTCTGGGCCCGTATTTCTCTATGCCGATGATTTGCATCTCAGTCGTTGACTTCGGGATGCGTACCATGTTCTCCGGCAGACTTCCGCTCGGATCCATCCTCAGTTGCGCCACGATCGGCCGGATCGCGACGCTAAAACTGGGGGCGGCGAGTTCGATTGTCTGATAACCCGGTTTCCTGACTTCCAGACGCAGGTAATCGCGCGGCACTCTCACGTCCTTGAACGGAGTCACTCCCGCCGACCGCCAGTCGGCGGCAGGCGTGTCGTAGTCGTTCCAGAACACCTCGGCGCCGGCAGGCTCGGTCTCGATCGACACGGTGGTGGCGATCGATGGCCATAACTTCGGCAAGGTTGGGTCATTGGGTACATCCTTCTCCGCCTCCACGGCCATGTCGAAGATCTGTCTATTGCTCCGAACCATCGTCGCCGCCATAGCCTGGATCGCGGGCAGTAGATCGTTTCTGGCATGTTCCTTCCGT
>Ga0182024_10020917_pt1 | contig 11920 bp, 10 predicted proteins | sample P32metaG_FD_120480 | JGI IMG/M metagenome (GOLD analysis project Ga0182024, IMG submission 120480) | Permafrost microbial communities from Stordalen Mire, Sweden - P3-2 metaG (Illumina Assembly) | ecosystem: Environmental > Terrestrial > Soil > Wetlands > Permafrost | place: Sweden: Stordalen... | reverse complement strand
CCAGGTGGCGCTACCGGCCGGTACGGTGCTGGCGCCGCAACATATCGCGCTCGCGGCCGCGCTCGGCATCACCAAGGTCGAGGTGCGCCGGCGGCTGAAGGTCGCGATCTTCTCCACCGGCGATGAGGTGGTGGAGCCGGGCTCGCCGCGCGGCGGCGCCGCGATCTATGACGCCAACCGTTATCTCTTAAGCGAATTACTGGATCGGCTCGGCGCGCAAGTGACCGATCTCGGTATTCTGCGCGACGACCCTGATGCGCTGGCGCGGGCGCTGCAAGCGGCCGCCGCCGGCCACGACCTGGTGGTCACCTCGGGCGGTGTCTCCACCGGCGAAGCCGATCATGTGCGCAGCGCGGTCGAGCGCATCGGCAGCCTGGTGTTCTGGCGCGTCGCCATCAAGCCGGGCCGGCCGGTTGCAATGGGCGTCATTCGAAGTGCTAGCGACAGCGCGGCTTTCGTCGGGCTGCCGGGCAATCCGGTGGCGGTGTTCGTGACGTTTGTTCGGGTGGTCAAGCCGCTGCTGCGGCGGCTGGCCGGCGCGCGGCCGCAAACTTTGGTGCCGCTGCCGGTGCGGGCAGCCTTCGCGTACCGGAAGAAAAAAGACCGCCGCGAATACGTGCGCGTCGCGCTGCGGCGCTCGAGCGACGGCGAACTTGAGGCGGTGAAGCATCGCCAAGACGGCGCCGGCATCCTGACTTCACTGACGGAGACCGACGGCCTGCTGGAATTTGCCGAAGAGGTGACGGCGATCGAGCCCGGCGCCCGCGTCGGCTTCCTATCCTACGCGACGCTCATCGGTTGATGCGGCGGCTCAGGTGCCGAGCCGCACCGCCGACGTAGAGAAGGCCTGGTCGACCGGCTCCTGCACGGTATTGAGCACGACGCCGCAGACCACCGCGATGATGACGGCCGCCACGCATGCGACGATGAATGCTTTCATGGAATTCGCTCCGCTCCCAGACGCCCCATATCTTGCAACTATAACAGATATGGAACCGGAAAGAGCGGCTGCAAGATTCAAAAAATCAAATACCGTGATGCTGCAGCGCAATGCGTTCGGCGCGCTCAGCGTCTTCCGGCGTATTGACGTTGAGGAACGGGTCGACCGGCTTGGCCGGCCAATCGGCGACCGCGACGCCATGCCGCGCCGTCCAGGCCTCGATCTTGCGCAGGTCTTCCTCGACCAGGGCCTTGCGCAGGCTGCCGCGTAACGCCAGCGGCCACAGGCCCACCACTGGATGGCGCCATTCGCCGGAACGGGCGCAGGCGAGCGGCACGCCGGTGCCCATTTCGCGGCGGGCCATGTGCAGCCGCTCCACCAGGTCGTCGGGCAGGAACGGGCAGTCGCCCGGCACGCTGAGCAGCCACTCGATGCCGTTGTTCTGTGCCGCCAGCCAGTCGAGCCCGGCGAGGATCCCGGCCAGCGGGCCGGGGTAATCCGGCACGTTGTCGGGCACGATGGTCAGTTCGGTATCGGCGAAGCGATTGGGATCACCATTGGCGTTTATGATCATGCCGACGCATTGCCCCGACAGGGTCGCCAACACACGGTCAAGAATAGAAATGCCGCCGATCGCGATGCGCGCCTTGTCGCCGCCGCCCATGCGGCGCGCCAATCCGCCGGCGAGAACGAGACCAAGGGTAGGGGGGATGGGGTCCGTCATGCCTATCTACTTTTCCCGGGCGTAGCGCAGCACACCGCAAGTCGGATATATCCGACTTGCGGCATTTAATTAATAGCCGCAAGTCGCGTAAACGCCACTTGCGGTGTGGTGCGCTGCAGACCCGGGATCCCGGTTAAATATTGAAGCAAGCTGGGTCCCGGACGCGGTGCACCGCGTCCGGGACACGAGGCGTTAGATCACTCATCATGCACGGCGGCCTTGCGGCGGTGCTTCGAACTTTCTTCTTCCACAAAATCGAGGTCCTGGTCGAACACAATGCGGTCCTCGCCGGCGAGCGCGACGAAGCGCTTGCCGCGCGCGCGACCGATCAGCGTTAGATTGGCCTTGCGCGCCAGCTCGACCCCCCAGGCGGTGAAACCCGAGCGCGAAATCAGGATCGGAATCCCCATCCGCACGGTCTTGATCACCATTTCCGAGGTGAGCCGGCCGGTGGTGTAGAAAATCTTGTCGGCGGCTTTGACCTTGCTCTTGAACATCCATCCGGCGATCTTGTCGACCGCGTTGTGGCGGCCGACGTCTTCCATATAGACCAGCGGCTGGTCTTCTTTCGCCAGCACACAGCCGTGGATGGCGCCGGCCTCCAGGTAAAGCGACGGCGTGGTGTTGATCTTGTGGGTCAGCGCATAGAGCCATGAGGTGCGCAACTTGGCCTTCGGCAGCGAGACGTTTTCCAGCGCTTCCATCAGGTCGCCGAACACGGTGCCCTGCGCGCAGCCGCTGGTTTGCACTTTCTTCTTTAGCTTCTTCTCGTAATTGGTCTTGCGTTTGGTGCGCACCACCACCACCGCCAATTCCTCGTCGTAATCGACGCCGGTAACGACGTCGTCCGGCAGCAGCATGTTCTGGTTGAGCAGGTAGCCGACCGCCAAATATTCCGGGTAATCCCCGATGGTCATGGCGGTGACAATTTCCTGGCTATTGAGAAAAATGGTCAGCGCGCGCTCGACCGTGACGGCGGTCTCGATTCTAGCGCCGGTCTGGTCGATGCCGGTGACGCGCTCGGTCAGCCGCGGATTGGCCGGATTGGGCCGGATGATGTAGCTGTCTGTTTTCTTGTCCATGACGCAACTATAGCAGGAATTCTATCGCCACCTGAAATCTGCCCACTTTAAGTGGGCAGCCGCGCCAAGGCCCGCAAGATGGAATAGCTCCTCTGTTTCCAAACCGTGCCTCGCCCCCTTAAGATGGCCGCCAACGACAACAGGCCATCGAGCCACGGGGAGACGCTATCCATGCTTCGCGCCACCAAGGACCTCATGCTGCCGACCACCATCACCGGCTCGCTGCCGCGGCCGAGCTGGTACACGGAAAATCTGGGCTCGCGCAGCTTCCTCGAGGCGATGGTGAACAACCATTTCCGCGAACAGTACGTCGATACGGTGTCGGTCTATCTGCACGAGCAGGAGATGGCCGGCCTCGACATCGTCACCGACGGCGACGCGCATTTCGACTCCGACGTCGGTGGCCAGAGCTGGACCAATTATCCGCCCCGCCACATGGGCGGCTTCGACAAGAATCCGCAGCCGACGCCGGCCGGCAACGGCGGCATCGCCTTTCCGCCCGGCCACATCCTGCACGACTATCTGGAATCGCGCGTAATGCCGGGGATCAACGGCCCGGTCACTCGCGGCGATCTGCAATACGACGCCATGTGGAAGGTGGCGCAGCGCATGACCAAGAAGCCGGTCAAGTTCGGCACCATCGGGCCGGAGCTGGTCGCCTTCGCGGTGCGGGATACGCACTACAAGTCGGTGAAGGACCGCATCCTGGCAATCGCCGATGCGCTGAACGCTGAACTGCACGCGCTGGCCGACGCTGGCTGTCAGGCGATCCAGTTCGAGGAGCCGCAGATCCACATGCTCGCGGTGCGCAAGATCACCGACACGGTGATGACGCCGGAGTTCAGCGTCGACGTTTTCAACCGCACCATGAAGGGCCTGCGCGCCAAGACCGAAGTGTGGTGCCACACCTGCTGGGGTAACCCTTCCCAGCAGCGCATGTTCACCAGCGTGCAGAGCTACAAGAACGGGCTGGAGATGCTCAACAAGGTCGACGCCGACGTGATCACCTTCGAGTCGGTTTCCGCCGGCGGCGCCGACCTCGAAGCCTTCGGCAAGATCATTACCGACAAGAAGGTCGCCATCGGCGTGATCGATCATCATGGCTTGCAGGTCGAGCGGCCGGAGGACATCGCCGAGCACATCCGCCGCGCGCTCAAATACATCCCGGCCGAGCGGTTGATCCTGTCGTCCGATTGCGGCATGGGCCGCGAGGGCATGAGCCGCCGCCACGCCTACTACAAGATCGTCGCGATGGTGCTCGGCGCCAACATGGTGCGCAAGGAGCTCGGCCTGCCGGAGGCCGTGTGCCTTGCCGCCGATCCGCGCTATTCGCTGGTGGTGCCGAGCGCCTGACGCGCCCGATAGCGTTACCAAAAACTGAATTTGCATCGGGCAAATCCACCGCAAGCTTTGGCGTGTTTTCAATAAATCTGTGTTCAATATGTCGGTACAAGCCAGAAGGCCTTGCCGATGAAACCGCAGAACGTTGTGCTCGCATTCATGCTCGTGGCCGGCGCCGCCAGTCTCTCCGCGGCGGCGGCGGAATGGCCGGTGATCTCGCAACGGCCTTCGGCGGCGCCCGCCGAATACGATTTTACGGTGCTGCACCGGGAAGCCAGCGCCGCACTGGCCGAGCTTCGCCAGTCGCAGGAACGCCGGCTGGCCTCGGCTGAAAATCCGGTCTTCTAATCTCGCGTCAATCCGGCGGAAACGCCGCAGCGCCGTGCCGCGGCTGGGCCTGCTTCACTTCGCCATCGCCTTTTGGCACGCTTCCCACACCTTGGCGGGCGTCGCGGGCATGTCCATGTGATCGCCGGCACCGTTCGGAATCGCGTGCGAAATCGCGTTCATCACCGCGGCGATCGCCGCCGTGGTGCCGGCCTCGCCGGTGCCTTTGACGCCGAGCGGATTGCTCGTGGCCGGCACCGGATGCATCGCCTCGCGCAGCTCGACCGGCATGTTGTGCGCACGCGGCATGCCGTAATCCATGAACGAACCGCTCACCAATTGCCCGCTTGAATCGTAAACCGTGTTTTCGGTCAGCGCCTGGCCGAGCCCTTGCGCGATACTGCCGTGCACCTGGCCCTCGACGATCGTGGTGTCGAGCGGATTGCCGCAGTCGTCCACCGCGGTATAGGTCACGAGATCGACAAACCCGGTGTCGGGATCGATCTCCACCTCGGCGATGTGGCAGCCGTTCGGAAAAGTGAGCGGCGTCTCCGCCTTGTCCTTGGTGTCGAGGCTTTCGCCCATGCCTTTGGCGCGCTTGGCGGTCTCGAATAGCGAAATCTTGCGGTCGGTGCCGACCACCTCGAAACCGCCATTGCGATATTGAATGTCGCTCTCCGAGGCTTCCAGCGCGGATGATGCGACTTTCTTTCCCTTTGCCAGCATCACGTCGGCGACATGGACAATGGCGTTGCCGGCGCACATGGCCGAGCGCGAGCCGACCGAGGCGCCACCGGTCAGGCCCATATCGGTGTCGCCGTGGTGGTGCTCGATCTTGGCCGGATCGATGCCGAGCTTGTGCGCCAGCAGCCGGCCGAACACGGTGGCGTGGCTCTGTCCGGTCGATTGCACATTCAGACCGAGGATCATCTTGTGGCCGTCGGGAAACGCCACCGAGGCCATTTCCATCGGCGTCGCGCCGGAATGCTCCAGCATGCAGGATATGCCGATGCCGCGCAGCTTCTTGCGCTTGGCCGATTCACGCTTGCGCTTGTTGAAATTGTCGAATTCGGCGAGCTTGAGCGCCTTGTCGACGATGCCGGGAAAATCGCCGCTGTCGTAAGTGTTGATCGGCGTCTTGAACGGCATCGCCGACGCCGGAATGAGGTTCTTCTTGCGCAGCCGCACCGGGTCCATGCCGACGACGCGGGCTGCTTCCTCGACCGCCCGCTCGAGCGCGTAATTCGCCTCCGGGCGTCCGGCGCCGCGATAGGGCGCGATCGGCATCTTGTTGGAGAAATAACAGGCGACGCCGACGTCGACTTTGGCGATCCGGTACATGCCGGGAAGACAACGGGCGAAATTGTTCGTGTTGATGTTGATGCCGGCGTTGGCGATGTAGGCGCCCTGGTTGCAGAGATGGCGCACGCGCAACGCCAGGAATTTGCCCTTGTCGTCGAGCGCGAGTTCGACGTGAGTCACCGCGTCGCGCGCCTGGCAGTCGCTCATGAAGGCCTCGGAGCGCGTCGACTGCCAGTGCACCGGCCGCCCGACCTTGCGCGCGCCCACCAGCACCGCGATGTACTCCGGATAGACCGTCGTCTTCATGCCAAAGGCGCCGCCGACATCCTCCGTGATCACCCGCAATTTGTCGTTCGGCACGCCCATGATGGAGGCTGCCTGGCCGCGCAAGGCGTCGGCGCTCTGCGAGCAGGCGTGCAGCGTGTAGGTGCCGCTCGCCTTGTCATGGACGCCGGTGGCGCCGCGCGTTTCCATCGAGGCCACAACCAGACGCTGGTGGGTGACGCTGAGGCGTGCGACATGCGGCGCCTTGGCGATGATGCCGGCAACCTCGCGTTCGTTCTGCTCGTCGGCCACCGGGCCCGGCCAGTCGACGCAGAGATTGCCCGGCGCGTCCTGGAAAAGCTGCGTCTTGCCGTTCATGGCGGCTTCCAGGTCGACCACCGCCGGCAATTCCTCGTAGTCGACCGCGATCTGCTCGGCGGCGTCCTGCGCCGCGGCGCTCGTTTCCGCCACCACCATGGCCACCGCATCGCCGACGTGCATGACTATGTCGCCCGCGAGCGCGGGGCGGAACGGCATCACCATCTTGGCGCCGCCGCGTCCGACGACCGGCGGGTGACGCGAGATGCCGGCAACGCCGGCCGCCTTGATGTCCTCGGCGATGAGCACCGCCAGCACCTGTTTGGCCTTCAGCGCCGCTTCGGCATGGACCGCCAGCACGCGGGCGTGGGCATGCGGCGAGCGCACGAAGGCGGCGTAGGCCTGGTTCGGCAACCGCGGGTCGTCCATGAAGCGGCCATTGCCGCGCACCAAAGCGTCGTCCTCGACGCGCGGCTCGTGTTTGCTGTGGGCAGGGCTGGTCGCGGCCATGGGGAGGTTCCGGCTCTCGGCTTGCGGGGCTCCGTTTATAACCGAAACCGGGCCGCTCGACAGGGGCTTGCGTCGGCGGCGCACCTGCGGCACTCAGACGCCTCGCAATCCCAAGAGCTTCGGCTTTCGAGCAGTTTTCAGAGGACGAAATGAGCAAAGTGCGCACGATCGACACCCACACCCACATCTGCACCCTGGAAACCGCCGCGATGCTGACCAAGGCGGGCGTCAAGGTCACGATCACGCCCGACGATGCCGACAATGCGGCATTCGATGTCGCCGGCGTGGTGTACCGGCCGTTCCCGACCGGTGGCTTCGATATCCCGCGCCGGCTCAAGGACATGGATGCGACCGGCGTCGACGTGCACGTGCTTTCGGCCACGCCGCAGACTTATCTTTACGCCCAGGAGCCGGCGCTCGGCGCCGTGCTGTCGGGGATTCAGAACGACCAGATGGCCAAGCACATCGCCGCCCATCCCGCGCGCTTCCTGGGCATAGCCACGCTGCCGATGCAGGATCCCAAACGCGCCGCCGATGAGCTCAAGCGCGCCATGACCAAGCTCGGCCTCAAGGGCTCGATGTTCGCCTCCAACGTCTTGGGCAAGAACCTGGACGATCCGAGCTTCGAGCCGCTGTGGGCGACGGCCGAAGAGCTCGGCGCCTTCATGTTCATCCATCCCCACAACGTCGCGGGCGCCGACCGGCTGAAGTCTTATTATCTCGGCAATCTGATAGGCAACCCGCTCGACACCACCATCGCCGCCGCCTGTCTTATTTTCGGCGGCGTCATGGACCGTCATCCGAAGCTGAAGATCATGCTGGCCCATGGCGGCGGCTTCACGCCCTATCAGGCGGCGCGCTGGGAGCACGGCTGGAAAGTGCGCCCCGAACCGAAGAAGAACGTGCCGACGCAGCCGGAGGGTATCGCCAAGCGTTTCAACTACGACACCATCCTGCATTCCGCGCAGACGCTGGAAGCGATGATCGGCCTGGTCGGCAGCGAGCGTGTGATGCTCGGCAGCGACTATCCTTACGATATGGCGATGATGGATTGCGTCGCACACGTGCGCTCGTTGAAGATTTCCGACGCCGATAAGGACGCCATCCTCAGCGGTAACGCCGAAGCCATGTTGGCGGGAAAGTAGCCATGAACGTGCAGGCGGCGCCCAAGACCGGGCGCACCCCGACCGCGGCCGTCACCGGCCTGATCGCCGACGCCATGCAGAAGGCCGGCGTGCCGGCGGGCGATGCCGCCAAGATCGCCGAATTGATGCTGGAGGCCGATCTCGTCGGCGCCGACGCGCACGGCGTGTTTCGCCTGCCGCAATATGTGCAGCGGCTGAAATTGGGGTCGACCAATCCGCGGCCCAACATCACGGTGACGCGCAGCGCGCCGGCGACCGCGCTGGTCGACGGCAATAACGGCATGGGCCACCTGGTGGTCGCGCGCATGGTGGAAACGGCCGTCGAACAGGCGCGCGAATGCGGCGTCGCCTGGGTCGGCTGCCGCAATTCCGGCCATGCCGGCGCTGCCGGCGTCTATGCGGCGCTGCCGCTGAAGGCCGACATGATCGGCATCTACTCTGCCGTTGCGAATGCCAACCACATGCCGCTTGCCGGCGGCGCCGAGCCGCTGCTCGGCACCAACCCGCTGGCGATCGCGATCCCGGCCGGCGAAGAGCCGGCTTTGGTGCTCGATATCGCGACCTCGATCGTTTCCTACGGCACCATCAAGAATCATCGATTGCTCAACCGCCCGCTGCACGCCGACTGGATGATCGATCCGAGCACCGGCGCCGCGGTCACCGATCCGCAGAAAACCGCCGCCGCGCTGCTGTTGCCGATGGCCGGCTACAAGGGCGCCGGGCTCGCGCTGGTCCTCGGCCTGCTCGCCGGCACCCTCAACGGCGCGCTGTTCGGCCGCGATTGCGTCGACTTCAACGCCGAGCCGGACAGGGTCACCAATACCGGCCAGTTCGTGCTGGCGCTCGATCCCAGCCGCTTCCAGCCGCTCGCCCAGTTCAAGGCCGAGGTCGACCGCCATATCCGCAGCTTGCGAACGTCGAAGACGCTGCCGGGCGAGGACGTGCGGCTGCCCGGCGAGCAGCGCGCCAAGCGCCGCGCCGACCGCCTCGCCAACGGCCTCATGCTGCCGGCGGAATTGCTGACGCAGCTCGACAAGCTCGCCGGCGAACTGGCGATCAAGCCGCTGCGTGAACGCGCTTAAGCGGCTTCAGTGGCTTTTGCTTTTTTCGGCGGTCTTGATCTGCTCGACCACCGTCTTCCATTTCGCCGATTCGGCGGCGACGAAGTTCTTGAAACTCTCCGGCGTCGGGCTCGATGTCAGCACCATGCTGGCGGCAATCATGTGCTGGCGCACGTCCGGATCCGCCATCGCCTTGAGCACGGCGGCGTGCAGTTTGGCGACGATCGGCTGCGGCGTTCCGGCCACCGCGAACAGGCCCTGCCAGGAACCGCTGACGTCCTCGGGGAACCCGAGTTCGACCACGGTCGGCACGTCGGGCAGCGATGCCACGCGCTCTTTCGTGGTGACGGCGAAGCCTTTCAGCTTGCCGGCCTTCACGAACTGCGCCGCCGACGACAGCGTGACGAACATCACGTCGACGTTGCCGGCCAGCAGATCGATGATCGCAGGACCGGCGCCGCCTTTATAGGGCACTTGCGTCATCTGCAGGCCGAGCCGGTGGCGGAACTGCTCCATCGCCAGGGTGTTGAGCGTGCTGACGCCGGCCGCGGCATAATTGATCTTGCCGGGGTTTGCCTTGGCATAGGCGATCATGTCCTTGAGCGAGTTCGGCGGAAATTTTTCGCTGGCGACCACGATGCCGGGCGTTTCGGCGGCCAGCGAAATGGGTATGAAATCGCGCTCCGGCTTCATCGTCAGGTCGGGGAAGAAATGCGGATTGATCGCGATGGTGCCGATATTGCCCAGGAACAAGGTGTAGCCGTCGGGTGCCGCGCGTGCGGCGCCCTCCATCCCGACATTGCCGGCCGCGCCGGTCCGGTTGTCGATCACGAGCTGCTGGCCGAGCGTTTTTTCGAGGCTGGGCTGGATCAGCCTGATGGCGAAATCGGAGGCGCCGCCCGGCGCGAAGGGGACGATGATATGGATCGGCCGCGTCGGGTAACTGGCGGCGTCCTCGGCGGCGCACAGGCGGGTCGCCGCGACCAGCGTGAGCAAACCAAGCAATGCGCTTCGCAGACCGTTCGCCGCCGTCATGCCGTCCTCCCTCTGACGATTTATGCCGCCGCCAGTATCTCGTTGGGATCGAGCGGCAGCTTCACCGGCTGCTTGCGCCTGGCCGACAAATCCAAAGCCTTGGTCAGCATCAGATTGCGGTGCGCTTCTTCCACCGTCGCCGCCGCGGTCGGCAGCCCGAGCGCGACGCGGTTGAGCCAGCTGTCGGTCTCCTCCGCCATCGGCCCGCGCAATTCGCCGAGCGCCATGTCGCCGGGCGGATAGCTGCCCATGAAATCGACCAGCCGCGTGGCGTCGGGGTTGTAGCCCTCCGACTGCGCCTTCGACACCGCCAGCACGATATCGCGGTGGGTGTCGTCGATGGTGAGCACGCCGGTGGTGCCGACGATGCCGACCTCGAGCGAATAGACCGCGCCCGGCCAGGTCACCGGCAGCGCCCAGGAAATATTGAGGTGATAGACGGTGCCGTCGTCGAACATGATCATGCCGGCGGTGGCGTCGATGCCTTTGTAGAGCGGGCCGAGCACTTTATCGATTGAGCGCGCGTAGACTTCGACCGGCTTCTTGCCGTCGAGGCACCACATGCAGATGTCGAGCGCGTGGGTGCCGGAGATCACCATCGGCGAGATGGTCGAGGGATCGTCGGTGCGCTTGTAATTGTCGATCGCCACCAGCCGGTTCATGAACGCGCGTGAAGTGACCAACGTCACGTCTCCGAGCGCGCCGGTGCGGCATTTTTCCTTGGCCGCCAGCCATCGCCTGCGGAAACGCTGGGTATAGCCGACCACGGCGTCGACTTTGGCGTCCTTGATCGCTTTCAGCACGCGCGCCGATTCGGCGAGGTTGGTGGCGAGCGGCTTTTCGATCAGCAGCGGAATTCCGCGCTCGACCGCCGCCATGATCGGATCGACGTGCAAATGCTCGTCGGTGGCGATGATGGCGCAGGTCACTTCCGGGCGCTTGAGCAATTCGACGTGGCTTTGCGTGACGAAATCGGCGCTGATCTTAGGCGCCACTTCGCCGGCGCGGTTGGGGTTCTTTTCGGCGAGCCCGATCCACTCGACCGCCGGATGGCGCGCCGCCACCTCGCCGCGGAACAGGCCGACGCGGCCGCCCCCGATGATGGCAACGCCGATGCCTTTGGCTGATTTCTTCATTGTGGATTGGCTCCTGAGCGGTTCTTTTCCTTGAATTCCGCGATTCCCGAAATGGTCTCGTTGGTAAGCGGCAGGTCGACCGGCTCGTTGCGGTAGGCTGACAGATCCGCCGCGCTATAGGTTTCCATCACCCGACGCGCGCTTTCCGGCGTCACCATGACCGGCGTGTCGCGAATGCAGGCTTCCAGGAAGTGGATGGTTTCCGGCCCCATGCCGCCGGCGAACACTTCGCCGACTTGCTCGCCCGGCATGGTCGACATCGGGAATACCTGACCGTTAGTCATGGTGTTGAGCCAGTTGTCGCGCTGGGTGTCGTCGAGCACCAGGGCGCCCTCGGTGCCGGTGATCTCGATCCAGGTCGAGCAGTAATTCGGATAGCTCGGCGGGAAATTCCAGCCGCCGCCGATCATCACCACCACGCCGTTGTCCATGGTGACGGTGGTGAACATCACGTCGTGCGAACCGTTGACCGGCTTCATGTAGCCGTAGGCGCCCTGGCTGTAGACCCGCACGGGCTTGGCCGGTTCCAAGAGCCAGAACACGAAATCGAGGTCGTGCGTCGACTCCATGACCACCGGCGACAGCCGCACGCGGCCGGCGATTTTCTTGCCGAGGCTGCGCGACAAGTTGCGGCTGACCAGCACCGAGACCACGTCGCCAAGCGTGCCGTCGGTGATTTTCTTCTTGGCGTAGGCAATCTTCGGGTTGAAGCGCTGCGAATAGCCGATGGTGAAT
>Ga0182024_10020916_pt1 | contig 11920 bp, 4 predicted proteins | sample P32metaG_FD_120480 | JGI IMG/M metagenome (GOLD analysis project Ga0182024, IMG submission 120480) | Permafrost microbial communities from Stordalen Mire, Sweden - P3-2 metaG (Illumina Assembly) | ecosystem: Environmental > Terrestrial > Soil > Wetlands > Permafrost | place: Sweden: Stordalen... | reverse complement strand
GAGCAGCTCGAGAACGTGGGCGAGGTCGTCGGGCGGCAGGGCAAGACCAGCACGCGCGTCAGATTCGGATTGTCGCAGGGCGCCTGGGCGGACATGGAGGGCTCTGTCAACACGCTGATCGACGACTTGCTATGGCCGACGACCACGGTGACCCGCACCGTGACGGCGGTCGCGCGAGGCGACCTGTTGCAGACGGTGCCGCTCGATGTGGACGGGCGGGCGCTCAAGGGCGAGTTCCTGCGCTCGGCGAATATCGTCAACACCATGATCAAGCAGCTGTCGGTGTTCACATCGGAAGTAACCCGCGTCGCGCGCGAGGTCGGCACCGACGGCAAGCTCGGCGGTCAGGCGCAGGTGCGTGAAGTGACCGGGGTTTGGAAGGACCTCACCGAAAGCGTGAATTCGATGGCCTCGAACCTCACCGCCCAGGTTCGCAACATCGCCGAGGTAACCATCGCGGTCGCCAACGGCGATTTGTCCAAGAAGATCACGGTCGACGTGCGCGGCGAGATCCTGCAATTGAAGGAAGCCATCAACACGATGGTCGACCAGCTGCGCTCGTTCGCCTCCGAGGTCACACGCGTCGCGCGCGAAGTAGGAACCGAGGGCAAATTGGGAGGCCAGGCACTGGTCCCGGGCGTCGCCGGAACCTGGAAGGATCTCACCGACTCGGTAAACGCGATGTGCGGCAATCTCACCGCCCAAGTGCGCAATATTGCGCAGGTCACCACGGCCGTGGCGCGCGGCGACCTGTCGCGCAAGATCACCGTGGACGTATCGGGCGAGATTCTCGAGCTCAAGCAGACCATGAACACCATGGTCGATCAGCTGAACGCCTTCGCCGGCGAGGTGACCCGCGTGGCGCGCGAAGTCGGCACCGAAGGCCGCCTCGGCGGTCAGGCGCAGGTGCCCGGCGTCGCGGGCACTTGGAAGGATCTCACCGACAACGTGAATTCCATGGCGTCGAATTTGACGGCGCAGGTGCGCAACATCGCCGAAGTCTCCACCGCCATCGCGAGCGGCAATCTCGCGAAGAAGATCACGGTGACCGTCTCGGGCGAGATTCTCGAGCTCAAGGAAACCATCAATACCATGGTGGACCAATTGAATGCGTTCGCCTCCGAGGTGACGCGCGTCGCGCGCGAGGTTGGAACCGAGGGGCGCTTGGGCGGCCAGGCCAACGTGCGCGGCGTCGCGGGCACCTGGAAGGATCTGACCGAGAACGTCAACTCCATGGCCTCGAACCTGACCGGCCAGGTGCGCAACATCGCCGAAGTGACCACGGCGGTGGCGAACGGCGACTTGTCGAAAAAGATCACCGTCGACGTGAAGGGCGAGATTCTCGAGCTCAAGGACACCATCAACACCATGGTGGACCAATTGAACGCCTTCGCCGGCGAGGTGACGCGCGTGGCGCGCGAAGTCGGCACCGAAGGCAAGCTCGGCGGCCAGGCGCAACTCAAGGGCGTCGCGGGCACCTGGAAGAACCTCACCGACTCGGTGAATTCCATGGCCTCGAACCTGACCGGCCAGGTGCGCAACATCGCCGAGGTCGCGACCGCGGTCGCGCAGGGCGACTTGTCGAAGAAGATCACGGTAACCGTTTCCGGAGAAATCCTCGAGCTGAAGGAGACCATCAACACCATGGTCGACCAGCTGCGCTCGTTCGCGGGCGAGGTGACGCGCGTGGCGCGCGAGGTCGGCACCGAAGGTCGTCTCGGCGGCCAGGCGCAGGTGCCCGGTGTGGCGGGCACCTGGAAGGATCTCACCGACTCGGTGAACTCCATGGCCGGCAACTTGACCGCTCAGGTGCGCAACATCGCGGAAGTGTCGACGGCCATCGCCAACGGCGACCTGTCCCGCAAGATCACGGTGGACGTGCGCGGCGAGATCCTGCAGCTCAAGGAGACGCTCAACACGATGGTGGACCAGCTGAACCGGTTCGCCTCGGAGGTCACGCGCGTGGGGCGCGAGGTGGGCACCGAAGGCAAGCTCGGCGGCCAGGCCAACGTGCCCGGCGTCGCCGGCACCTGGAAGGATCTCACCGAAAACGTCAATTTCATGGCCTCGAACCTGACCGGCCAGGTGCGAAACATCGCCGAGGTGACCACGGCCGTGGCGCGCGGCGACCTGTCGAGAAAGATCACCGTGGACGTGAAGGGCGAGATCCTCGAGCTCAAGAACACCATCAACACCATGGTGGACCAGTTGAACGGCTTTGCGGGCGAAGTGACGCGTGTGGCGCGCGAGGTCGGCACCGAGGGCAAGCTCGGCGGCCAGGCGGAGGTGCCGGGCGTCGCCGGCACGTGGAAGGATCTCACCGACAACGTCAACTCCATGGCGGGCAATCTCACCGGGCAAGTGCGCAACATCGCCGAGGTGGCGACCGCCATTGCGAACGGCGACTTGTCACGCAAGATCACGGTGGACGTGCGTGGCGAGATCCTCCTGCTGAAGGAGACGCTCAACACCATGGTCGATCAGCTGCGATCGTTCGCGGGCGAAGTCACGCGCGTGGCGCGCGAGGTCGGAACCGACGGCCGCCTAGGCGGCCAGGCCGTGGTGCCGGGCGTCGCCGGCACGTGGAAGGATTTGACCGACAACGTCAATCTGCTCGCCGCGAACCTCACGACGCAGGTGCGAAACATCGCCGAGGTGACCACGGCGGTGGCCCGCGGCGACTTGTCGAGAAAGATCACGGTGGACGTGAAGGGCGAGATCCTCGAGCTCAAGAATACCATCAACACCATGGTGGACCAGTTGAACGGCTTCGCCGGAGAGGTAACACGCGTCGCGCGCGAAGTTGGAACCGAGGGCAGGCTTGGAGGGCAGGCGGAGGTGCCGGGCGTCGCCGGCACGTGGAAGGATCTCACCGACACCGTGAACGTGATGGCGGCGAACCTGACGGAGCAGGTGCGCGGCATCGTCAAGGTCGTGACCGCCGTCGCCGACGGCGACTTGAAGCAAAACCTGACCGTGGCCTCCAAAGGAGAGGTCGCCGCGCTCGCCGAGACCATCAACAACATGACCGACACGCTGGCGATCTTCGCGGACCAGGTCACGACGGTGGCGCGCGAAGTGGGCGTCGAAGGCCGCCTCGGCGGTCAGGCCAACGTGCCGGGCGCCGCGGGTACGTGGAAGGACTTGACCGGCAACGTGAACCTGCTGGCCGCCAACCTGACCACCCAGGTACGCGCCATCGCCGAAGTGGCCACCGCCGTCACCAAGGGCGACTTGACCCGCTCGGTGCAGGTGGAGGCGCGCGGCGAGGTCGCCGAGCTCAAGGACAACATCAACACCATGATCGGGAATCTTCGGCTCACCACCGAGCAGAACACCGAGCAGGATTGGCTCAAGACGAACCTCGCGCGCTTCACGAACATGCTGCAAGGCCAGCGCGACCTGGCGACCGTCGGCCGGCTGCTGCTCTCCGAACTCGCGCCGCTGGTGGAGGCGCAACAGGGCGTCATCTATCAGGTCGACGCCGACGATAAGGCGAGCGCGTTGAAGCTCTTGTCCTCGTACGCGGACGGCGCCGTCGGGGGCCACGCGAGCCGGCTGCAGCTCGGCGAGGGGCTCATCGGCCAGTGCGCGCTCGACGGGCGGCAAATCTTGATCACCGAGATGCCCGACAGCGCCGTGCCGATCACCTCGGGATTGTTCCAGGCGAAACCGCGGAACGTGATCGTGCTGCCGGTGCTGTTCGAAGTCCAGGTGAAGGCGGTGATCGAGCTCGCCTCGCTCGCCGGCTTCACGGACCTGCAGCTCACCTTCCTGGAGCAGCTCACCACCTCCATCGGCATAGTGCTCAACTCGATCGAGGCGACCATGCAGACCGAGGGTCTGCTCAAGCAATCGCAGCAGCTCGCGACCGAGCTGCAGACCCAGCAGCGCGAGTTGCAGCAGACCAACGAGAAGCTCGAGCAGAAGGCGCAGCAGCTCGCCGACCGCAATGTCGAGGTGGAGGCGAAGAATCAGGAAATCGAGCAGGCGCGGCGCGCGGTCGAGGAGAAGGCGACCGAGCTCGCCCTCACTTCGAAGTACAAGTCCGAGTTCCTGGCCAACATGTCGCACGAACTGCGCACGCCGCTCAACAGCATCCTCATTCTCGGTCAGCAGCTGACCGAGAATCCGGACGGCAATCTCAGCGGCAAGCAGGTGGAATTCGCACGCACCATCCATGGCGCGGGCACCGATCTGCTCAATCTCATCAGCGACATCCTCGATCTGTCGAAGATCGAGTCGGGCACCGTGTCGGTCGATGCCGAGGAGGTGACTTTCAGCAACCTCCTCGAGATGATCGCGCGGCCGTTCCGTCACGAGGCTGACAACCGGCGCCTGCAATTCGAAGTCGAACTCTCGCCCCTCGTCGAGCGGAGCATCACCACGGATTTGAAGCGGTTGCAGCAGGTGCTGAAGAATCTACTATCCAACGCGTTCAAGTTCACCGCCGAAGGGGGTGTCAAGCTCAAGGTATCGCCTGCGGCCACCGGTTGGAACGAGGACCATCCCACCTTGCGCCGCGCCCCCTCCATCGTCGCGTTCGAGGTGTCCGACACGGGCATCGGCATTCTGCCGGAGAAACAGCGCATCATTTTCGAGGCGTTCCAGCAGGCCGACGCGGGCACCAGCCGCAAATATGGCGGCACCGGTCTCGGGCTCGCCATCAGCCGAGAGCTTGCCAATCTTCTTGGCGGCGAGATTCAATTGCGTTCGACGCCGGGCATTGGGAGCGTGTTCACGCTCTATCTGCCGATCACCTACCTGGGAAGCGCGAGCACCAAGACGGGGGGAACTGCGGACTCGCAGCCGACCTCTCACCCGCCCGTGACTTTCTCGATGCGCGCCGCGGACCGGCTCCCGGAACAAATTCCGGACGACAGGAACACGATCGCGCCCGGCGAGAGCGTCGTGCTCATCGTCGAGGACGATCCGCATTTCGCGCGCCTCATGATGGGGGCCGCGAGGGACAAGGGCTTCAAGGTATTGGTCGCGAGCCGCGGCACCGAGGCGCTCGCGCTCGCGCGCGAGCACCATCCGACCGCCATCTCGCTCGACATCTTCCTGCCGGACATGCTGGGCTGGACCGTGTTGAGCCAGCTGAAGCAGGATCCGGGAACCCGGCACATTCCCGTTCAAATCGTGACGCTGGACGAGGACCGCCATCACGGGCTTGCGCGCGGGGCATTTTCGTTCGTCCAAAAGCCCGCCTCGTCGCAGGGGCTCGACGAGGCCTTCGCGCGGATCAAGGGCTATTCGGCTCCGCGCCGCAAACGCCTGTTGCTGGTGGAGGACGACCAGAACGAGCGCAACAGCGTGGCCGAGTTGCTGAGCCACGAGGACATCGAGATCGCCGCGGCGGAAACGGGAGCCGAGGCGCTGGTACAGCTCCGGCGCGATCAGGTCGATTGCGTGGTGCTCGACCTGAAACTGCCCGACATGTCCGGCTTCGAAGTGTTGGAGACCATCCGGGACGATGCGGAACTGCGCGACATTCCGGTGGTGGTATTCACGGGGCGCGAGCTTTCCGCCGACGAGGACGCGACGCTCCACACCATGGCGCGCAGCGTCGTGGTCAAGGGAGTCGAGTCGCCGGAGCGGCTGCTCGATGAGACTGCGCTCTTCCTGCATCGAGTGGTCGCGGACCTCCCGCCCGCAAAGCAGCGGATGCTCGAGCGGCTGCACAGCTCGGATGAGGATCTCCTGAGGCGCACGGTGCTCCTCGTGGACGACGACGCACGCAATATATTCGCGCTGTCGAGCGTACTCGAGCGCCGGGGCATGGAAGTGCTGACGGCGACCACGGGAAGCGAGGCGATTGCGGTATTGAGCTCGCGCGAGGACGTGGCCATCGTGCTGATGGACATCATGATGCCGGGAATGGATGGGTACGAGACCATCCAGGAAATCCGCTCGAGGCCCGCCTTCAGGCGGCTGCCGATCCTCGCACTCACCGCCAAGGCGATGAAGGGAGACCGGGAGAAGTGCCTCGAGGCGGGCGCATCGGATTACCTGGCGAAGCCCGTCAACGTCGAGCAGCTCCTCTCCGCGCTGCGCATGTGGCTGCACCGGTGAACGACTTGGGCTCGGACAAGGTCAACATCCTGCTGGTCGATGACAGCGAAGCGAAGCTGCTGAGTCACGAGGTCGTGCTGTCCGAAATCGGCGAGAGACTATTCAAGGCCTGCTCGGCGCGCGAGGCGTTCGAGTGCCTGCTCAAGAACGAGATCGGCCTCATCCTTATCGACGTCTGCATGCCGGAACTCGACGGCTTCGAGCTTGCCGCGATGATCCGCGAGCACCCCAGATTTCAAACGACCGCCATCATATTCGTGTCTGCAGTGAATTTCGCTCATCTGGATCAGATGCGCGGCTACCAATTGGGCGCGGTGGACTACGTCCCCGTACCGGTGGTTCCGGAATTGCTGCGTGCCAAGGTCAAGGTTTTCGTCGACCTGTATCGCAAGACCCGGCAGTTGGAAAAATTCAACGCAGAGCTCGAATCGCGCGTGCTGGAGCGCACGGCTGAGCTTCGCCGATTCAACGAGGAGCTCGAGCAGCGCATCGAGGAACGAACGCACGAGCGCGAGACCGCGCTCGCGCAATTGTTCGAGGCGCAGAAAATGGACACCATCGGCCAACTGACCGGCGGCGTCGCGCATGACTTCAACAACCTTCTGATGGCGGTGCTCGGCAGCCTCACGCTGCTGGAAAAGCGCCTGCCCGATGACCCGCAGTGCCGCCGGCTCTTGAAGAACGCCGTGCAGGGCGCGCAGCGCGGGGCGGCGCTCACCCAGCGCTTGCTGGCATTCTCCCGCCGCCAGGAGCTGAAGCCCGAGGCGGTGGATCTGGTCGCGCTGGTCGGTGGTATGGAAGAGCTGCTGAAGCGCGCGCTGGGTCTCACCATCGATCTCAAGTGCTCATTCCCGGACGCGCTCCCGCCTGTGCTCGTCGATGCCAACCAGCTCGAGCTCGCGCTTCTCAATCTGGCTCTGAACGCCCGCGACGCGATGCCGGATGGCGGCGCGCTCGCAATTACCGCGGTGGGGGACAGGAAGGACGAGTCGAGCGCCGGTCCCGATTCGCGGCTGCCGCCGGGCGATTACTTGCGGATCAGCATCGCCGATACGGGCATTGGGATGGACGAGCAGACGCTCGCGAAGGCGACGGATCCGTTCTTCACCACCAAGGGTCCCGGCAAGGGCACAGGGCTGGGACTGTCCATGGTCCATGGACTGGCGGCGCAATCGGGCGGACTCCTGCGGATCGACAGTGCTCCGAACGTGGGAACCACCGTGCAATTGTGGCTGCTTCGCGCAGAAACCATGCCGGCGGCAGCCGCGCGCAATGTGGAGCGCTTGAAGCCGCCCCCGGCGGCGGCGAGGCCGTGCCGAGTGCTCGTCGTCGACGATGATCAGTTGGTGCTGACAGGCACGGCCGCATTGATCGAGGATCTAGGGCATACGGCCATCGAAGCACACTCGGGGTCCGAGGCTTTGTCCACCCTCGCGGGCGGCGTCCAGGTCGACATCGTCATCACGGATCATGCCATGCCGAGCATGACCGGACTGCAGCTGGCGCAGTCCATTCAGGAGCGCTATCCGGGCCTGCCCATCATCCTGGCGACCGGCTTCGCGGAGCTTCCCATCGACCCGGCCAAGTTCCACATTCAGAAATTGTCGAAGCCTTGCTCACAGCACGAGATCGCCGTCGCGATCCAGACGGCGCTGAATTCGCGGGAGACTGCGAAAGCCTCGGCTAGGGGATAAGGGCGACGATAGGGGTCAGGCGACCGGCACCTGTGTGCGCGCGGCCGCATCGGCGGCCTGAAGAACCGGCTGCTCCGGATCTCGAACCTCGAGAAGCTCATCGAACAGGGCCCGATAGTGAACCACGGCTCTGCGCAAAAGCTCGGTGTCGGCCTGGCCACGCTCGTCCGCCAAGGCGATCGCCCGTGCTGCGCGATAGTTCGCGACCACGGTCGGGTGATCCACCGAAATATCGGCGGCGCGCGCGTCGAAATCACCCATCGGGTAACCGCGTTTCGCCATGACCTCGTAGACCAAGCGGTCCGCCTCGACCACGGCGGCTTTCGGGTCGTCCACGAAGCGTGCCTGCAAGGCGGTCCACGATTGTTTGAAGCGGGAGGCTTCGCCGACGCTCAAGGGCACGATCTGAAGGCGTGCGACGCGTTTGGTACGCGCTTCGAGCTCCGCCTCGGCCTTACCGCGACCTCCGAGCTCGTTGACGGCTCGATCGTATTCCGGACCGAATCGTTGCCGCAGACTCTCGGACTGCTGACGCCTGCGCCGGGCCTGCGACCAGGCGATGACCGCGACAACGGCGACCACCAGGACGCCGACCAGAATGAACGCATAAATGGTGTTGGTAGCCATAGTCGCACTCTCCGCCGAGGCGCAGGCAGACGCAGTCGGCGGCGCGCGCCGCTTTCCGTAGGAGCTTGCCCACGGCACGCTGCGTTGCCCGAGACCGGCACCGAGAGTGCACCCCTCATAGTACAATCAGCCGGAAACGCCCTTCAGCCGAACTCGTGGAAGTCAGAATCGAATGAGCGCAACAACGTTGCCGAACGACGATTCCGCGGACGCCGCGTACGGTAACAACCGTCAGGCTGAGGTGTGCGAGGCGCTCGGCCGCGTGCTTCCCCCATCGTCGCTTCTCATACGCCGGGAGGATACGGCGCCCTACGAATGCGACGGGTTGACGGCGTTCAAAGCGTTGCCGATGGCCGTGGTCCTTCCCGAAAACGAAGGTCAGCTGGTCGCCGCGCTGAAGGAGTGCCACCGGTTGGGTGTTCCGGTGGTCGCCCGGGGGGCCGGCACCGGCCTGTCCGGCGGCGCGTTACCGCACCGCCTGGGCGTGACGCTATCGCTGTCGAAGTTCAACAAGATCCTGAAGGTCGACCCCAAGTCCTGCACCGCCGTGGTCCAATGCGGTGTGCGCAATTTGGCCATCAGCGAAGCGGCGGCGCCCTACGGCCTGTACTACGCGCCCGACCCGAGCAGTCAGATCGCGTGCACCATCGGCGGCAACGTCGCGGAGAATTCGGGCGGGGTGCATTGTTTGAAATACGGCATGACGCTGCACAACGTACTGCGCGTCCGAGGCTTCACAGCCGAGGGCGAGCCGCTCGAATTCGGGTCCGAGGCGCTGGATGCACCGGGAATCGATCTCTTGTCCGTGGTGATCGGGAGCGAAGGAATGCTCGCGATCACGACCGAGGTCACCGTGAAGCTCGTGCCGAAGCCGGAACTCGCCCGCTGCATGGTGGCGAGCTTTCCGACCATCGAATCGGCGGGCCGCGCGGTGGCCAGCGTGATCGCACGGGGCATCGTGCCCGCGGGCCTCGAGTTGATGGATCAGCGGATGACGGCGGTGGCCGAGAATTACGTTCATGCCGGCTACGACCTGTCCGCGGCGGCACTCCTGTTGTGCGAGAGCGACGGTACCGCGGAAGAAGTCGCCGAAGAAATCGCCGCCATGGAGCGCGTTCTCGATGAAAGCGGTGCCAGCCGGATCGAGGTAAGCCAAGACGAAGCGCAACGCCTGAAGTTCTGGAGCGGACGCAAAAACGCATTTCCGGCCTCAGGAGGCATCAGCCCAGACTATATGTGCATGGATTCGACCATTCCGCGCAAGTGTCTTGCCGAGATGCTTCTTGCGATTCAAGCGATGGAATCGAAGTATCAGCTGCAGTGCGTCAACGTCTTTCATGCGGGCGACGGTAACCTGCACCCGCTCATTCTGTTCGATGCCAACGATCGCGACCAGTTCAGGCGCTGCGAACTGTTCGGCGCCGAGATCTTGGAGGCGAGCCTCAAGTTGGGCGGCACGGTAACGGGAGAGCACGGCGTCGGCGTGGAGAAGCTCAACTCCATGTGCGTGCAATTCTCGCCCGAGGAGCGAGACCAGTTCATGGCGGTGAAGCGGGCGTTCGATCCCGCTGGAATGCTGAATCCGGGCAAGGTGATTCCCACTCTCGCGCGTTGCGCCGAGTACGGCAAGATGCACGTGCACCGGGGAATGATGTCGTTCCCGGAGCTGCCGAGATTTTGATGTCGGCTGCCGAAATCAGGTCGGCAACCGACCTCCTCAGAGACAGGATTCTCGAGGCGCGCGCGCGGCATGTGAGCCTCGATATCCGAGGCGGCAACACCAAGGCGTTCTACGGAGAGGCTCCCCGCGGGGAGCCTCTCGAGCTCACCGCCTTGACGGGCATTTCGAGCTACGAGCCGAGCGAGCTCGTGATCACCGCGCGCGCGGGCACGCCGCTGGCTGAGATCGAATCAGTTCTCGCCGAGCGGGGCCAATGCCTCGCGTTCGAGCCGCCGCGCTTCGAGCCCGGCGGGACCGTCGGAGGCATGGTCGCCGCGGGTCTCTCGGGGCCTGCGCGAGCGTCCGCGGGCCCACTTCGGGACTATGTGCTCGGGGCCACGATCCTGAACGGGCGAGGCGAGCTGTTGACGTTCGGCGGGCAGGTCATGAAGAACGTGGCCGGCTACGATGTGTCTCGCCTGATGGCCGGCTCTTGGGGGATTCTCGGGGTTTTGTGCGAGGTCTCGCTCAAGGTGCTGGCCTCGAAAGTCGATACTGCGACGCTGTCGTTCGAGTGGACCGAGGAGAGGGCGCTGGCCGAGATGGCGCGCTGGAACGCCTTGCCGCTATCCCTCACGGCGAGCGCCTGGTATGAGGGGTGCCTCAGGGTCCGACTGTCGGGCGCCGCGGCGGCGGTGCGCAGCGCCTGCCGAAAACTCGGCGGCACGGAGCTCGATGCCGCGACGGCGGGACGGTGGTGGGAGAGCGTGCGCGACCATCGACACCCGCACTTCCGGCCGAGCGGCGCGGAGCTCGCGGGCGGCGAGTGTCTGTGGCGAATCTCGCTGCCCGCGGCGACCCCGCCGCTCCAACATGCCGGTTTCATAGCATGGGGTGGTGCGGAGCGGTGGTGGCGTACATCCGCACCGGCGCCCCGCGTGCGCGCCCTGGCAGCGGCGGCAGGCGGCCATGCCACGCTGGTGCGCGCAGCCGGCAAGACCGCCGGGGCATTCACGCCCGTGAGTGAGACTCTCATGCGCATACACCGCGCCCTCAAGAACGCCTTCGACCCGGATCGAGTTCTAAATGCCGGGCGGCTATACGCGGATCTTTGACGACAGCCGCCCATGCAGACCACTCTGAGCCCTGAATTCGACGGCACGCCCGAGGGTATCGAGGCGGAGGCCATTCTGCGCAAATGTGTCCATTGCGGGTTCTGCAACGCCACTTGCCCGACGTATCAGCTTCTCGGCGACGAGCTAGACGGTCCGCGCGGCCGGATTTACCTCATCAAGGAAATGCTCGAGGGCGGCAAAGTCACGCAACGGACCCAGCAGCATCTCGACCGCTGCCTCACGTGCCTCAACTGCGAGACCACGTGCCCGAGCGGAGTCCGCTATGGTCAGTTGGTGGAGATCGGCCGAAACCTGGTCGAGAAGAGGGTCGAGCGGACGCTCGCGTCGAAACTCACCCGCTGGATGCTCAAGGAAGGTCTCACTTCGCCACTGTTTGCACCGGCAATGAGAGTCGCGCGATGGGTGCGGCCGCTGTTGCCGGGACGTTTGCGCAGTAAGATTCCCCCTCGTGGCGGCCGAATGCCGGACCGGTTCGAAGCGCGGGACCATCGCCGCAAGGTGCTCCTGCTCGGCGGCTGCGTGCAGCCGGCGATGCGCCCGGAGATTAATCGTGCAACCCGGCGGGTTCTGGATGCCGCGGGGATTCAAACGCTCATCGCAGCGGATGAAGGCTGTTGCGGGGCCTTGCGCACCCATCTGGCCGACCGCGACGGGGGCCTTTCGGATATGCGCCGTAATGTGGATGCTTGGTGGCCGATGGTCTCGGCAGGCATGGTGGAGGCGATCGT